>Ga0209573_1003506_pt1 | contig 17058 bp, 15 predicted proteins | sample TNRBio252014_DNA_FD_185870 | JGI IMG/M metagenome (GOLD analysis project Ga0209573, IMG submission 185870) | Wastewater treatment Type I Accumulibacter community from EBPR Bioreactor in Madison, WI, USA - TNR Reactor_6/25/2014_ DNA (SPAdes)... | ecosystem: Engineered > Bioreactor > EBPR >...
CCAGCGGCCCGCCGCCCCGGGGCCAGTGTCCGGCCCCTTGAGGCGGACGAACATCGAGCCTCCGGGCGCGTTGCGCACGTCGCCAACCAGCCAATACTGACCCTGGCGCCGCCCATTCGAAAGGTAGTGTCGGCAGACTGCCTCGGCATCACGCGCAAGGCGGCTCGACAGGTCCGCTGCGCTGCGGGGCATCATGATATCCCCCATCTGACGCAGACATTATGTTGCGCCGACGGCAGCAACCCACAACAAACAAAGGGGAAATCAAAGCAAGGCAACATAACCCGCGCCGCAACATGTTCCTGCCATTTACCGGCAACGCCTTTGAGGCTGTCGTGCAGCCGGACGAACATGGAGCGGCCAGCCGTGTTTCGGACATCACCCACCTGCCAGTAATTGCCCTGTTTGCGCCCATTGGAGAGATAATGGCAGCACACCGCCTCGGCCTGTCGGCCGAGACGCTGCGCCAGTTCGGAAGCGTTGAGACGCGCCATTATGCGGCCTCCCGCTCACCGATGCGTTCAACCGGGAAGCGGTCAAGCAGTTTGCCGATGATCTCCGACCCCGTTGAATCGACGGGCACGAAGAAGCGCAGTTTCCACGAGATGATCTCGCTGAAGAGGCCGTAGGCCCGCAGCCGGTCACGCATCGCGTCAATAAAGCCGGTCAGTTCGATCCGGTTGGCGCCCATGACCCGGACGCGGCGCAGTTGCAGCCCCTCGGCCAGATCAAGGATCGTGCGACCTTCGATCAGCGCGGCATAGGCGACATCCGGTGTCAGGCTGCTGGCGACGCCACTGGTAGAGGCATTGGCAGCCCAGGCCGGCGATACCCGGCGACCGATGATGCGTTCGCCTTCGTCGGTCTGGAGCCGATAGACGCGGGAGGAGTCCTGCGGCAGGCGTTTCCAGATCGGCAGCAGTAACCCTGTCACCATATGCAGGATGCTGTCGGTGAACTCCGGCACCTCGGCCAGTTCCGCCTTCCAGGCCACGGTGAAGTCGGCACGGTCGGCCTCAAGCCAATGGGTTTCGCCCATCGCCCGCACCGGGATGTTCATCGCTTCCATGGGCCGGATCAGCCGCACGCGCCGTTCGATCTCACCATCATCCAGCATGACGCTGGTGGTCGGAATCTGCACGGCGGCACGACCGGATCGCTCGTTGATGAGCAATCTTGCGCGGGGATCATCCAGTTCCGCCAGGGCGGCATTGAGCGTAACCGGCTGATTGCGTTTGCGCTCGGTGAGCGTCAGGAGCCGGGTTTCCGCGCCGGTGCCCGGATGGGTGTGGATGACCTGCCGGTCTGTGACGATGAAGCTTTCGGCCTTCAGCGTCTCCAGCCCCATATCATAGGTGCCGGATGCGATTGCTCCGTCGATCCGTGCCTGCAGAAGCTGCTCGAAGGCCGAGAACAGGATGCCCTGCAATTCGATGGTCAGCGCCAGCAGGCGGTTGAGGAAGGTGGTGATCGGCGGCAGTTCGTCCTTCACACCGGTGCTGTCCATCAGCTTCAGGCCGGTGGCGGATTCAAACCGTTCGAGCGAGCATCCCTCGACCTTCCCGCGCACGATCAGCAGATAGAGCTGGCGCAGCGCATCGCGGGCATAGGCGGATTCCAGATTGTCCTCGGGACGGAACAGCCCCTGACCGCCTGTCTGGCGCTGGCCGCGTGTAATCGCGCCCAGCGTGTCGAGGCGGCGGGCGATGGTCGAAAGGAAGCGCTTCTCGGCTTTGACATCCGTGGCGATGGGCCGGAACAGCGGCGGCTGCGCCTGATTGGTCCGGTTGGTGCGCCCAAGCCCCTGAATGGCGGCATCCGCCTTCCAGCCCGGTTCCAGCAGATAATGCACGCGTAGGCGCTGGTTTCTCGCTGAGAGTTCGGCGTGATAGCTGCGCCCCGTGCCACCGGCATCCGAGAAGACCAGAATGCGCTTCTGATCATCCATGAAGGCCGAAGTCTCGGCAAGGTTGGCAGAAGGCGCACGGTTCTCGACGGCTAGGTGGGCCGCTGCTCCAATACCCTTGCGCACGATCCGGCGTGAGCGGCCCGTGACCTCCGCCACAATATCCGTGCCGAAGCGCTGCACGATCTGGTCGAGCGCTCCGGGGACAGGCGGAAGCGAACCCAGCTGCTCCAGCATCTCGTCGCGCCGCGCCACGGCTTCACGGCATTTCACCGGCTGACCATCGCGGAAGACGGGGCGTGACGACAGGTTGCCCTCGCCATCGGTGAAGGGTTCATAGAGCTGCACCGGGAAGGAATGCTGCAAATACGAGCCGACATACTCCCTCGGCGTGACATCGACGGAAATATCGTTCCATTCCTCGGTCGGGATCTCGGACAGCCGCCGTTCCATCAGGGCTTCGCCAGTCGAGACGATCTGGATGACGGCGGCATGGCCCGCTTCCAGATCGGCCTCGATGGAGCGGATCAGGGTCGGGGTTTTCATGGAGGTCAGCAGATGGCCGAAGAAGCGCTGCTTCGTGCTTTCAAAGGCCGAACGGGCAGCAGACTTCGCCTGCCGGTTCAGCGTCCCCTCGCTGCCGGTGATGTTGGCGGCTTCCATCGCCGCGTCCAGATTCCCATGAATGACGGCGAAGGCGGCAGCATATGAGTCGTAGATGTGCCGCTGTTCGTCCGTGAGCTGATGCTCGATCAGTTCGTATTCGACGCCATCATAGGAGAGTGAGCGGGCGGTATAGAGGCCGAGAGATCGCAGGTCGCGGGCCAGCACTTCCATGGCCGCAACGCCGCCAGCTTCGATCGCCTCGACGAACTCGGCACGCGTCTGGAACGGAAAATCCTCACCACCCCAGAGGCCGAGGCGCTGCGCATAGGCGAGATTGTGGACGGTGGTGGCGCCGGTTGCCGAGACATAAACCACGCGGGCGTCGGGCAGCGCATGTTGGAGCCGCAGGCCCGCACGTCCCTGCTGCGAAGCGGCGACATCGCCGCGTTCTCCTTTTCCTCCACCGGCATTCTGCATGGAATGGCTCTCGTCGAATACAATGGCTCCATCGAAATCGGAGCCCAACCATTCGACGATCTGCTTGACGCGGGAAACCTTCTCGCCCCGGTCGTCGGAGCGTAGCGTGGCATAGGTGGTAAAAAGGATGCCTTCCGACAGCGTGATCGGCTTGCCTTGAGGGAAGCGTGACAGAGGCGTGACCAGCAGCCGTTCCATGCCGAGCGCCGACCAGTCGCGCTGCGCGTCCTCGATCAGCTTGTCGGATTTGGAGATCCAGATCGCCTTGCGCCGACCGCGAAGCCAGTTGTCGAGAATGATGGCGGCGGACTGGCGACCCTTGCCAGCGCCGGTTCCATCACCGAGCATGAAGCCCCGGCGAAAGCGGATCGATCCGGCAGCATCCTCGGGCGCGGCGCTCACATTGTCGAAATGCTCGTCCACGGTCCAGGCGCCGGCGAGATGATCGGCATGGGCTTCACCGGCATAGATCACCGTTTCAAGCTGGGCGTCCGACAGACGCGCGCAGATGTCGGGCGGCAGCATGGGCCGGTAGGAAGGCTTGGGCGGTGCGACCGAGGCCATGGCGGCGGATTGCACCAGCTTGGTCGGATGCGGCTGTGCACCAGCGATACGCAGCGATTGCAGCGCATATTCCTCATAGATCGCGTCGGACAGGCGAGCGCCTTCCGGTGTCGTCCAGTCCACGGTCTCATAGGCGAGTTCGACGCCATCAGGATCATTGGCCGAAGCAGCGACAGATCGTGTAGCCGCCGAGCGAGCGAGATAGCCCCGCACGGTCTTCGGCGCGGTGGCCGAAGCGGAAACCACGATCTTCGGCAATGACACTGGCAGGCGCGGCGGAACCTGTTCCTCGATCCATCCGATCAGCGTGGCAACATCAGGCGCGATCCCCGGCGAAGCCGGCAAACTGGCGGGATCGTCGGCGGGCAGTTTGTCGATAACGGTCAGCCGCGTGTCGATCGTGGTGCCGTGCTTTGCATAGACCGCACCATCGACGGCAGCGCTGAACACCACGCGGCCACGGGCCTGCAAGCGGATGAAGGCGTCCCGCCATGCCGGAGCTTCGGGGCCAAAGCCAGCGCCGGTGATCGTCACCAACCGACCGCCGGGAGCAAGACGGGCCAGTGCCGCGGCAACATGGCGATAGGCCGCATCCGCGACACGCCCGCTGACATTGGCCATGACCGAGAATGGCGGGTTCATCAGCACCACGGACGGGACAGCATCCGGAGGCAGATGATCATCGATCTGGGCGGCGTCGAACCGGGTGACGGCAAAAGCCGGAAAGATCTGGGCAAGCAGATCGGCGCGGGTCTCGGCCAGTTCGTTGAGGATCAGCGAGCCGCCGATGGTCTGCGCCAGGATCGCCAGAAGGCCGGTGCCAGCCGACGGTTCCAGCACCCTGTCATCAGGTGTGATCGCGGCGGCTGTCAGAGCGGCAAGGCCGAGGGGGATCGGCGTCGAAAATTCCGATGACCATTCGTCAAGAGGATAGTCATGAGTTTCCCGGCGCCCGGCTTGAATGCCGTTCGTCATGTTCGTTTTCCTTGCGGTGTTGGCAGAGGTCAGGGCACCCGACTTGTTCGACGGTTGCTCAAACTCCGATGCGGGGATCGAAACCCCATTATGGTAAGCGTCAGAGGCGTTCGTTCATTCTGCTGTCAGATGTCCGGAGATATCCGGATCTCAATTCTCGATCGACGGTTTGCCTCGTCCCGCGTCAGATGCCCTGGCCACTGCCAACACTCGCAGGTGTAGAGTCAGGCAGCCTTCGGCATGGCACTGATCGCTGTTGCCCAGATGAAGCCGACCAGTTCGCGGGCAACCGCAGCCGCGGCGACGGTGCTGCGCTTCCCCCTGCTCTCAAGGCGCCGAAAGCGCTGGTTCAGTCGCACCTGGGCTTTCCACCCGATGTCCTTCAGGGCCTGGCTGTAGTTGTCCCGCTTCAACATGAGAAGCACGCCGACCTTGGGGGGCCATTTGTAGGACCATGCGGCCTCGACAAGCATCACCCTCGCGATCTTGTTGCCCGCTTTCGTTATGCCGCCTGGTCGCTGCTTGCTGCCGCTGGAATACTCTCCAGGGACGAGGCCGAGATACGCCATCAACTGACGCGGACTGGCAAAGCGGGAAAAGTCGCCGATCTCTGCGGCCAGCGTCGCCGCGATGACCATCCCGATCCCCTTGAACACCTGCAGTGCATGGACCACGGGGGCGAGCGTCCAGCCCGGGATCAGATCGACCATCTGGCCCTCGATCTCTGCCTTGCGGGCCTCCGCCTGGTCCAGGCGATTGATATAGCTCTGCAGCGCAAACTTCTGAGCAGCATGCTCCAGCGGCAGCGACGTAAGCCACTTCCGATATCGCAGGCACCATGCCTTCGACTTGCACCGCAGTCCGTGCTTGAGCAGAAACATCTGGATCAGAGCACGAGCTGCTCGGACGTCCTGCGAAGCGACCTGGCGCGCCCGAACCAAATCACGCATCGCCTCATGGGTGGCGTCGGGCACCCACACAAAGGTAAGTTCGCCCGCACGAAGCAGGCGCGCGAGCATCAGCGCGTCACGAGTGTCGTTCTTCACCCGTTCACCCGGCCGCTTTGGCGTATGGCTTGGCGCCACGATCCGGCAGACAATCCCCATTTCGGCGAGTTGCCGATAAATCCCATAGCCGCAGGGACCTGCTTCGTAGGTCACCTCGATCTTGCCGTGGCGCTGCACCAGTTTCCGCATAAGGCGCGAAACAGCATCGGGCGTGTTGGTGATCGTCCCGTACATCCGGATCTCGCCGTCCCGGCCGGCATCCGCAATCGCTACCGATATGCTGTCCTTGTGCACGTCCAAACCGACAAAGGCGTTGTAGTCTTCCATGCTATCTCCTCGGGCTGCGGACCGAAGAAGAGTGCGGACCGCGATCACTCAGCGGCGATCCTGTCCGACGTCAGCTGGAGCGCCAAGAATGGTCATGCCATCTGCTGGAAGTTCTGGCTTTCCTCGGAACGCCGGGTCTGCGTGGGCAATAGTCCCGCGATCTTTGCCAGCACGGAAACCCGTGTAGCCGGAGACGCGGCTTTACGGAAAAGCGCCTTTCCGTATTTGCGCAAGAAGAGAACGGTAGCGACTTCGCAGGCCTCATAGGCCAGCTTCCAGTCCCAGGCGCCGGTGGCATCGGACGCGGCGAAGGCCGTTTCCATAGCACCGCGCAATGTCACGGCATCGATGCGCTGGCCGCGTTCGAGATGGGGGAGCAGAAGACTGGCCGCAGCCAGGATCGCGGGCGCAACCGCCAGCGGCGTGACCGGATCGGCCACGGGAAACACCATGTTCATGTCGGAAACCTCAGGAGAGCAGAAATGGAAGAGCCCGGACAGCGCGCTCTCTTGACCGCCCGGACTCAACCCGTTCCGGCCCGCCTCTGACTCTCAAAGCGCAGCATGCAAAAAGCGCCCCGACCGGATGGCGGGGCGCTTGTCGTCATCAGCCGAAGCGGCGACCGGCTTCGGTGAAAGTGTATTCGTTGGCGGCGATGGTTTCATCGACCGCCTCGTCCGAAGACAGATGATCATATTCGCGCTCAAGCTGGCGGTAGAGCCAGCGGGCCAGATCGCGCAGCGCCTCGATGATCGTCTCCTCGGCATCGCCGGTCATGTCCTGGTATGTCGGACTATCGCGCTCGACCGAGATCGCCATGCAATATTCGTGGTAATAATGGCCGCGATGGCTGGCATCGGCGCGAAGCTGATAGAAGTTGCGGCGCTGGACCGCCTGAAGGGCATCGGCAATACGATGCAATTCGGTGTCCTGCGGTGCGTGCTCCCGGATAAGGCGCGGAGCATGTTTCTGGTAGGAATACCAGGATTCAAAGCAGGCACCGTCACCTTGTGACCAGAATCCCTGGAACCAAATGCTGGGTTTCTGCCGTGTGCCGCCGCCCATCAATCGGACGGTACGGGTCTTGAGGTTTAGCCCAAGGATTTCCGCAATGCGCTGGAAATCCTCATAGACGGCATCGTACCAGTCATAGTCGAAGCCGCCTTCGCGATACCAGACGCGGGCCTTGTCCTTTGCCACATCAGACAATTCGTTGAGGCGATAGACGGTGGTTTCGATGACCTCAGGCATAGGGGTCTCTCCCTTCCAGAACCGAGGAAAGCCAGCCATCGGTATAGATCCAGTCCACTGTCTCGCCGGTGGCGAGATCAAGGACATGCGCCCCACCACCAAATCCGTCGATGCGCGGTTTCGAGCAGCTGTTTGCGTACTGGAAACCCCACAATCCGCTCAGGCCAAATTCGGCAGCGCAGCGTTTGACAAACTGGACGACATGCTGGGGATCGCCGGTGACGTCATCGCGGATCCAGAGCTGCGTGCCGCCATGCTCTGGCTGGATGGAGAGCAGGAAGCCATCTGAGGGCGGATCCTCAGCGGCATTGTCATGCGCCAGAGCGTTGTAGAGATCGAGCGCGCGGGCGGCGTTTTCGGGGGTGCCTACGTCGAGGAGGCAGGAAAAGTGTGTGTAATAGACGGCCATGACGGTCTCCGGACATGACATGGCCCGGCGTATGGCCGAGCCGAATGGGATGGAAAGGGTGAAGCTCAGGCGGCCTGCGGCACGCGGAGCAGATCGGCGGCGGCTTCGCGCCAGAAGGGATCGACCAACCGGGCTTCCAGCGCAGCCGCGCGGTAACGCAGCCGTCTCGCATCACCGGCGTCCAAGGCCCGGAACGCCATACCGCGCAGGCGGCTGGCCTCGGTCACGATCTTGCGTGCCTCGGCATCGGATACGACTGGCTGTTGCCAGAGGATAATGCCGGCGCGAATTTCGCCAGCGAGGACCAGTCGCTGATCCCGGTCCTGAATGAGCATGATGCGCGGCCGGAAATACGGAAAGCTGTCCGGCCCCGTGCAAATATCACCGCGCGACACACGCAGAGCCGCGGCTTGTATCGCCGCTTCCGGTGATGGGCATTCCCCAAGCGGGATCACGCGGTCAAAGCTGTTCGCCGCGTCACTGGCGTCATAACTGGCCACGCCGAGGCACGAGATGCGCAGCGGCAGCTTTTGCGACCGATAAAGCGCGGGCAGAACATCGGCAGCCAGAATCTGGCCGATGGAATGGAAGGTTTCGGAACGGGCAAAGGTCATCGGGATCACTCCATGACGGGCGCCGGAAAGCCTCTCTCTCCGACCCTAAACCCGTCACGGCCGAACGGCCCGCACTCTTCCTCTCTGACCGGGCTTGTTCCCGGTTCCGCTGCTGGCGATGGGCAACCATCGCAAGGCTGAAGGCCCGAAACGCGGACTGCCGCGCTCGGGCCGTCGGGGATGAGGCGCTTTCGCGCCTTATTCCCACGGGTCCAGCTCCAGCTTTACCATGTCGTCGTCGCCGTCGAACTCGGCGGCGGGGCAAGCGGCGTGGGTGCCGTCTCCGGCCTGGAACACGACGATCGAAACCATCAGCGTGGTGGCGAGGCTGGCAGCGAAGGCAGTGGCATCTGCATAGGACATGGGTTCCGGCTCCTGTCTTTGGAGGCGGGGGACCATCCCCCGCGCGACAGGCGCCCGAAGTGTCTGACCGGATCTGCAATCACCCTCGGGCGTTCGGACTTTTTCCGAATCCCCGAGGGCGGCACGCGCGCGTAAGCCGACCCCTTTGGGGTTGAATGTCAAAGAGACGGATCGGACCAAGGTTTGCGAATGGAAGTGGGGGTGGTTTTTCGCATCTGACAGGATGCCGGATACCCGGCGCAGATGCTCTGCCGCGCCAGCCTTGCCGGCATGCTGGCATCAGGATCGTGTTCCCTTTAGGCCAGAGATGGCTGCCGCTTGTTCTGAAGGGGATGGCGGATTGCATGGTGAAGCCGGATTGGCCCCGTCCGGTGCAGACCTCCCACCCTCACGGCCCGACACCCTGCGATCGGGTCTTCAGCTCCAAAGCCCATCGGCAATTTCGCGGGCGATCATCGCGCGTGCTTTCATCATCAGATCGCCGCCCGATGTGTCGATATGACCGTAGAAGCGCGCTCGGCCGCCATGGGCAGTCCATTCGGCGTAGCGGCAATATTCATGCGCATCGAGGCGGAACACGCGCATGTCTTCGGCCCAATGGGGCTTTGGCTCCACAACAACGGTCATGCCGTCGCGGCTTTCCTCCCAGGGCAGTGTGCGCTCCGTCGGACGGTTTTCCCGATCCTGGGCAAAGATTTCGTCAATGTCGATGTTGGCAGACATGGAAAGTCTCCAAAGAAAAAGCCCGATCACGAGGACCGGGCGAGTTACGGAAACGGAGGGTGGTAAACGGGGCGACCGAAGCCGCCCCGCATGAGTGCTATTCAGCAGCGACCATATGCTGTTCTTCCTCGTCGTCAGCCGGGTCGTCCTCGCCATCGCCGGAGAGGAAATCGGGCAGATCGTCGGCCTCCGCCGCAGCGCCCGATGCCGGATCGACTTCGATACACTCGTCCACCATGCGCAGCGGCTCAGGCAGCCAGCCGGAATCTGCCAGCAGACGTTCGGCTTCCTTGGCCATGTCGCCCTTCTTGAGGTGCCCGATCAGATCGGCGGCCCGATCTCCAGCCCCCTCGCGCACGGCTTCAAGGATACGCGGCTTGGTCACGCGGCCGAGATAATTGCCAACGGTCGGTCGCCAGCCCACGGCCACCATGTCGAGGCCGGTCGAACGAGCGAGCCGGTCAGCCTGCGACAGGCGGATGTCCAGTCCGTGCTGACTGACGCCCGCGCCGCTGTAAGGGTTGGGCTTTTCATAGAGCGCGTTGACACCGAAGCTGACGCAATGGGCGAGCAGGTCCATGCGCGAACCTTCGTCCAGATCGGTCAGCCAATCCCAGAGGGCGGCATCGTCTGCCGGAACATGATCGCCCCAGCGTTCGTGCCGGTCTGCAATGGCCTTGGCCGACACGCTACCGCGCAGATCCTCGGCCTGTGCGGGCAGATGGACCTCCCGAACCTGTGCTTCCAGGCAACCGCGACTGGAATGCGGCATGAAGCAATCCATGACCAGCCGGTGCAGCAGTGCCGTCATGGCGACATTCGGGTTCACCGCCACCGCATCCCGCAGCGCCAGTGTGCGATGCGCCGTCAACTCGCTGACCAGACGATCGGGCAGCGGCTTGATAGTGTCGGCCTCGTCTTCCTCCTCAGTTTCGACCGGCTGGCCGCCCAGCGTGATAACGGCACGCATGTGGCTTACCTCCGGTTCGGCTCGCTGGATCACCTCGCCGGTTTCCGGATCAACGATCTCAGCCTCCGGTTCCGCAGGCGCTTCATCCTCGGCGCGAACATAGCCGCGTTCGATCAGCAATGCGCCATCGGCATCAATGCTGATGAAGACACCCGCCCTGCCAATCTGGTCCGGCTCGAAGGTCATCGGGCGACGCTCGAAGGTTTCCAACGCCTGTTCGATCTCACCGAGGCGGGTGTCAATCTCGTCAGGCAGTTCGTCGGCCTCGCCATATTCCGCTTCAAGCCGGTCATATTCGTCGCGCAATGCCTCGCGGGTGGCGCGTTCCTCTTCGGTCAGATCGACTGTGGTGCCGACAAGCTGGCGAAGACCATGATCGTGACCATAGGGAAAGGTGATGGCGACTTCGATCCATTTCCAGCCCTCGGCGGCGATGGCCTCGGCCTCGGCCTTGAGTTTTTCGCCCACCAGCCGGTCGAGCAGCACCGGATCTTGCAGCCAGCCGCCATTGTCCTGCTGGAAGAGATCGCGCAGCACGCAACCGCCAGCCTCTTCATAGGCTGCAATTCCGACAAAAGCCGCCCGCTTGTCGGCGGCGCGGACAGTGGTTTCGGTCAGCAGGCGGCGGATGTGGTAGGGTTCCTTCTGCCAACCATCCTTAATCGCGTCCCAGACCTGCTCCTGACGGGCATGGTCAGAACTGACGCTGAAGGCCATGAGCTGTTCCAGCGTCATACCGTCCTCGGCATAGACATCGAGCAACTCCGGTGAGACGGAAACCAGGCGCAGGCGCTGCTTCACCACCTTGGCATCCACGAAGAAGGCGGCGGCGATGGCCTCCTCGGTCATGCCCTTCTCGCGCATGGCCTGAAAGGCGCGGAACTGGTCGAGCGGATGCAACGGTGCGCGCTCGATATTCTCGGCGAGCGATACCTCGTCGATCAGCACATCGGCGCTGGCCTCCGACACCACGCACGGAACCGGCGCGACCTTTGCGAGGCGCTTCTGCTTGACCAGCAGTTCCAGCGCCCGGAAGCGGCGACCGCCGGCGGGCACCTCGAACATGCCGGTTTCCTTGCCCTCGGCATCCACGACCGGGCGGACATGCAGGGACTGGATCAGGCCGCGACGGGCGATGGATTCGGCCAGTTCCTCGACCGAGATCCCGGCCTTGACGCGCCGGACGTTGGACTGGCTGAGTACCAGCTTGTTGAAGGGAATGTCGCGCGACGACGACAGGGTGATCTTCTGAACGGCAGTGGCCATGTCAGATACTCCATGACGGACGCCGGTGAGCCTCTCTCTCCGGCTATCAGCCCGTCACGAAGCGAAGCGCCGCCCTCTTCCTCTGAAGAGAGCGACGCCAGCCGCAGAACCTGAAACCCGGAAATCAGGCACTCCGGTTCTCTGTATCGGCGGATGTACGGGAAAGGCCCACGCCGACGCGGTAGAGCAGACGCTCGGCGGCGCGGATGCTGCCGGTTTCGCGGGCGGCCTCGGCCCAGAGCGAGATCGGGAAATCGCCGGTGAACAGCAGATCGCGCTCGATGCCCATGCCGAAGGGCAGCCGGACTGACTGCATCTCGCCAAGGCTCCACAACCCCAGTTCGGGATAGCCGAGATCAGCCAGGCCGAACATGATGTCGCCATCGTCATCCAGTTCGGTAGCGAGCCAGACGCCTTCACCGAGAGGATTGAAGAACTTCACGACCGGGATGTGATCCTGATCGCGCTGGCGACCATTCACCAGCAGGCGGTCTCGCTGTGCGCCGGTCAGGAGGATCATGCCGCAGCCCTCCGCTCAGTTACGCTCGCATCCGGCTCCCCGGTGTCCTCGGCGGGCAGATGCGACAGCAGCCAGTCCGCCGCCTTGCTGGCCTGCGAGGCCGCGCGGACAATCGCGCGGGAATCCTCGCGCATGACCTCCAGCCACGACCCGATGTAATCGGCATGGCGCACGGTCGGAACGATCCCGAGCGCGGCGCAGCTGAAGGCCGCGGTCTGTTCCGCAATCATTTCCTCGAAGGCGTACTTCTTCGAGCCGAAAGAGCCGGTCAGATCGCGATTGAGACGGCTGTGATGGCCGCTGGCGTGCCCCAGCTCGTGCAAGGCCGTCCGATGCCAGTTAATCGGCTCGAAATAGGCCTGCGGAGGCGGCACCTGCACATAGTCGAGTGACGGCATATAGAAGGCGCGATTACCGCCGATACGGAAGTCTATTCCGGTGGCCCGGATCAGCGCCTCGACCCGAGGTTCGATCAGGCCCGGCAGCGGTGGCGGCGCGACTGCCGCGATGTCATCGGGCAGGCCATCGCATTGTGCGGCATTGAAGACCGTGAACCGCTTTAGGAACGGTATGGCATGTGCATCCTCACCCGTTTCGCGGGCGCGGCGCTTTTCGTCCTCGGGGGTGAAACGGTCGGCATAAACGACAGTGGTGCCGCGCTCGCCCTTCCTGACATTTCCGCCGAGCGAAAGCGCCTGGCGGAACGTCAGCCACGCCTGACCGGGGAAGCCGTGCTGGATGACAGCGCCCCAGAGGATGAGAATATTTATGCCTGAATAGGACCGGCCGGTTGAAGCATTTCTCGGCAGGCCCAACGGGGCGGTATCGGGCGACGCCCCCCAGGGCTGGACCCAGGGCAGACGCCCTTGCTCCAGCTCGGCGATGATCTTGCTGGTGATGTCGTCGTAAAGGTTGCTGCGCGCGCCGCCTTCCGCGGGGCTGCGACCGTGTCTGGCCATCGGGATGATCTCCGCGACGGGTGCCGGAAGCCTCTCCTCCAGCTCTTAACCCGTCACGGAAAATCCGTCCGCACTCTCACTCTGAAGGGGGCGTTGCGGGGATCTCCCCGCAGTAGGGGTAGGTAGAGACCAAGGCTCGACCGCAGGGGAAGGCTTTCCCCCTATTCGGTATGTTCCCCTGCGCTTCCTTGAAAACTGTCAGAAACTCGCGTATATTTCCAACAGGAGAAAGACGATGACACGGCTGACCGAACAGATTCTGGCACATGCGACGGGACTTCCCGAAGGGATGCCCGTGTCCGCCAAGGGCCTGCTCCACCTCGGAAACCGGGCGGCCGTGGATCAGGCATTGTCGCGTCTGTCCGAGCGCGGGCAGCTCATCCGCGCCGGTCGTGGCGTCTATCTGCGCCCCATCGCCAGTCGGTTTGGCACGCGCGCACCTTCGGTCGAGCAGGCTGTCGAGGCCCTCGCGACCCAAAAAGGGGAGATCATCGTCTCGAACGGAGCCGCCGCGGCGAACGCGCTTGGCTTGACGACGCAGGTGCCCGTCCGCTCGGTCTATCTGACCTCCGGACGCAGCCGAAAGATACACCTCGGCAAGCAGGTCGTCGAATTGCGGCACGCGCCGCGCTGGCAACTGGCCCTGGCCAACCGCCCCGCAGGCGAGGCCGTGCGGGCGCTGGCCTGGCTCGGCCCCGAAAAGGCGGAGGCCGCGCTCACGACCTTGAAGCGGAAGATGCCGCCTGGTGTGTTCGGCGAACTGGTCGCCGCCGCGCCGCAGCTTCCGACATGGCTCGCGCAGAGCGTCGGAAAGGCGGCCTATGGCTGACGTTTTCCTCCAGCTTTCGGCCGAGGATCGGCGTGACGCGTTGAGCGTCGTCGCCGACCGTTCGGGTCGTCCCACCCATCTTCTCGAAAAGGATGTGTGGGTGGTGTGGGCGCTGGCGACCCTCTACGCGGCACCGCTCGGCGAACATCTGGTGTTCAAGGGCGGGACGTCGCTGTCAAAAGCCTATCAGGTCATTCGCCGTTTTTCGGAGGATGTGGATCTGACCTACGACATTCGGGCGATTGCGCCCGATCTGGTCGGGGGCAATGGCGAGGGTCTGCCGAAGACACGAAGCGAGGAAAAGCGCTGGTCCAGCGAGGTCCGCCGGCGTTTGCCGGCCTGGGTCGCAGAGACGGTGCAGCCGGTAATCGCGAAGGCCCTGGCCGCTGAAGGGCTGGCGGCGGCCGTCCGCGTCGAGGATGAGAAGCTCTTCATCGACTATGAGGCGACCGCAGCCGGGTCCGGCTATGTGGCTCCAAGCGTCATGCTGGAGTTCGGCGCGCGCTCGACGGGCGAACCCTCGAGCCTGCGCGACGTCGTCTGCGACGCGGCCGGCCTGATCGACGGCCTGGTGTTTCCGACGGCGCGGCCGCGCGTCATGCACGCGGAGCGGACCTTCTGGGAGAAGGCGACCGCCATCCACGTCTTCTGCCTCCAGGAGCGGCTGCGCGGCGACCGCTTCGCGCGACATTGGCACGATGTTGTCCGACTGGACGAAGCCGGCTTCGCGGAAGCCGCTTTTGCCGATCGCGACCTGGCCAACGCTGTCGCCCGGCACAAGTCGATGTTCTTCGCAGAGAAGGCCGCCGACCGCACGCCGATCGACTATGCAGCGGCTGTCAGCGGCGGCTTGCAACTCGTGCCGGTCGGCGATGGCGCGAAGGCGTTGGAGGATGACTATGCCCGCATGGTTGAGGATGGACTGCTCTTCGACGACGAGGAGCCGTTCGAAGCGCTCATGGCGCGGTGCGCTGATATAGCCGCGCGCGCGAACAGAGCAGCCAAGTAAGAAACTGGGAGGACCGGGGGTATATGAGCGAAGTCGAAGAAGAGCGAAAATTCCAGTTTCTGCGGGACGGCGATGCCGAGCCATCTGAACTGGACTGGAACAAAGGGATCGAGAGCGCCCGCAAGGCGATTTCTGAGGCCATGAACGCCAAGAATATCGCATTCCTGCTCGGCGCCGGATGTTCTTCCCTGATGAAGGACAAAAAGGAACTCGGCATTGCGACCATGGCGCCGCTGGCCAAGGAGTTTTGCGGCGAAACCGTCGAGGCACGCGCGGCGGGATTCTACAGCGATCCGCCAACAGCCGGCGCTGTACCGGCGCCGTGGCGGCTGACCAAAGACGAACTCGACTATCTCGATGCGCTCGGGGTCGACCTGGCGAAGGATTACAGCCGTAACCTGGAACGCTTGATGGAGGTGCTGTTCGCGCAACGGTTCGTGCTGCGCCAGAGCGAGAATCCAGATCTTCACCCCTATCGCGCTGTTCTCGACGGCATCATCAAGAAGGTCCAGGACTTCCTATGGACCCGTGTCACCCAAGGGGCCTTCGCCACGGAGGGCGACACGACCGTGCGCGACCTCTACGAGCGTTTCTACAAGAAACTGGTCCTACGCGATCGGTCCTTGCCCCGGCCCTGGGTGTTCACGACCAACTACGATCATTTCAGCGAATTGGCGATGGATCGCCTGGGCATTCCCTATGCCAACGGTTTTTCCGGCGTCGTAGAACGCCGCTTCAACCCGGCGATCTTCCGCTATGCTCTGGCCGAGCAGCTCGACGTCGCCAGCCGCAAATGGACCGCCGTCGACGCCTTCGTCTATCTCTGCAAATTGCATGGTTCGGTCACTTGGACCGAGGACGATCATGGCCTGTTCCCGATCAAGGAGGTCTGGCCGCCGGAATCCTCAAACCAGATGCTGATCTATCCGACGCCGGCGAAGCAGAACTCTTCGCTCGGCTCGCCCTACGCAGACCTGTTCCGGGAATTTCAGTCCCGGATCGTGCGCGAGCAGAGCGTTCTCATCACGGCCGGCTACGCCTTCGGCGACGAGCACCTGAACAACATCATCTATCAGGCTCTGACGATCCCTACCTTCCGCTTGGTGATCTTTGCGGCGCCTGACACGGAGGGAGAGATCGCCAAGCTGCGGGCGCTGCGCGATCCGCGCATTTGGATCATTGGAGGCAATGGCCCTTCCGAGGGGACGAGGGCGCACTACTTCGACATGATCGTCGAGCATTTCATGCCCCAGCGCCCCAGCGACAGGATTGATGATGCCGTCCGCAAGGTGTTGTCGGAGCTGGCGCCGAAAAGGGACAATGAGACGAAGGATGGCGAGGCATGAGCCACGACGATCGCAAGCGCGCGATCGGCAAGGTGGTCTCGGTTGCGGCCGACCGCTTTGTCGTCGAGATGCACGTCGGCACCGATAACTTCACGGTCGTCGGCTTCGACGACGTGCATTATGTGGCGCGACTGGGATCATTTCTGATGATTCCGTCGCAGTCGGAATATGTCGTAGTCGAGGTTGTCGGCCTGCGTGAGCGCGACGCGAGCACGCCTTCCGAGCGGGGCGATTTCGACCGGGCCGGCTCCTCGAAATATCTGGACGTGGTGCCCGTCGGCATGTTGCCGATGCGCGGCGGCGCGTTCCGCTTCGGTGTGTCGGTTTTCCCGTCTCTGTATGCGGACGCACTGTATGCGCTGGATGGCGAGCTCGATCGCATCTTTGAGACCGAGGCCGCCGTTGAGCCGTCAGTCGGCCCGGATGGCGGCGCCTGCCAACCCGAAGGGGCCACGCGCTATCGGGTTCTACCGATCGGCAAGTCGGTGGTGTTCGAGGACTACGACGTCAAAGTTCGTCTGAACGAGTTCTTCGGCGGTCATGTCGCCGTCCTGGGCAATACCGGCAGCGGTAAATCCTGCACGGTCGCCTCGGTCTTGCAGTCCCTTTTCTGCAAGCCGAAGGAGCATCACGCCCGCGGCGCGACCTTCATCGTCTTCGACGTCAACGGCGAGTATCACGCCGCTCTGAGCGCTTCCGCGAAGGAGGGCGCGATCGGAGTCGAGCGTGTCGTCCTCGACGGTACGGCAGCGGGCTTCCGCTTGCCGCACTGGTTTCTGGAACTGGCGGAATGGGAGCTGTTGCTGCAAGCCAGCGAGCGCACCCAGGTGCCCATCCTGCGCATGGCGCTCGGGCTCTCGACCTTGTTCTCAAATGCGGGGGCCGCAGAACTCAACAGCGTCCGCAATCACATCCTCGCCAAGTGCATCACCCAGAT
>Ga0209573_1003507_pt1 | contig 17056 bp, 14 predicted proteins | sample TNRBio252014_DNA_FD_185870 | JGI IMG/M metagenome (GOLD analysis project Ga0209573, IMG submission 185870) | Wastewater treatment Type I Accumulibacter community from EBPR Bioreactor in Madison, WI, USA - TNR Reactor_6/25/2014_ DNA (SPAdes)... | ecosystem: Engineered > Bioreactor > EBPR >...
TTGACCTCCGGCGTCTGGAAGATTTTAGGATTTTCCAGCCCGTCGGTGCCGCCTTTCTCGAACTGGCCGACGATAGCGCGAATCGCGGCGGCGGTCGGTTCCGGCAAACCCTTCAGCCAGTCCTCGTGCTTGTAGCCGAACGCCAGCGCCCGATCACTGCGGGTGCGCGGCGACAGCCCGAACCCCAAATCCGCCAGCACGTCGTATAAATCGTAATCATTCATCTCTTCCAGCATTTGCAACACGCTGGGCGCATAGCCGGAATGCACCAGCCGATCCAGCAGCGCCCGCCGCTCCTCCGGTTGGGTCCAGCGCCGCCGGAATTCCTCCAGCGTCGGCGCTTCGGCGATCAACCGGGTCGCCAACCGGGATTTGTATTCTTCCACCGCAATCGGCCTGGCCTGGCCGTCCTCCTGAACGATCACGAAGCGCCCGGCCTCGCTCACCCGCACATCAAACCCGTCCACGATCACGGTGGCGTAAGGTGGCGGCGGATTTTCACCCGCGCCACCGGACGAGGGCGGCGGCGTCACGAACTCCAGGCCGAACAGGTCGGTGGCGCCGGTGTAGTCGTAAACCCGGAACATCAGCTTGCCCGTGGCCAGATCAATACGGGTCCCGCGACCGATCATCTGGTAAAAGCTGATGGGAGAGCGCACGTATTTGAAGAACACGATGTTGCACACAGCGGGCACGTCCACGCCGGTAGTCAGCAAATCCACGGTGGTCGCGATGAAGTGGTGTCGCGCCGCGCCGCGAAAATCCGGCAACTGATCGTTACCGCTGGCAGCGGCGGTGCATTTGAAAGCATAACAGTCCAGCCGTTCCCGGCCATTAGCCTTGCACCAGCGGGCGTAGAGATTATTCATCACCGCCGCCACATCATCGGCATGGCGGTCGCGGGCACAAAAAATGATGGTTTTCTGTTCCGGGCCGCCAGTGGCCAGCAGGTATTGGAACAAATCCTGGCACATCGCCAACACCCGGTCGGGCAACAGAATCTGGTCCTCGTACTGGGTTTTCTCATACCGCTCCTTCAACTCGTCCCTGCTAATGAGCCGACCAGTCACCGCGTCTCGCGGGAAGCGGGCCATGATCTCCTCCAAGGTGATGCCGGTATGATCCAGATTCACCCGCCCCTTCACGATCTCGCATACCGCCAGATAGCCATCTTCCATGGCCTGGGCCATGTCGTACTCGTAGACCGGCTCCCCAAAATATTTCAGATTGTCGGCGGTGATCCGCGCGTCCTGCTCGGCTTCTCGGGTACGCTTGCGCATCCTGATCCGGCGCGGGGTGGCGGTCAGGCCGATTTGCACCGCGTTCGGGTTGCGCGTGAGCACCTGCGACCATTTGCCCCAAGCCGAACGGTGACACTCGTCGATCACCACATGGCTGAAAGAGTCTTCCGGGTAACAGGCCGTTAGGAAACTGGCGTCGCCGTTCTCCTGGTCCACGCCGAGAGTCTGATAGGTGGCGATGTGAACGCGGGCGTTTTTGGCGTTGTTGCCGCCGTCCGGGGTTTTGAACACCTCGGCGGCGTCGGCTCCGAACACGTTTTGAAACGCGCCCAGCGCCTGCGCCCGCAATTCATCGCGGTCGCAGACGAACAGCGCCCGCCGCAACTGGCCGGCATCGGCGATGCGCTTGAGCAGATTCACCGCGATGAAGGTCTTGCCCGCGCCGGTAGCCAGCGCCAGCAGCGCGCGCCGAGGCTCGTCACCGCACTGGCAACGGGCGATCTTCTCCAGCACCGCCCGAATCGCCGCGTCCTGGTAATACCGTCGCCCGCCCTCGCCACCCGGATAGGGCGTCAACAACGGTTTCGCAGCCTCGTCGTTCAGGCTGAAACCCATCCCCTGCTCGTAGCGCCGGCGCAGTTCTTCCGGCGTGGGAAAGTCGCGCATGGGGCGCGGCGGCTGGGTCAGTCCGGTGAAACGGTCGTATTCGACGAATTGATGGCCGTTGGAAGCAAAGACAAAGGGCACGTTAAGCCGCTTGCTGTGCGCGTAAGCCTTGGCCTGGTCGAGACCGTGACCCGGCGGCAGGCTTTCTTTTTTCGCCTCGATGAGCGCCACCGCCACCGGTTGGGCCGCGACGGCGATCTTGAGCCGCAGGGTGTAATCCACCTGACCGCGCGCCCGCCGCCGTGCCTTGCCGCCGATGATCTCGATGGTCCCGGCGGTTTCCTCGCGCCGAATCAGGTCCTCGGTCCAGCCCCGCAACCGCAGCGCGGGATCAATGCGCTTGGCGCGCGTGTCGGCTTCGCCGAGAGCTGATCCGGACCCGTCGACCGAAGCGGCCATAACCGACGGTTCCATCCCCTAACCTCCCAGGCTTGCCGACAACGCGGCCAGAAACAGGCGTCGGTCGCCGCTCCAATGCAGCGGCTCGCCCACCCAGGCGTCGCAGAAGAACGGCACCGGCAACCAGTCGCCCTTGGGCAACACCTTGCCCAGCCCGTGCAGACGAACCGGATAAATGAGCATGGTCGGCAACTGCTGGGCCAGCCAGACGATGCCGGTCTTGAGTTTGCCCAACCGTTCCGGTTCGCCGCGAGTGCCTTCCGGGAAAAAGATCACGATGTCGCCCGCCGCCAGCGCATCCCGCACCGGCCCCAGCACATCGGCGTGTGACCGGACGCCGCTGGTCGCCACCGGAATGATTCCGATCACGCGGGTGGCGAACCAGGCCCGCCAGCGATTACTCAGAAAGTACTCCGCCGAGGCCACCGGCCGCGCGCGGGATAACAACCACACCGGCAACATCGCCATCAACACCAGCGCATCAAGGTGGCTGTTGTGGTTGGCGACGATCAGGGCGGGACCGGCGGCGGGCAGGCGGTCGCGGTGGCGCACGTTGACCCCGACCGCCAGCAGCAGAAACGGCTTGACGATCAGCAGGAAAAATAACCAGCGCAGCGCGGCGTAGCCCATGGTGGCGTTCAAAAATAGAAGTAGCGGGTGAAGTGGAAGAACAGCGGCGCGGTGTAGGTGAGACTGTCCACCCGGTCGAGAATGCCACCATGGCCTGGCAACAGATTGCCGCTATCCTTGATGCCGAGATCGCGCTTCAGCGCCGACAGGCTCAAGTCGCCGAAGAAGCCGGCCACCGCGATCAGCGCACCGGCCAGCAGCGCATCGAGGACGGAGAACGGCGTCAGCCACGGCGCCAGCAGCGCCGCCAGCAGTACAGTGGTCAACACCCCACCGACAAAGCCCTCCACCGTCTTGTTCGGGCTGACCGCAGGCGAAATTTTGTGCCTGCCCAACAGCTTGCCCCAGCAGTATTGCGCTACGTCATTCAACTCGGTCAGCACCAGCAGGAACAGCGCCAAGCCCGGACCGTTGACATGGGCATATTCCCCTTGCGGCAGCACCAGCAGATAGGCCAGGTGACTCAGGCTGAACACCATGCTCATCAAGCCCCAATGCAGCGTGCCGGCGGCGCGCAAATAGCCCTGCGTTTCCCCGGTCAGCACCATCGCCACCGGTAGCAGCAGGAACAGGTAAACCGGGATGAAAATGATGAACATCCCGTACCATTCGATCCCGATCCAGAAGTACTGCATCGGGATGCTCAGATAGGCCCAGAACAGTACCCGGCGGTCGGTTTGGCGGGTGGGAATCAGGGTCAGGTATTCCTTGAGCGCCAGGAAGCTGATCACGCCGAAAAACACCAGAGCGGCGGCGCGGCTGAACATCAGCGCCAGCGAACACAGCGCCACGATCAGCCACCAACTGCGAACCCGCTGGCGCAATTCGCTGTCGGGCGCCGGCGCCAGCCACCACACCACGGCGGTCGCCAGCGCTAGCAGCGCCCACACCCCGCCCAGGATTGCCAGCACCGGCGATGCCAGAGTTATGGACATGGCGTTACCTCCCGCAGCGCGGCCCGCAATCGGTTGAAACAGGTCAGAATCAACAAGCCGTTGGCAACCCACAGCGTAACCGTCAGCCAGAAACCGGCCGGTACGCCGCAACCCAGCAACACCGCGATCCCGCCGAGCAGCAGGGCGCGGTCGCTTTTGCCCATCGGTCCGTCATAGCGGCGACGGGCGCCGATTTGCACCGCCGCCACGCCGCAGAATTCGCTGAGCAGCGCCAGCAGCACCAGCGCCACGACCAGCGTAGCCGATACGCCGGGCATCAGCACCAGCGGCAGATACAGCGCGGCATCCGCCAGCACGTCGCCCAGTTCGTTCAGCACCGCTCCCAACGAAGTCGGTTGCTGAAACTCGCGGGCCAGCATTCCGTCGAGGGCGTTCAACGCCATGCGCAGGAACAACACCGGCGGCAATAGCAACAGCGTCGCCGGCGTTGGCCACAGCGCAATGACCCCGGCCACGGCGACCGCCAGCACCAGCGCGGCGACCGTGACCTGATTGGCGCTGACGCCGCGACCGTGCAGCCAGCGCGCGACCGGCCGCAGCAGGTTCTGGAATCCTGGTTTGAGCGCGTACAGACTGATCATGACGCTGCCCTCGCCCGCCGTCGGGCCAGCGATACGGTGAAAATCCCCCACGGGTCGGCTTCTTGCGCGATTTTCTCGAAACCGGCCTCGGCGACCAGTTGATCCATTTCCTGCTGGGTCCGACGCCGCATCACCCACGGCGCACCGTTCCGATGGCTGGTCAGCGTCCGGGCGATGAATTCGATCTGCGGGTGCCAGGGTTGGCCGGTGTAAAGCAGATAGCCGCCAGGAGCGACTGCTTCGGCCAGACCCGCCAGGGACGCGCGCACCGGGGCATTCGCGGGGAATAGTTCATACAGACCGGAGACGATGCCGATGGTGGCGATTCGGGGCAGCGCGGCGAGGCTGGTCCGATCAAAAGCATCCCCCCGATCAAAGGCGAAACGGTCGTTGAGACCGTATTCGGCGATGAGTCGCCGCCCTGCTTCCACGTTGGCATCGCTGAAATCCCGCAACAGGCCGGTTGCGGGAATTGCGGAATGCTCCCGCACGGCATCCAGCACGTAACGGCCGTGGCCGGCGGCGATATCCACGATGTGAACCGGCTGACCCGCCGCGCGCAGCTCGGTCATGGCCCGGCGCAGCAGTTTTTCCAGGTGCGCCTTGCGCAGGCGAATGCCCCGCCAGCCGATGGCGTTCAGATAATTCCGGTCGATCAGCCGGCCCAGCGCGGTCAACCCCTCGGCCTGGTTGCGATAGACGTAATCCAGGGTCGCGCCCGAATCGAAGCCGGTCTCCACGCCGAGCTTCAGGCCCTGGCTCAACCGGGCGCCGAGGGTTCTCATCATCCAGCGCGTCAAGGCGTACTGGATGCCCTTGAACGAAAAGGGCAACAGCGGATTGGCCAGGGTTTCGTACTCGCGCTGGGTCGGGCTGTTACGGTCGGCCTCCAGCAAGGACGGTTCCCGGCGGGGCTGGGCGAAGGCTTCCAGAATGAAGCGGCGCGCGGCGCTCAGCGGCAAATGATTGTCCTTCTCGTTGAAGGTGTCGTGGAAAAAGCCGGGATAAACATGCATTTCCTTCACCGGCGAACCCAGCCGCTCAAAGAACTGACGCTGGATGTCCTGATCCACCACCCAATCCGCGCCGGAGGTCAGCACCAGGGTCGGCGCGGTAATCGCCGCCGCGTCCTCCACCAGCTTGCGGCCCGCGTCGAACAAATCCACCAGCAGATTGACCGCGATGCAACGGGTAATCAGCGGATCGGCGTCGTAGCTTTCGATTTTGGCGGGATCGTGAGTCAGCAATTTCGCCTTGACGTAGCTGTTGACGAAGGCTTTCGGCTTGAACCTCAGCAACAGGCGCAGGCCCGGAATCGCAAAGGGAACGTACAGCCGAACCCGCAATGCCGGGCTGCCGAGCACCAGGGCGCGGATTTTCGGCGCGTAGTCGTGGACCCAAGTCGAAACCAGCACGCTGCCGACGCTATGCGCGAGCACGGCGATGTTCTCCATCGGGATGCCGTAATGGCGGGAAACGTGGCCGACAAACGTATCCACGTCCCGCGTCAGCACCCCAAGATGCTCCGCGTAGCCGCGCTCGCCGGGGCTGCGACCGTGACCACGGGCATCCCAGGCGAACAGGGCGAAATCGGGCAGATCGAGTTGATCCACCACCTCCCGCCAGCGGCCGGAATGCTCGTGGCCGCGATGGAACAGGATGACTGCTTGGGTAACGCCCGGTTCGGGCAGCCATGCCCGGTAGAACAATTCGGCGCCATCCCAGCTTCGAAAAGTATGTTCGCTTGCCTGGCGGTTCGGTTTCATCGTGCATCCTCTTCTCTGTGCTTTCCCAGTCCCAATCAAGCATCGTGCCAAGCTACTGACCCAAGACTAAACTTCTGTTTGATCGCTCGGCGTGGCCAGTCCCGAGGCGGGCGAACTGGTGTTGACCGCGTTGCGGCGCGACCTGCCGACCGATTACGCCTAGCGGGCTGACGCAAAAGTTTTGATCGGTTCTCGTTCCCGCGTTCCGGCGCGGGGATGGGTCCGGAATCGTAGCAGTCCAGCGGTTCGCCAAGTAGCCACATCGGGCCGGGGCGGGCTCCCCCGCTTCGGCGCGGGAGCCAGACCGCCGCGCCGCTTGGTCCCCACGCCGCTCCGGCAAGGTTTTTGTTGCCTGCCGCCAACGCGCAATCCCTCCCCCGCGCCAGGGCGGGCATGGATTGCCTGCAAGCAACCGCTACGATTACTCTACCTGGGTTCGGCCAGACGCACGGCGAGACCGCCGGTGCGCGCCGCCCTGTCGTTTCCACACCGCGAGAACCCTCAATGGCAAAAAACATTCCACTGGAAGAGCGTATCATTTTCGCGCTCGACGTCGATTCCAAAGACGAAGCCGAACGCTGGCTGGATCGAATGGGCGATCTCGTTCGCTTTTATAAGGTCGGCCTGCAACTGTTCCTGGCCGGCTGGTTCCCGGTCATCGACATGATCACGGCGCGCGGCCACAAGGTCATGGTCGATTTGAAATTCTTCGACATCCCGGAGACCGTCGCGCTGGCGGTACGAGAACTCAAACATCGGGGCGCGACCTTTATCACCGTACACGGCAACGATCCCATCTTGCGCGCCGCCGTCCAGGAACGGAACAGCGCGAAGATTCTGGCCGTGACCGTCCTGACCAGTTTCGACGAATCCGATATGCGCGAAATGGGCATGACGGGCAGCGTGGCCGATCTGGTTTATCACCGAGCCAGGAAAGCCCTCGATCTCGGTTGCGACGGGGTGATTTCTTCCGGGCTCGAAGTCCCGAGACTGCGGGATGGGCTGGGGGACAAGTTCTTGATCGTCACGCCCGGCATCCGTCCGGGGACCAACGATGTCGTTCGGGACGACGACCAGAAACGCATCGCCACCGCCCATCGAGCCATCGCCGACGGCGCGGATTACGTGGTGGTGGGCCGCCCGATTCGCAACGCGAAAGACCCGGTTGCCGTGGTTAAAGCGATGCAAGACGAAATCGCCGCCGCGCTTTGACCCTCCCCCGCGCCAGGGCGGGCGCATCGGTTCGCTTTCCGTCCACCCGGCGACGCGCTGGCCGGGCGGAACCTCGGCATGGGCGGGCAGGTCGGCTTGCCGCGCCACCATGTTCAGCCGGCCGTTGGCAATCAGAGCCCGAACGGTGGCGTCGCCGGAAATCGCCTCAAGATTGGCGACGAGGGTGGCGGGGGTTAGGGCGGGGGCCACGCCCCGCGTAGGCGTAACGAAAATCCTCGCTCTCGGTCAGATTCTGACTGGATACCTGGGACGATGAGCAGGAGCGCCATGTCCGCTATCCGAACGCTGAAGTGGACCGTGCGGGCGGTTGAGGACCTGGCTCGGATTCGAGCCTTCATTGCTGCTGATCATCCATCGGCCGCCCGGCGAGCCGCCGCCTGCATCAAGGAGGCAGCGGCAATGTTGCTCGATCAACCGGCGATGGGTCGTCCAGTGGATGACTTGCTGGAATTCCACGACTGGTTTATTCCCTTCGGTAAGCATGGCTATATGCTGCGTTACCGGTTGGATGAGCGGGTAATCGTAGTGGTACGGGTGTGGCACGACCGCGAAGAGCGAAACGCTGGCGACCCTTGAGGCGGGTAGCGCGTAAGGGCGAGTTGGCGCGTAGCGCGGATTAGCGCAGCGTAACCCGCCGACTCTTGGATGTCCCCCCCTCGTGCTGATTGCGGGTAGGCCGGTCCCATGAGCCAACAACGGTATTATCGTTCCATTTGATCGCTGAGGGCGCTGAGCGGAACGCCGGCCATGCGGGCCGACATCTTATGCTGCGTTTCGTACAATCGGTCGCTCAAATCGAGCAGGCGCTTTTGCAAGCGGGGGTCGGAGAGGGTTGCCGCGCGCTCCCGGAGTTGTTGCTCCTTGATTCCGATCTGCTCCATGTGGGCAGACAATTGTTGTTGGATCGAATAACTCATCCCTGTCGAATATCCCGCTTGAGCGGATTTTGCACCGCCACTCGTGTCGGTGTTTCCAGATAAAACACATTTGGCGATATTACCGGGTATATTATCCTTGCAAACAATGCCATCCGTTACATTATTGGTGACTTTGGCCTGAACTTCATTATCGACCACAGTACCGCCACCCGGGATACGATCACCACCCACAACAGCAATCCCCTTTCCTCCTAGCTTGCTATTGCTTTCATCTATTAGATTACTAATTAATTCAGCAGAAACAAAATTTTTAATCGACGCATTCTTGTCAGAATACCCACCACTTACATTAATTCCGTTTCTAAAACCATTAACCTCATTATTAGTAATTAAAGTATCTATTAAGTTATCATTTGAGTTAACTCCCCCATTGACTTTCATACCGTCCGCAAGAATAATGCTTTGACTCCCGCCTGCTTGGGTAGATAGTCTGTTATTTACGACCTCGCTTTTAATAAAGCCTTTCGAATTACCTCCAAAGATGCTAATGCTACTAGCACCGCCATCTTTATTAAGAAGATCATTACTAGATATCTTGGCTACCATTTGACCCTGCAAACCAGAACTTAAATCGATACCAGTTGCGATACTGCCAGACAGCGTAAACTGATTATTCTGGATATCAGCCATCACTGTATGATTATTGCGACCACTAACTGCAATGCTCTTAAAGAGCGCATTAGAAAAATAATTTCCTTCAACTAAAGTCTCAGTAAGGCTACCACCTTGAATGTTTATATGGTAATCACCATAAGAAGATGATGAAACAATATTATCTCGAATCTCTGCCAACATTGTTTTATCGGAGGATATTGTTATGGCGGCATTATCTATGTCAGTCATTTGATTACCAATTATGCTTACCTCAATAACTGAATTTCCCGTCGCCCCATAAGTATCTATTTTAATTTCACCATCCCTAATGACATTATCAATAATATTAAAATCAGATATAACGGCATCAGTTGCTTCATCTAACTCAGCAACTACGCTATTATAATAAGACTCTTCAATTTTATTGCCTGCTATTATCATATTTTTAAAACTGCTATTTCTTCTTGATAATTCAATATTAATCCCTTTTTCCAATTTTCCAAAATGATTATTACTGACAAGAAAACTTTTAACCATTTCTAAAATATCACCATCAGTAGAAATCCCATTTCTACCATTAGTTATCTGATTATTTAACACCGCTATGTTAGTGCTTGACCCACTGATCCGTATCGGATCAAAACTAGAAAAGCTGGCCCTAGCACCTAAAAAAGCCAATTGTTGAATTGTCACGTCGCTACCGCGAACTTCAAAGGCGCTACCATCACCTTGAACCTTAATATCGGGAACACTATCACCATTAATATCCCCATTAATTGAAATTGGTGCGTTGATCTCAGGAATATCATTGGAACAAGTTATGCTACCCTCACGTTCAAACCCAATGAATACTCGTCCCGACCCAGCCCCTGCCCTATTGATGGCGGTGATCAGTTCCACCAGTGAAATACCCGACGATCCGGGATTATTCTTAAGGTTTTCAAGGCTACTGGTATCCCCATCCACGTTGCAGGATAAATCCGCAACGGTCGCATCCTTCACGCTTTCCTCGCTCAGCGCGAACGCTTGCGCGGGATTGTTCCACTGGAAACGCAAATTGCGCTGGGCGGTTTGGCCCGTCGCCTTATCCCGGGCCAGGGCGCCTTCGATCACCAATTGTCCGCCGGCGATCCGTACCTGAGCGGCGCCGAGGTCCAGTTGTTCCAGAAAGCTGAAATCGCCAGGATTACGCACCAGAATGCCACGCACGAACTTCCGCAATGCCCCGCTGCTGTCCTCGATCTCGACCGTCATCGAATGCACGCCCGCGCTGAGATTGCCGTAATTGAAGGTCACTCCAAAGCCGCTGTTGGCGGCGTTGGATTCGCCAGGCAGGGCGGCGGCCACATCGCTACGATAGGAACAACAAGGGATGGTCATCGAGGGTTCGCCATCGACGAACAACTGCACCCGCTGAATCGCGCGGCCAGCCGGTGCGACCGCCCAGCCCCGCACGACGGCGATGCCGGAGCCGGTATCGCCATGATTGGGGCTTTCCAGTGCGGCATATTGGAGGCTGGCTGCGGCGCTGGTGGGCTGGACTTTTTCCGCCTTCGTCCCCAACTTATTTTCGGGCGTCGCGGCCTGTGCGGCGGCGGTGGATGACGAAGCCTCCACCAGTCCCAGCGCCTGAGTATTCTGGAACCACCGGAGCCGGGCGTTGACGCGCTTTTCCTGCTGGCTGGCCTTATCGCGCACCCGCAGCCCCGCGATGACCACATCCTGCCCTTGGCGCTCAGCGCTGGCGCCGTCCAGATTAAGCCGATCGATATAGGAAAAATCACCGGCCTTGACCACCGTGACCGTATGCGCGCGCTCAAACCGGGCGCCACTACTATCTTGAATGGTCACCGCGATGGTATGCGCTCCGGCTGTTAGATTGCCGTAATTGAACGTAATACCAAAACCGCTGTTGCGGGTATTCTCGGCGGGAAACTGTGGAAAAGCGCTCTGTACATCCGCCCGCACGCTACAGCAAGGAATAGCGGTAATATCCTTGCCGTCGATACGCAATGTCGCTTGACTGATCCGCACTCCGGCGCTGTCCGAAAACGCCCACCCTCGGATGATTCCGATCCCCGAGACAGGCTGGTTATTCGTAGGTCCTTCCAAATCCGCCATCAGGGCAGCGTGCGCCGATTGCATCGAAATTAAATGTAGGAACCCCAAAACCAAAACTGCGAACATGCCGATCCGCCTAGTATTCATCAATCACCCACTTGTTTTTTTACGATTACTCATCAAGGACGCATGACCTTCTGATCCGACTTGCGTTATTTTGATTCTATCGGATTAAAAAGATTACAACAACCAAGCATATTTGTTGGAAATCGAATCTCAAGATTTATGCTTGCACCCTCCAAGCCCACCATCCCCCGGAACCCACCCCGATGAGTGATCTTGTCCTTCCCACCTTCGCCCGTTGGCAATTCTGGATCGACCGAGGCGGCACGTTTACCGACATCGTCGCCTGCCGTCCCGACGGCTGCCTACTGATGAATAAACTGCTGTCGGATAACCCCGAGCATTACGCCGACGCCACCCTGCACGGGATCTGCGAACTGCTGGGCGTGGCGGCAAGTCCACTCTCATCACCGCCGGACGCCCGTCGCCATCCTGGACGGCGTAACGAGCGGCCCGGTCGGCGTGGGAATGCCGTCGAACCGCTCCAGCGGCGCGAGTTCCAAGGATGACTGGAACAGTATCTACACGCTCCCACCCCTTCCGCTGCTGGGAGCAGGTTTTTTTGTGATGTGAAGCTGAACTACCGACAAGCGTTTGAGGCCAGGGTCACGATGGAACGCCCGGTGACCGCCGTGTCTGGAAAATCGGAGAACACGCCGTCGGCCCCCAGGCAGAAGAATTGTTTGTACTCCTCAAGGGGATTGTCCTGGTAGTCCGCCGAGAGATAGCGGTCCTCGTTGCGAAAGGTCCAGGCATGGACCAGGAGCCCGGTGGCGTGGGCGTCGGCGATCACGCTGGTGGGCGCCAGGCGGGTCTTGTCGGCATCGTCCACCGCGCCGTCTTTGTTTATGTCGTCGGCTTTGCCATCCCCGTTCGCGTCCACGCCCTTCACACTGATGATGTAACGTTTCCAGGGGCCGACGCCGTCCGCGTACTGGGCGATCTCCGCAAGACCCCGTTTGGTGACCAGATAATCGGACTTGCGCGGATCTCCAGTCACCGCCCAGTCATAGGGCTGGGCCGGGATGATGGAGCCATCCAAGGCCACGTCGTCTCCATCCACCAACTGAATCAGCCGGACCTGGGTCTTTTGGCGCAATTCTTTGAGATTACCAACCTCAAACGACTGAATGAACACCGGCGCCATCCGATTGTTCCAGCCGTTGTTGTTCAGCACCCTGAGTAGAGGGTCTTCCAGCGGCAGGTTGACCGATTTGTGATAAGTCGGATGCTTGGTTTCCGGATATACGCCGATGGTACGATGCTGGCGCTCCGCTTCCTGTTTCGCCAGGTCGATCACTTCCTGAAAGGTCGGCACCCGGAATTGCTTGTTGTAGGACTGGTTGCGAAAGGCCAGGCGCTGCTTGGCGTAGAGGGTCTTGATTTCCGACAGGGTGAAGTCGTCGGTGAACCAGCCTTCCTCCTGGACGTTGTCGATGGTTTTCTTGGTCTTGCGCGCGGCGAATTCAGGATGGTCGGCCACATCGGTGGTCTCGGTGATATTCACCTCGTGGCGGACGATCAGCACGCCGTCCTTGGTGGACACCAGATCGGGTTCGATGAAATCGGCGCCAGCATTGATGGCCATCTGGTAAGCGGCGAGGGTGTGTTCCGGAAAATAGCCGGAAGCGCCCCGATGGCCGATGACCAACGGCGCCTTGCCGTCCAGGGTTGGGAACTTGTTATCGGCGTAAGCCGGCATGGAACCGATGATAAAGGCCGCAATCACGGCCAGAGTCAGACTCTTCATGAAAGTGCCTCCGTATTTTAGGTAAACGTGGGCCCCCTCTAACCTTACGAGTATATATGCTTAATTTATGGATTAATATGTCCCAATTTAGGGATAAGAGCCCGGCGGCGCCGGGCAGTAGGAATATTCCAGGCAATCAGGGGTTGGCGGGGTTAACAGCGGCTTCCATCAGCTTTTGCAGTTCGCCGCTCTGGTAAAGTTCGAGGGTGATGTCGCAACCGCCGATCAGTTCGCCGTTGACGTAAATCTGCGGGAAGGTGGGCCAGTCGGCGTAACGGGGCAGGTTGTCGAAGATTTCCGGGTCTTCCAGCACGTTCACGTAGGAGAACGGTAGACCAGTGGCGGCGAGCGCCTGGGAGGCGCGGTGCGAGAAGCCGCAGCGCGGCAGGTCCGGGGTGCCCTTCATGTAGATCACCACCGGATTGTTTTCGACCTGCTCTTTGATGCGTTCCAATACGTCCATCGGTTAACCTCGAATGGGAAAGACTCAGGCATTGACCCGCGCGCCGGGGTCCACGTTCAATTGCAGCCAAAATTCCAACAGCGCCGCGTGCCATAGCTTGCTACCCAGCAGCCGGGTCAAATGCGCTTCGGGTTCGGCCAGTAGTTGGTCCAGATACGCCCGCTGGAACAGGCCGCGCTCCCGGCAGGCGCGCGAATCGACGATATCGCGCATGAATTCCAGAAACGGCCCGCGCACGAACTTCAGCGCCGGCACTGGGAAATAGCCCTTGGGCCGGTCGATCACCGCATCCGGCAACAAACCACGGGCGATTTTCTTCAGCACGTATTTGCCGTCGCCGCCAATTTTCAGGGCTGGCGGCAACTGCATCGCCAGTTCCACCAGTTCGTGATCGAGAAACGGCACTCGCGCTTCCAGTCCCCAGGCCATGGTCATGTTGTCCACCCGCTTGACCGGGTCGTCCACGATCAGGGTGGTCACGTCCAGCCGCAGTACTTGGTCCAGATACTCCTCGGCGTCCGGTTCCGCCAACCGTTCGGCGATGAGTTCGGCGGTGTAGTCGGGACCCTGCCAAGCCGGCGCGACCGTCTCCAGAAATTCCTCGTGATCGCGGTCGAAATAATGCCGCCGGAACCGCTCCAGATCGCTGCCCGTCGCGGCGGCCATGCGCGGATACCAGAAATAGCCGCCGAACACCTCGTCAGCGCCCTGCCCGCTTTGCACCACCTTGACCGCTTGGGAAACTTGCTCGGCCAGCAGGAAGAACGCCACCGCGTCTTGCCCAACCATCGGCTCGGCCATGCAGGTCACCGCTTCCGGCAGGCGAAGGAGCACCTGATCGTTGGGAATCAGGTATTTATGATGGCGGGTCTGGTAGCGGGCGACCACCTGATCGGAATATTCGAATTCGCTGCCCTTTTCCTCTGGCTGATCCTCGAAGCCCACCGAGAAGGTCCGCAAATCGCGGACGCCGGTTTCGGCCAGCAGCGCCACCAGCAGGCTGGAATCCAGCCCGCCCGACAGCAGCACGCCCACCGGCACGTCGGCGATGTCCAGCCGCCGCCGCACCGCCAGCCGCAGCGCGGCGTGAACCGCCTCGATCCACTCCGCTTCGTCGCGAGGGGTCGCCGGGCGCATGGCCCGCAAAGTCCAGTAGACGCGGTTCCGCTCGTGGCCGCTGGCGTCGATCGTCAGCGTGGTGGCCGGGGCCAGCTTGTGGATGCCCTGGAGAATGGTGCGCGGGGCGGGAATGACGGCGTGCAGCGTCAGTTGGTGGTGCAACGCCACCGGATCGAGCGCCGTGTCCACGTCCGGCGCTGCCAGCAGCGCCTGGCTGTTGGAGGCAAAGCGGAAGGCGCGCGGCGTGCGGCTGTAGTACAGCGGCTTGATGCCCAGTCGGTCGCGGGCCAGGAATAGACTGCGCTCGTTCGGATCCCAGAGGGCGAAGGCGAACATGCCGATCAGATGTTCGACGCACCGTTCGCCCCATTCGGCGTAGGCTTTGAGGATGACCTCGGTGTCGCCGTCGGAGAAGAACCGGTAACCCTTGGCCAGCAGCTCGCGCCGCAGCTCCCGGTAGTTATAGATCGCGCCGTTGAATACCAACGTCAGCCCCAGGTCGGGGTCCACCATCGGCTGATTGGAACGGTCGCTGAGATCGATGACCGACAGCCGGCGATGACCGAACAGCACGGGGCCATTGGACCAGACGCCTTCGTGATCGGGGCCGCGCCGGGCCAGTCGCTGCAACATCCGCCCCATCAGGGCCAGATCGGGATCGCCACCGTCGAGGCGCAGTTCGCCGCCAATGCCACACATCGCGTTTTGTCGTCGCGGAAACGGATGAAGGGTCGGCTTAGCGCGGGTACTGCAAGTTGGAGACGTTGACCGGCGGGCGCACGCCGGGCACGTTGCGGGCCAGGGAACCGGCGCGCAGGTAAGCCTGGACGTTGGGCGTATTGCCGCTCAGGCTGACCGCGCCCTTTTCGACCGTGACCGTGATGTTGGCCGCGGCGAGTTCGGGGTCCTGCTTGAAGGCGTCCTTGATGCCAGCGGTGATTTCGGAATCGCTGACCTTGGGACCGCCACGCCCACCGTCGCGCAGGCTGGTGGTGCTGGCGGTGTCGTCGCCGCCGCCGGAGCCACCGCCCAGGCTGGCGCAGCCGGTGGCGGCCAAGGCGGCCAGGAGGGCGGGGATCAGGAGCTTGCGCAGGTTCATGGGATTCGGTCTCCAAAGTCTGAAACGGGAGGCGCGGCTCGGTCTTGGATGAGTCCAGCGCACGGGGGTCGGCGGCAAGGATAGCACACCCGCACCCGCCAAGCCCCGCGTTGCATCGACTGGAACCGGCGTCTAGACTAGCCCGGCATTCCCTGCCCAGTTCCGCGCGGGCGGAAAACTTAACGCCGCCGCCAAGTTCTAAACAGGCGCTTTACGACCTACTGCTCAACAATGGAGAGATGACGCATGGTTCACCAATTGCCCGAACTGCCCTATGCCAGGAACGCCCTGGAACCGCACATCTCGGCGGAAACGCTGGAGTATCACTACGGCAAACACCATCAGACCTACGTCACCAACTTGAACAACCTGATCAAGGGCACCGAGTTCGAGAATCTGTCGCTCGAAGACATCGTGCTGAAGTCCTCAGGCGGGATTTTCAACAACGCCGCGCAGGTGTGGAACCACACTTTTTACTGGAACTGCCTGAAGCCCAACGGCGGCGGCGAGCCGAGCGGGGCGCTGGCGGCGGCGATCAACCAGAAGTTCGGTTCGTTCGCGGCGTTCAAGGAGGAGTTCGCCAAGTGCGCGGTCGGCACGTTTGGTTCCGGCTGGGGCTGGCTGGTCAAGAATCCGGATGGCTCGGTCGAGTTGATGAGCACGTCCAACGCCGGCACGCCGGCGACTTCGGGCAAAAAAGCTCTGCTGACCTGTGACGTGTGGGAGCACGCCTATTACATCGATTACCGCAACCTGCGGCCTAAGTACGTCGAAGCGTTCTGGAATCTGGTGAACTGGGATTTCGTAGCCCAGCAATACGCCTGAACCGCGCCGGCTGAAACAGCCGGGTCTGTTTGGGAACAAGCCGGCGGATTCCGCCGGCTTTTTTTATGAATTTTGGTGTCTATGATTGACATCTAAAATGGATAGGAGAACTCGCCATGTCCTGGAATATTGCCCAAGCCAAGCAATGCTTTTCCCAGGTGGTCAAGCAAGCCGCCACTGAACCGCAATTGATCTACAATCGGAATCGCTTGGTTGTCGCCGTTATTGACGCCGAAGCATTCAATGCCTTCAATCAGTGGCGGGAGCACCAAGGTGCGAAGACGTTGGGCGAAGCGTTCGCCGAACTGCGCGTGCTGGCCGCCGGCGACGAAAACCCGCTGCCCGTGCCCGAACGCCGGGATCGCCCCAATGCCTTTTTAGAAATACTTGATGAACTACCTGATTGATACCAATATTCTCAGTGAGTTATTACGCCCAGCGCCAAACCGGGGCGTTTTGGCGTGGGCGGCGGGACAACCCATCGTTGACACTGGTGGCGAATTCTCCTGGGTTGTTCACGCCGCTCCTTGAAGGGCGGCAAACCGCGAACAACGGGTCGGGGCTGTTGGGGTCCCCGCCAACCACTCACCGACCCGGATCAGGTTAATCGCG
>Ga0209573_1003508_pt1 | contig 17053 bp, 15 predicted proteins | sample TNRBio252014_DNA_FD_185870 | JGI IMG/M metagenome (GOLD analysis project Ga0209573, IMG submission 185870) | Wastewater treatment Type I Accumulibacter community from EBPR Bioreactor in Madison, WI, USA - TNR Reactor_6/25/2014_ DNA (SPAdes)... | ecosystem: Engineered > Bioreactor > EBPR >...
GGGATTGCTGTTGCCAAAAGTACAATAGTCCACACGCTCTACATGCAGATGTTCGTGTACTGTTTCATCGCCTTCGGTACGCAAAATGCTGTACATCTTTTTCAATCCATCATGTATGTAAGTAACCTCGGTAGTGTCGTAGAGGGCGGTTTCCCATAGTGTATCCTTGCCTTGTGTGTTGCGCAGCGGAAAACTTTGTTTAAAATATCGCAACTCTTCGTAGGTGAGCGGCAACTGTATTTTACGCCTAAAATTCTGTAGATACTCCCAAAGCATTTCGCTTATAGGATAGCTACGTTTTTTCTTTGAAATTGTCATTGAAGGCAAAGGAACGAAAAGAATTTAGAGTGCAATTGATGGCTGCCTTATCGTGGAAACACATTTAATCGTTTAAATACACTGTTTTCACATTCACAAACTCTTTGATGCCATGCTCGGAAAGTTCGCGCCCAAAGCCACTGCGTTTTACACCTCCAAATGGTAAGCGAGCATCGCTCTTTACAATATCGTTTATAAAAACATTACCTACTTCTATTTCGCTGCTACGCGATAGCGCAAGCTGTTTGTTTTCGGTCCATATCGAAGCTGCCAATCCGTACTGCGACTTATTGGCAAGTAAAATTGCTTCATCAAAATCGTTTACTTCTATTACTGAAAATACAGATCCAAAAATTTCCTCTTTAAATGAAGTAACATTTTCGGTTACATTGGTAATCACTACGGGCGCAACGTAATTGCCATTTTCTTGTGCCTTAAAAGGGTGAAAATGAGCAATAGCGCCATCTTTAATAGAATCTTGAATTTGTTTGCGTACTTTTTCTGCTAAATCCAATCGCGCCAAAGGACCAATTTGCGTATCAGCATCCATAGGCGAACCTACTTTTAGCATATTGACATTTGCAATCAACTTAGCCGTAAACTCTTTGGCTACTTCTTTTACAACCAAAAAGCGTTTGGCGCCATTGCACGATTGCCCTGCATTGATGCTGCGCGATTTGATGGCTCCTGCTACTGCTTTATCAATATCTGCATCGGCAAGTACAATAAAAGCATCATTGCCACCTAACTCCATCACCACTTTTTTTATGTTGCGTCCTGCATTTTCGGCAAGTAAACTACCCGTTGCATCGCTGCCGGTAAAACTCAATCCCGCCACATCGGGGTGAGCCAGCAACTTTCCGGCATCATCATTTGTGAGGTAATAGTTTTTAAAAACCCCATCCGGCAATCCGGCTTCGGCAAATAGTTTTTCTATTGCCGCGGCACATTGAGGCACATTGGGCGCATGCTTTAATATGGTAACATTGCCAGCAGCAAGTGTAGGCACTGCAAACCTAAACACTTGCCAAAATGGAAAATTCCATGGCATTATTGAAAACACCACTCCTAATGGTTCGTAAACAACCATGCTTTTTTGAGCAAGGGTGGACACTTCATACGGTTGCAAAAAGCGCGCGGCATTATCGTTGTAATAACTAAAAGCTGTAAGTGTTTTAGCTACTTCATAGTCGGCTTCGCGCAGTGGCTTGCCCATTTCGAGCGTAATCAATTGGGCAATTGCCTCGCGCTGCTCGTCTAATAGTTTGGCAACACGCATCAATTGCTCCATTCGTTTTTCTACACTCAACTTCCGCCATTGTTTCAAGGCATTTTTTGAAAGTTCAATATCAGGAAAATGATGAGTTGAAAACTCCCGCAACATTTCGCCTGTTGCCGGATTTACAGTTGCGTAAGCCATGATGCAATATTACTGTGTACCAAACAGCTTTTTGTGAAAATAATACAAGCAAATCAAAAAATGATTTACAAAAAAAGCCCGTTCATCTTTCGAGAAACGGGCTTAATCTTTTTTATAAAGAAAACTATACTCTTCTGCGTTTTGGAGGGCGACATCCGTTGTGAGGAATTGGAGTAGTATCATTAATGATAGTAACTTCAATGCCACTTGCATAAATAGAACGGATAGCACTTTCGCGACCGGCACCCGGACCTTTTACGAATACTTCTACTTTGCGCAAACCAGCTTCGTAGGCTACTTTACCCGCCTCGGTTGCTGCTAATTGAGCTGCATAAGGAGTATTCTTTTTAGAACCACGGAAACCTACTTTTCCGGCACTGCTCCAACTGATTGCCTGACCGTTAAGGTTGGCAAAAGTGATGATGATATTATTAAAAGTAGCGTTGATAAAAACTTTACCTTCTGAATCAACTTTTACTACACGCTTTTTAGCTTTTGCCTTAGCTGTTGCTGCGGCCGACTGTTGTTTTGCCATGCTTTCTAATTATTATTTAGTAACCTTTTTCTTGTTAGCAACTGTTTTACGTTTTCCTTTACGGGTACGCGAATTATTTTTGGTTCTTTGACCGCGCAATGGCAAGCCTTTACGGTGGCGGATACCACGGTAGCAGCCAATATCTTGCAAGCGTTTGATGTTTCCTTGCACTTCCCCGCGCAATTCACCTTCAACTTTTATATTGTCGGCAATAAAATTTAAGATACCGTTTATTTGCTCGTCTGTCCAATCTTTCACTTTCGTGTTTGGCTCAACTTTGGCAAATTCTAAAATTCGTTTTGCGGTTGTATAACCGATGCCGAATACGTAAGTGAGTGCAATTTCACCACGTTTGTTTTTTGGAAGGTCTATACCTGAGATACGTGCCATGCTTTATCCTTGACGTTGTTTGAATTTTGGATTCTTCTTGTTAATAATAAACAGAACGCCTTTGCGTCTTACAATCTTGCAATCCGCACTGCGTTTTTTTACTGATGCTCTAACTTTCATTTGCTGTTAGTTTTATTAAATTTTAAACCCGCTTTTATTTATAGCGGAATGTTATTCTTCCTTTATTTAAGTCATAAGGACTCATTTCCAACTGAACCTTATCGCCCGGCAAAATTTTGATGTAGTGCATTCTCATTTTTCCTGAAATGTGAGCAATCACCTCATGTCCATTTTCTAAGCGCACACGAAACATTGCATTACTCAATGCTTCTGTTATCACCCCATCTAGAACAATCAAATCTTGTTTTGCCATGCAATTTTTCCGTTTAAAACAAGTGATTTTTACACTTACTCCCTTAAAACGGGCTGCAAATATAGCAGCATAGTTCAAAGTATAAAATAATTGACAGAAAAATGTTCAACAACCTGCCATATTGCTAAAATAATTAGCATTGCACCCCGTCATACAAGCCAATAATAATTATTTCAACTCGCTTTGAGTAACTCACTTTCGTTTCAAATTTTTGATGTTGCCGATAAAATTCCACTTGAAATTTGGCAAAAAGCGATTCCTCGGCACAATTTGCTGCATAATATACACTACCTGCGGTTGCAAGAAACAAACCAAGGAAACAAGATGCAGTTTTTGTATGCTATAATTAAAGAAGGCGATGAGTTGGTTGGCGCAGCTTACTTTCAGGTAGTTCACTTTACCGGTTCGCAACTTCAAGATTATACAAAGAACTCGGGGAAATTACTGGCATCGGTGCAAAACACAATACTACAATTAGTAGATGTAAGGCTTTTGGTAGGTGCCAATCTTTTTATGAGTGGCGAAAAGGGCATATACTGGCTAAAGGATTTGCCCGAAAAAATTAAAGCAGAAAACTACTGTAAGCTGGTAATACATCTTTTGCAAACAAAAAAATCGTTAAATGGATTTTTGATGACGGATGTTTATGATAGCGATGATGCTTTTTCTAAATCATTTGAGGCGAACAATTTCAACCGAATTTACGAAGAGCCCGATATGATAATGCAAATGAACCCTGCATGGAAAAGTTTTGACGATTATCTCCTCGCACTATCTTCAAAATATCGTGTTCGCGCTAAAAGATGTCTGGTGTTAAGCCAAGCTATTGTGCGAAAAAAATTTTCTATCGAAGAAGCTCAGCAGTTTGACGGGCAACTTTATCAGCTTTATATGAATACTATGAAGCAAGCATCGTTTTCGCTCGCAAAACTTCAACAAGGTTACTTTGCCAAACAAAAAGAGTTGATGCCTGATGCGTACCAAATTTTCGGATACTTTTTAGATGGTAAATTGGTTGGATTCAACTCTTTATTTTGTATTGATGGCAAAGGAGAGGTGCATTACGTGGGGTTGAACTATGATACTAATAAAGAAACCCACCTTTATCAGCGTATGCTGTATGATATGGTTCATTGCGGTATAGAACAAAAGTTACAAGCATTACACTTTGGTCGAACTGCTTCTGAGATAAAAAGCACAATTGGCGCTACACCTGTAAATGTTCATGGATATATTTTGCATAAAAATGCAACTGTAAACCGATTCATTATTAAGCCAATGGCTAAGGCTATAAAGCCAAAGGACTTTGTATTTCGCAATCCATTTAAATAACATAAAAAAGCCTTGCTTTTTGGGGCAAGGCTTTTTCTCTTTGCATATTATTTTTTTTATTCTCTCATCAATTTTAATGTAGTGCTGCCACCATTCAAATCAATTTTGGTAATATAGTTTCCTGAAGGAAGTTGGCTTAAATCTAACATAAGATTGTTTAAGCCATGATACAAATTGTAAGCAGATTGATGAACAACCGCACCAGCAAGATTCAGAATTGTAACATCTGCTTTTCCTTCGGCATTAGCGTTTATTACCAAGTTAGCATCGGCAGCTGCGGGATTGGGTATGAATCTACTCCACACAATTTCGCGGCTTGAAGCATCAGTAATTTTTGCACTTACAATTGGTGTGTATTCACTTGCACCGTCAAAATCTACTTGGCGCAAACGGTAATAGTATATTTTGTTGGCTATCACTTTAGTGTCATCAAAGGTATATTCTACAGTTTCGGCAGTTGTGCCGTTACCATCAACCCAACCAATGTTGCTAAAGTTTGTTCCGTCTTCGCTTCTTTCTACTTCAAAGCCTTTGTTGTTTATTTCGGCAGTAGTTACCCATTCTACTTTTATGGTATTTACAATGCCTGATGCTTTAATGCTTGTAAGAGTTACAGGCAAAGTGTTTCCGCCACCTGTTGCATTGCCTAAAGTAAAGTGGCTGAATGAATTGAATGCACTTGGGTTGGATGTAGAAGTAATTGTGCCTTGGTAGTTTGCAGTTCCAACACCACCAATGTTTATCCAATTGGCTGTGCCTGCCGAATCTTTTACGATGCGCAAATTAGTAGCATCTTGAACCGAATCGCTTGCAAAATAATGTAGGGTAACAATTTGATTGCCCGAAAGGTTTGCATTAGACGGCACCATTGTAGAAGATAAGTAGCGTTTAATTCTCCAGTATCTAAAATCAGATACGCGATCAATTGTTGAAGGGAATGCTTTTTCAAGTTCCACAGCCGACTGGTTGAACAATAAAGATGAGTAAGTATAGCCAATGTTTGATGAATGCGTTACAGTCAACTCCACAGGGCGATAAACACTATCTCTGCCAATTGGGAACGTAAGTAAACGTGTTGTAGTGGCTGTCATCTGGTGGTTTAAAAAACCATTTACAAAAGATGAAGGGCTACCTAAGTTTGCTGTAGCACCATTCAACAATGTCAAAACATTCAATGAATCTGTGTTTATTAAACCACTGGACATAGTTAGGTTTCCGGCCGCGGCAATGTAAACAGGTAGGTTCAATGTAAGTGAAGTGCCAACAGTTTTATTCATCGTCATTCTACTAACTACCGGAATTTGCAATGCATTGCCCGAAAAAACTTGCGAAGAACCGCCTGTAAGAATAATTCTGCCATTTACTCCGCCACTACCAAACAACACTGCACCCGAGCCTGCTGTAGTAATGTTTCTGCTAAAACTTACAGAACTATTGTTTGCAAGATCCAACGCCCCAGAGGCATTTCTTGTAAAAATTGCATCGCCATTGTAGGTGTCGCCAGTGGTGTTTGCCATACGAAAATCAAAAGTAGAAGCGTTTGTAATACTTGTGGTTCCCATAAAAATGTTACCACCGGCAGAGTTGTTTACCGTAGAGCCTGTTTTTGTAAACTCTACATTATGGTTAAAAGTATTGTTGTTGATGTAAATTTGTGGAGACGAAACAACCACTGGACCATCGAAGGTAGAATTGCGCACAGTAAAGATAGTTGTACCTGCCAAATTAAGGTTCACCGCATTTCTGTTGCCCGATTGTTGAAAATTACGCAACAGCAAATTCCCCCCTGTGTATCCTGAAGAACCAAGAAAAAGATTTTGGTTTGATGCCAGGGTTGATGAGCCATTGTTGTTACCAAAATATGTTCCATTGCCCGATGCGCGACTTACATAAATGTTGCCATTATAGTTTGCAGTTCCAGAATAGTTCATGTGAATGGCAGTAGCGTTTCCTGTACCAGAATTGTTCAAGTGCACATCACCGTTGAAAGTAAAGCTACCGGTGCCATTTTGAAAGCGAATGAAATTAGTTGCTCCCGTTCCATTGTTGTTTACCACAACTACACCATCAAAAAATGCGTTTGTATTGTTGCTTTCGCCAAAACGCACGCCTGGGTTTCCGGCAGCCGATGATGTGTTAAAAACAATAACCGAGTCGGCAAAATACGATGTTTTATTGGTGTGAGAATGGGCAAGGTAAAGTACACTACCTCCACTATTTAGCAGGTTCAGCTTATTAAAAAATGAATCAGCCGAAGCACCGCCCATATACATGGCAACACTGCTGCTATTGATGATAGATGCAACCCCATTAAACTTATTGCCACCTGCGCTAATATTTGCAGTAGCACCAGTTTTTTGAATGTATGCAGAATCAGCGAAAGTAGCACCGCCCAATAATATTTGAGGAGCAATGAAACTTGCCTTGCCACCAAATACAGTTTTAGGACCTACCGAAATTGTAGCAGTACCTGAAAAGTTTAATGCTATGGGAGCAGTACCTAACTGTGAAAAGCGAGGCAAAAGTAAACTACCAGCCGAAAAGCCAGATGAACCAACCAATATTGTTTTACCTGCTGCAAGCGAAGCAGCTGCTGTTCCATTAGAGCAAAAACCTATGTTGCCACTTGCAGTATTGCTAACAATAATATTTTCATCAAATACAGTATTTGAGTTTGCTGCCACACTAAAAGTAATACTACCTGAAGAAGTATTGGAAAGTATTACAGAATCGGCAACTGAAGCAGATGAGTTTGCTGCTTCGCAAAATGGAACTGTACCGGCAGCAGAATTGATTACATTAATCTTGCCACCAAAAATATTGTTACCAGTATAAGCCAATCTGATGGAGCTTGCGCCAGAGTTTACTGCTGTAACATCATGGTTATAGATATTGCGGCTCGTTAAACCAAGTAACAAATCTGAAGAAGAAGCATTTTCTACTCTTAGCTTATCATTAAATGTGTTGTTACCATTGGTACGTAACTGGCCCGCTCCGGCTCCACTTGTTTTTGAGATGGTTGTGTAACCATTAAAAATGTTGTTACCCAATCCGGTATTGTTTCCAATTCCGCTTTTTTGAATAAAAGTGGTATCAGGAAAAGTTGCACCGCTAAGTATTATTTGGGGAGCAATCAAACTTACTTTACCACCAAATACAGTATTGGGACCAACGGTAACAGCGGCTGTTGCACCAGTTAAGGTTAATGAAGTTGCAGCAGCACCCGATTGGTTAAAGCGTGGTAAAAGCAATGAACCGCCTGTAAATCCTAAACCTCCAATTGATATTGTTTTTCCGGCTGCCATTGTTGCCGATGCAGTTGCATTTGGGCAAAATGTGAGGCTACCTGCGGCTGTGTTGTTCAATTCCAAATTGCCGCCAAATGCTACACTTGTATTTGCAGCCGAGCAAAATGAAATACTTCCTGTTGCGCTGTTTGAAAGCGTTACATCGCCAGCAATGCTTGCACTTGCATTTGCCAACTCGCAAAACAAAACGCTACCTGTTGCGCTATTGCTTACTATTACATCTCCTCCAAATACATTGGTGCCGGCATAAGCCATACGCACTGTACCATTTGAAGATTTACTTATATCAACATCTCCGTTATAAGTATCACCGTTTACAAAACTTAGTACAATTTCTGTTGAGGATGCATTGTTGATGAATAATTTATCGTTAAAAGTATTACCACCATTTGTTCTTAAGATACCTGAACCTATTTTAGAAACCGTAGTTACACCATTAAATACATTGTTACCCGCTCCCGTATTGGTTGCCGCTCCTGTTTTTTGAATAAATGCCGAATCGCCAAAAGTTGCGCCACTAAGTGTTACTTGAGGAGCAATCAAACTTACCTTACCACCAAATACTGTATTGGGGCCAACGGTAACAGCAGCAGTTGTGCCAGTTAAAGTTAATGAAGTTGCAGCAGTACCCGATTGGTTAAAGCGTGGCAAAAGCAATGAACCGCCTGTAAATCCTAAACCTCCAATTGAAATTGTTTTTCCGGCTGCCATTGTTGCCGATGCAGTTGCATTTGGGCAAAATGTAAGACTGCCTGTTGATGTGTTATTTAACTCCAAATTGCCGCCAAATGCTACACTTGTATTTGCAGCCGAGCAAAAAGAAATATTACCGGCAGCGGTGTTTGTAAGCGTTACATCGCCAGCAATGCTTGCACTTGCATTTGCTAATTCACAAAACAAAATGTTACCTGCTGCACTGTTGTTCACTGTTACATTTCCGCCAAACACATTGGTACCGGCATAAGCCATGTGTACCGTGCCAGCAGCTGTTTTGTTTACCTCAACATCTCCGTTATAGGTATCGCCATTTACTAAAGCTAAAATAACACCAGTAGAAGAAGAGTTGTTGATGAACAATTTGTTGTTAGAAACGTTTCCTCCATTTGTTCTTAATAAGCCTGAACCTGATTTAGTAATAAATGTTACTCCATTAAAAGTATTTCCCCCTGCACCAACGTTTGTGGATACGCCAGACTTTGTAAGCCAAGTGCTATCTTCAAACCTACAACCATCTAAATATAATTGTGGCGAAACAAAATCTACTTTTCCATTAAACACTGATGAAGGCCCCAATCGCATTGCTGCTGTGCCAGACAGTAAAAGACTTTGATCGGTAGCCCCAACCTGTGTAAATCTTTTCAACCAAATATTACCAGAGTTAAATCCACCACTGCCTACAATTATTCTTTTACCTGCCGCGAGTGTAACACTGGCAGATAAACCATCTCCAAAGAAAATATCACCAGTACCGCTAAGGCTATTTACATACACATCGCCATTTATGGTTGTGGGTGCTGTAAACCCAATACGAATATCACCGACAGTGTTTCCTGCAATAGTAAGGTGCAAATCGTTGTTGTAATTGTTAGCCGAAACGCTATCCAAAATAAAGTAATCAAGCCCCGAGTTGTAAATTGAGGTTACACCATTAAGCGTCATTCCTCCTTTAATCCACATTCTTCCAGAGTTTGTAATACGCAAGTTTAGTGGCGCGTTAAAAGTGGCATTGCCCAACATGTTTTGATCGGTCGTTCCATTTTTAGTAATAGAAACACTATCATTAAAAACACCACCGTTTATCAGTACATTGTTGGTAGATGAAGTTACTTTTCCGGCAAATGTTGCATTAGTAAAAGTAGTTGCGGTACCTTGGCAAAGTACGTTTCCATTAGTTACATTTCCTGCGGTAAATACGGCATTGCCATTAACCGTTAATGTGTTTCCGGCAAGGTTTATGGCACCAGATGTAAGCGTAAAATTATTCAATGCAACACCGTTGTAATCGGGTACATTGTTTGAAGCTACAATTACCACATTATCGCCAGCAACGGGCGAGCCTGCCGGGGTCCAGTTGCTTGTAGTTGCCCAATCGGAATTGGTGGAAACAGCTCGCCAAGTGTAACTTGTTTGTGCATTTGTACACATCAAAGCAAGCGCGAAAAAAGCTGTCAATAAATACTTGTTGTTTGGCATAATCATATTTGCCCAGCTAACCACATAAAACATTACGTTTACCATAACAGAGAGAGTTTTAGAATACTTGTTTTAGAAAATATGTTCTGATTTACGGAACTCTCGTTCTAATGTTTCAATTCTGAACCGATTATTTTAAAATAAATATGTTGTGAGTTTATTAAGGCTGAACGGGGATTTAAAGCATAACAGTTATTCGAGCTTTTAAGATTGTTTCATCTTTGTTTTGTTGCGGTTTGCAATGGTGGTAGATGGCTGCGCAAAACCTCTACATCTGAATGATAATAGCTTGCGAAGCGAAGTAATCTCACCAAAAGTTTAAACAACTTTGTAATATTGCAGGGTCATTTTTATAGAAATATTTTCGTAAAATGACAGCATAAAAAACAGTTTAAAACGTGTAAATGCTATGGAAAACATAAAAGAACTTTTAGAAATTTACCAAGAAGCAACTCCCAACCCCGAAAGTTTAAAGTTTGTAACCAATCAAGGTTTGCTACCGAACTTTCAGGTTGATTTTAAAACAAAAGAAAGCGTTCAGGGAAAATCTGCGTTAGCAGATGTATTGTTCCAACAACAATACGTGCAAGGTGTTTTTATATCCCAAAACTTTGTAACCATTACCAAAAATGCCGAGGCAGACTGGTTTGAAGTTACCCCACTGGTAAAAACAGTAATGAAAGATTTTTTGAATGGCGGTTACCAAGCAGTTTCTGATGATTTGTTGAGATTGGGCGCACCAGCAGCTACAACCGATGGTGGCACCCCGGCAAGTATTGAAGATAAAATTCAAGAACTACTAAATAAATATGTAAAGCCAGCAGTAGAAATGGATGGCGGCCACATTGCCTTCAAATCGTTTGATGCCGGAGTTGTAAAACTTGCTATGCAAGGCTCTTGCAGCGGTTGCCCTTCTTCTCAAATAACCTTAAAAGCAGGTATTGAGGGGCTTCTTAAACGCATGATTCCGGAAGTGGAAACAGTAGAAGCTGTAGAAGAATAGCATTGTACTGCTGTAGAAAATTGAGGTGTTTACTGCCTTTGCTTTAGTGTAATTTCTACATCTTGTAGCGTTAAATTTTTAGCTTTTAGCAAAATAATGAAATGATAAAGCAAATCGGCTGCTTCATTTTTAAAAAGTTCTTGGTTATCGTCTTTGGCTTCTATCACCAATTCTACTGCCTCCTCTCCTACTTTTTGCGCTACTTTGTTTATCCCTTTGCGAAACAATTTGTTTGTATAAGAATCGGCAATATTGTTATCAATTCTTTCAGCAATGGTACGCTCTAACTGATACAAAAAACCTTTGGAGCTTGAATCATTAAAACAAGATGTAGCACCAGTGTGGCAAGTTGGCCCCAATGCAGTTGCTTTTATCAAAATAGTATCCTCATCGCAATCAATTTGAATATCATTCACCAAAAGGAAATTACCTGATGTTTCGCCTTTTGTCCATAACCTATTTTTGCTGCGACTAAAAAAAGTTACCTTTTTTTCCGTTACGGTTTTTTTCAATGCAGCTTCATTCATGTAGCCAAGCATCAATACTTGCAGCGATAAGTTATCTTGAATAACTACCGGCACCAAACCATCGCTTTTTGAAAAGTCAATCATCATCTTACTGCTATATTTTCGTTCTTTAAAAAAAATTTCAAGTCGCTTATTGCTACCTCATTAAAATGAAAAATACTTGCCGCTAAAGCTGCACTAACATTTGTTTGCAGAAATACATCTTTGAAATGAACAATTGCTCCAGCGCCTCCCGAAGCTATAACGGGAATGTTTACAGCATCACAAACAGCGTGGCAAACATCTATTGCAAACCCGTTTTTTGTTCCATCATTATTCATAGAAGTTAGCAGAATTTCGCCTGCTCCAAATGCTTCTACTTGTTTTGCCCACACCACCGTTTTCAACTCTGTCAATGTTCTTCCACCGTCAATAAACACCATCCATTCATTATTTATTTTTTTGGTGTCAATGGCAACCACTACACATTGGCTGCCAAATTCATTGGCAATCTGCGAAATCAATGTAGGATTGCGCACTGCAGACGAATTGATACATACTTTATCGGCCCCGGCTTTAATAATTGCCTTTGCATCTTCCAACGAATTTATACCACCACCCACGGTAAATGGAATATTTATCTCCTTCGCCATTTGGGCTACAAGCGCGGCTAATGTTTTCCGTTTTTCTACAGTGGCAGTAATGTCCAAAAACACCAATTCGTCCGCACCTTCATCAATATATCTTTTAGCTAATTCAATTGGGTCGCCAGCATCGCGAATATCAATAAAATTGACGCCTTTTACTGTGCGCCCGTCTTTTATATCAAAGCATGGAATGATGCGTTTTTTCAGCATAGGGTTTGTAATTCTTTTAAAGTTATTTTTTGCTCGTAAATAGCTTTGCCCAATATTGCACCTTCGCAGCCAATTTCTTTCAACATCAACAAATCATCCATACAAGAAATACCGCCACTTGCAATCAGTTTAACTTTGGTTTTCTGAACAATTTCGAGATACAGAACATTGGATGCGCCTTGCAGCATTCCATCTTTGGCAATATCGGTACACACCACATACACCACCCCTTTCTTTTCGTAATCTGAGATAAAATCAACCACATCTTTATCTGATTGTGTCAACCAACCTTGTGTGGCTATTTTTCTATTAACGGCATCGGCTCCAAGAATAATTTTTTGCTTGCCATACTCTAAAAGCCATGAAAGAAAAAGTGTTTCATCTTGCACAGCAACACTGCCAACGGTAACTTGTTTTGCTCCACTTTCAAAAGCAATTTTCACATCCTCGTTGTGCTTTACACCACCTCCAAAATCAATTTCAAGCGAAGTGTTCAATGCAATAGCTTCCAACACTTTGTGATTTACAACATGCTTAGATTTTGCGCCATCTAAATCTACTAAATGCAAATATTTAATACCATTGGCTTCAAATTCCTTTGCCACTTCCAAAGGATTTTCGTTGTATATTTTTTGTGTTGAATAATCGCCTTTTGTAAGGCGCACACACTTGCCGTTTATTACATCAATAGCAGGAATTATTCTCATAGTTTCAAAAAGTTTTGAAGTATTCTTTCTCCCACACTTGCCGACTTTTCGGGGTGAAATTGTGTTGCATAAAAATTATCTTTTTGCATAGCTGCACTAAATGGCAGAATGTAATTGCAGGTTGCGAGTGTGTGTGCCGAGAGTTCGCAAAAATAGCTATGCACAAAATATACATCATCGTTTTCGGTTACCGCTTGCAGCAGTTGGCCTGAAATTTTTTGAATATTGTTCCACCCCATGTGCGGCACAATATTAGTGGGTGGAAACTTTTTGACATTGGCATCAAAAATTTTCAAACAATCGGCATCGCCCTCTTCGGAATGAGTACACATCAATTGCTGCCCCAAACAAATGCCCAACACTGGCTGCCGAAGAGAACAAATAACTCTATCTAATCCATTTTGCTTTAGATGCTTCATGGCCGAACTTGCTTGACCAACACCCGGAAAAATAACCTTTTCGGCATTGCGAATTACACCCTCATTGTCGGTTGCCACACAATTGAATCCTAAGCGGTTGATTGCATTTACAACCGAAGTAACATTTCCTGCATTGTATTCAATTACTGCAATCATAACACACCTTTTGTACTGGGTATTGAAAAACTGTTTGTTTTAGATACCGCCATTCTTATTGCACGGGCAAATGCTTTAAAAATGGCTTCTATTTTATGATGTTCATTTTCGCCCTCAGCTTTTATGCTTAGGTTGCATTTAGCATTATCACTAAACGATTTAAAAAAGTGCATGAACATTTCTGTTGGCATTTCTCCAATTTTTTCGCGCTTAAACTCAGCTTGCCAAACCAACCACGACCTACCACCAAAGTCGATGGCTACTTGCGCCAAACAATCGTCCATAGGAAGTAAAAAACCATAACGCTCAACACCTTTTTTGCTCCCTAATGCTTGTAAAAATGCCTCACCCAAAGCAATGGCAACATCTTCAATGGTGTGGTGTTCATCTATATGCAAATCGCCAGTTACCTTTACACACAAATCCAAATTTCCATGTTTTGCAATTTGTTCAAGCATGTGATCGAAAAACCCTAAGCCAGTAGCAATATCAGATTTACCGGAACCATCTAAATTAACTGCGATTGAAATTTTTGTTTCGCTGGTGTTGCGCACAACTGTGGCTTTGCGGGGTTGCACAGATAAATAAGTATAAATTTCGCCCCAAGCTGTAGTTGTGAATGTTGCGTTTTGATGTTGCTGACTGCTGATAAAAATAGACTTGCAACCTAAATTTTCTGCCAACTGTACATCAGTAATTCTATCGCCAATTACATAAGAGTTTTGCAAATCATAACTTGCATTCATGTAATGAGAAAGCATGGCTACACCTGGCTTTCGAGTGGGTTTACCTTCGTGCGCAAACGATGAATCAATAAGCACTTCCGAGAACTCAACTCCTTCATTTTTAAAAGCTTGAAGTATTTTATTGTGAGCCGGCAAAAAAGTTGCTTCAGGAAACGAAGGCGTGCCTAAACCATCTTGATTTGTTACCATCACCAATAAGTAATCAAGCTCTTTGGCAATGCGCGAAAGATGTTGAAACACTCCGGGGTAAAACTCCAGCTTTTCTAAACTATCTATCTGAAAATCTATAGGTGGCTCCATCACCAATGTGCCATCGCGATCAATGAACAATATTTTTTGCTTCTTCATTTTTTTAAACTTTTTAATCTTATCGATACTGCATTTTTATGTGCCAAAAGCCGCTCTGCTTCTGCCATTAGCTCTACTGTTTTTCCAATATTTTCAATCCCTTTAACTGTAATCTCCTGAAAGGAAATTTTTTTACAAAAACTATCTAACGATACACCACTGTAGTTGCGTGCAAAACCATTTGTGGGTAATGTGTGATTGGTGCCACTGGCGTAATCACCAGCGCTTTCACAACTGTAGTTTCCTAAAAAAACCGAACCTGCATTACTAACCTGCGCTATAACCTTTCTATAATTTTCAACTGCTAAAATCAGGTGTTCGGGCGCATACTCATTGCTAAACAATATACAATCATTTATACTACTCAAAGTAACAGCTCTACTGTTTTTCAAGGCTTGAGCAGCAATTGTTTGTCGCGGTAAAAATTGTATTTGTTTATCTACTTCCTTCAACACTTCCTCAACAACGGTTTCTTCATTCGATAAGAGTATTACTTGGCTATCTGCACCATGCTCGGCCTGCGAAAGTAAATCGGCAGCCACAAACTCGGGTTTGCAGCTACTATCGGCAATTATCAATACCTCGCTCGGTCCAGCGGGCATATCAATTGAAACACCAAAATTTTGGGCTTCGTTTTTTGCGGCAGTAACATATTGATTGCCCGGTCCAAATAACTTATCTACTTTAGGAATTGTTTTTGTACCAAAAGTCATGGCTCCAATTGCTTGAATTCCGCCAACTGCATAGATTTTAGTGATGCCTACCAAATCGGCTGCAAACAATATTGCCGGGTGTATTTTTCCACTTTTATCGGGTGGCGTACACATTACTACTTCTTTGCAGCCTGCAATTTTTGCCGGAATACCCAACATTAAAACTGTAGAAAACAATGGCGCAGTGCCACCCGGAATGTAAATCCCTACTTTTTCTATTGGTCTATTTTCGCGCCAACACAATACTCCTTTTGTGGTCTCAATTTCTTTTTTCGGTTCCTTTTGCGAGGAGTGAAATTTTTCGATATTTCTTTTTGCCGTTTTAATGGCTTGTTGCAAGGGTTTACTTACTTCTTGCCGGGCATTTTTTACGGCATCTTCCGATACAATAAATGATTTTGCAGTTGATTTATCGAACAGTAAATTGTATTTCAATATAGCTTTATCGCCATTTTTTTGCACCTCATTAAAAATTGAGTTTACCAATGCCGACAAATCTTTTTGCGCAACAGTGGGGCGTTGTATCAGTTTGCTCCATTTCTTTTTATCGGGATACTTTATATTCTTCATAGCACACAATTAAAAAATCATCTTTTCGATTTGAACTACTAAAATGCCCTGTGCCCCAAGTTGTTTTAGTTGGTCAATTACATCCCAAAATTCATCTTCTTTCACCACCGAATGTAAGCTACTCCAGCCTTCTTCTACCAATGGAAGAATAGTAGGCGATTTCATGCCTGGCAATAAATTGCAAATGCTTTGAATGGAAGTATTGGGGGTATTCAACAGAATGTATTTATGCGACAATGCGTTTTTCACAGCTCCGAAGCGAAAAAGTAATTTTTCTAAAATTTCATTTTGCGTTTGGTTTAATGTAGGGTTAGCAATCAACACTGCTTCGCTTTTGGCAACTACTGCTACCTCTTTCAGACCATTCATCAGCAAGGTGCTTCCTGTGCTAACAATGTCGAAAATGGCATCGGCCAAGCCTATGCCTGTTGCTATTTCTACACTACCACCAATTTCTTCAATTGATACTGTAATATTCTGTTCATCAAAGAACTTTTTTAATATAACCGGATAACTTGTTGCAATGCGCTTATTGTTGAAGTAATTTAAACCTGTGTAGTTTTCATCTTTGGGAATTGCAAGTGCAAGTTTGCAATTGGCGAATCCTAATTTTTCTACAATCAAAACATCCTTATTCTTTTCCCATACTTCGTTTTGCCCCAAAATGCCAATATCTGCAACTCCTTGCTCTACATACTGAGGAATATCGTCATCGCGTAAAAAAAGAATTTCAACGGGAAAGTTTTCGGCTTCGGCTTTTAGTTTTCTATCGCCATTGGCAAGTTTTATTCCACATTCTTTTAGAAGTTCTAATGACTTCTCGCTAAGTCTTCCGCTCTTTTGGATGGCTATTTTTAATTTACTCATTTAATGCTTGTTTGTGTTTGAGTAAATCAAGAGTATTTTAAACAAAAAACCCGTTTGATTTACTCAAACGGGTTTTCAAATATTTTTGTTGTTACAACATAACATTATCATTCCGCTTGAGCGCAATAATGATGATGATGATGTAATGTGTAAAAATTCATTTTCTCTGTTTAACAGCAACAAATATAAAGTGAGTTTGGAATCGTCAAAATTTATTTTCAAAATCTGCTGCTTACTGAGTTTCGCACTTCTACTTTGGTAACGAAACACAAAATGTGCTACCACCCAATTC
>Ga0209573_1003509_pt1 | contig 17053 bp, 14 predicted proteins | sample TNRBio252014_DNA_FD_185870 | JGI IMG/M metagenome (GOLD analysis project Ga0209573, IMG submission 185870) | Wastewater treatment Type I Accumulibacter community from EBPR Bioreactor in Madison, WI, USA - TNR Reactor_6/25/2014_ DNA (SPAdes)... | ecosystem: Engineered > Bioreactor > EBPR >...
GAGGTCTTTCTCCAGCGCTTCCGCCGGATGGTGAAATCGACCGATCCCCGTCCCTTCATCGCCGCCAAGCTTGAGGAACGGGATATTCGCCATGCCAAGGCCGGGACGGTCCGCTATCAGGTCGAGCCCAACGTCAAGGACGGCAAGGGAGGGTTGCGCGATCTGAACTCCCTGTTCTGGATCGCCCGGGCCCTGGCCCCGGACAGCGACATGGGCCGGGCGGCGCTGGAGGGATTGCTGACCTCCAAGGAGCAACGGCTGGCGGTCCAGGCCTTCGATTTTCTGTGGGCGGTCCGCATCCACCTGCATCGGCTGGCCGGGCGGGCCCAGGACAAGCTGGCCTTCGAGTATCAGCCCGAGGTCGCCAGCCGCATGGGCTGGACGGACCGCAAGGGTGAGCCGGCGGTCGAGCGTTTCATGCGGCGCTATTTCGTCATCGCGCGCGATGTCGGGGCCCTGACGCGGGCCATGTCGGCCAAGCTGGAGGCGATGCAGGCCAAGCCGGCGGTCGGCCTGATGCGGCTCTTGCCCTTGCCGCGTCGACGCCCCCGCCCGTCGGCGGTCGAGGGGGTGGTCGAGGAGGCCGGACGCCTGACGGTGACGGGCAGCGCGGCCCTGTCGGACCATCCGGTGCGGATGCTGGAGCTGTTCCGCGAGACCGACCGTCAGGGGCTGGACCTGCACCCCGACGCCTTCGGGGCCGTGGCCCGATCGCTGGACCGGGTGACGCCCGCCCTGCGGCGCGATCCGGAGGCTGCGCGCGCCTTCATCGATGTGCTGGCGCACGGTCGCCGGCCCTATCGAACCTTGAGCCTGATGAACGAGGCCGGCCTGCTCGGTCGGTTCGTGCCGGAGTTCGCCCGCATCGTCGGCCAGACCCAGTTCAACCGCTACCATGCCTATACGGTCGACGAGCACACCCTGCAGGCCATCGGCATCATGAAGGACATCGAAACCGGGGCCCTCAGGGACGATCACCCCCTGTCGCATTCGATCTTTCCGCTGATCGACGACCGCGAGGTCCTGTATCTGGCGCTGTTGCTGCACGATGTCGGCAAGGGCGGGACGCGGGGCCAACTCGAGGACGGCGGTATTGCTGCGCGTCGAGCCTGCGAGCGGCTGGGCTTAAGCAAGCCGCGTGCCGAGCTGACGGCCTGGCTGGTCGAACATCATCTGGTGCTGTCGGATTTCGCCCAGAAGCGCGATGCGACGGATCCGGCCACCATCGCCGCCTTTGCCAATATCGTGGAGGATCTGGAGCGGCTGAGAATGTTGCTGGTATTGACCGCAGCGGATGTACGGGCCGTGGGTCCAGGCGTCTGGAACGGCTGGAAGGGCCAGCTCATGCGCGACCTCTATGCCGCCACCGAGGCCCGTTTCCGCGGCGAAAACGCCCCCGGCGATATCGGGCCGGAGCCGAAAACCAGCCTGATGGCCCGGGCCGTCAAACAGGGGGCCGCCGCCGAGCTCGTGCATCGGCGCGCCTGGGACACCTCCGAGCTGACCTTTGTGGCGCGCGATCGGCACGGCCTGTTTGCCGATGTCGTCACCGCGCTGGCCGCCGAAGGGGCCGATGTGACGGGCGCGCGGGTGCATACTTCGGACGATGGCTGGGCCATCGACGTCTTCCAGCTCCAGCACAGCCAGGGCGGTCCCTATGCCGAGGACGACCCCCGCGTCAGCCGCCGACTGGAAAAGGCGGTGGTCGACGCCGCCCTCGGTCGACGCCGGCCCGGACCTCCGGCCAGCCAGGGGCCGCGCACCTCGGTGTTCGACGTCTCGCCGGTGGTCGTCTTTGACAACCCGCAAGACGGGGCGGCCACCATCATCGAGGCGTCCGGGCGGGATCGGCCCGGCCTGCTGGCCGACCTGGCGCACGCCCTGTCGGACGGCGGCCTGACCATCCGCTCGGCCCATATCGAGAGCCATGGGGTTCGGGCCGTCGACGCCTTCTATGTGACGACGCGGGCCGGGGCGCGCCTGAACGGCAGGGCGGAACAGGCCCGGGTGCGAGCGGCGCTGCTGGCGGCGCTGCGTCCGCCGGTCGAACCGGTGGCCCCGAAAAAGATGGCGCGCGCCCGCGCCTCGGGCGCGCGGTAGGGAATCCGAAATCTGCGTCTGTTTCCCTCGGGCGTGATCGGCGCTAAGCCGAGACATTCCCTGCCTCCGAGACCCGAATGACCGTCGACCCCGAGATCCGGGCCTCCGCCTCGACCAATCCGCCCGCGCCGGAACCGCCCAAACAGGGCGGGGTGATGAAGTCCTCGGCGATCTTTTCGGGCCTGACCCTGGTCAGCCGGCTGGCTGGATTCGCCCGCGACATCGCGGTCACGGCCTTTCTGGGGGCTTCGGCCGGGCCGGCGGCGGACGCCTATAATACCGCACTCAGCTTCCCGAACCTGTTCCGGCGCATCTTCGCCGAGGGGGCCTTCGCGGCCGCCTTCGTGCCGGCCTATGCCAGGACCCTGAAACAGAAGGGCGAGGCCGAGGCCGATCAGGTCGCAACCGACGCCCTGGCGACGGTCGCGGTCGTCACCCTGATCCTGACCGTCATCGCCCAGCTGGCCATGCCGTGGCTGATGATGGGCATCAACATCGGCTTTCTGGATGACCCGGCCCGGTTCCGCCTGGCCGTCATCCTGACCCAGATCACCATGCCCTATCTGCCGTGCATGGCCATCGCGGCGCTGTTGTCGGGCGTGCTGAATGCGCGCGGCCGGTTCATCGTCTCGGGGGCCTATCCGATCGCCATGAACCTGATCATGCTGGCGGCGTTGCTGATCTGGCGGGGCGATCAGGTCCAGGCGGCCTATGCGGCGGCCTGGTCGGTGCTGGTGTCCGGCGTGGCCCAGGCTGGCCTGTGCTGGTGGGGCGTGCGCCGGGCCGGGGCCAATGTGCGGCTGTCGATGCCGAAACTGACCCCGGCGGTGAAGGCCATCATCATCACCGCCATTCCCGCCGCCATCGGCAATTCGGCGACCCAGATCAATGTCTTCATCTCGGGCAACCTGGCCTCGTTCGTGGATGGCGGACGGACCTGGCTGGCGACGGCGGATCGCCTGTACCAGTTGCCGCTCGGCCTGATCGGGGTCGCCATCGGCATCGCCCTGTTGCCCAAACTATCGTCGGCCATCGCGTCTGAAGATCGCGGCCAGGAGCAGGCCTCCATGGACGAGGCCCTGGTGTTGTCCATGGCCCTGACCCTGCCGGCGGCGGCGGCGATCATGGCCATGCCGCTGTTTCTGATCGACGGCCTGTTCACGCGCGGCGAGTTTCTCGCCTTTGACGCCCAGAACACCGCCCAAGCCCTGTTGCAGTTTGGCTGGGGCGTGCCGGCCTTTGTGCTGATCCGGGTTCTGGCCCCCGGCTTCTTCGCGCGTCAGGATACCCGCACGCCCATGGTCTTCGCGTTGGTCTCGGTGGCGGTGAATGCGGCCCTGGCCATCACCCTGTTCAGCCTCGGCTGGGGCGTGTCGGGTATCGCGGCGGCGACCTCGGCGGCGGCCTGGACCAACGCCGGCCTGTTGGGGCTGACGCTGTTTCGGCGGGACCATTATCGACCGGGTAGCTCGGCGGTGTCGCGCCTGATCCGCATCGGGATTGCCTCGGCGGTGCTCGGGGCCGTTCTGGTGGCGGCCCAGGTCTATCGGCCGATGATCGAGGCTCCGATCGCGGCCCTCACCGAGCATGGGGCCAAGGAGATTGCTCTGGTCCTGACCACCGGGGTCGGTGGCCTGGTCTATCTGGTGCTGCTGTTTCTGACCCGCGCGGTGACGATCGGCGAGATCAAGGGCATTCTGAGACGCGAACGCCGGGCCTGAGGCCTTGCCGCCGGGGGCTTAAGGCTCTAGGCGGCGGGCATGTCTGACGCTCCTCTTCCCGCCTACTCCGGCCCGCGCCGCATTCTCTCCGGCATTCAGGCCTCCGGTGCGCTGCACCTGGGCAACTATCTGGGCGCGCTCAAGCGGTTCGTGACCCTGCAGGACCAGGGCGACCCCCTGTTCGTCTTCGTGGCCGACATGCACGCCATCACCGTGTGGCAGGACCCGGCGCTGCTGGCTCAACAGACCCGTGAAATTGCCGCCGCCTATCTGGCCTCGGGCCTGGACCCGGCCAGGGCCGCCATCTTCCCGCAGTCGGCGGTGCCTCAGCACGCGGAGCTGGCCTGGATTTTCAACTGCGTGGCGCGGCTGGGCTGGCTGGACCGCATGACCCAGTTCAAGGAGAAGTCGGGCAAGCACAAGGAACGCTCCTCGGTCGGGCTCTATACCTATCCGGTGCTCCAGGCGGCGGATATCCTGCTGTACAAGGCCACCGAGGTCCCGGTCGGCGAGGACCAGAAACAGCACCTTGAGCTGACCCGCGACATCGCCGCCAAGTTCAACAACGACTTCTCGGTGCCGGGATATTTCCCGCTGCCGGACCCGGTGATCCAGGGGCCGGGCACCCGCGTCATGTCCCTGCGTGACGGCCAGGCCAAGATGTCCAAGTCCGATCCGTCCGACATGAGCCGGATCAATCTGACCGATGACGCCGACGCCATCGCCAACAAGATCAGAAAGTCCAAGACCGATCTGGGCGTCATGCCCGAGATCGGCGAGAGCCTCGATGAGCGACCCGAGGTCAAGAACCTGATCGCCATCTATGCGGCCCTGTCGGACCTGGGCCGCGACCAGATCGTCGCCGAGTTCGCCGGCCAGGGCTTCGGGGCTTTCAAGCCGAAACTGGCCGAGCTGGCGGTCGAGGCCATGGCCCCCATCACCGCCGAGATGCGCCGGCTGATGGCGGACCCCGCCGAGATCGACCGGGTCCTGACCGCTGGCGCCGAACAGGCCCGCGACATCGCCGCCCCGGTCGTGGCCGAGGTGAAGCAGATCGTCGGGTTCTGGCGGGCCTGACCACTTCCTTCTCCCGAGGGGAGAAGGGGGCCCCGCGCACCGGGCCCCGGCCTGGGGCCGGGGAAGGTCCGCGCGGGGGATGAGGGCGTAGATCCTTCCGGCGTGTCACCCCTCACCCTCCACGCGACCGACCGCTCCGCTTGTCGGGCGAGGAGCCGGCCCTCTCCCGCCGGGAGAGGGGATCGACGGTTTGATCGTAATTTTCGGGATGCGGAAGCCAGAGCAATCCGCCAAATCACAGGCCATGACCCGCCCGCTCGATCATCCCGTCTGGAACGCCCTGACCGGGCGTCAGGCCCATCTGGCCATCCGTCAGGGCGATGCCGTGCGCCTGCGGCCCGACGTCGGCGTCTTCGTCGCGGGCAAGGACGCCGCTTCGACTGACGACCTGGCCGCCATCTGTGCGCGCTATCCCGGGGCTGGGTCGCTGGAGGCCGAGGGCACGCCCCTGGCCGGCTGGACTCCGCCCGGCGTCGAGCCGACCATCCACGCCGTCCTGGCCCAGATGGTCTGCACCCGGCTGGTGCCCGGCCCGGGAATCGAGGCCCGGCCGTTGGGCGAGGCCGACGCCGACGACATTCATGAGCTGGCGATGATGACCCGGCCCGGCCCGTTCAAGCCGCGCACCTTCGAGTTCGGTGGCTTCATCGGGGTGCGTGAAGACGGCCGGCTGATCGCCATGGCCGGCACACGCCTTCGGGTCGAGGGCTTCTCAGAGGTGTCGGCGGTCTGCACCCACCCCGATCATCGCGGACGCGGCCTGGCCAAGGCCCTGATGCGTCAGGTCGTCGGCCAGATTCTGGATGAGGGCGACGCCTGTTTCCTGCACGCCTTCGCCGACCGCGAGGCGACCATCGCCCTCTACCGCTCGCTCGGCTTCGAGGTGCGCCAGCGGATCGTCTATACGGTGTTTGAAGGCTAGGCGGCGTGCAGCTCGCTACACGAGCCCCCTAGGGCGTCGCAGTGGCCTCTTCAAATTGTCATCCCGGCCAAGCCGTTGGCGGCGCAGAGCCGGGACAAGGGTGGGGTTAGCTCGTGCGCTCGAGCTTTCGGAACGCTTGTCCCGGATATCGGCAGCGCGGATTCCGGGATGACAACGAAAAGGGGGCGATGCCGTCAGGCGGAATGATTCAGACCCGCCCCAGGAACGCCCCCAACCGCCTCAGCGATTCCTGCGTCAACTCGGGATCGTGCTGCATCGGGCCCAGGCCGGTAGGTTCATCGAAGGCATGGGTGCCGTTGGCGATCCAGACCTCCACCGGCGTCCCGTCGCGCGCCACACGGTCGTGGACATTGCGGGCATTGCCGACCGAGGTCAGGTGATCGTCGCGCGCGATCACGGCCAGGGTTTGCGGATGGCGTACCCAGGGCCGTGTACGGCTCAAGGCCCCCGGGCCGACATAGGGATAATAGAGGCCCAGACCCACCACCCCATCCAGCGCCGCGCGCGCCGTCTGCGGATCGGCCAGACCCGCCTCGCCCGACCGATCCAGCCGCATGGTCATCAGGTCCATCATCGACCAGGAGCCGTGGCTCCAGCCGGCGAGGACCAGTTTGCCGGCGTCCACATCAGGGCGTTGGGCGATGCCCCAGACCGTCGCTGCGACATCTCCCGCGCGTTCTGGTCCGCGCAGCAGGACCCCGGTGCAAACCAGGGTCAGGGACATGTTCCGGTCCCAGCCGCGCGGGGCATAGCTGTCGACGATGAAAGCCCGCCATCCCGCCTCCACCGCCGCCTGGGCGTACATCGGCAGGTGGGGCCTGAGGCCACCACAGCCGTGGAACAGGATCACCGCCGGCCGGACCACGCCATCGACCGGCCCATAGGCGGTGACATGAGGCTCAAGCCGCGCCCAGCGCTGTTGCACCGTATCGGTCAATGCCGGAATACCCGGGTGCCGGTGAAGGCCATGGCGATCCCTTTCTCATCGGCGGCAGCGATAACCTCTTCGTCGCGGATCGAGCCGCCGGGCTGGATCACGCTGGTCGCACCTGCTGCAACGGCTTCCAGCAGGCCATCGGCGAACGGGAAGAAGGCTTCGGACGCACAGGCCGACCCCTCGGCCAGCGAGTGAGCCAGACCCTTGGCCTCGCCGGCCTCGCGCGCCCGGATGGCGGCGATCCGCGCCGAATCGCGCCGGTTCATCTGACCCGCCCCGATGCCGGCGGTCTGGCCGTCCTTGGCATAGACGATGGCGTTGGACTTGACGTGCTTGGCCACGGTGAAGGCGAACAGCATGTCCTCGATCTCCTGCGGCGTCGGCTGGCGGCGCGTGACGATCTTGAGGTCCTCGGGCCGGATCAGGCTGCGATCGCGCGATTGCACCAGAAAGCCGCCGGCGACCGAACGGAACACCTCGCCGGCCCCCTGCGGATCCGGCAGGCCCGCCGTGATCAGCAGGCGCAGGTTCTTCTTGGCGGCGAAGACCGAGCGCGCCTCGTCGTCAGCCCCGGGGGCGATCACGACCTCGGTGAAGATCTCGGTGATGGCCCGCGCATCGGCGCCGGTCAGGGGCCGGTTGACGGCGATCACCCCGCCGAAGGCCGAGACGGCGTCACATTCCAGCGCCCGCGCATAGGCCTCGGACAGGTCCTTGCCCACCGCCACGCCGCAGGGGTTGGCGTGTTTGACGATGACACAGGCCGGGGCCTCGAACTCGGCCACCAGCTCATAGGCGGCGTCGGCATCGGCGATATTGTTGTAGCCCAGCTCCTTGCCCTGGATCTGTTCGGCATAGGCGACGCCGGGGCGGGCCTCGCCGGTGCGATAGAAGGCTCCGGTCTGGTGCGGGTTCTCGCCATACCGCAGGGTCTGGGCCAGGGCCCCGGCGATGGATTTGCGGGCGGGGGCCGTGTCGCCGACCTGGCCGGCGAACCAGCCCGAGACGGAGGCGTCATAGGCGGCGGTGCGGGCAAAGGCGCGCGCGGCCAGGCGCTTCCTCAGATCCAGCGAGGTTGCGCCGTCAGCTTCCAGCGCGGCCAGGACCTCATCCAGTCCGGCCTTGTCGACACAGACCGCGACATAGCCGTGGTTCTTGGCCGAAGACCGGATCATGGCCGGGCCGCCGATGTCGATATTCTCGACCGCCGCCTCGAAACCGCCGCCGGCGGCCACCGTGGCCTCGAACGGATAGAGGTCGATCCAGGCGATATCGATGCCGCCGATGCCGTGTTCGGTCATGGCGGCGGCGTGACCGGGTTCGTCACGCACACCCAGAAGGCCGCCGTGCACGACCGGATGCAGGGTCTTGACGCGGCCATCCATCATCTCGGGAAAGCCGGTCAGATCCGAGACGTCCCTGACCGGCAGGCCGGCCTTTTCGAGGGCGGCGCGGGTGCCGCCGGTCGAGACCAGCTCGACGCCCCGGGCGTGCAAGGCACGCGCGGCCGCTTCCAGTCCGGCCTTGTCGGACAGGGAAATCAGGGCACGCCTGGGCGTGACGCGGTCGGGCGGCGGCGGAAAGTCGGGAGCGGCGGGCATGGGAAGGGGCGATCCAGTCGGGGGAGGAAAACAGAGGTCAGCGCAGGCCGAAACGGGGTTCCAGGGCCGCGAGGCGGGCCAGGGTTTCGGCCTCATCCCGGGCGGCGGCGGCGGCGAGCAGCGCCTCCAGGTCCGGCTTGAGATCGGTCAGGGAGGCGGCTTCGGCGCGGGCGGCCTTGACGCCGTCAACGGCCGTCTCCGAGACGTCCTCGGCGGCGTAGAAGATTTCTTCAGTCAGTTTTTCGCCGGGTCGGAGGTCGGTGTACTGGATCTTGATGCCCAGGTCCGGCTCGAGCCCGGCCAGGCGGATCAGCTGGCGCGCCAGATCATCGATGCGGACAGCCTCGCCCATGTCCAGGACAAAGACGTCGGCGTGGCCGGCCTGGGGCAGGCTGGCGGCCTGCAGCACCAGTTCGGCGGCCTCGCCCACGGTCATGAACCAGCGCGTCATGTCCTTGTGGGTCACTGTCACCGGTCCGCCGCGTGCGATCTGACGTTCGAACAGGGGCACGACCGAGCCGGTCGAGCCCAGCACATTGCCGAACCGCACGATGGCGGCGCGCACCGGCGCATCCACCGCCAGGGCCTGGACGACACGTTCGCCGACCCGTTTGGTCGCGCCCATCACATTGGTCGGATTGACGGCCTTGTCGGTCGAGATGAAGACGAAGGACCCGGCCGTCTCACGCGCCAGCTCCATGACATGCACGACCCCGCCCACATTGGTCAGCACCGCCTCGCACGGGTGGGATTCCATCAAGGGCACATGCTTCAGCGCCGCTGCATGCAGGACGATTTCCGGCCGATGGACATCGAAGACCTGTTCGAGCCGGGCCCGGTCGCGCACATCGCCCAGGGCCACCGTCCAGCGCGCTTTCGAACCGGCCTCGGTCAGGTGCTGATCCAGGCCGTAGAGGTTGAACTCCGAGGCGTCGAACAGGACCAGGCTTTCGGGATCCTGGGCGGCGACGCGGCGGGCCAGTTCCCCGCCGATGGTGCCGCCGGCCCCGGTGACCAGGACCCGTCGCCCGTGCAGCAGATCGCGCGTCCGGCCGGCATCCAGGCTGCGAGGCTTGCGGGCCAGGATCGAACCGGCGATCGGCGTCATATCTGACTCTCCGTCGCGCCGGCCGGTTCCAGCTTCCAGCGGATCCGGCTCTCGGCGTCGGTGCGGGCGCTGCCCCGCAGCACGATCTGGACGGAACGACGGGTCAGGCCATTCTCGAAACAGGCGCTGGGCTCGATGGCGACATCGGCCGCGTCGCTGCGGAAGAACCAGCCGCGGCCCGATTCCCCCCTAAGGATGACGCTGCGCCGATCCCGCGCCATCGAGGCCGTCGCCCCGGGCTGCAGATAGAAGCGGACGGCATAGGGGGCCGCCAGGGCCTCGACCGGGCGATCGGTCGGCACGAGCCGCTCTTCGCCGCGCACCTCATCCAGGCGTTGATCCAGATAGAGACGCCGCTCGTGACGGAGGCCGAACTGGGGCACCCAGCCGTCGTGTCCGGTCTCGACCAGGACAGCGCCTTCGCCGGCTTCGCGACGGACCGTCACATTCATCGGCGGGAGGCTGAGGCGGGGCCCCAGGACCTTTTCGGACCGTCCCGAGAGGATGTCGCCGACCGACCCCTCGCCCAGGCTCAGGGTCGAGCCGGCCGGGGTGAGGCGAAACCCCTGGCGGTCGGAGGCGCGCTCACTCCAGCCCGAATTGGTGATCAGGCGGTCGCGACCGCAGACGATTTCGATGGCTCCGGGCTGGGCACAGGCGGTCAGGGGTGCGGCCCCGGCGGCCGGGGCCCCGGCATCGAGGATGATGTGCACCATCTGACCGTCGAGCCGCTCATAACCTCCCGCGAGCAGACGCTCGGCCGCCGCCGGCGTGCCGGTGTCGTCATGGGCGCGGGCCGCCGCGACGCGGGGGGCCGTCAGCATTTCGCCACCCTGGAAGGCGGCGAGCCGACCGTCCGGCAAGGTCAGGGCCCTGAGGCCGGCGGTCAGGCGGTCGATGGAGCGTCCCAGCTCCTGGGGCGGTTCGTGCCCGATCTGCAGCAGGGCGTCGTCGAGAGTGAGCAGGTCGAACAGCAACTCCAGGCCGGCTTCGGGGCTGCGGCTGACATGACAGCCGTCGGCCAGGACCGCGACCGCCAGGGCCCGCTTGAGGCTGGACAGGCCCTGTGCCAGCAGGCTGCGCCCCGCCGGCCCCGACAGGGTCGCGCCGGCCAGGGTCCGGGCGCAGGCGATCTCGGCGGCGGATGCGCCGGGCCGCAGCCGACCGAGATGACGGGCCTGGCGCGCCAGCAGGTCGGCTAGCCGGGCCCGGTCGGCCTCGGAGCTGGAAGCCCCGATCCGCCGCGCCGAGCAGGCCAGATTGATGACGCGGCGCGGCAGGGTCTCCCGGCTCCAGGAAAAGGCGTTCCAATTTCCGAAGATCTCGGCCCAGGCCAGGATCAGCCTGAGGGCTTCACGCGGGGCGCGGTCACCGGAGGCCATGAGGTCAGGCAGCCAGACGAAGCGGTGCAGATCGACGGCGAACCGCCGGGTCGGGCAGGGCCGGTCCCAGATGTCGCCGGACGATCCGACATCGACCACCGATCCGGCGATGACGAATCGGCCCGCCGCCGTTGATCGTCCGACGGCGGCATCGGACGGCCGGAATTCACGCGGCGAGCAGGCGAAGCCGAAGGCCTTGGGGCGGGCGAGCGTCAGGCTGTAACCAGGGGCCCCGAACAATTCCGCGGAGGCCTGGCGCCCGACCAGCCGCGCCGTCGCCTGCAGCCAGGTCAGGCGGGGTAGCTGGGGCGGCCGCATGTCCGGCAGCCGCAAACCGCGCTCGAGGAAGTCGCTCACGACGGCCCTACCCCCGCAAGGCCGCGATGTTGGTGCCATAGGTGTCCGGGCCGCCGCGGAAGACGGCGGTTCCGGCGACCAGGGCCGTGGCCCCGGCCGAGACACAGGCGGCGGCATTGTCGGCGGTGACGCCGCCGTCGACCTGGAGCACGGCGTCAGAGCCGGCCCGGTCGAGGATGCGTCGGGCCTGTTCTATCTTGTTCAGGGACGCGCGGATGAAGCTCTGCCCGCCGAAGCCGGGATTGACCGACATGATCAGGACCAGATCGACCAGATCGACCACCTCTTCGAGGACAGTCAGGGGCGTGGCAGGATTGAACACGACCCCGGCCCGGGCCCCGATCCGGCGAATTTGGCCGAGCGTCCGGTGCAGGTGCGGCCCGCTTTCGGGATGGACGCTCAGGATGTCGGCCCCGGCCTGGCGAAAGGCCTCCAGCCACGGATCGACCGGCGCGACCATCAGGTGAACGTCAAACGGCTTGCTCGTATGGGGTCTCAGCGCCTTCACCACATCCGGCCCGATCGTCAGATTGGGCACGAAATGGCCGTCCATGACATCGACATGGATCCAGTCGGCCCCGGCCAGATCGAGGGCGCGGACTTCCTCGCCCAGGCGCGCAAAGTCGCTGGCCAGAATGGACGGGCAGATCAGGGGCGACGTCATGGGTGTCGATTAGGCTGAGCGCGCGGCGGGGGCAAGGCGGCTGGTTGAGATCTACCCCCTATTGGCAAGGCGGCGGCGCGTATGTTCTAATATTGTTCCGCCTGGAGATCCCTGTCGTGCCCTCGAATAAGGAACCCGTTCATCTGGAGCAGGATGAAGTCACGGGGGATCGGTTTTTGATCTACGGTACGGTCGGGGGCAGCCGCGTCGAACTTCGCTATGACGGGGACGCACTCTGGATGAGTCAGGCCCAGATGGCGTCGCTGTTCGGGCGCGACATGTCAGTCATCTCTCGGCACATCAGCGCGATCCTTGAGGAGGGCGAGCTTGATGAGGGGAGTTCTTTGCAGAAATTGCAAACAACCTCATCCGGCGGTCGCCCAGGAACCGTGTACAGCCTGGATATGGTGATCTCCGTCGGCTACCGGGTCAGCTCGGCTCAGGCGACCTTGTTTCGGCGCTGGGCCACGGATGTTCTGGTTCGATTTGCCACCAGTGGGTTCGTCGTCGATGCCGAAAGGCTGAAGGCTCCCGGTGCAAGGGACCGGGTCAGCGAACTCCGCGAAGTTGTCCGCGAAATCCGAGCGTCGGAAGCGAACCTGTATGCCGAGATCCGGCATATCTGCGCGATGTGCCAAGACTATGATCCCAAATCCCAGGCTTGGCGGGAATTCTACCGGAACACCCAGGCAAGCTCTGCTACGCCGTTACAAATCAGACACCTGCCGAGGTCGTGCAGGCTCGTGCGAACGCCGACGAAGCGGATATGGGGCTGCGATCCTGGAGGGGTGAGCGAGTCACGGCCGCCGATGTGACGACGGCGAAGAACTTCCTGGGCACCGGCGAGATACGAGAACTCAATCGGCTCACGGACCTGTTGCTGACAATCTTTGAAGATCAGCTAGACCTTGGCCGCCTGACGACAATGGCCCAGGCAACCGAAATCTTCGAGACGCAGCTCCAACAGCTTGGGCGGATCGTATTAAGGGGCGGCGGACGGGTCTCCAAGAAGGAGGCCGACCAGTCCGCTCGGGAAGAATATCGACTCTGGGACGAACGTCGAAAACGCATCGAGAAGGACCGTGTCGAGCGGGAGTATGCCGAGCTTAAGAAGGCGGCGGCCAAGCTGCCCAGCGCCCAGAGATCACACAAGTCATAGGCGCGGCGTGTCCTGGGATCTTAAGTGAACCCTGCCGGTCGCCCATGGGTATTAGGAACGTCATGCGGAAGACCGGATCGCGTTCAGAGCCGCCTCGTCCAGCAACAGCCGATCCGAGGACGGGGCCCAGAGCTGGCCGGGCACGCTCACATCGGCCAGACCCATGCCGGCGATCAGGGTGGCGAAATAGGCGTTGCTGTTGGCCCCGAAGGCCGCCGGCCAGGGATAGGCGATCTCCCGTGCATTGACGGCCTGGCGCACGGCCTCGGCCCGCTGCAGGCAGACCTCGATGGAGGTGCCCGGATCCGGCGTCAGTTCGGCCTGGGGAAAGTGCTGCTCATAGAAGCCGGTGGGGTGATCGAAGGCCTCGCCCCAGATCACCTCGCGCCGGAACGGCAGGAGGCCGCCATAGATCTTGAGAGGCGCACCGCCTGGTCCTCGGGCGATGCCATGAAATTCGAGAAGTACGTGGCCCCGATCATCGGTCACGGCCACGAAATTATGAGCCCCGAACCAGAGGTCGGGGGTCTCGCCCTTGCGCCGCCAGCGCAGGGCCGGCGTCTGAACCTTGAGCAGGCGGCTCGGCGTCATGGTCAGGCGGAGGGTATCCGCTCAAGCCGTGCGGCGAAGAAGCCGTCCAGTCCGCCTACCTGCGGCCACTGGCTGGGCAGAAGCCGCAGCCAGCCGTCGCCCATCAAGGCCTCAACCGGTGCGCCGATCGCGCCGGGGTCGGCGGGCGTCAGGCGGAAATCAGAGTGGCGCCGCAGGAAGGCCAGGATCTGGGTCTCGCCTTCCTCGCGTTCCAGCGAACAGACGCAATAGACCAGCCGCCCCCCCGGCCTGACCCGGGCCGCCGCAGCGTCGAGCAGACGGTGTTGGACATCGGCCAGTTTGGCGATCTCAGGCGGGCCAAGCGCATAGAGGGCTTCCGGATTGCGGCGCAGGGTGCCGGTGGCCGTGCACGGCGCATCCAGCAGCACGGCGTCAAACTGGCGCTCGTCGGCCCAGGCTTCGCCATCGGCGACGACGACTTCGGCCTTCAGCCCGGTGCGCTCCAGATTGGCGCGCAGACGTCTGAGGCGTGGCTCGGAGCGGTCCAGGGCCGTCACGGTCGCGCCCGTTGCCGCCAGTTGCAGCGTCTTGCCGCCGGGAGCAGCGCACAGGTCCAGCACCGCCTCGCCCGGCTTCACATCCAGCAGACGGGCGGGCACGGCCGCAGCGGCGTCCTGAACCCACCAGGTCCCCGCCTCGAAATCAGGCCAGCCGGCGACATCGCCGCCGCGCCGGGTCCTGAGCGAGCCGCCGGGCAGCGTCTGGGCAGGCAGGGCCTGGATCAGGTCGGTGGTGTCCGTCCCCGGCTTCACGCTGAGGTCGGTCGCCGGCTCGACCCGGGCGTTCAGGGCGACCCCTTCCGCCTCGGCCTGACCGAACTGGGCGACCCAGCGGGCGAACAGCCACGGTGGGATATCGGCTTCCGGCGGCGGCTCGGCGGCCGGTTCGCGAGCCAGACCTCTCAGAACGGCGTTGATCAATGCCTTGTAGGGCCGGGTCGCATTGTCGCGCTCGGCCAGCTTCACCGTCGTCGACACAGCCGCAAAGTCTGGCGTGTCCAGATACAGCATCTGGGCCAGGCCGATCCTGAGCAGACGTCGCACCGGCTCGGGCGGCGGGCGTTGCAGGCGCGAATCCAGCGCCCGGTCGATCGAGCCGAGCCGCCGCAGCACGGCCATGGCCAGGGCGCGGGCAAAGCCGCGATCCTCGGGCGACAGGGCGCGCAGGGCCGGTTCATTCAGGGCCGCGTCTAGGCCGCCCCGGCGCAGCATGGCCGCCTCGATCAGCCGCATGGCCGCCTGGCGGGCGGGCAGGCCGGCGGTCGCGCTCACGCCCGCTCCAGACAGCGCAGCGCCACTTCCAGATTGGCCAGGCCGTCCTCACCGGTGACCGGCGGGCGCGTGCCGTTCCTGACGGCGTCGAGGAAGGCGGTCAGCTCGACCTTCAGGGGTTCGTTCGGCCAGGTATGCAGGGTCCGCGTCGAATAGGAGCCGTCCTTGTCATAGGCGAAGAACTCCTGGACCTGACGGGTAATCAGATCGGCGACGACGAACTTCTGCTGGGTTGCGACCTGCAGCATCCGGGCCTTGTAGGGCGTGACCCAGTTGGTGTTGATCTGGGCGATCACCCCGGTGTCGGTCTTGAACTGGAGCAGGGCCGTATCTTCGCGTTCGCCGCGCGTGCGCGCCAGCTGCGGCTGAACCTCGGTGATTTCCGAGCCGGTCAGGTGCCGGATGATGTCGATGTCGTGGACCGCCAGGTCGATAACCACGCCGACCTCACCCATGCGCGGCGGGAAGGGGCCGACGCGGGTGATCTGGATGGAGATGATGTCGTCGCCGGCGACGGCCTTCTTGACGGCTTCGACGGCCGGATTGAATCGTTCGACATGGCCGACCATCAGCACGACGCCCGAGGCCCGGGCCGCGTCGATCATGCGTCGGGCGCCGGCCAGGTCCGCCGCGATCGGCTTTTCGACAAGCACCGGCACGCCCTTTTCCAGCAGGGCCACCGACAGGTCGGCATGGTGACGATTGGGCGTGGCGACGACGGCGGCGTCGAGATCGGCCGCCAGAAAGGCCTCCACCGTGGTGAGCGGCACGGCCCCATAGGCGCGGGCGGCTTCGGCGGTCGGTGGGTCGGGATCGAAGGCGGCGGTCAGGCGCACACCGCGCATGTCCGACAGCACCCGCGCGTGGTTGCGGCCCATGACGCCCAGGCCCGCGACCCCGACCTTCATCAAGGGACGTTCGGTCATGCAAAGCTCCTGACGGCGGCGATGATCTGGTCCTGGGTCGCCTCATCCAGGTCGGCGTGCATCGGCAGGCTGATTACGACCCTGGATTTGGCTTCGGTCACGGCCAGGCCCTGAGGTCCGACCGAATGGTGGGCATAGGCCGGCTGCTGATGCATCGGAATCGGGTAATAGACGGCGGTGGGCACGCCCTGCGCCTTCAGATGGGCGGCCAGCCGGTCCCGCTCGGGGTGTTCGATGGTATATTGAGCCCAGACCGAGATGCCGCCGTCGATGACGCCCGGCACCGCCGCGACATGGTCGCGCAAGGCATCATTATAGCGACCGGCAATGCGGTTGCGGGCCTCGATCTCGCCGGCGAAGACCTTGAGCTTCTCGATCAGGACGGCGGCCTGGATGGTGTCGAGGCGCGAGTTCATGCCGACACGCATATTCAGGTACTTGGGGTCGTGCTCGAAGGTCCGGCCTTCCAGATCGGACCCGACCGCCTTGCCGTGGACGCGGATGGAATCCATCAGTTCGGCCAGTTCGGCGTCATGGGTCAGGACCGCGCCGCCGTCGCCGTAACAGCCCAGCGGCTTGGCCGGAAAGAAGCTGGTGGTGGCGATATCGGCCCAATGGACCGGATGCTTGCCGTGCAGGGTACAGCCGAAACCCTGGGCCGTGTCGGCGATCAGCTTCAGTCCATGGCGGTCGCAGATCTCGCGGATCTTCGGATAGTCCGCCGGCTGGCCGAACAGATCGACCGCAATGACCACCTTCGGCGTCAGCCGGCCCTCGGCCTTCACCGCCTCGATCGAGGCCTCCAGATGCGCCGGATCCATGTTGTAGGTCACCGGGTCGATGTCGACGAAGACATCCTCGGCCCCGAACCAGGGGGCGACTTCGCCGGTCGCGGCAAAGGTGAAGGACGGACAGAAGATGGCGTCGCCGGGGCCGACGCCCCAGGCCATCAGCGGCAGGGCCAGGGCGTCGGTGCCGTTGGCACAGCCGAGCGCATGTCTGGCCTGGCCGAAGGTGGCGAGATCAGATTCAAACTGGCGCACCTGTGGGCCCATCACCCAGGCCCCGCCTTCGACGGCCTCGAGGATGGCGCGGGTCATGGGTTCGCCGATGCGGCGACGCTGGGCCTGAAGATCAATGAACTGGATGCTCATGGGACGGGTCTTCTATCAGAATTGTCGATGAGGGAAGCGAA
>Ga0209573_1003510_pt1 | contig 17050 bp, 16 predicted proteins | sample TNRBio252014_DNA_FD_185870 | JGI IMG/M metagenome (GOLD analysis project Ga0209573, IMG submission 185870) | Wastewater treatment Type I Accumulibacter community from EBPR Bioreactor in Madison, WI, USA - TNR Reactor_6/25/2014_ DNA (SPAdes)... | ecosystem: Engineered > Bioreactor > EBPR >...
TATGAGCACGGAATACTCATCGTCATCCGATCCAGATCGTGGTCTCGTCGTCGAACCGGCCAAGCCCGAACTCAAACAGCCGCCGCTGTACAAAGTGGTCCTGCTGAACGACGACTACACCCCGATGGACTTCGTGGTGCGGATTCTGGAACACTTTTTTGGAATGGGTCGGGAACAAGCGACCCAGATCATGCTGCACGTCCACACCCGGGGCCGGGGCGTGTGCGGGGTCTATACTCACGATATCGCGGAAACCAAGGTGGCGCAGGTGACCGAATTTTCCCGTCGCCACCAGCATCCGTTGCTGTGCATCATGGAAGAAGACTAACTTTCAAAACCACCGAGCGCGATTCGAGGGGCGAGTATGTTAAGCAAGGATCTGGAATTCTCCATCAATCTTGCGTTCCGCGAGGCGCGGGATCGGCGCCACGAATTCATGACCATCGAACATCTGCTGCTGGCCCTGCTGGACAATCCGGCGGCGGTGGAGGTGCTGCGAGCCTGCGGCGCCCACTTGGACCGGCTGAAGCGCGATTTACAGATTTTTATCCGCGACAACACGCCGATCCTGCGGGCCGACGATCCGCGCGAGACCCAGCCGACCCTGGGGTTCCAGCGGGTGTTGCAGCGGGCGGTGCTGCACGTGCAATCCTCCGGCAACCGCGAAGTCACCGGCGCCAACGTGCTGGTCGCCCTATTCGGCGAGCAGGAATCGCAGGCGGTGTATCTCCTCAAGCAGCAGGAAATCAACCGGCTGGACGTGGTGAATTACATTTCACACGGCATTTCCAAGGCAGCCGACGAACAGGAATCCGCCGCGCCCCAGGCCGAGGAAAACGCCGAGAGCCAGAGCGCCAAGCCGCTGGAGAATTTCGCCAGCAACCTCAACGAACTGGCGCGGCAGGGTCGCATCGATCCGCTGATCGGCCGACGCGAAGAGGTCGAGCGCACCATTCAGATTCTCTGCCGGCGGCGCAAAAACAACCCGCTGTTCGTGGGCGAAGCCGGGGTCGGCAAGACCGCCATCGCCGAGGGCTTGGCCAAGATGATCGTGGACGGCGAGGTGCCGGACGTGCTGCGCGACGCCACGATGTACGCGCTGGACCTGGGCGCGCTGGTGGCGGGCACCAAGTATCGCGGCGATTTCGAAAAACGACTGAAATCAGTGCTGGCGCAGTTGCGCAAGGAGCGCAACGCCATCCTGTTCATCGACGAGATTCACACCATCATCGGCGCTGGCGCGGCTTCCGGCGGGGTGATGGACGCCTCGAATCTGATCAAGCCGATGCTGGCTTCGGGCGAGATGAAGTGCATCGGTTCGACCACCTATCAGGAATATCGCGGTATTTTCGAGAAGGACCGGGCGCTGGCGCGGCGCTTCCAGAAAATCGACGTGGTCGAACCGTCGGTCGAGGAGAGCTATCAGATCCTCAAGGGCCTGAAGACCCGGTTCGAGGAGCATCACGACGTCAAGTACGCCGACAAGGCGCTGCGGGTGGCGGTGGAACTGTCGGCGCGCTACATCAACGACCGTCACCTGCCGGACAAGGCGATCGACGTCATCGACGAGGCGGGCGCCAGCCAGCGGTTGCTGCCGGTCGCCAAGCGCAAGAAAGTGATCAATGTCGCCGACATCGAAACCATCATCGCCAAGATGGCCCGCATTCCGCCCAAGACGGTATCGTCGTCGGACAAGGACGTGCTGCGCAACCTGGAGCGGGATCTGAAACTGGTGGTGTTCGGCCAGGACGAGGCGATCGGCAATCTGGCCACCGCCATCAAGATGGCGCGCGCCGGCTTGGGCAACGAGCAGAAGCCTATCGGCAACTTCCTGTTCGCCGGCCCGACCGGAGTGGGCAAGACCGAGGTCACCCGGCAACTGGCCCGGATTATGGGCATCGAATTGATCCGCTTCGACATGTCCGAGTACATGGAACGGCATACGGTGTCCCGGCTGATCGGCGCTCCGCCGGGCTATGTCGGTTTCGATCAGGGGGGATTGCTGACCGACGCCATTCTGAAGCATCCGCACGCGGTATTGCTGCTGGACGAGATCGAGAAGGCGCACCCGGATGTGTTCAACCTGCTGTTGCAGGTGATGGACCACGGCACGCTGACCGACAACAACGGACGCAAGGCGGATTTTCGCAACGTCATTCTGGTGATGACCACCAATGCCGGCGCCGAGCAGATGGACCGGACCTCTATCGGCTTCACCACGCAGGATCACAGCAGCGATGGCTTGGAAGCGATCAAGCGGATGTTCACGCCGGAATTCCGCAACCGGCTGGATGCTATCGTTCAGTTCAAGGCGCTGACGCCGTCGATCATCGCCCAGGTGGTGGACAAGTTCCTGATCGAACTGGAAGCGCAACTGGAGCCGAAGAAGGTCACGTTGGAAGTCGACTCGGAAGGTCGGGAATGGCTGGCCAGGTGCGGCTACGATCCCAAGATGGGCGCGCGGCCAATGGCGCGGATCATCCAGGAGAACATCAAGCGCCGTCTGGCCGAAGAGTTGCTGTTTGGTCGGTTGATGAACGGCGGGCATGTGATCGTCACCGCGCGCGATGGCGATCTGCAAGTGGAAATCGCCGAGGAGGAAGCGGTGCCCTGAGATAGGGCCGTGGGGTCGGCGGCGCGCGGCCGCTGGCTGCCACGTTAGAGGGGGAATAACGACCGGAATGGGGGTGCCGGACTCAGCGCCCGCGATAAGTGATGCGGCCCTTGCTGAGATCGTAGGGGGTCAGTTCCACTTTCACCTTGTCGCCGGTCAGGATGCGGATGTAGTTCTTGCGCATCCGACCGGAGATGTGCGCCGTGATCACGTGACCGTTCTCCAATTTTACCCTGAACATGGTGTTGGGCAGGGTATCCACCACGGTGCCCTCCATCTCGATGTGGTCTTCTTTCGACATAAATCCTCGCTGATGCGCTGTTGCTGGCCTTGGTAAAAAGACCTGTCACCATAGCGAAAATCCCGGAGCGCGGCAAGTGAAGCTGAAGGGCTAAAATGAGCGCACCCCGCCATCTGCTGATCGTCTACCACTCCCAGACCGGCCATACCCGAACCATGGCATGGGCAGTCCTGCGCGGCGCGCGGCGAGTGTCCGAGGTCGAAACGCGGTTGAGGATGGCCTTGCGCGCGGGCTTGAACGATCTGCTGTGGGCGCACGGCCTGCTGTTGGGCACGCCGGAGAATTTCGGCTACATGTCCGGGGCGTTGAAGAACTTTCTGGATCGCACCTATTATCCGGCGCAGGGCAAGGTCGATGGTTTACCCTACGCGGTGTTCGTCAGCGCCGGCAACGATGGGCGCGGGGCGTTGACCAGCATCGAGCGCATCGCCCGGGGCTACCCGCTCAAGCCGGTGTGCGAGCCGATCATCGCCCGGGGTGAACCGAACGCCGAGGTTCTGCACCATTGCGAGGAACTGGGCGAAACCATGGCGTCGGGAGTGGCATGGGGCATTTTTTGAGGCTGAGGCAGCGGCTGCGCGGCTGGGCCGGGCGATGGCGAACCGCTGCCAACCGCCTGCCGGCGCCGAAACGGCGACTGCTATCCCGGATCGGTCAGGGCGCGTGGACGGCAGCGTGGGTGTTCGCGGTCGGGTCCGTGACGCTGGTGCTGGTGCTGCGCTGGGTTCCGCCGCCGACCTCCAGTTTCATCGCGCAGGGCTGGTCGAGTGCGCTGTGGGTGGGGAAGGGCGCGGCGTTTCGGTACGATTGGACGCCGATGGCGACTATTTCACCCCATGCGGCGCTGGCGGTAATCGCCGCCGAGGATCAGCGCTTTCCTGACCATTTCGGCTTTGATTTCGTGGAGATTCAGGACGCGCTGGAGGACCAGGACGAGGGCAAGCCGTTGCGCGGCGCCAGCACAATCAGCCAGCAGGTCGCCAAGAATCTCTTTTTATGGCCGGGGCGCAGCTTCGTCCGCAAGGGGCTGGAGGTCTGGTTCACCGTGTTGCTGGAGTTGCTGTGGTCCAAGCAGCGGATTTTGGAGGTTTATCTGAACATCGCCGAGTTTGGCGAATACACCTTCGGGGTGGAAGCGGCCAGCCGGCGGTTTTTTAACAAGCCGGCAGCGCGCCTGACCGCCGACGAGGCAGCGCGGCTGGCAGCGGTGTTGCCCAATCCGCTGCGCTATCGGGCGGATCGGCCCTCGGCCTACACGCTCAAGCGCCAGCGCTGGATCGAGCGACAGATGCGGCAGTTGGGCGGCGTTGCCTATCTCGATCAACTTTAGAGTGGAGAACGCATGGAACCTAAACCCCGGGTGAGCATCCTGTATTGCACTCAATGCCGCTGGCTGCTGCGCGCCGCCTGGCTGGCGCAGGAATTGTTGACTACCTTCGAGCAGGAATTGGGCGAGGTGGCGTTGCAACCGGGCGGCGGCGGGGTGTTCGAAATTCGGGTTGGCGAGGAACTGATCTGGTCGCGTCACCAGGAAGGACGATTCCCGGAAGCCAGGGAAATCAAGCAGCGGGTGCGCGACCGGGTCGCGCCGGAGCGGCCCCTGGGACATTCGGATCGCGCGACTATCCCGGTCTGATTGCAACCAATACCTTTATCGGGAGCGCCATGCAAGATTTACGAGTGATCGACGGGTTCACGCCGGATCGGTTTGGACCGTCATACCGCCGGTTGTTGAATGGCTTGGGTTTTCTGATTTGCGCGGGGGGCTTGGGGTTTGCCTACTACGCGCAGTTTTACCTCGGGCTGGAGCCGTGCCCGTTGTGCATTTTCCAACGGCTGGCCCTGTTGATCCTGGGCTTGGCATTTTTGCTGGCGACCGTTCACAACCCGAATGATTGGGGCGCGCGAGCGTATGGCGCGCTGATTGGCTTGGTGGCGGGCATCGGCGCCGGCATCGCCGCCCGGCACGTCTGGTTGCAGCATCTGCCGCTGGAGGACGCGCCGCGCTGCGGACCGGGGCTGGATTACCTGTTGGAAACCCTGCCGCTGAACGAAATCGTGCGCGAGGTGCTGACCGGTTCCGGCGAGTGCGCCAAAGTGGACTGGACCTTGTTGAGTTTGAGCATACCGGAGTGGACCTTGCTGCTGTTCCTCGGGCTGGGCGTGCTGGGCGTGTTCGGCAACTGGCGGCGGCGCGACTGAGAGGATTCGGCCAGCCCCCGCAGGTCAGCGGGATGCTTCCGATCGGCTGCGCCGCCAGATCGTCCACCAGACCGATCGACCGCTGGGTCCGTCGCGCATCCCCCAACTCCAGGCCCTCGAACTTCTGCCCTGCCCAACTCATGCCACGCTCCCACAACCTCATGAAAAATTATAGCGTGACGATGAGTTGAAAATTGTGGGTAAACGGGTGGCCTGAAGGGCGCCACCGCCAGATGGTCGTTGGCGCGGAAGACGGCATCCACGGGGTCGTGCTTTTCCAGCAGGCTGGACATGCGCGCGAATGCGTCCTCGGCTTGCCAGTTGGCGCTGACCGAATCCAGGATCTCGATACCGCCGCCGGCGGTTTTAACGAAACAGGCTGGAGGGCGCCATTCGGTCCTGGATATGCTAGGCTGACTCTATGACCAGCTTGCTCGGCGAATTTGAATGCAGCCTCGATTCCAAGGCGCGAATCGCATTGCCGACCGCGCTGAGAAAACAGCTTCCCGTCGAGGCGGAAGGCCGATTCGTGGTCAATCGCGGCTTCGAACAGCATCTGGTGTTGTATCCGCTGCATGAATGGCGGCGTGTCACCGCCGAGCTCGACCGGCTGAACCTGTTCGTCAAGAAAAACCGCGAGTTCGTCCGCTATTTCCACCGAGGCGCCACCGAGCTGGAACTGGATGGCAGCGGCCGGTTGCTGCTGCCCCGGCGGTTGCTGGATTACGCCGGCATCCGCGATACCGTGATCCTGCTGGCCTACGCCAGCCGCATCGAGTGTTGGGATGCGGTGTTGTACGAGCATCTCCTGTCCGACGAACCAGCCGATTTCGCCCGGCTGGCCGAGGAAATCATGGGCGGCGCAGGACGCGCGGAGCGGAGCGGGGAGCAATTGCCCGATTTCCGGGAACTGCCGCCGCTACCACCAAGTTCGCGGCATTAAAAACGCCTCGCGCATCCGCTTGGCCGATTATTGCTGTCCGTTCGCTCGAAACCCATCAGCCTTCAGTCCCGATCCGAAGGGTCTCGCCCGCGCGGAAGCGCGTGCTTGAGCGACCGAGCTGGCCGACCGACGGAACGGATCGGCGAAGCGTGGTCTATGATGAACGTCTTTCTCGGGAGCGCAACGTGATACGCACATTAAAACTGATTGTTTTGATGCTGGGGCTGATGCTGGCGGCGCCCTCGCTGACCTCAACGCCTTCGCCGGTGCAACGCTATTTTCAAAGCCTGCAATCGCTGCGGGCGGACTTCATCCAGCGCGTGTTCGACGAACGGGGGCAGGTGATGCAAACCTCCAGCGGTCGAATGTTGATGCGCAAGCCCGGCAAGTTTCGCTGGGATTATCGGACTCCCGCCGAACAGATCATCGTCGCCGACGGCGAGCGGCTGTGGGCCTACGATGTCGATTTGGCCCAGGTGACGGTGCGCAAGCTGGACCAAGCGCTCGGTTCCACGCCGCTGGCGCTGCTGAGCGGCGCGGCTCCCATCGAAGAGACTTTCGCCGTCAGTGGGGTCCGCAACCGGGATGGGTTGGACTGGTACGACCTGACGCCCAAACAACCACAACCCGAATTCCGGTTGCTGCGGGTCGCCTTCAGGGGCGATGCCTTGGTCAGCCTGGAACTGGAGGACAGTTTTGGCCAGCGCACCCGGCTGGATTTTCAGAAGCTGGAGCGCAATCCGACGCTCGACCCTGCCATGCTGAAATTTACCCCGCCGCCCGGCGCGGATGTGGTCGGCGACCCTGGCTGACTGACGGGATGTCCGCCTCGGATCCCCGTCGGCCGCTGGCCGATCGGTTGCGGCCTTGCCGGTTGGACGACTGCGTCGGTCAGTCTCATCTGCTGGCGTCGGGCAAGCCACTGCGGGTCGCCATCGAGCGGGGCCAGCCGCACTCCATGGTGCTGTGGGGGCCACCCGGTACGGGCAAGACCACGCTGGCGGAATTGCTGGCCGGGGCCTGCCGGGCGGAATTTATCCGGCTGTCGGCGACCATGGCTGGCGTGCGCGAGGTGCGGGCGGCGGTGGAACGGGCCCAGGCATCGTGGCGCGAGCAACAGCGCCGCACCGTGCTGTTCGTGGACGAGGTTCACCGCTTCAACAAGGCCCAGCAGGACGCCTTCCTGCCCTACGTCGAGGACGGCACCCTGACCTTCATCGGTGCCACCACCGAGAACCCCGGCTTTGCCCTCAACAACGCCCTGTTGTCCCGGGTGCGGGTCTACGTCCTAAGCAGCCTGGACTCCGCCGCCATTCGCCAAGTGGTGGACCGCGCGCTGAGCGATCCGGAGCGGGGGTTGGGCGGACGCTGGCCATTGCCCGAGGTTGCGCGGGAACTGCTGGCCCAAGCCGCCGACGGTGATGCCCGCCGCGCCCTGATCTGGCTGGAGCTGGCGGTGGAACTGGCTGAGGCGCGCGGCGTTACGCTGGAGGCGGCGTTAGAAGCGGTGATGAGCGACGGGGCGGGACGGCGCTTCGACCGCGGCGGCGATCTGTTCTATGACCAGATTTCCGCCCTGCACAAGGCGGTGCGTGGCAGCAGCCCGGACGCGGCGCTGTACTGGTTCGCCCGGATGCTCGACGGCGGCTGCGATCCTCTGTACCTCGCCCGGCGGGTGGTGCGGATGGCCAGCGAGGACATCGGCAACGCCGACCCACGCGCCCTGCAACTGGCGCTGAACGCCTGGGAAGCGCAGGAACGACTGGGCAGCCCGGAAGGCGAACTGACCATCGCTCAGGCGATTGTCTATCTGGCCGTCGCGGCTAAGAGCAACGCGGTCTACACCGCCTTTGGCGCCGCCCGTCGCGATGTCGAACGTCACGGCACGCTGGAGGTGCCGCCGCATTTGCGCAATGTGCCCACCGCGCTGGCGCGGGAACTGGGGCACGGCGAGGGTTACCGCTACGCCCACGACGAACCGAACGCCTATGCCGCCGGCGAATGCTATTTTCCCGAACCCCTGAAGGACGCCCGCTACTACGAACCGACCGCGAACGGGCTGGAAGGGCGGATACGCGAGAAACTGGAGCGGCTGCGGGAATGGGACCGACACAGCAAACGGCGGCGGTATCGGTGACCACCCACCGCGCGCCGGGATCGACCGCAATCTGGCGCAGCTTCGTCCCGGCGCGTTCGCGCCCCTTCCTTAATGGCTAACCGCGATTTTTTTGCCCTTCGGCTGGCCGATGGCCGCCAGCATTTCGGTGAACCAGGGGGTATCGATGTCGAAGGGTTTGCCGCCCTTGATGCGCGGGAACTCGATGGCGCGCAGCACGCCGCCGCGATCCTCGTCGTGGCCGATGACGCCGGGTTCCCCGCGCAGGGCGCATTCGACCGCCAAGTCGACGCAGGACTTGATGAGACGGAGATCCTCGAGGTTGGCGGGGGCGGCGCGCGAGAAATAGCCGGATTTCTGGATCAGGGTTTTTTCCGAGCCGATCATCTGGGCGAACTGCTCGCCAAACCATTTGCCGGGGTTGATGGCGTCGAGCTTGATGTGGCCGAACGCGTCGCGCGGGACTTCCTGACCCTTGGCCTGGAGTTCGGCCACGATCGCCTCCACGCCCGCGCCTTCGGAGACGAAGATGTTGATGTCGTCGATCTTGTTCATCAAGGCGCGCAGGCGCTGGGCCTCGGCGGCGAGGTCGATTTCCATCTCGGGGACGAAGACGGCATGGACATCGAATGCGGCGCGATCGAGCCCGATGGCGGGGAGCCATTCCGCGCGATTGAGCAGCTTGCGGTACTCCAGCGCGGTGGCGGCGGTGAGCCAGCCACAGTTGCGGCCCATGACCTCGTGGATGATCAACATGTGCGGGTTGGCGTTGTTCTCGGCGACGATGTTCTGGAAGTAGCGGGCGCCCTGTTCGGCGGCGGTCCAGGCGCCCAGCGACTGCTTGATCGGGTACACATCGTTGTCGACGGTCTTGGGCAGGCCGATGACGGTCAGGCCGTAATTGTTTTTCGCCAGGAAGGCGGCAAGATCGGCGGCGGCGGTATTGGTGTCGTCGCCCCCGATGGTGTGGAGAACGTCCACGCCGTCCTTGATCAACTGGTCGGCGGCGACTTTCTGTGGGTCATCGCCTTCCTTGACCAGGCCGCGCTTCACGCAGTCCTTGACGTTGGTGAGCTTGACCCGGCTGTTGCCGATGGGCGAGCCGCCAAAGGCGTGCAACAGCCGCGCCTTTTCGCGGATTTCCGGCGTGACTTGGTAGAAGTCGCCGAGCAGAAGGCCCTTGTAGCCGCTGCGATAGCAGATGATGTCGATGGTGGGGTCGATCTCGGTATAGCGCTCGATCAGGCCGCCGACGGCCGAACTGAGGCAGGGAGCCAGACCGCCCGCCGTGAGGATTGCGACTTTCTTGGGCTTGCTCATGGTTGGTATTGACCTCGTCGTTGGAAAAACAAACTGAAAGGGTAGGAGAAGTTTCGCCATTCAACAACGTCGAAGCTACCGGCGCAAGTACGCGATTTCCCGGGGCAGGGTAATGTTGTTGCCAAAACAGTCCTCGCCATAGCCCGATTTCGCCAGCAGCTTGAGATCGCTCAACACCCGTTTGTCGCCAGTGAAGGTGATGCTAAGATCGGTTCGGATGTCGATCTGCCCGGTTGCCTGCAAGCGGGCGATTTCGGCGGTGACCTTTTCCAACAGGATTCCTTCGCGGCCAAACTCCTCCGACAGTTGCAACGGCTGTTGGTAAATGACCAGCTTGCCCCGTTCGGCCAGCTTGAACAACACGTCCATGACCGCAGCACGGATTTGAACGGCCGACAAGTCGCCTTTGGGCAGGGGAAGGTGGCCGATTTCCGTCACCAGCCAGCGCCGTTTCTGGGCATTGATCTTCTCGTTGGCCCGGAACAGGTCCAGCGGCGAACTGGCGTCGTAGGATTGACCGTCCAGCTCCATGCGGACGTCGCTGCCGTAATGCTGGACGATCTTCGCCACCAGCGTGGCCGGGCGGACATGAAAGCCGCGATAACAGGGTACGGGCGCCTGGATCGTGCCGACCTCGGCGTAGTGCTTGAGCATGGCATGGCACAGGTGCCGGCCGAGGTCCAGGTAAAGCCCCGCGTAAGTGATCGAATAGCTCATCACCATGTCCAGCAGGGGGTCTGGGGTGATGACCGGCTTGCGGCGCAGCGACAAGTCGCCGGTTCGGACGTTCAGGTGGCGTTCGTAGTAATGGACGAGGTAGGTGGCGATTTCGAGCAGGTGAAAGGTGACGCTGATATGTCCGCGCAGGATCGGCAGGTTGGCATCCTGGTATTCGATTTCGGTCTCGGACACATGGGTATCGTAGAGGGATTGCAGGCAGTGAAACCGGACTTTCAGGTAACGCAGGCTATCCTCGCTCACTGGGTCTGGAAAGCAACCGGCGTAATCCGCCGGTTCGGTGCGTTCGACGACGCTGAGCAGTTTGCTCTCGGCGGCCAGATTCAGATAGGCGGTCGCGAGGTGAGTGATGGTTTCCGACGCGCTTTTGACCCGGCGCACCGGACGGTCGCTGATCAGGCGTCCGGGCGGGAGCGATTCGGCGTAATCCAGCGGGTCGGGCAGGTTGCCGGGTGGCGGTAAACCCAGCCGCGAGGCTTGCGCCAGGACCCAGCGCGTCGCCCGCGTCAGGATGTCGTCGGTCAGCGCCAACGACTGGGCGGTCGCCGCGGCGAAATCCCGCTCGCTCGGCAACAAGCGATAGCAGGGCAGGGAGTGCTGGATATGCAGGATTTCGTAGCCGACGCTGGCGAACAGTTTGATCGTGGCGGTGAGCGACCGGAATCGCGACCATTGCTGGTTGGTGCGCGCCCCATAGGCGTCCAGGAGTTCCTCGACCTGGGCCGATTGGGAGAGCAGGTCGGCCACCAGGGGGCGGGTCAGCATCAGGGAATCCGGACGATGCACCGCTAGGTAATGAGCGAGCCCCAGCAGTTTGCGGGTGCGTCCGACGAGCAGATCGGTGAAGTCGCGGTCGTCAATCGTCCCCCAACCCGGTGGTTGGGCCAAGCTTTCGTCCACTTCGAGAGTCATGTGGGCGTTCCCAATCGTTCCACGCGTTCTGTCTGTCGACCGCTCCATCATACCGGCGGCGAGCTAATCTTACATGAAACCTTATTTTAAGTCTGACGGGCAAGTTTTGTTTACCGACTAAATTTTTATACCATCATCTTAAGGCCAGATCCGGAGAAATCACTCGAGGGAAAATTGACATACGGCAGAGATAAGCTTTAATTTCCAAAGTTCATCCACGCGCTGCCCGCCGTGGCGGGCCCGTGGATACCCGCGGAAGGAACTTTAGGCAACAAGGCCCGGGACCGGCCATGCTAACGCACCAACACATCGTAACCACGCAAGTCGAGGAGTATCTGATGGGTCTCAAAGAAGTCGTGATTGTCAGCGCCGCGCGGACGGCGATCGGTAAATTCATGGGCTCCCTTAAGGACGTGTCGGCGCGCGATCTGGCGATCACCGCCGCCAAGGGCGCGATCGAACGGTCCGGCGTGCCGGCTGACCAGATCGACGAGATCTGCATGGGCCAGTTATACGGTGGCATGCAAGGCTCGCTGCCGGCGCGGCAGGTGAGCATGCGGGTCGGTCTGCCGCATCGCAGCAGCGCGGTGTCCGTCAACCAGAATTGCACCTCCGGCATGCGCGCACTGGAAATCGCCTGCCACAACATCATGCTGGGCCAGACCGAGATCGGGCTGGTAGTGGGCGTGGAGAGCATGACCAACGCGCCCTATCTGCTGCCCAAGGGCCGCATGGGTTACCGGATGGGGCAGGGCAACATCGAGGACAGCATGATCCACGATGGTCTGTTCGACGAGTTGGTGCCCGGTCACATGGCCATGACGGCGGAAAACGTTGCGGTCAAATACGGCATTACCCGCCAGGAATGCGACGAATTGGCGCTGATCAGCCACACCCGTTGCACCACCGCCACCAAGGAAGGCATTTTCAAGCGTGAGATCGTCCCGGTCGAACTCAAGTCCAAGAAAGGCTCGACTTTCTTCGACGCCGACGAGAACTTCATTCCCGACGCCAGCCTGGAGAAAATGGCCAAGCTGTCGCCCGCTTTCAAGAAGGATGGGGTGGTGACGGCGGCCAACGCCTCCAGCATCAACGACGGCGCCAGCGCGGTGGTGATCATGTCGCTGGACAAGGCCAAGGCCATGGGCATCAAGCCGCTGATGAAGCTGGTCAGCATCTGTAACGCCGGCATTGATCCGGCGGTCATGGGCCTCGGCCCCGCAGTGGCGATTCCCAAGGCGCTCCAGCAGGCCGGGCTGAAATTTGGAGACATCGATTACTGGGAAGTCAACGAAGCGTTCGCCGCCCAGTGGCTGGGCGTCGGCCGGATGCTGAAAGAGCAGGGCATGAGCCTGACTCCCGATATTTGCAACTTCAACGGCTCCGGCATCGCTCTAGGCCATCCGGTGGGTTCCACCGGTCTGCGCATCGTGGTCAGCCTGTACTACGAGCTGGAGCGGCAGGGCAAGACTACGGGTGGTGCTTCGTTGTGCGTTGGCACCGGCCCCGCCATGGCTTCATTGTGGACGCGCAGTATCTAAGCTGATCGCGTAATTCGACAGGGGCGGCTCGCTTTACGGGCCGCCTTTAGTAATACCTGCTTTTTATACCATCATCTCAATTTATCCACTCACCCAATCCGCTACAATCTCCTACAATCCCCTCTCCTACTCCACTCAACCAAGAGCTCCACCCTCGATGCTGGACCCAAAACTACTTAGAAACGAGCTGGAAGCCACCGCCGCCAAACTTACCCGGCGTGGCCACACCCTGGATATAGAACGCATCAACACCTTGGAAACCCAACGAAAAACCCTACAAGTTCGCACCCAGGAACTCCAAAACCAACGTAACGCCCGCTCTAAAACCATCGGCCACGCCAAGGCCAGCGGACAGGACATTCAACCACTGCTGAATGAAATCACCGGTCTGGGCGACGCACTCAAGCAAACCGAAACCGAACTCAACATCATCCAGACTCAACTACTGGACCTCCAGCTCGGCATCCCCAACATCCCACACGCCACCACGCCTACTGGCGACAACGAGACGGACAACATAGAAATTCGGCGTTGGGGCGAGCCGCGCCAGTTTGCATTCGAGCCACGCGATCACATCGATCTAGGCGGGGAGGGCGGACTGGACTTCGAAGCCGGCGCGAGGCTAACCGGAGCTCGTTTCACGGTCATTCAAGGCCAGTTGGCACGATTGCACCGAGCACTCATTCAATTCATGCTCGACCTACACACCCAAGAGCACGGCTACCGGGAAGTCTATGTCCCTTACTTGGCAAACGCCGACAGCCTGCGTGGCACCGGCCAGTTGCCAAAATTCGAGGCAGACCTATTCAAGCTAAGCGGCGAACTCGACTACTACCTAATTCCCACCGCCGAGGTTCCAGTCACCAACCTGGCACGCGACCGCATCCTGGATTCCAACTGCCTGCCGCTACGCTACGTCTGCCATACGCCCTGTTTTCGCAGCGAGGCCGGTTCCTACGGCAAGGACGTGCGCGGCATGATCCGCCAGCATCAGTTCGAGAAAGTGGAACTGGTGCAGATCGTCCACCCCGAGGATTCCTACACCGCTTTGGAAGAATTGACCCGCCACGCCGAAACCGTACTGCAACGGTTGGAACTTCCCTATCGAGTCATGGCGCTCTGCACCGGCGATATCGGTTTCGCTTCAGCTAAGACCTACGACCTGGAGGTTTGGCTCCCCGGCCAGGGAAAATACCGAGAAATCTCCTCATGCAGCAACTTCGAGGCCTTCCAGGCCCGCCGCCTGCAAGCGCGCTGGCGCAATCCCGCCACCGGCAAACCGGAGTTGGTCCATACCCTCAACGGTTCGGGGCTGGCAGTGGGACGCACCCTAGTAGCGGTGATGGAAAACCACCAGGACGAACGCGGCCACATCCACGTCCCAGAAGCACTCAGACCTTATCTAGGCGGGCTGGAATCCATCATCCCGGACGGGCGCTAAGCCGCCAGCCTTTTACCCATAGCAGCCACGGAAACAGCCACGGATTACACCCTATGATCGTCATTCTGGATTCCAGCGCCACCGAGCATTCCGAAGAGTACCAGCAGACGCTCGACTATCTATCGCGATTACCCGGTATCGCCACGCGCATCCATAAGGTGCAGGGCGCCCAACAGGATCTGACCGAAATTTACCTGATCGGCGATACCAAGACCTTATCGGCCGATGACATTCAAGCCTTGCCGGGAGTAGAGCGGGTAATCCGGATTTCGGAAGAATATCGCATCCTAGGACGGCACCGGGACAAACAGCGGATCAGTGGCTTCGAGTATAACGGGGTGCCATTCAGTCAGGACACGCTCCACGTATTCGCCGGCCTGTGCGCGGTGGATATACCCGAGCACGTCGAAATCATGCTCAAGGCACTACAAGAGCACGGCCAAGTTTGCACCCGAATGGGAGCCTACAAGCCACGCACCAATCCCTATTCATTCCAAGGACACGGCAAAGATTGCCTGCCGTATGTGTTCGAACTGGCCGGCAAATACGGGATCAAGGTGATCGCCATGGAAGTGACCCACGAAAGCCACGTCGACGAAATCCATGAAAGTCTGGAACAGGCGGGCCAGCCCACCGGGGTGATGGTGCAAATCGGTACTCGCAACACGCAAAACTTTGAGCTGCTGAAAGCGGTAGGGCGCCAGCAGGAATATCCGGTGCTGTTCAAGCGCGGCTTCGGCATTACCCTCAACGAATCGCTCAACGCCGCCGAATATCTGGCCAGCGAGGGCAATTCCCGCGTCGTGTTCTGTCTGCGCGGGATCAAGACCAACATGGGCGACCCACATCGCAACCTGGTGGATTTCAGCCATGTACCCGTGGTCAAGCGGCTAACCCGGATGCCGGTCTGCGTGGATCCCTCGCACTCGGTCGGTTCCCGCGAACGGGCCCCAGATGGCATTCTGGATCTGATGCACGCGACCGCGCAAGGCGTGGCGGCCGGGGCCAACATGGTGCTGGTAGATTTCCACCCAGCGCCGGCCAAGGCGCTGGTGGACGGACCGCAAGCTTTATTGATGAGCGAGTTGGGCTGGTTTCTAGATGATGTCGCCTTGGCGCGGGAATGCTACGCCAAACGCCAAGCACTGGTGGAGCGACATGGAATCGGGAAGCGATGAGCGAGCGGTGAGCGGAAGTTCCATCGGGAAATTTATATCATCAACTCAGGACGAACCCACCCCCAGCAACACATCCCGCGCCCGATTCAACCGCGCGGCCAGATAGGATGTTCCACCATGGTCCGGATGAACGCGCTGAATCAGGCGACGGTAAGCAGTTTGAATCTCCTCGCGGCTTGCCCCCGGTTGCAAACCCAGAATCTGATAGGCCTCAGCCCGATCCATCGCTCCGGAACTCCCACAAGGATCCGCAGCACGTCCGGCATCACGCAACCGTTCGCGCCAATCCATCCCGGCGTGACGATCCAGATAAGCCTCCAAAACCGCCACCGACTGGACATCAGATCGACATTCCCACCACAGTTCCAGTAAATCCCGAAGGGACAAGTCTTGCAGGGAACACCCCGAAAAGTGGCCATCAAGCACTCGACCCGACATCGCGCCCGTGGAATGATCCAGGTCCATGGACAGGAAACGGGTAGCGACGGTAGAACAACCGGACGATCCCGGTTGCGGCGAAGCGGGGTAGGAGGGGGGCGGACGAGTATTCAGCCAGCGCACCAGAAGTGGCGCGAGCACAGCCAACAGCGGTATAGCGATTTCAGCGCCGCCACGCACCGTTAGCAGCAGCAAGATGGCCATCATACCAGCGGCAATGGCCAGGCGTGGACCTTGCGTGCCCCAAGCGGAGCGACGCAACCGCCGGACCAGAAAGTAAACACCGATCAGCGCGGCTGCGACGAGCAACACCCGTACCAGCATTGGCCCTCTCTCAAAGTTGTCGGGTCAGTTGCTGGATGAGACCGCCACGACGCCTGCCGAATTCCGTCAGGGCCAAGCGGCCACCGGCGGCGTAGACCGCAACTGCGCTCAATAAATCACGCAATTGCTTGGCGCTGCCCGCGTCGAAAGCGCAGTAAGCGCCGCGCGTCAGCCGGGCGATTTCCCGAAAGCCTTGCGCGGCGTTGGAATCCTGGCCCTCCTGAAAAACGAAGGCCGGCACTCCCAGCAATCCCAGTTGTCCAGCTTGATGACACAGCGGATCCACAGCTTCCTCCAGACAGTCACCGACCAGGACCAGCGCGTTGACCCGATGTTGCCGGGTTTCGCGCACGGCGTGTTCCAACACCTGCCCGATCTGGGTCAAGCCGCCCTGGCATTGTACCGAGGTCATGCGTCGTTGCAGTTCGGTGGAGTCGGTAACCCATGGCTCGATCCGAAATTCCCCGTAACCCCGATACCAGACCAGTTGCAGGGCCAGCCCATCGAGTTCCGCCGCCGCAGCGAACATGTCGGCCTGCAACCAACAGGCGCGATCCCAGGTCGGCTGACGGCTGGCGGTCGCGTCCAAGGCGAAGATCAGCCGGCCGCGCGGCACCGAGGCCGCCGGAGTTTTCGCCACTTGGCGGAGAAATTCAGCGACCTCGGTGGAAGTAGATTGGATCTGCTTCACGGCAATCACCCCCTTGGGCGGGTTACTTATCCGTCCCTTAGATGACCAATCCAGGTCTGTTGTTGGAAGCTTGAAGCCTGTGTTTCAAGCAAAGGAGAGTTCGTTTTTAGCAAACTAAGCTCCAAAGCAGCCATAATCCGTTGATATTGCCGACCTGTATTTAACGTAAGCGTTCACCTCCCCCTCCCGATGACGGCTAACTTTCCTCCACGGGTCGGGTATGGAACACTATAGCCGAGCCCCGTGATCGACCGCCATGCACCTGAGCGAACACAGCCTACGCCAATTAGA
>Ga0209573_1003511_pt1 | contig 17049 bp, 14 predicted proteins | sample TNRBio252014_DNA_FD_185870 | JGI IMG/M metagenome (GOLD analysis project Ga0209573, IMG submission 185870) | Wastewater treatment Type I Accumulibacter community from EBPR Bioreactor in Madison, WI, USA - TNR Reactor_6/25/2014_ DNA (SPAdes)... | ecosystem: Engineered > Bioreactor > EBPR >...
GGAGCGCGGAGATCGTCGAGGAGGGCAAGGGATGGTTCCACCTTTCCGCCGGCTTCGAGATCGACGGGGAAACATTCGAGCTGCAGCCCATCCTCGCCGCGCTCGTAAAGAACCATTTTCTCGAGGTCACCGAAGGGATGCCCTCCGGACAGGAGTTCCTCATCTTTCTTCCCGATGGACGAGGCCTTGTCCTGCCGGTGGGGCGCTTCCGCCGCATCCTCACAACGCTGGGCGAGCTGATGGAATTCAAGTTCGACGGCAAGGGACCATTGCGGCTTGGCAAGCTCGACACCGCCCTCCTCGCCGGAGAGCTCGGTGATGAATCACTCCCGGTCGAGGTACCGCGCGAGATCATTGAGCTCGAGGAGAAGCTGCGCGACTTCTCGGCGATCGAGCGGGTCCCCGTGCCGCCGGGGCTTCGTGCCGAGCTGCGCGACTACCAGCGCGAAGGTTACCAGTGGATGCAGTTTCTTCTTTCACACGGGCTCCATGGCATCCTCGCCGACGACATGGGCCTTGGGAAAACGCTCCAGACCCTGGCCCATCTTCTCGCCGAGGTCGAGTCGGGCGGGAATGCGGGCAAACCCTCGCTCGTGATCGCCCCGACCAGCGTCGTGATGAACTGGCAGCGCGAGGCCGCGAAATTCGCCCCCGATCTGCGCGTCCTCGTTCTCCAGGGGGCGGACCGCAAATCGCACTTCCGGAAAATCCCGAAAGCCGATCTCGTCCTGACCTCCTATGCCCTCCTTCATCGCGATTTGGAGGCTTTGTTAGAGCACGAGTTCCATCTCCTCGTGCTCGACGAGGCGCAGCACATCAAGAATCCCGGGGCACAGGTGACGCAGGCAGTGGCGGCCCTGCGCGCCGATCACCGGCTCTGTCTCTCCGGCACGCCGGTGGAGAACCACCTCGGCGAATTGTGGAGCCTGATGGAATTTCTCATGCCCGGCTTTCTCGGCACCCTCGAGAACTTCCGCAGCACCTGGCAGACGCCGATTGAAAAGAACGGCAATGTATCGCGCCGCGCCGCCCTCGCCCGCCGCGTCGGGCCGCTCATCCTCCGCCGCACGAAGCACGACGTGGCCAAGGAGCTGCCGCCCAAGACCGAGATCCTCCACGAAATCGAGATGGGCGAGGCGCAGAAGGATCTCTACGAGACGGTGCGTTCGACGATGGACAAACAGGTCCGGCAGGCGCTCGCGATCCGCGGACAGCAGGCCCAGATCGTCTTTCTCGACGCCTTGTTGAAACTGCGCCAGATCTGCTGTCATCCTAGTCTCCTCGGCGAGGACCATGCCTCGGGCGGATCGGCGAAGTTCGACTATCTCGTGGATCTCTTGGAGACCTTCCGCGAGGAGGGACACCGCGTTCTCGTCTTCTCCCAGTTCACGACCATGCTTGATCTGATCGAGGCCCATCTCATCGCGGAGGAGGTGTCCTATTTGAAACTGACCGGGGCCACGAAGGACCGCCAGTCGCTCGTCGAGCGATTCCAGGGCGGGGAAGGGGCGGTCTTCCTCATTTCCCTGAAGGCCGGCGGCACCGGTCTGACGCTCACCGGGGCCGATACCGTGATCCACTACGACCCTTGGTGGAATCCCGCCGCCGAGAACCAGGCGACCGACCGCGCCTATCGCATCGGTCAGGACAAACCGGTCTTCGTCCACAAGCTGATCTGCCGCAGCACCGTCGAGGAGCGCATCCAGCTGATGCAGGAGAAAAAAGACGACATCGCCAGCGACCTCCTTTCCGGCGCGGCCACCGGGATCGATCTCTCTCCCGAGACGATGGCGGGATTGCTGGGGGATTTTTGAGCGTGAGGAAGGCGGTGCCTTCGTTCTGATCTCGCTATTTGACCCCGCGGGCCTCGTCGTTCATCGTCCATTCCTCTCCCCTGCATGCAAGACCCCGTTCTCGAAGTGACCCACCTGGTGAAGGAGTTTGGCTCCGTGCGTCCCGTTGACGGGATTTCCTTCGACTTGAAGCGCGGCGAAATCCTCGGCCTCCTCGGAGCCAATGGCGCGGGCAAGACGACGGCGATCAACATGGTCCTCGGCATCGTCACGCCGAACGCGGGATCGATCCGCGTCTTTGGCAAGGACCTCGCCAAGGAACGCATCGCGATCCTGCGGCGCATGAATTTCTGCAGCACCTACACGCAACTGCCCGGGAACCTGCGCGTCTGGCAGAATCTCACCGTCTTCGGGAAGATTTACCGCGTCCCGAATTTGAAGAAACGCATCGACGAGGTCCTCGAGCTGCTCGAGATCGCCCACCTCAAGGACCGCGTCTCCGGCAACCTCTCCGCCGGCGAATCGACGCGTCTCAATCTCTGCAAGGCCCTCCTCAACAAACCCGAGCTGCTCCTTCTCGACGAACCGACCGCCAGCCTCGATCCCGACATCGCCGACAAGGTGCGCAAAGTGGTCAAGCGCATCCGCGAGGAGGACGGTACCAGCATCCTCTACACCTCGCACAACATGCGCGACGTCGAGGAAGTCTGCGACCGCGTCGTCTTCATGCACCAGGGCAAGATCCTTTTCGTGGGAACCGCCGCCGAGATCCTCAGCCACTTCCAGGAAGAGTCGCTCGAGTCGCTCTTCATCCGCGTCGCCCGCGGCGGCGAGATCGAAGCCGCTTCCGCCTCGTGACTCACCACCCGTGACCCATGACTTTCTCCACCATCCACGCGCTCGTCCTGCGCAATCTCTACCTCTACTCGCGCACGCCGGTGCGCCTCGTCGAGCTCGTCTTCTGGCCGCTCGTCGACCTCCTCGTGTGGGGTTACCTCACCGTCTTCCTTCAGAAGCACACCGGCGACAGCTTTCCCTATCAGATCACCTTCCTGATCGGAGCGGTGATCCTCTGGGACATCCTCTTCCGCGCCCAGCAGGGCGTGGCGCTTTACTTCCTTGAGGATGTCTGGTCGCGGAATCTGCTAAATGTCTTCTCGGCTCCGGTGACGAACGCCGATTACCTCGCCTCGACCTACGTCATCGGCTTCCTCCGCGCCGCGGTGACCTCGATCCTGCTCTCGGTCCTCGCGATCGTGCTGTATTCCTTCAATCTCTTCGAGCTGAACTGGTCGCTCGTGCCCTTCGTCTTCAACCTGCTCCTTTTCGGCTGGTCGCTCGGGATGATCTCGACCGCGCTGATCGTGCGCTGGGGACCTGCCGCGGAGACGCTCGCGTGGGCGGTGCCATTTTTCATCCAGCCCTTCGCCGCCGTCTATTACCCCATCGACGCCCTTCCCTCCGCAGTTCGCTGGATCGCCGAACTCATCCCCTGCGCCCATGTCTTCGACGGCATGCGCGATGGACTGAAGGACGGCTCGGTTTCGTGGATCAATCTCGGCAAAGCCACCGGACTGAATGTGATCTACCTCATCCTCGCAGGGATGCTCTTCGTCCGCGTGATGAAGACGGCACGGGAGAAGGGGCTGCTGACGAAGTTTGTTTCGCAGTGAGGATGTTCCGACGGCGGCAGGCCATTCACCTGACCTCTTTCTCGAGATCATTCGACCTCACCGACCGAAGAGTCGCCGTCATCCTTTCCCGGAATGCCGCAACCGTTCCGGCGTGGGCGGGATCGGCGGCCAGATTCCGGAATTGCCCGGGATCCTTCGCGACATCAAACAGCTCGATGCCCTTCGCTGCATCCTCGCCATATTGGATGTAGGCGTATTCGGCGGTGCGGAGCAGGAATCCCTCGCGCATCGGCGCGACGGAAAAAGCGGCGTCACGGACGGAACGCGAAGGATCGTCGAGGAGAGGCGAAAGATCCTTTCCCTGCAATCTCTCCTGCGCCGGCAGGCCGCAGAGGGCGGCGAGGGTGGGATACAGGTCGATCAACTCGACGAACGATCCGCACACGGCGGGTTTCACGCCGGGGACGCGGATGATGAGGGGAACGCACGACGATTCATCGCGCAAACTCACCTTTGCCCAGAAGTCGTGCTCGCCGAGATGGTATCCGTGATCGCTCGTAAAGACGATGATCGTTTCGTCCTTCTTGCCTGACTTTTCCAGCGCATCAAGGACGACGCCGACCTGCGCGTCGAGATAGGCGACGGAGGCGTAATAGCCGCCGACGGCTTTCTTCTGTCGGCGCTCGTCCATTTTCATGTTCTCACTCGTCTTGTAGTTGATGCCGGCCTTCGGGATGTCGTCCCAGTCACCGGGGAGCTTGGGCGGCAGGGCGAGTTTTTCGTAGGGTTTGAAGGGTTCAAAATAGGGACGCGGGGCGACGAAGGGGACGTGCGGGCGCACAAAGCCGACCCCGAGCCAGAACCGTTCCTCCCGGTGTCCCGCGATCAGTTCGGCCGCTTTTTTCGCGGTTTTTCCGTCGCAGTGGACGAGGTCATCACCGTCCGCTTCAACGACAACGAAGGTGTTGCCGCCCATGACCGGTTTGGTTCCGTCGGGATTTCCTTCGAGCGTCTCGCCGTCGCCGGGGGCACGCCATTCGGGACCGGGGGTGTTGAAGCGTTCGGTCCAGGAAAGGGCGTCGTCGGCACCGTTGTAGCGTTCTTCGGAGGGATCACCACCGTGGTCCTCGACTCCGCCCGGCACGCCCATGTGGTAGAGTTTTCCGACCCGTGCGGTGTAGGCTCCGTGATTTTTAAAGTGTTGTGGCAGGGTGGCCCGGTCGCCGATCTGCGGTCGCGGATTGGTGTAGCCGAGGACCCCGGTCGCGTGCGGGTAATAACCGGAAAGGAAAGAGGCGCGCGAGGGACCGCAATAGGTGGCGTTGCAATAGGCGCGGGTGAAACGCACCCCCTCGGCGGCGAGCCGGTCGATGTTCGGTGTTTTGCAGACTTCGTTGCCGTAGCAGGAGAGGGCGGTGTAGGTGAGATCGTCGGCGATCAAAAAGAGGAAGTTGTAGCGTGGCGCCTCCGCGGCCGAGAGGGATCCGAGGCAGAGGAGGAACAGGGCGGAGAGTGTCGGCATTCTCATTCGGGGAAGCTTGGGAGAGCAGATGCGAGGTGGCGAGATTTGATCCATCCGCGATCACGGGCCGGGATGGAGGGGACGGCTTTTTCTCGCCATGGGCGGCGGGGGATCGTATCCTCGTCCTATGATCGCCTACCACTACCTCGAGCGTGGCATCGCCGGCCTCGGGCGTGCCCATCTCGCCGGGAGCATGTCGGGCCATCTCGGATCGGCCCTGCTCGCGGGCTATTTTCTCGGCGAGATGATGCCGGACCTCGATCCCGCCGTCTCCTTCGCGATCGAACGCGATCTCGAGCGCGTCCTCGCGGGAGAAGAAACCGTTTGGTTCGATCCGGCGAAAACCGGGGTTACCGTTGACGGGCTCTTTGCCGTGGAGGTAGACACGGGCCGAGCGGGTGCGGGGGCGGTGAAACGATTGGCAGCGGCGCTGGAGCCGAATCTGTGCAGGCTCCGACAGAGCGGGCACAATGTCATCTTCGCTTCGCTCGCGATGCGGGCGCTGGTGGGACATCCCGATCTCGCGACCGAGGCCCGCGTGGACGGTGCAGCGAAATTGCTCTCAGCCTTCGATACCCAGGGGCCGGGCCGCGGTTATCTCGGAAAGGGCCGCGGATGGGTGAGTCCGAAAACCACCGCGGAAGAGGACGGACACGAGTTGCCCGCCTATCAGGATCTCGAAGCGATGGCCGTGGCGACCTTCGATCTTGTCATCGAGACGGCGGGAGAACGTCGGCGGGGATACGGAGACCATTTTCATCTCATCGATCACGCCGCCGCGCTCGTCGATCTGGCGGACTGCGGATTTCCCGATCTGGCCGGGAAGGGGATCGCGGCGCACCGGGAGCACTTCGCGCGATTGAAGGCGTTGCCCGTCCTAGATGGAGAGTTGGGCAAACTCGTCAAATCGGAGATCGATCCCTTTTCGCCCGACTACTGGACGAGGCGCGAGTCGGTCCAGTGGGAGGCCTGGCTCACCCACCGGATCAAGTGCCTCTACGGATTTGTCGTCGTCTCGCGACTCGTGGAAGATGACAAAAAACGCGAAGCGGCACGCGATGCCTTGCGCTATCTGATGGCCTGAGTTGCCAAACCCCACACCAAGCCCTGATGAAACACACGCTTCTTTCCCTCTCCTCCCTTCTTTGCCTCACCTTCGCGGTTGCCGATGAACCGGCTCCGCCCCAGACCGTGATCTGCGTGCCCGACGCGCTGATCGCGTCCGAGGCCTTCGACCGTCCGGAGTCCTTCGCGGCGAAGGGAACGACCACCGGATGGCGCGGCGGAATCGGGGAATGGAAGATCGCCGAAGGTGCGGCCTACGCCATCCAGGAAGGACCCAGTGAAAAGCGCCCGAACGGTCACGAGGCCGTGTGTGAACATATCACGGATCTCGGCGATCTCGTCCTGACGGGCGAGTTCAAGCTGGGCGCTTCTCCGCAGATTGGCTTCGTCTGCCGCGACACCCATGATCCGAATCATCATCTCGGCCGGGTCGTCATCACCCCCAATGCGATCTGGATCCAGAAAATGAGCGGCATTGCCAAGGAAACGCGCCGTGAGGAACTCGTGAAGCTTGAGGTGAAGACCGATCCTGCGGTCTGGCACAAGATCACCATCGAAGTCAGCGGTGACCACTGGCGTGCCCGCATCGATGATCAGGTGATCGAAGCGCACCACGAGCGCTTCCGCGATCGCAAGGGCCGCGTCGGCATGGTCGCGCGGGGCGAAGGATCGCAATTCAGAAATCTCGCGCTGTGGAGTGCGAGGGCGAAGTGAGGGGGTGGGTCCCTCCGTGCCCGCCGTGGTGACCCCACCTCACTCCAGCATCTTCGGCAATCCGTCGAAAAACTCGACCAATCCCGTCTCGAGCGAATACTCCGCGCCTACCACGCAGAGTCCCTCCTTGTCGATGAGGCGTTCGAGGATCTCAGAGCCGTGGCGGAGGTGATCGACCGAGGCGCGGATATTCGACCGCACCGCGAAACGAATGAGGGCGGCACGGTCCTGGGAAAGGCCGGTCTCCAGCAAGGTTTCCACCGAGGGCCGGATCCGGTTGACGATGGAGCTGAGATTGCGCGAGCGGTTCGCTTGGGGACGCTGCAATTCGTTGATGGTGGCCTCGATCGCCCCGCAGTTGGAGTGTCCCATCACAACCACAAGGCGGGCTCCGGTGACCTCGGCGGCGTATTCGATGCTGCCGATCTGCGAGGGCGCGACGATGTTTCCGGCGACGCGGATCACGAAGAGATCGCCGAGGCCTTGATCGAAGACGAGTTCCGCCGGTACGCGGGAATCGGAGCATCCGAGAATGATCGCGAATGGCTGCTGTCCTGCGAGCAACTGGCTGCGTTTCGCCGCACCGCTGAGCCCGCTTTGGCTCGGCAGGTCTTCGGCAAAGCGGCGGTTCCCTTCGCGGAGGCGGTCGAGGGCTACTGGAGAGGGGATCATGTGGGGCCTATTAGACCGAAGCGGGCACGAGATCAAGGGGGGAGTCAGTTTGATCCGAGGAACCAGTCGGAAAATGCCCGAGAGGACGAGGGGCAATTCCGGGCTCTTCTCTGGGAATCTGCCCCAATAATCTCAGATGGAGGCGTCAATCGGGTGAGAAAGGGTTTCCCTTTCAAAATATCTCTGTATAGGTATAAAGAGAACAAAAGCAGATCATGAAGAATCTTTCCACGCGGTGGGCCCTTTTCGGCATTTTCTGGGGGATGGCACTTTCGCTCCAAGCCGAGCCGCCAGGGAAAGGACACGGGCACGGAAAAGGGAAGGGCGGCGGCGATTTTCAGGGTGTCATCCACGCCCTCTTCGCTGCTCACGAAGCGATCGACCGGGTCGTCGAGATCACCGACTCGGGTTACCGGGCGAAAACGACTTCGCAGGACAAGGCGGTCGCGGCGCTCCTCCAGAAACATGTCGCGGAGATGGCGGCACGCCTTGATGGCGGCATGAGCGTCCGCCATTGGGATCCGGCCTTTGCCGAGTTTCGCGAGCACTACGACGACACGACCGTGGTGATCGACAACATCGAGGGAGGTGTCTCCGTCACGGTTTCGGGAAAGACTCCGGCGGCGATCAAAGTGGTCCGCAATCACGCCGCGATCGTGAGCGGGTTCGTGGAAAAAGGGAGCAAAGAGATGCATCAGACGCATCCGGCGGTGATCGTAGGTCCGTCGGCGAAGAGGGAATGAAGGGAGTTTTTCAGTGAAGTTTTCCAAGATGAAGAAGAGCACCCGATCTGGTAGTTCCCTGTCTGTTCTATTCACCCTGGTCGTGATGACGGCTTGTGATCGCGAACCGGTCGCGGTCGACGCCGCCCCTTCGGCTGAGGTGGTCGCGCGGGTCATCGAGCGCGGTGAAGCCGCGGCAAAGGTCCTCATGGAGAGCCTCGGCACGCAGTTGAAAGGTGCGATGGAGAGCGGCGGTCCCGTCGCCGCGATCACTGTTTGCCAGCAGGTCGCGATCCCTCTCACCGACTCGGCGGGAGCGGAATTCGAAGGCGTCACGGTCAAACGGACGACCCTCAAACCACGCAATCCCGCGAATGCACCTGACGAAAAGGACCGCGCCGTCCTGGAGGCGATGGCGGCGCAATCTCCGCCTCAGCCGGTGATCCGGTGGGAGGATGGCGTGGCCCGCTTTTATCGCCCTCTCATGATTCAGGAGGTCTGCCTGAAGTGCCATGGCGATCCCGCGACCTTTCCGAAAGAACTCGCCGCGATCCTCGCGGAAAAGTATCCTCACGATGCCGCGACGGGATACGCCCTCGGCGACCTGCGCGGAGCGATCCGCGTCGAAATCGTGAATCCTTGAACCCGACCATCCGCACCTAACAAACCACCCACCATGCCCTCCCCGATGAGATTCCTCCTCGTTCCCGCCATGATCCTCGCCTCCGTCGTTCCCACCCATGCCCAGGAAAAAAGCGTCAATCCCGGCATCAACGACAACTTTCAAAACCCCGAGCCGAAGGAATTCGTCGAGCGCTTCGAGAAGGAAGGCCGCGAAGTCTACGACAACCGCGAGGCGATCGTCGCCAAGCTCGGCCTGAAACCCGGCATGGCCGTCGCCGACGTCGGGGCGGGCACGGGACTGTTCACCCGGCTCCTCGCCGCGCAGGTCGGGGCCGAAGGCAAGGTCTTTGCCGTCGACATCGCCAAGACCTTTGTCGATCACACCGTGATGTCGAGCCACGCGCGCGGCCTGAAGCAGGTCGAGGGCATCCTCTGCACGCCCGATGATGCGAAGCTGCCGCCGGCCTCGGTCGATCTCGTCTTCATCTGCGACACCTACCACCACTTCGAGTTTCCCCACAAGACGATGGTCTCGATCGCCAAGGCGTTGAAGCCCGGAGGCCGCGTCGCCCTGCTCGACTTCGAGCGGATCGAGGGAAAAAGCTCGGACTGGATCATGGGCCACGTCCGCGACGGGAAGGAAGTCTTTCTCAAGGAGATCGAAGACGCCGGCTTCGAGTTCGTCGAGGAATTCGATCTCTTCGAGGAGAACTATTTCGTCGTCCTGCGGAAGAAGTGAGCGCCGCCGGGCTCAGAGCCCCTCGACCTCCCAGCCTTCGCGGTATTTCTCGTGGATCATTGCGTTGGCCGCATCGGAGCCGATGAACTTCCCGGCCGCCTCGTCCCACTTCAGCGTTTCGCCCTTCAGACGCATTGCCACGGTGCCGAGCAGGACCGCTTCGGTCATGGGACCCGAGTAGTCGAAATTCGTGAGCGGTTTGCCGGGAATGTCGCCGCGGATCGCGTCGGCGAAGTTCTTGTGGTGGTGACCCGCCTCGACTGCCTCGATGACCTCGTCGGACTTTTTCCCGTCGCGGTAGATCGTCGGCAAACCTCCGTGGGGGATCACGAGGACCCCGGTCGTTCCGATCACCAGCGTGCCGGTCGAGGGCGCCTTTTCGATCACCTTGCCCTCGGCATTCTTCTCCTCGGGACCAAGCATTGCGAGCACCTCGGCCGGGACCCGCTGAACCCCGTCATACCAGGTGAAATCGAAATCGCCCTCAGTGAGCGAATTGCCCTTCATGCGATGGTGGACGAGACCATCGAGCGGCCAACTGTCCCCATCCACCGGCGCCGGACCATGCGAGGTCACCTCGAGGGTTGTCGGCTGACCGAGGCCCATGAACCAGGTGTGATAGATGTGGCAGCCCATGTCGCCGAGGGTGCCGGTGCCGTAGCCGATGCGCTTGCGCCAGTTGCTTGGGTGGAACTCGCGCGGGATGAACTTCCGCATCTTGCCGACGCCGATCCACTTGTCCCAGTCGAGCGTCGCGGGCGGGGCCTCGCTGCTGTCGGGCAGGGGAGTCATCGCGCCCCACGATTTCGGGCACGAGCTGTGGACCGACTTCACCTTTCCGACGGCTCCGGCCTGCAGCAGCTTCACCGCGGTCTGGTTGCCCGAGCCCGAGGCGACCTGGATGCCCATCTGGGTCATTAGCTTGTTCGCTGCGGCGAACTCGCGAAGGCGGCGCGACTCCTGCAGGGTGCGGGTGAGGGGTTTCTCACAGTAGACGTGCTTTCCGAGCTGCATCGCCGCCATCGCGATGGGCGCGTGCATGTGGTCGGGCGTGCCGATCACGACCGCGTCGATCTCCTTGTGCATCTTGTCGAGCAACTCGCGCCAGTCCTGGAAGACCTTCGTGCCGGGATGGGCTTCGTCGAGTTGTTTGGTGCGACCGAGATCGACCTCGGCCACGGCAACAAGAGTCGTATTCGGCGCCTGCAGCATTTCCGTGAGGTCACCCCAGGCCCGGCCCCCGGCACCGAAGTTGGCGAAACGGAGATTGCCGCTCGGAGCGCCCGAGGCGGTGGTTTGCCAGCCGATCCAGGGAGCGGCGAGGGTGGTGGCGGAGGCGGTCTTGAGGAAGTGGCGGCGGGAGGTCATGGGAAAGAAGTCGGTAATCGGTAATCGGTAATCGGTAGTCGGTAGTCGGTAGTCGGTAGTCGGTAGTCGGTAATCGGTAATCGGTAGTCGGTAATCGGTGATCGGTGATGGGAGTGAGATCAGTCGGTCAGGTTGTCTGAAAGGGTGGCTTTGGTTTCGGGGGAGAGGGCGAAGAGTTCTTTGGAGTCGGGGGTGCGGCGGTTCAGGTCGGTGAGGACGTTGCTGTTGATGAGGAGTTTGTCGCAGGCTCCGGTGGCGCGCACGGCCGGACCATCCAGGCCCGAGAACTGGTTGCCCGAGATGACGATGTGTTTCGTGTTTTCGAGGACGACGCCTTGGCCGATGTCGAGCTGGACGGGATTCTCGTGTTCGAGGACCCGCTTCTCCTGGCCCTCGCCGATGTGGCTGTTTGAAAAATTGTTCGCCGAGATCGTGATGCGTCCGCTCTTCTCCGAGACCCGCACGCCGAAGTGATGCATCAGGGTGAAGGTGTTCGCCGAGACGGTGATGCCGTGGGCGTCGCGCAGGTCGATGCCGCCGCCCATGTCGTGGGCGATGACGTTCGCGGAGAGGGTGATGCCGTAACAGTCGCGGTCGAGGATGATGGCGGTGCCGTTGCATTCCTCGATCATGTTGCCCGAGACGACCGAGCCGTAGGTGTTCTCGATGATCACACCGTGGCCGAGGTGGTCGTCGATGTTGTTGCCGTTCATGCAGAGGTTGTAGGCGTCGACACAGACGAGGGCGTCCTGGTTTTCCTCGAAGTGGTTCGCGTTCACGACGATGTCGTGGCAGCCATCGATGAAGAGTCCCGTCTTTTTGTTGTATGTCAGGATCGAGTCGGAGATGCGCGGGTCCTCGTAGCAATCGACCAGGGCGATGCCGTGGCCGCCGTGGTGATCAACGGAGAGCCCCTGGATAAAGATCTCCTGGATGCCCTCCGCGAAGACACCGTCACCGCTCTTCTCGTTGCCGGAGATTCGAAAATTGCCGACCTGCACGCGCCAAAGGCGGGCCTCCCGGTCCGTGTCGAGGGTCTTCGGCCGGATGATGAGCGCCGGTTTGCCCTCTTCGTTCAGGTTCTTGATGTGGGTCGAGGCCCCCGAACCCTCGATCCGTGTCTCCGGAGAGGAAAGCACGAGCGGCTCGCGGATCTCGGTCGTGCCGGGAGGCAGGCGGAGGATCCCGCCCGAAGCCGGTAAGGCATTGAGCGCGGCCTGGATCGAGGGAAAGTCGGCCGCATCGAGCGCGACCGCCGGCGGCAGCGGAGCCCCCTCCTGAGCATGAAGGGACGCGGCGAGGCCGAGGCAAAGGAGCAAAGAGGGTTTGAGCGGTGACATGACCCTGTCTACATGCCGGAAAAGGAGGCCCTTTGTCAAAGGTCGCGGGAGGCGCGATGGCGGAGGGGGCTACCGCCACCATATGGAGCTCCACAAATCAATTGCCGGGGCATGAGCCTTTGCGATGAAACTCCAGACGGCGATTGCGACGAACGTCGCCGAAAGAAAGGAAATCAATTCGTAGGCCAAAACCGATCTTCCCCAGTTCTTTGTCTTCCCAAGGATTGCGAGGTGCCCGATGAGAAGCAGTACCCCGGCGGGGATAAGGTGATTCAAGAGGTGCTCCATCCGATTGATCTCGTCGTGCCAATCGAGTTTGATGCTGCCCGGTGTTTCATCGGCGGCAAGGCTGAGAAGTGTTCCACCCGAGACCAACAGAACCGATGTCGTCAACAAGAGGACGGTGGCAACGAGGATCGAATCGATTTGGCGGAGTGTTGGCATCGCAAGCTTGAAGAGTGCAGGTGAATGAAGCTACCAAATCGATTGGAGGCCGGTCAATCATGGAAGCGGTTGCCCCCAAGGTGCGTGGACTGCCGTCTCCAGTAGCGAAGTTCGTGAGAACTGCGTCCGCAGTCGAAGGCCTCCGTAGGGAGAAACTCTCACGAGTTTCTTTACGCGATTCTCTAAACCAACACCTCCCGCACCACCTTCCCGTGCACATCCGTGAGCCGGAAGTCCCGGCCCTGGAAACGGAAGGTGAGCTTTTCGTGATCGAAGCCGAGCTGATGCAGAATCGTCGCGTGCAGGTCGTGGACGTGGACGGAGCCTTCGACGGCCTCGTAGCCGAAGTCGTCGCTGGCCCCGTGGATCTTGCCGGCCTGGAAGCCGCCTCCGGCGACCCACATGGTAAAGGCGTCGATGTGGTGGTCGCGTCCCCCGGCACCGCCATCGCGGATTTCGCCCATGGGGGTGCGGCCGAATTCTCCGCCCCAGACGACGATGGTGTCTTCGAGGAGTCCGCGCTGTTTGAGATCGAGGACGAGGGCGGCGGAGGCCTGGTCGATTTCCTTGCAGATCTCGGGGAGGTGTTTGTCGAGGTTCTCGGTGGGGCCGCCGTGGTGATCCCAGTTGGTGTGATACAGTTGCACGAAGCGCACCCCGCGCTCGATGAGGCGGCGGGCGAGGAGGCAGTTGTTGGCGTAGCCGTTTCCGCCTTTCGTCGCACCGTAGAGATCAAGGGTGGCCTGGCTTTCGCCTGACAAATCCATCAACTCGGGCGCGCTGCTCTGCATGCGGTAGGCCATCTCATAGGCGGAGAGCCGCGTCGCGATCTCGGGATCGCCGGTGACGCCGAGGCGCTCGCGGTTGAGGGTGCCGACGAGGTCGAAGAACTCACCCTGTCGAGCGGCGTCGATGCCCTTGGGACAGGCGAGATTGAGGATGGGATCGCCGCTGCCGCGGAAGGGCACGCCCTGGTAGCTCGAGGGGAGGAATCCGGCCGACCAGAGCGCATTCCCGGCACGGGGACCGCGGGGTCCGGACTGGAGGACGACAAAGCCGGGCAGGTCGTGCGACTCGCTGCCGATTCCGTAGGTGACCCACGATCCCATGCTCGGGCGACCGGGCACCTGGAAGCCGGTGTTCATGAAAAGCTTCGCCGGGCCGTGGTTGAAGACATCGGTCTTCATCCCGCGCAGCCAGATGACCTCGTCGACGATCTTGCGATGGTGCGGGAGGAGGTCGCTGAGCGACATGCGCGCCTCACCGTAGGTGCCGAACTCGCGCTGGCCGCCGAGGAGTTTGGCGTCCTTCGGGAGGAATGCGAAACGTTTGCCTTTCACGAGCGACTCGGGCGGGAGCTGGCCATGGAATTCGCGGAGGCGCGGTTTGTCCTCGAAGAGCTCGAGCTGGCTAGGGCCACCCGCCATGAAGAGGAAGATCACGTTCTTCGCCTTGGCCCGGTGGTGGGACCGGCGCGGCGCCATCGGATCGCCCGCGGGTGCCGCACCCTGACAATCACGCGAAAGGAGGTCGGTCAGAGCGATCGAGCCCAGGCCGACGCCGCAGCGTTCGAAGAAGTGGCGGCGGGTTTGTTGGTGGAGGGGGGGAAGACTTGCGTTCATGGCAGGTGAACTTCAAAAAGTGGTTTCAATATCCCGGTTCCAAAGAATCCGATTCGCGGCCATTTGCGGATATTCGCGCTCATTCGCGTTGAAAGAAGAGGAACGCGAATGGGCACGAATGAAACGCGAATTGGCGCAAATGAAGAGGCTGTTGAATGGACTCATGCTCACTCCCGCGTAATAAACTCATCCGTATTCATCAAGGCCCGTGCCACGGTCGTCCACGACGCGGCCACGGCGGGATCCGTCGCCCCCTTCGCCGCGACTGCCGCGGCGGCTGCGGGATCTTTTTGGAACGAGGCCAACTGGCTCTCGCGGAAGGACGCGACCGCATTCCGCTCGGCGTCGGAAGGCGGCCGTGCGTAGCAGAGGAAGAAGGCGCGTTCGAGCCGCTTCTCATCGTCGGCGGGCACCTCTTTCAACAAACGCGCCCCGAGTCCCTGGGCCAGTTCGAAGAGGGCTTCGTCGTTCGCCATCGCGAGCGATTGCAGGGGCGTGTTCGACCGCACCCGGGCGGTGCAGACGCTCTGGAAATCGGGTGAGTCGAAGGTGGTCAGCAGCGGATAGGGCGCGCTCCGGTAGAATTGGATGTAGAGACCGCGGCGGTAGCGATCGGGGCCGGTCGCGGCGGTCCAGCTCTTCTTGTTCTGGGTGAAGGCGTAGACGCCCTCGGGCTGCGGCGGTTTCACGCCGGGGCCGCCGACTTTCGGATGGAGCAGTCCGCTCGCGGAGAGGGCGGCGTCGCGCACGATCTCGGCCTCGACGCGGAGGCGGTTCTGTCGGGCGAGGAGGGTGTTGAGCGGATCGGTTTCGGCGAGATCGGGTCGGGCGTGGGAGGATTGCCGGTAGGTCTCGGAGGTGACGATGAGTTTGTGGAGCCGCTTCATCGACCAGCCGTTCGCGACGAAGTCGTGGGCGAGCCAGTCGAGGAGCTCGGGATGGGTGGGGTAGGTGCCCTGGGTCCCGAAGTCGTTCTCGGTGGAGACGAGGCCCTTGCCGAAGTAGCGCATCCAGACGCGGTTGACGGTGACACGCGGGACGAGGGGATGATCGGGACGCACGAGCCATTCGGCGAGGTCGAGACGGTTCCGTGGGGTGGTTTTGTCAGGGAGCGCCGGCAGGGCGGCGGGCACGCCGGGCGAGAGTGGTCCGGTTTTGAGATCGTGATCGAGGAAGCTGCCGCGCAGGTGGATGAAAGTCTCGCGCGGCTCAGGGAGGTCGCGCATCACCATGGTGTTGACGGCGGCGCCAAGTCCGAGGGCGCGGCGGGCTTCGGTGAGGGTCTTTTCGGCGGCGAGTTTTTCTTTGTCGACCTTTGCGAACTCGGCGACGAGGCGCTTCTTCTGATCATTGGTGCGTTTGTCAGGTGCGGCGCGGAGGGCGAGAAAGAGCGGCGTCTCTTTCGCGTCCGGTGCGACCTTGGCTAGTTCGGCTTTTTCCCATTCGACCTGGCGCTTCGCGGTGGTGGCGGTGATCTTGGCGAGGGCGGCTTTGGCTTCGTCGATGACCTTCAGCTTTGCAGGATCGGCGTCCCTGAGAAACATCTCGCCCTCGGCCACTTCGACGGTGGCGCCGGTGTTGTTGATGTCGGTACCGTGGTTGAAGAAGGCGAAGAGCTCGAAATACTCGCGGTGGGTGATGGGATCGTATTTGTGGGTGTGGCACTGGGCGCAGCCGAGGGTGAGTCCCAGCCAGACGGCGCCGGTGGTGTTGACGCGGTCGACGACCTCTTCATTGCGGAACTGCTCGGGGTCGGTGCCGCCTTCCTGGTTGATGAGGGTGTTTCGATGAAAGGCCGAGGCGATGAGCTGGGCTTTGCTCGCGTTCGGCAGGAGGTCCCCGGCGATCTGTTCGATCGTGAAACGGTCGAAGGGCAGGTCTTCGTTGATCGCGCGGATGACCCAGTCGCGATAGGGCCACTGGCTGCGGTCGCCGTCGATGGAATAACCGTTCGAGTCGGCGTAGCGGGCCTGGTCGAGCCAATGGCGACCCCAGCGCTCGCCGTAGTGGGGCGAGGCGAGGAGTTCGTCGGCGAGTTTGGCGACGGCTTGGTCGGGATTGGATTGGTGTTCGGTCAGGAAGGACCCGACCCTGTCGGGTGCGGGAAGCAACCCGGTCAGGTCGAGGGAAAGGCGGCGGATGAGGGTGGCGGGATCGGCCTCGGGTGAAGGCTGGATGCCTTTTCGCTGGAGCTCGGCGCGGACGAACTGATCGACAGGGTGTTGGCCGTCGCCCGTCTCCGTCGCGGCGATCGGTTCGAAGGCCCAGTGCCCCTTGTATTCGGCTCCCTCGGCGATCCAGCGGCGGAGAATTTCGGCATCGGCGGGAGAGACGGTCTTTTTCGTCTTCGGCGGCGGCATGATCTCGTCGGGATCGTCGCTGAGGATGCGGGCGAGAGCCTCGCTCAGCTCGGGCGAGCCGGGGACGATGGCTTTTGCGGAAACGGCCGAGCTGCGCTCGTCGAGGCGGACGTCGCCCTTCAGCGTCTTTTCATCCGGTCCGTGGCATTGGAAGCATTTGTCGGAAAGGATGGGACGGACGTCGCGATTGAAATCGAGCTTTCCATCCGCCGCAGTAAGGAGGGCGGGGAAGAGTAGCGAAAAGAAGGCGAGGCCGGTCCGGCGTGACATAGGGAAAGGTAAGGGGGTTTTCCACTCTCCCAAGGGCCGCGACCGCGCCCCGCCCGTCATTTGGCCGGGGCTTCGAGGGCGGCGAGAGCCGCGAGAAAACGGGCGCTTTTTTCGGCGATGTCCGATCGCGCGCGCAGATCGGAGGGGAGCTGCTCGACGA
>Ga0209573_1003512_pt1 | contig 17045 bp, 14 predicted proteins | sample TNRBio252014_DNA_FD_185870 | JGI IMG/M metagenome (GOLD analysis project Ga0209573, IMG submission 185870) | Wastewater treatment Type I Accumulibacter community from EBPR Bioreactor in Madison, WI, USA - TNR Reactor_6/25/2014_ DNA (SPAdes)... | ecosystem: Engineered > Bioreactor > EBPR >...
TTCGGGTTGTAGCCGTTGGCGTTGTAGAACAGCTGTCGGCCGTCGCTGCCGGTGCGCGTGGCCGGGCCGAGGTTGAGGTGCTGGTAGTGGATGCCCTGCTTGGTCTTCAGGTGCAGCACCTCGGCGCCGGCGACCAGGCCCCACCAGGGCAGCTCGGCATCGAGCGCGAGGTTGAACTTCCAGACCGCCGGCTGGCTCAGGTCGGTGTCCAGCACGTCGACGCTGGGCGCCGGGTTGGTGCCCAGCGCCTGCTGCGCACGCGGATCGGCCCTGAACACGCCGCTGGTCGAGCAGGCGGCCCGGTTGGCGCTGCCGCCGGTCAGCTCCGCCGACGAGCCGCAGCCGAAGAAGGCCACCGCCATGCCGGTGTTGGAATAGGGGTTGGACAGCCAGACGTTGGCCGCCGCGCCCTCGAACAGGCCCAGGCCGCCGCGCAGCTGCATGCGGCGCTCCTTGGTGCCCAGGTTCCAGTTGAAGCCCAGCCGTGGCTGCACCAGGCGGTTGCCGTCGGGCATGAACGAGTTGTCGTAGCCGAAACCGCCGGTCTGGCGCTTGCTGGTGGCCGGATCACCCGCGATCACCGCCTCGGCCACCTTGGGGTTGGCGATCGGCCGCTGCGGCATGTCGGTGCTGTCGACGCGCACGCCGGCCATCACGCTCAACCGTGAGCTGACCTTGAAGGTGTCCTGCAAGAACAGGCCCGTGTTGCCGAGCTTCCAGCGCGCCACCGCGTCGTCCAGCACGCGGCCGGCAAGCGGCAGCTGCGCCTGGTACGAGGTCGCGCGGCCGAGTCGGAAGTTCTCCAGCGCCGCGGCCTCCCACTCGGCGGCGGTCGCGGTGGCGCAGCGGCCCCCGGTCAGCGTCGTCGAGGTGTAGGTGAAGGCGTCGTCGCACTGGAACTTGTACTGGCCGTTGGCGTCCTGCAGGAAGGCGTTGAACACCTTGTTGCGGGCCAGGTCGAAGCCGAACTTGATCTCGTGCGCGCCGGGTGTCCAGGTGGCGCCGACGTAGGCGTCCATGGTCTTGGTGGCCAGCTGGTTGTAGTGCCGGCTGCGCTCGGTCCCCACCCACAGCGTGCGCTCGGTCGTGCTGCGCGTGTTGCTCGGGTCGATGCCACCGAAGTCGAAGGCGATCGCCGGCAAGGTCGAGTTGTTGGCAGGCGCGCTCTCGTAGTCACGATGCGAGAGCTTGAGTTCGGTGCTGAACTGCGGCGTCCAGTCGGCAAACCATTGGCCGACCAGGGTCTCCAGCGTCTTCTCCTGCGAGTACCAGTGAGAGCTCAACGACAGCGCACGGGTGCCGAAGTTGGAGAAGATGGGCTCCGCCTGCTCGGTCTTGGTGTAGCGCAGCATGGCGCGCTGGCTGTCGCTGATGGACCAGTCCAGCCGCAGCATCAGGTCCTTCACGGTCTGGTTGGTGCCGGTGGGCACCTCGGGCACGCCGAGGTCCATGCCCCAGGTGTTCTTGCCGATGGTCTGGATGGCCGAGATCGCCGCCGGCGTGATGCCCACGTTGGTCAGCGAGCTGCCCAGGGGCCCGAAGTCGGGCGAGGTGCGCGAGCTCTTGAGCTCCTCGTAGGCGCCGAAGAAGAACAGCTTGTCCTTGACGATGGGGCCGCCGAGCGTGAAGCCGGTGATGCTGTCCTCGAACTTGGCCACCACCGAGAGGTCGGTATTGCTGCGGTTGCGGCTGTTGTTGGCCAGGCGGTCCCCGACCATGCCCTCGTTTCGGAAGACATGGTAGACGCTGCCCTTGAACTCGTTGGTGCCGCTCTTGGTCACCGCATTGACGTAGGCACCGGTGTAGCCCTTTTGCGTGACGTCGTAGTTCGCGACGTTGACCTGCACCGTCTGGATGGCGTCCAGTGGCACCGGCTGCTTGGCGGTCGGCAGGTTGTTGGACTCCAGCCCGAAGGTGTCGCTGACCGACACGCCGTCGATCGACACCACGTTGTAGCGGGAGTTCTGGCCGGCGGCCGAGATCTCGCCGCGTTCCTTGTCGGTCTGCGACACGCGCGGATCCAGACGGGCATAGTCCTGCAGGTTGCGGCCTATCGACGCGAAAGCGGCCAGCTCGGCGCTCGAGACGTTGACGCCGGCGCCCATGTTGGTGCTGTCGAAGCGGCCGGAGGGGTCCGCCCGCCCGGTCACGACCACCACCGATCCGCCGATCTGCACGTCCAGGTTGAAGCTCTCCGCCAGCGTCAGGAAGACGTTCTCGCGCTTCTCGCTGGTGGCGCCCTGCGTGATGGTCACCGTGTAGGGCCCGCCGACGCGCAGGCCGCGCGCGGCGTAACGGCCGTCGGCGTCGGTGGCGGTGGTGGCGACGGTGCCCGACTCGCGGTGCACGATGGTCACCGTCGCACCCGCCACGGCGCGGCCGTCGGCCCCGACCACGCGGCCCGAGATGGCCGACGTGGTGTTCTGCGCCAGCACGGGCAAAGCCGCCATCGCCACGGCCACGCTGATGACGGTGCGTGGAAAACCGGTCCAGTCATGAAACGACATTCGGGTAACCCTCCAGTTGCGGTCTGATCGGTCTGATGGTCGTGGCCAGGCGCCCCCCGACCCGCCATGGCGGGCCGGCGAGGAACTGCGCAGCGTATCCCTGCCCCGAGCGTGGCGGGGACCTGTGTAGTGTTGGTGACACAAGGGTCTGCCCGCATGCCCGAGGCGATCTGGCTGTCGCCAGAAAGCAACATCCAGGCCACCTGGCGTCGACCCCCTGGCCCGGACCCGCGACAGACCCGGGCGCGGGGCGAGCCCATACCCAGGTAGGGCATCGGGGTCCGCCCCATGCGTAACATGGTCCGCGAGCCGCTCAGCCGTCAGGCGCCATGGACAGGACAAGAATCTTCATTGCCGACGACCACCCGATGATTCGAAGGGGTCTGGCCGCAATGATCGCTGCCGAGTCCGGCTTCGACCTGGTGGGTGAGGCCGCCGACGGCGAGGAAGCGCTTCGCCTGCTGCCCCGGCTGGCTCCGGACGTGGCCATCGTCGACCTCATGATGCCCCGGCTGGACGGGGTCGCGCTCATCCAGCGTCTTCATCCTGTGCTGCCGCAGACGCGCTTCCTGGTCCTCACCAACCTGGTCGACCCGGCCCACATCCGCCGGGCGATGGAGGCCGGCGCGACCGGATACCTGTCCAAGACGGCATCGCCGCAGGAGCTGGTGACGGTGATCCTGCGCGCCCGCTCGGGCTCGCGCGTGCTGTCGCCCGAAGCCACCGACGCCCTGGTGGCTTCGTCGCGCCACAGCGCCACCAGCAGCCCGCTGACGGCACGCGAGCTGGAGTTGCTGGCGCTGATGTCGCGCGGCCTCAACAACCAGGAGATCTGCGCCGAGCTGGGCATCGCGCTGCCGACGGTGAAGTTCCACATCACCAACATCCTGGCCAAGCTCGACGTCGACAACCGCACCGAAGCGGTGCTCAAGGCCCTCAAGCACAAGCTGGTGCCCCCGCTCTGATGCCGCTGCCGCGGGCTGCCAGGCCGGACCCGCAGGCCGCAGGCCGACCGCCCGCACACCGGTTGCGGTCAGCCGGCCAGCCCGCCCAGGTCACCGGCCACGCGCAGCGCATCGACCAGCGCCGCCGGCCGGGCGCCGCACTCCATCCAGAGCGCCACCTGAGCGGCCTCGCGTTCGCAGTCCAGGCCTTGCGCGGCCCGCCAGGCGGGGTCGCCACAGGTGGTCGCATAGCGCTCGCCACCGTCGCACAGCAGCGTCACGACCGAGCCCGATTCGCCCCTGGCCTGCAGGGCGTGCATGCACTCCAGCGCAGCGACCAGGTTGGTGCCGGTCGACCCGCCGACCTGACGGCCCAGCGCCCGGCCCAGCGCCAGCATCGCCGCCAGGCTCCAGCGGTCGGGCACCTTGACCATCGCGTCCAGCACGCCCGGCATGAACGAGGCCTCCACCCGCGGTCGCCCTATGCCCTCGATGCGCGAGCCTTCGGTCGTGGTCAGGCCGACCTCGCGGCCGACGAAGTGGTCGAAGAACACCGACCGCTCCGCGTCGACGCCGCAGACCCGGGTCTGGTGGCGGCAGTAGCGCACGTAGCGCCCTATCGTCGCCAGGGTCCCGCCGGTGCCCGCACTGGCGACGATCCAGCGCGGGCTGGGGTGCGGTTCGCGGCGCAACTGGGCAAAGATGCTCTCGGCGATGTTGTTGTTGGCCCGCCAGTCGGTGGCCCGTTCGGCGTAGGTGAACTGGTCCATGTAGTGGCCGCCGCACTCGTCGGCGAGCCGCTGGCTCTCGCTGTAGACCGCCCGCGGGTCGTCCACCAGGTGACAGCGGCCGCCCTGGAACTCGATCGCCGCCACCTTCTGCGCGCTGGTGGTGCGCGGCATCACGGCCACGAAGGGCAGCCCCAGCAGGCGCGCGAAATAGGCCTCGCTGATGGCGGTCGAACCGCTGGACGCCTCGATCACGGTCGAGCCTTCGTGCAACCAGCCATTGCACAGCGCGTGCAGGAAGAGGCTGCGCGCCAGCCGGTGCTTGAGGCTGCCGGTCGGATGACTGGACTCGTCCTTCAGGTACAGGTCGATGCCCGGGAAGCCGGCCAGCGGCAGGGCGATCAGGTGCGTGTCGCTCGAGCGCTGGGCATCGGCCTCGACGCGCCGCACCGCCTCGGCCACCCAGTTGCGGCGGGATGCGGCCTTCACTTCACTCCAGCAGCGCCCTGAACGAAGCCGGCAGGGGCAGCGACTTCTGCGCCTTGAAGTCGACCCACACCGTGGTCGCGCCGCCGTCGGCGTAGACCAGTCCCGGACGGTCGGTGCGCTCCAGGGTCACCCAGCTGTCGAAGCTGCTGCGCCCGGGGTCGGAGACATACAGCTTGGCCAGCACATCGCCCGGGAACTCCAGCTGGCGCGTGAAGTTGAAGAAGGCGTTGACGATCACCGGCCCGCAGCCCTGCGGATCGGGCGGCCCGCCGACGCCGAACAGCCACTCCAGCCGCACGATCTCGAAGTAGCGGAAGTAGACCGTGTTGTTGACATGGCCCATGACGTCCATGTCCCCCCAGCGGATGGGGATGACGGTCTGGTGGACCAGCTTCTTGCGCTCGGGCAACTGCAGTTTCATTGCGGCACGGGGGGTTCGGGCGGGTCGGCGGGCATGCCGAGTTCGGTGGCCATCTTCTGCACCAGGGCACGCAGGGACGCCAGCTCCTGCGCCAGCCTCGCCTGCTCGGCCCGGAGGGCGGCGATCTCGCCGGCAGCGACCGAAGGCGAACCCATGTCGCCGCCGGCGGCGGCGACCGCCTCGCCCGTGTCGCCGCACAGGAGCTGGGCCCAGCGCGCTTCCCTCGCGCCCGGTGCTCGCGCCAGCTTGACGACCTTGGGTGGGTAGCGCTCGGCCAGCTCCTCGAGCAAGGCCTCGACCGACGACAGATCCGCGAAACGGTGCAGCCGTTCGGCGTTGAGCCGCAATTCGGCCGCCGTCTGCGGGCCGCGCAGCATCAGCACCGTGAGCAGGGCGACGGCCGCGCCGGGCACGGCCAGCACGCGGGCCATGTTGTGCTCGTAGCGCGTGACGCGGGAGCTGGCGCCTTCGAACACCAGGCTCATCGACTTCAGGCCGTCGATGGCGTTCAGCACCTCGGCATCGGTGGCCTCGATCACCGGGTGGCGCGCGGTCTTCTGGTTGCAGCCGGCGACCAGCGCGTTGAGCGACAGCGGGTAGGTGTCGGGGACCGTGTGCTGCTTCTCGACCAGCACGGCCAGCACACGGGCTTCCAGGGGCGAAAGGTCCCGCATCCGCTCAGACCCCGAAGCCGTCGTCGGCGGCGATCACCGCCCCGTTGACGAAATGGCTCTCGTTGGCGCACAGCATCATCAGCACCGCATCCAGGTCCTGCGGGCGCCCGACCCGCTTGCGCGGCAGCAACTGCACCAGCTTCTGCCCGGCATCGGTCTGCCAGTGGTGGTGGTTGATCTCGGTGTCGATGTAGCCGGGGCAAAGGGCATTCACATTGATGCCGAAGCGGCCCCACTCGAGCGCCATCGCGCGCGTCATGTGGATCACCGCCGCCTTGCTCATCGCGTACACGCCGATCTGGCCCAGCACGCGCAGGCCGGCCATGGAGGCCACGTTGACGATGCGGCCACCGGTGAAGGTGCCGGGCGCCGCCCCCTTGGCACGCGCGATCATGCGCTTGCCGACCTCCTGCGCGACGAAGAAGGCGCCGCGCGCATTGGTGCCCATCACGTAGTCGAAGTCGTCCGGCGACACGTCGACCAGCTTCTGCGTCGTGCTGACGCCCGAGTTGTTGACCAGGATGTCTATCGTGCCCATCTCGGTCTCGGCATGGGCAACCGCGGCGCAGATGCTGTCGGGGTCGGTGACGTCGAGTTCGACGAAATGCGCGTCGCCGCCTTCGGCCTCGATCTCGGCGCGCAGCGTCTTCAGCCGCTCCACCCGGCGTGCGGCCAGCACGACACCGGCACCGGCACGCGCGAGGGTGCGCGCGAACTGCGCGCCCAGGCCGCTGGAGGCACCGGTGACGAAGGCCACGCGGCCGGACAAGTCGATCTGGTAGCTCATCGAGGACTCCTGTGCCGGGGGACGATAGCACGCAGCCCTGCGACGCCTTGCGGTCGAGTTCCGGCGGCCTGCCGCCTGCGAACGGTCGTGCTATTTTTTGCTGCACCGCAGCTAGAATGCGCCGACGACCCCAGGAGAGCCCCGGATGACGCCACAGGCATTGCTCGAGCAGTTCGGCCCCCGCGAAGCCATGGAGTACGACGTGGTGATCGTCGGCGCCGGCCCGTCCGGCCTGGCCACGGCGATCCGGCTGAAGCAACTCGACCCGGCAATCTCGGTGGTGGTGCTCGAGAAGGGCAGCGAGCCCGGCGCGCACATCCTCTCCGGCGCGGTGATGGACCCGCGCGCCCTGACCGAACTGCTGCCCGGGTGGAAGGCCGCGGGCGCGCCGCTGAACCAGCCGGTGACCGCCGACGAAGTGCTGTTCCTCACGCCGGATGGTGCACGCGCGATCCCGCCGGCGCTGCTGCCGCAGACCATGCACAACGACGGCAATTTCGTCGTCAGCCTGGGCGCGGTGGTCAGGTGGCTGGCCACCCAGGCCGAGGCGCTGGGGGTCGAGATCTTCCCCGGCTTCACGGCCGCCGAAGTGCTGTATGGCGAGGGCGGCGCGGTGCAAGGCGTCGCCACCGGTCACATGGGCATCGGCAAGGACGGGCAGCCGCACGACGGCTTCCAGCTGGGCATGGAGCTGCGAGGCCGCTACACGGTGTTCGCCGAAGGCGCGCGCGGCCACCTGGGCCGGCAGCTGATCGAGCGCTTCGGGCTGCTCGAGGGGCGCGACGCGCAGAGCTTCTCGATCGGCATCAAGGAGCTGTGGGAGGTTCCCGCGGCGGCAGCCAGGCCGGGGCTGGTCGTCCACACCGCCGGCTGGCCGATGGACGAGCACACCTTCGGCGGCGGCTTCCTCTACCACCTCGAGGGCCAGCGTGTCACGCTGGGTCTGGTGGTCGGGCTGGACTACCAGAACCCCTGGCTGAGCCCGTTCGACGAGATGCAGCGCTGGAAGACCCACCCGTCCATCCGCGTCCACATCGAAGGCGGCAAGCGCATCGGCTACGGGGCCCGCGCCATCAACAACGGCAGCCCGCAGAGCCTGCCGCGCACGGTGTTCCGCGGCGGTGCGCTGGTCGGCTGCGACGCCGGCTACATGAATGCGGCCCGCATCAAGGGCAGCCACGCGGCCATCAAGAGCGGCATGCTGTGCGCCGAGGCCCTGGCCCCCGCCCTGGCCGCCGGCCGGCGCCACGACGAGCTCGTCGAGTACCCGGCCGGCTTCGAGCGCAGCTGGCTGGCCGAGGAGCTGCACGCGACGCGCAACTTCAAGCACTGGTTCAAGCAGGGCAACACCGTCGGCACGCTGATGACCGGCGTCGAGCACTGGCTGCTGCCCCGGCTGGGCATCAAGAGCCCGCCCTGGACACTGCACAGGCACACGCCCGATCATGCGCGCCTGCATGGCGCCGGCCAGGCCGAACGCATCCGCTACCCCAAACCCGACGGCCGCCTGAGCTTCGACCGCCTGTCCTCGGTGTTCCTGAGCAACACCAACCACGAGGAAAACCAGCCTGCACACCTGACGCTGCTCGACGCCAGCGTGCCGGTGGCGGTCAACCTGGAGCGCTTCGGCGGCCCCGAGTCGCGCTACTGCCCGGCCGGTGTCTACGAGTTCGTGCAGGACGAAGGCGGCGCCGACCGCCTGCTCGTCAACGCGCAGAACTGCGTGCACTGCAAGACCTGCGACATCAAGGACCCGACGCAGAACATCGTCTGGGTCACCCCCGAGGGCGGTGGCGGCCCCAACTACGCCGGCATGTAGCGCGCCCGCGCGCAGCGGCCTTCAGCCCCGGCTGCGGCGGCCGATATCGCGTCATCGCCGGGCCCCGACGCCCGGCACCCGGAGCCCCACGCGATGCACAGCGCCCGCACGGCGCGCGGCCGACCCGCGCCACCCCCAGGACCGGACCAGGACCCGGACACCGTGCTGGCCCATGGCATGCGCGCGGCGCTGACGCCGCTGCTCGACTCGGTTGCGGGGTCGCGCAAGGTGCTGGTGCCGCTGGCCGCTGTCGAGCGCGTGCTGGACAAGGGCCTGCCCGCCCTCGGCGACCTGCCGCTGGCGGTGATCGAGAAGGCCCGTGACCAACTGGCCAAACTGCCCTTTCCGCCGGAGGAGCCCATGCTGCCGCAACTGCTTTCGCTGCTGTCGCTGACCGTGCAGTCCCGCCAGGCACCGCCGGACGAGGAAAGCCGCAATGCCTTCCTGTCCTCGTTCATGACCGACGAGAAGCTCAGCGTCACGGAGTCCAGCCACACCGAGTTCTCGCGCGCCTGCGAAGCGCTCGATGCACCCCGCCGCTGAGCGGCGGCACACCGGGCCGGCTGCGCGCCGCCGGGCTACAGCACGCGCTGCAGCGGCAGCACGGCGTCGTCGCACCACAGGTCCTGCGGGCTGACGTAACCGTCACCCACCCGCAACCGTATGCCGGCGCGGCGGTAGCACTCGTGCACCAGCTCCGAGCAGATGTACTTGCGGTCGCGGGCCGGGCGCGTACGCCTGAACAGGATGCGCCAGGCGATGCGCAGGATCTCGCCGTTGTCGTAGGGGCGGGTCAGCTCGTCCATGCCGAAGCTGATGCACTGCCGCAGGCGGCCCTCGTCGACCACAGGGTCCATGCGGGCGACCACGATCTGCCCCTTGTAGGGCCGGCGGCGGCCGTGGTAGTCGCGCAGGTACTTCGACACCGGCACCAGCCGCACGCCGATGCCGGCCTCGCTCTCGAGCACGAACACGCGGCCCAGGGCATCGTCGCGGTACACGATGCCGACATGGCTCCACACCGAGCGCGTGAAACGCTGGATCAGGCTCGAGAACAGGTAGGAGCCCGAGCAGAACACCAGGTCCCCCGTGCGCAGCAGATCGCGGACCTGCTCGTAGGGCACGACCGCGAGCTCGCGGATCGCCGCCTTGCTCAGCGCACGGGCCATCTCCGGGCCTCAGCCCCAGCGCGGGGCGCGCTTGTCGATGAAGGCCTGCACGCCTTCGAGCGCCGCCTCGTCCATCATGTTGCACGCCATGGTCCGGCCGGCATCGTCGTAGGCCTCGGCAATGCCCTTCTCGAGCTGGCGGTAGAACAGCGCCTTGCCGGTGGCCAGCGCGACGGCCGGCTTGCCGACGATGGCCGCCACCAGGCGCTCGAGCTCGGCATCGAGCGCCTCGGGCGCCGCGACACGGTTGACCAGGCCCTTGGCGCAGGCCTCGTCGGCGCCGATGAAGCCGCCCGTGACCAGCATCTCGAAGGCCGCCTTGCGCGACAGGTTGCGGCTCAGGGCTACGCTGGGCGTGCTGCAGAACAGGCCCAGGTTGACGCCGCTGACGGCAAAGCGGGCGTCGCTCGCCGCCACCGCCAGGTCGCACATGGCGACCAGCTGGCAACCGGCAGCGGTGGCGATGCCCTGCACGCGCGCGATCACCGGCACCGCCAGTCGCTGCACCGTCAGCATCATGCGCGTGCACTGCGCGAACAGGCGCTGGTAGTACTCCAGTGACGGCTCGGCGCGCATCTCCTTGAGGTCGTGGCCGGCACAGAAGGCCCGCCCGGCCGCGCCGATGACCACCACACGCAGCCCGCCCAGCGCGGCCAGGCCGTCCAGCCGCGCCTGCAGCGCCTGCAGCATGGACTCCGAAAGCGCGTTGAAGGCGGCGGGACGGTTCAGCGTCAGGGTGGCGACGCCACGCTCGTCGATGTGCTGCAGCACCAGATCCTGTGTCGACATGGGAGGTCCTTCGTCCGCGGGTGCGGGGGTCACGGTCACTCGATGGCGGAGCGGCTGCGTGCACGCTCGCGAAGCTGGAACTTCTGGATCTTGCCGGTGCTCGTCTTGGGGATGGGCTCGAAGCGGATCTCCCGCGGCACCTTGTAGCCTGCGAGCAGGCCGCGGCAGTGGGCGATCAGGGTCTCGGCGTCGACGGTCGCGCCAGGCTGCGTCTCGACGAAGGCCAGCGGCGTCTCACCCCACTTCGGGTCGGGGCGGGCGACGACGGCACAGGCCAGCACCGCAGGGTGCCGATACAGCGCGTCCTCGACCTCGATCGAGCTGATGTTCTCGCCGCCGCTGATGATGATGTCCTTGCTGCGGTCCTTGATCTTGACGTAGCGGTCGGGCTCCATGACCGCCAGGTCGCCGGTGTGGAACCAGCCGCCGGCAAAGGCCTTGGCGGTGGCCTGCGGGTTCTTCAGGTAACCCTTCATCACGATGTTGCCGCGGAACATGATCTCGCCCATGGCCTGTCCGTCGGCCGGCGCCTCGGCCAGCGTCTCGGGGTCCAGCACCGCCATGCCTTCCTGCAGGGCGTAGCGAACGCCCTGCCGGCCGTTGAGGCGCGTCTGCTCGGACAGGTCCTGCCCCGCCCAGGCCTCGCGCTTGACCGCCACGGCGGCCGGGCCGTAGACCTCGGTCAGGCCGTAGACATGCGTGATGTCGAATCCCAGCCGGGCCATGCCCTCGATCATCGACGCCGGCGGCGCCGCGCCGGCCACCATGCCGCGCACCCTCTGCACGATGCCTTGACGCCATTCGGCCGGCGCCTGGATCAGCAGGTTGTGCACGATGGGTGCCGCGCAGTAGTGGTCGACCCCATGCTCGCGCATGGCCTCGAGCATGCTGCGCGCGTCGATGCGCCGCAGGCAGACATGGGTGCCACCCAGCATCGCCACCGTCCAGGGGAAGCACCAGCCGTTGCAGTGGAACATCGGCAAGGTCCACAGGTAGCGCGGAAAATGCGGCATGGTCCAGGTGGCCGCGTTGCAGACCGCGTTGAGGTAGGCGCCCCGATGGTGGGTGACCACACCCTTGGGGTCACCGGTGGTGCCGCTGGTGTAGCTGACCGCGATCGCGTCCCACTCGTCGGCCGGCCCCTGCAGGCGCGGCAGCGGGTCGTGGTCGGCGAGCCAGGCCTCGTACTCGCAGGCGCCCAGGCGATCGCCCGGCCCGAGGTACTCGCTGTCGCAGACGTCGACGACCAGCGGCCGGCGGCCATGTTCGTCGCGCAGCAGGCGCAGCGCCTCGGCCATCACCGGCGAGAACTCGCGGTCGCTGATCACGACGGCGGCCTCGCAGTGGTTCATCTGCCAGGCCAGCAGCGGCGCGTCCAGCCGTGTATTGAGCGTGTTCAGCACGGCGCCCAGGGCCGGCACGGCGTAATGCGCCTCGACCATCTCCGGCGTATTGGGCAGCATCACGCTGACCGTGCTGCCGCGCCGAACGCCGGCCGCCGCCAGCGCCGCCGCCAGGCGTGCCGAGCGCTGGCGGCAATGGCGCCAGTCGTAGCGCCTCGCGCCGTGCACGACGGCGGGCAGGTCGGCAAAGACCTCGGCGCTGCGCTCGATGAAGCTCACCGGCGACAGGGCGACGTGGTTGGCGGGGTTCTTGTCGAGTTGCAGGTCGTAGATCGAGCTCATCACAGGCTCCCGCGGGGTTCGGCGTGAGTGGTTTTCCCGGACCGCATGGTAAGCCGCGCTGCCTATGATGCGGTCCTGCCGGCGGCCGCTCGCCGCCCCACCCGGGCCCGCACATGGACCACCAGCGCCGACTGACCCTGAGCTGCCTGGCCGCCACCGCTCTGCCGCTGGCCGCCCAGGTGCCCTCGCCGCACGCCATCGACATCCCGAAGTGGTTCTCCAACAGCCTGCTGGACTTCAGGGACGAGATCCCGGAGGCCGCGCGCGCCGGCAAGCGGGTGATGCTGTACTTCGGCCAGGACGGCTGCCCCTACTGCAAGGCGCTCATGAAGGCCAACTTCAGCGGCGGCCCGCTGACCGAGCGCGTGCGCCGTCACTACACGGCGATCGCGGTCAACATCTGGGGCGACACCGAGGCCACCTGGACCGACGGCCGGCGGTTCACCGAGAAGACGCTGGCGCGCGAGCTCAAGGTCCAGTTCACGCCAACCCTGATCTTCTTCGAGACCGACGGCCGCATCGCCCTGCGGCTGGACGGCTACCTGCCACCGGAGCGCATGACCCTGGTGCTCGACTACCTGACGCAACCCCGGCGTGACGACTCCCTGGCCGACTACCTTGCCGCCCGGCAGCAGGCACCGGCCCTGCCCGTCAAGACCGCCCGCCCCTACCTCATGCGCGACCCGACGTCGCTGCAGCGCCGTGCCGGCGGCAAGCCGCTGGCGGTGCTGTTCGAGTCGGCCGCCTGCAAGGCCTGCGCCGAGATGCATGACGAGGCCTTCCGCCGGCCGGAGGTCCTCACCCAGCTGCGCCGCTTCGACGTTGCCAGCGTTCGCAGCGCCGAGCTGAAGTCGCTGGTCACACCCGACGGACGCCGCGTCGAGGCGCGGCACTGGGCGCGTGACCTCGGCGTCAACCTGCACCCGACAGTGATCTTCTTCGACGACCAGGGCCGCGAAGCCTTCCGCTTCGACGGCTACCTGCGGCCTTTCCACATCGAGAGCGCCTTCGACTACGTGGCCAGCGGCGCCTGGAAGACCGAGCCGCAGTTCCAGCGCTTCCTGCAGGCCCGGCATGATCGCCTGCAGGCCGGGGGCCGCAGGATAGACCTCTGGAAGTGAGCGCGGCGTCGCCGATCAGGCTTGCGGCCAGAAGGCCTCGACCCGCCCGCGCAGGGTGATCAGCAGCGGCCGCCCGCGGCGGTCCACGGTGCGCGCCGCGGCCACCTTGATCCAGCCCTCGCTGATGCAGTACTCCTCGACATCGTGGCGCGGGTGGCCGTTGAAGCGGATGCCGATGGGGTGCTCCATCAAGGCGGCCACATGATGGGGGCTGCGCGGGTCGGTCGACAGGCGGTCGGGCAAGGCGGGGCGGGCAAGGGGTTCGGGCATCGCAGGGCGCCGGCTTCGGCGTCGTGAGGTTCAAGGGTGCAGGTGCGGGGTGCCGGATTGTCGGCGATGCGAGGCGCGACGCCTCCCGAGGCGGCATCATCGGCGCCCATGGCCACAACGTCGCTGCCCCCTGCCCCGCCCGGACAGTTCTGGAAGACGCCCTTCGTGTGGGAGCCGGGCGACACGCCGCCTGCCCTCACCGAGCCCGATGCCCTGCGCTTCGAGGTCGCCGCAGGGGGTGAGCTGCGCGGCGCCATTGCGGCCGTGATGAGCGAGTCGCTCGACGAGTCAGACCGTCACGGCGTGGCGACCCTGGGTGCCGCGGCCGCCACCGACGAATTGCTGGGCCTGGTGGACGAGGTGTTCGAGGCCGACCCGTCCTGGTGGCAGGTCGCGCGCGACCCGCAAGGCAACTGGGTGGGCTTCGTGCTGCCGGTGCTGTTTCGCGAGCGCTCGCTGTGGCGCGGGCCGCGGCCCCAGGGCACCATCCTCTACATGGGCGTGCTGCCGGCCCAGCGCGGGCGCGGCCATGGCCGCCGGCTGCTCGATGCGGCGACGCGGCAGTTCATCGCCCTGGGCTGCTGGCGCGTCTTCTGCGACACCGGGACCGCCAACCGACCCATGGTCGAGGCCTTCCGGCGGGCCGGCTACCGCGAGCGCGAGCCCTGGCTGCGGCCTCTGGCCTGAGGCCGCAAGGACTTCCGCCACGCCGGTCGCTGCCTGGTTCAGCGAATCACCTGGCGTTGCCGCAGGGCGGCGATCTCGTCGGCCGACAGACCCTGGTCCTGCGCCACTTCGTCGCTGTGTTCGCCGAGCGCCGGCGCACCCCTGGGGTGCGGGCCCGGCGTGCGACCGAAGGTGACGGCCCTGAGGACGCCACGGTAGTGGCCGAGCGTGGCATGCGCGAGCGTGCCGACCATCTGCTCGGCCAGCACCTGCGGGTGCTCGAACATGTCTTCCACGCGCCGCGCGGCCGCCGCCGGCACATCGTCGCCGAAGATCGCCTCCCACTCCAGCGCCGTCTTCGCCGCCAGTGCCTGGTGCAGCCGCGGCTGGATCAGCGCGGCGTGTTCGGCGCGCTTCTTCAGGCTGTCCAGCCTGGGGTCGGCGAGCAGCTCGGCCAGGCCCGTCTTCTCGCACAGCGCGCGCCAGAAGTGCGGCGTGCTGGCCGACAGGTAGAGCCAGCCGTCGCGCGTCGGGTGCAGGCCGGTAACGCCGCCCGAGCGCAGGTCGCGCGGGATGTCCAGTGGCTCTCCATCGGCCCAGATCAGCCGTGCCGACTGCATCGCCAGCGCACTGCGCATCAGCGAGATGCCGACATGCTGCCCGAGCCCGCTGCGCTCGCGCTCGTACAGCGCTGCCGACACGCCCGAGGCGACCAGCGCCGCAGCGTAGTAGTCGACGATGGAGCCATAGACGATCTCCGGTGGCGCGCCACGCTTGCCTTGCAGGGTGCAGATGCCGGTCAGCGTCTGCAGCACCTGGTCGTAGCCGGCCTTGTCCTTCAGCGGGCCGCTCTCGCCGTAGCCGGAGACAACGCAGTAGATCAGCCGCGGGTTGAGCGCCTGCAGCTGCTCGAAGGCGATGCCCAGGCGCCGCGGCACCCCGGGGCGGAAGTTGTGCACCAGCACGTCGGCGTCGCGCACCAGGCGGAGCAGCAAGGCCAGGCCGGCGGCCTGCTTGAGGTCCAGCGCCAGGCCGCGCTTGCCGCGATTGACGCCGACGAAGGCACGGCTCTCACCGGCCAGCGTCGACGGGTAGGTGCGCAGGTTGTCGCCCTCGGGGGGTTCCACCTTCAGCACTTCGGCGCCCTGGTCGGCCAGCAGCGTGCAGCCGTAGGGGCCGGCGATGTAGGCTGACAGGTCCAGCACCTTCACGCCGGCCAGCGGGCCGCAGGCCGAAGGGGCCATCGGGTCGACGGCGGGCGTGCTCAAGGGGATTCCTTCGCGCGCCGCTGGCGCTCCGGCGCAATCGCCTCGGCGCGGCCATGCGCACTCACAGGCCGGCTCCCGCAGGCTCGTCGGTGAACACCGGCTGGCCGTCCGGGGCGAGCGCGAACCAGGTGGTGCGCCAGCCGCCATGCTCGCGACCGCCGGCACGGTAGGCCGGCACCAGTTCGATCGGCGCACGGTGCTCGCTGTGCAGCTCGAGCGTCGGCGCGCCGTCGGGCGAGCTCCTGTCGTCGCCCGCCTCGCGCAGCCAGTGCTCGACCGGCCCCTCATGGAGCTTCAGGGTCTCCTGGGTCTTGTAGCCGTCGACCAGGCCGCTGGCATAGACCAGCGGGCCGCGTGCAAAGGCCGCGTAGCGCTGGCATTGCACTTCCTGCCGTACCGCCTGTCCGTCGGGGGCGCGCGACTCCTGCACGTTGCGCTGTTGCTGCAGCAGCAGGGTCGGCGTCATGGGCATCTGCAGCACGACCTCGTCGCCGTGGCGCCAGGGCCTGACCAGCCGGTGCCAGCCGCCCGCCGTCGCGACCGTTGCGGCGCCACCGTTGACCTGCACGCTGGCGCCCACCGCCCAGGACGGGATGCGAAGCGCCAGCGCCAGCTCGAACGCCGGCGCCTGGATCCACTCCAGCCGCACGGTGCCGTCGGCCGGGTAGCGCGTGTGCTGCCGCAGCAAGGCGCGCGCACCGCCGCCAAAGGTGATGACGCTGTCGGCGGCGCCCCACAGCTGCACGCGCAGCTCGACACCCGCCCCGGCGCCCTGCACACATTGCAGGGCCAGCGGCGCCAGCTCCTCCAGGGCCAGCGCGCCGCTGCTCTTGCAGCAACGCCAGGCCGTGGTGTGCACCCGGCGTCCGTTGGGAAAGCTGTAGTAGCACCAATCCTCGCCACCGGGCGCCGCCGCGGCGAGCAGGTCGTTGTAGGCGCTGAGCTCTATGGCTTCGGCATGGCGCGCGTCGCCGGTGGCCGCAAGCAGCTCGCGGTTCAATTGCAGCCAGGCCAGCGTGGCGCAGGTCTCGACGAACCCTTGCGGGCTGAAGAAGCCCGGCGCATTGAACACCTCGCGCGAGCGATGCGCCACGCCGCCCCAGGGTCCACCGCCCGGCGTGAGGTGTTGCGTCGCGACGCTGCGCTGGATGGCCAGCGCAGCGCCGAGCAAGGCGGCATCGCCGTTGGCGCGGTACAGGCGCGCCAGTCCGGCGGCGGTCCACAGCAGCTGGTAGGCCTTGCCGGTGCCGATCTCGGCGGCATCGGCGCCGGCAAGCACACGCCGCACCAGCCCCAGCTCGGGCCGACGGTCCGCCTGTCCGACGATCGCCTCGGCGAGCTGCAGGTGGCGCTCGTCACCGCTGGCCTCGTACAGCCTGACCAGCGGCTCCAGCAGCACGGTCGCCGACAGGCCATGGTGGTTGCCGCATTCGGTGATGTCGAGCCCGCGTTCGACGAAGGTCTGCCAGGCCAGATCGCCGATGCGCCGCGCGGCGGCCAGCGCCGGCTCGTCACCACGACACTCGTGCACCGCGAGCAGCCCGCCGAGCAGGCAGGCATGGACCCAGACATCCCAGGTGCGCCGCGCGGGCGCGCCATCCCAGCTCGGGGCCCGTGGCAGCGGCACATCGGTGAATCGGTGGCCGGGCGCGGAGGTGCCGAGGTAGCCGTCGCCGCGCTGCCAGCGCGCCAGATGCTGCGCGATGTG
>Ga0209573_1003513_pt1 | contig 17044 bp, 16 predicted proteins | sample TNRBio252014_DNA_FD_185870 | JGI IMG/M metagenome (GOLD analysis project Ga0209573, IMG submission 185870) | Wastewater treatment Type I Accumulibacter community from EBPR Bioreactor in Madison, WI, USA - TNR Reactor_6/25/2014_ DNA (SPAdes)... | ecosystem: Engineered > Bioreactor > EBPR >...
CTCAGACACATACTTGGCGAAGGCTTCGCTCGCCCCGAACACGGTTTCGAGCGACTTCGGGAAGCTGGAGGCCAGGCGCCAGCGGATCTGTTGCTGGGCGTGGACGATGGCCGGTGCGGTGCCGGCAGCCAGAATGCCGGCCATGCCGGCGCCTTGCAGGAATTTACGACGTTCCACGGTGACTCCTTGTTGCGTGAGGGGGATCGATTCGACCGATACGATTATAGGAACGCTCGATCATCCTCTGAAATCCGCGGAAAACCCTAACGTGAGTCGTATTCGGCATTTTTGTCGTGTCGGGGATCAGGCTCCGGGTAGTTCGTCGAGCGCGTTCCTGAGGTGGCGCTCGTCCGCCCACGCCAGCAGTCGCCAGGCGCCGGCGGTGTGTTCGATCCAGTTCAGCGCGGCATTGGGAATCGCGAAGCTGCGCGGGGTCTCGAGGGGCTCGCCGGTGGCCAGACGGTGCACGATGTCGAGCACCCCGCCATGGGTGACTACGGCCACCGCATCGCCCGCATGGCGCTCGGCGATCTCGCCGAGGGCAGCGTGCACGCGCGCCGCGAAGCCCGCCAGGCTCTCACCCTCGCCGGCGAACGAGAAAGCCGCCTCGCGCGCCGTAAACCGGCGGTAGTGCTCCGGGTGGCGGTGCTCGGCCTCCTCGTAGGTCAGGCCCTGGAACACGCCATAGTGGCGTTCGCGCAGGCGGGCGTCATGGGTCGGCTCAAGGCCTTGCACGCGGCCGACGGCAGCGGCTGTCTGGCGTGCGCGCTGCAGGTCGCTGCAGTACAGCGCGGCGAAGCGCTCGCCGGCACGCACCAGGCTGCGCGCGGTGGCCTCGGCCTGGGCGAGGCCGTTGTCGTTGAGCGGGATGTCGATGTGTCCCTGCAGGCGGCGCGCGGCGTTCCAGGCGGTTTCGCCGTGGCGGACCAGACAGATCCGGCAGCCGTGCTTTGAGGATGATGTTTTTGTCGGTTTCATCGTTTGAGTGCGGGGCTGCACGCGGGGGCGCCGCCCCTTGTGGGATAATCGGGCTTTTACGACCTGCGGGCGCACGTCGTTGCGCCCGGGCTGCGTCTGCCGCCCTGGTATGTGGAGTTCCCCGTGTCCTTTCTGTTGCGCATGTCCCGGTTGATCGACTGGATCAACGAACGGGTCGGCCGTAGCGTGATGTGGCTGGTGCTGGTCGCAGTGGTGATCAGTGCCGGCAACGCGCTCGTCCGCAAGCTCTTTAACACAAGTTCGAACGCGCTGCTCGAGATCCAGTGGTACCTGTTCGCAGCGATCTTCATGCTCGCCGCGGGCTACACCTTTCTGCGCAACGAGCACGTGCGCATCGATGTCCTGACCAGCCGGTTGTCGGCGCGCGGGCAGAACATCGTCGATGTGATCGGGATCCTTTTCTTCCTGCTGCCGATGGCGGTGCTCATCCTGTGGCTATCGTGGCCGATCGTGATGAACGCCCTGCACTCGGGCGAGATGTCGCAGAACTCGGGTGGCCTGATCCGCTGGCCGGTCAAGATGCTGTTGCCGCTCGGTCTCGGCCTGCTGGTGCTGCAGGCTTTTTCCGAACTGGTCAAGCGTATCGCCTTCCTCACCGGGTATGGCCCCAATCCGCTGCAGAAGAAGTCGGCGGGCGCCGCGACCGAGGAACTGGTCGCTGCGATCAAGGCGCAGCGCGAGGGGAGGGCGGAGCCATGAGCGAGTTCCTCATCGCCAACATGGCGCCGCTGATGTTCGCCTCCATGGTGTTGTTCCTGCTCTTCGGGTTTCCGGTGGCGTTCGCGCTCGCCGCCAATGGCATCCTGTTCGGGCTGATCGGCATCGAGCTCGGCCTGCTGCATGGCGCGCTGTTCCAGGCCCTGCCCGAGCGCATCTTCGGCATCATGGCCAACGACACCCTGCTCGCGGTGCCATTCTTCACCTTCATGGGGCTGGTCCTCGAGCGCAGCGGCATGGCCGAGGATCTGCTCGACACCATCGGTCAGCTCTTCGGGCCGGTGCGGGGCGGGCTCGCCTTCGCGGTGATCTTCGTCGGTGCGCTGCTGGCGGCGACCACCGGCGTGGTGGCGGCGTCGGTGATCTCGATGGGCCTGATCTCGCTGCCGATCATGATGCGTTACGGCTACGACCACCGCCTCGCCACCGGCGTGATCGCCGCCTCGGGCACGCTGGCGCAGATCATCCCGCCCTCGCTGGTGCTGATCGTGATGGCCGACCAGCTCGGCCGCAGCGTCGGCGACATGTACCAGGGGGCTTTGCTGCCCGGCCTCGTCCTCACCAGCATGTACGTCGCCTACGTCGGCCTGGTGGCGATGTTTCGCCCGTCGCTCGCGCCCGCGATGCCGCTCGAAGCGCGCACGCTGCGCGAGCCCGATGGCGCCAGCGGGCTGCGCTCGCTGGCGCTGCTGACCGTGGTGGCGGTGGCAGGCGCCTGGCTCTTCGCCAGCCAGCTCTATCGCACCGACGCGCCGCGCGACGAGGTCGTGGTGGTGTCGGCGATGGCCGGCATCGGCATCGCCTTCGTGATCGCGATGGTCAACCGCGTCTTCGGCATCGGCCTGCTGTCGCGCATGGCCGAGCGCGTGACCTTTGTGCTGATCCCGCCGCTCGGGCTGATCTTCCTCGTCCTCGGTACCATCTTCATCGGCGTCGCCACGCCGACCGAGGGCGGCGCCATGGGAGCGCTCGGGGCAGTGCTGATGGCGGTTGCGCGCAAGCGTCTGTCACTGGCGCTGCTCAGGCAGGCGATGGATTCGACCACCAAGCTGTCGTGCTTCGTGGTCTTCATTCTCATCGGCTCGAGCGTGTTCGGTCTCACCTTCCGCGGCGTCAATGGCGACCTGTGGGTCGAGCACCTGATGACCTCGCTGCCTGGCGGCCAGACTGGCTTCCTGATTGCGGTCAACCTGCTGGTGTTCGTGCTCGCCTTCTTCCTCGACTACTTCGAGCTCGCCTTCATCATCGTGCCGCTGCTCGCGCCGGTGGCGGACAAGCTCGGCATCGACCTGATCTGGTTCGGCGTGCTGCTGGCGGTGAACATGCAGACCTCCTTCCTGCACCCGCCCTTCGGCTTTGCGCTCTTCTTCCTGCGCTCGGTCGCGTCCGAAAAGGTGAAGACGGCGTCGATCTACTGGGGGGCGGTGCCCTTCGTGATCATCCAGCTCATCATGGTCGGTCTGATCATCGCCTTCCCAGGCCTCGTCTCCTATGGCGATGCAGGTGCCAAGCCTGCTGAACAGCAAGAGCTCAACCTCGATGATCTGCTGCATGGCGGCAGCGGGGCGGCCCCCGCCAGCGAGGGGAATACCGATCTGATGCGCCAGTTGCAGGGCAACTGAGCGCCGGCGAGCAATAAAAAAGCCGCGCTGATGCGCGGCTTTTTTTCGGCGCCCGAGATCGCAGGCGCTCGGCGATGGTCCGCGAGCCTTTGCCTACGCCGGCGTGACGCTCAGCGCACCGACTGCATGAAGCGGTCGAAGCCGGCTTCGGCGACGCTGAACCAGGCGTTCTGCGACTTGCGATACTTTTCGAACTCGGTGTAGATCTTCGCCCAGGCCGGGTTCTTGGCGGTCTCTTCGGCGTACAGCTCGCGCGAGATGTCGAATGCCTTCTTCATGATGTCGTTGGAGAAGTTCTGCAGCTTGACGCCCTGCGCGAGCAGGCGGGCGAGCGCCTGCGGGTTCTTGTGGTCGTACATCGCGGTCATCTGGATGTGGGCCTCGCGCGAGGCGGCGCGGAAGGCAGCCTGGTACTCCTTGGGCAGCTTGTCCCACTCGGCCTTGTTCACGTAGAAGTGCACCACCGGGCCCGGCTCCCACCAACCCGGCGAGTAGTAGTTCGGCGCCACCTTGTAGAAGCCGAGCTTCTCGTCGTCGTAGGGGGCGACCCATTCGGCGGCGTCGATGGTGCCCTTCTCGAGCGAGGGGTAAATGTCCGAGCCGGCGATCTGCTGCGGGATCGCGCCCATGCGCGACATGATCTCGCCGGCGATGCCCGCGATGCGGATCTTCAGGCCCTTGATGTCCTCCAGGGTGTTGATCTGCTTGCGATACCAGCCTCCCATCTGCACGCCGGTGTTGCCGCCGAGGAAGGAGTACACGTTGTAGTTGCTGTAGAACTCGTCGAGCAGCTCCTGGCCGCCGCCGCCGATGATCCAGGCGTCCATCTGGCGGGCGTTCATGCCGAAGGGCACGGCGGTGCCGAAGGCGAAGGTCTTGTCCTTGCCGACGTAGTAGTACGAGCACGAGTGGCACATCTCGACCGTGCCCTGCTGCACGGCGTCGAGCGCCTGCAGGCCCGGGACGATCTCGCCCGCCGGGAAGATGCGGATGTCGAACTTGCCGCCGGTGATCTCGCGCAGGCGGTTGGCGAGGAGCTCGGCACTGCCGTAGAGCGTGTCGATGCTCTTCGGGAAGCTCGAGGTCATGCGCCACTTGATCTCGGGCAGGCCGGTCTGGACGGCGGGGGCGGCGACCGCCGCGGTGGAGGCGACGCCTGCGGCGGCACCGGCCGCCAGGCCGACACCGGCCTTCTTGAGGAATGAACGACGTTCCACGATTTCTCCTTGCGAGTGGGGGGTGGATTCCAGAAAATTCAGCAAACGATTATAGAGCCCGATCGGCATGCGGGGCGGAAACGGCTGGCACTGGCCAGATCAAGCCGGCCGGTCGACTCAGCGCCCGGCGATCTTCATGCGTTCGATCAGCACCGAGCCGCACAGCTTGGCGCCGCGCGGGAGGGCGTCGTTGCCGATGGCGACGATGCCGCGGAACATGTCGCGCAGGTTGCCGGCGATGGTGATCTCCTCGACGGCGTGCTTGATGCGGCCTTTCTCTACCCAGAAGCCTGCCGCACCACGTGAATAATCGCCCGTGACGTAATTCACGCCGTGACCGAGCAGCTCGGTGACGAGCAGGCCGCGGTCCATCTGCCTGATCAACCCGGCGAGGTCGTGCTCGCCCGGCTTCACGATGAGGTTGTGCGAGCCGCCGGCGTTGCCGGTGGTCTGCAAGCCGAGCTTGCGCGCCGAGTAGGCGGAGAGGAAGTAGCCGTTGAGCACGCCGTCGGTGACCACCTCGCGGTCGCGGGTGGCGACGCCGTCACTGTCGAAGGGGCTGGAGCCGAAGGCCTTCCTGAGGTGCGGGCGCTCGGCGATGCTCACCGCCGGTGCGAACACCTGCTGGCCGAGGCTGTCGAGCAGGAAGCTTGACTTGCGGTAGAGCGAGCCGCCGCTCACCGCCTGCACGAAATTGCCGATCAGCGTCACCGCGAGCTGCGCCTCGAAGAGCACCGGGGCCTCGCAGGTGCGGATCCTTTTCGCCCCCAGGCGCGCCAGCGCACGTTCGCCCGCGCGGCGGCCGATGTCCTCGGCCGACATCAGCTCGGCCGCATCGCGCCGCGAGTCATACCAGTATTCGCGCTGCATCGCGTCACCTTCGCCGGCGATGACCGAGCACGACAGGCCGTGGCGGGTGGTGGCGTAGCCGCCGATGAAGCCATGGCTGTTGGCGGAAATGAAGTGCGACTGCTGGATCGAGGTGTCGGCGCCTTCCGAGTTGCTGATCTTCGGGCTCACCGCAAAGGCCGCGTCCTCGCAGCGGCGCGCGAGCGCGATCGCCTCGCCGACGTCGATCTGCCAGGGGTGGAAGAGGTCGAGCTCGGGCATGTCCTTGGGCTTCGCCATCAGCGCCGCGTCGGCGAGGCCGGCGCAGGGGTCGGGCGCGGTGAAGCGGGCGATCGACAGCGCCGCCTCGACCGTGGCCTTGAGCGCTTTCTTCGAGAAGCTCGCGTAGCCGCGCTGCTGGCCGACATAGACGGTGACGCCCACGCCCTTGTCGCGGTTGTACTCGATGGTGTCGACCTCGCCCTTGCGCACCGCAACCGACTGGCCGAAGCCTTCGGAGACGTCGGTCTCGCAGGCGGAGGCGCCGTGCTTCTTCGCGTGCTTGAGGATGTCGGTGGCGATTTCGGCGAGATGCGCCTGCGAAAAGGAGAAGCCTGGGCTGGACATGGGCGGGCCGGATGCGTGCAAAGGCTATAATCTTAACCCGATCAAGCCAGCCCCCCCCGCACGCAATGCGTCCAGATTCGCGCCGTCAAGACCAATCCGCCCCCGAGGACGAGGACGACTTCCTCGAGCCGCCGAGCAAGAGCAGCCGCAAGCGCGACATGCACGCGCTGCAGGATCTCGGCGAACAGCTCGTCGCGCTGTCGCCCGAGCGCCTGAAGAAGGTGCCGCTGCCCGATACGCTGTACGAGGCGGTTCGCGCCGCGCAGGGCTTCAAGATGGAAGCGCGCCGCCGCCAGCTGCAGTACGTCGGTAAGCTGATGCGCAAGGTCGACCCTGCGCCGATCCAGGCCCAGCTCGAGATCTTCGCCGGCAACTCCGCCGCCGAGATCGCGAAGATGCATCGTCTCGAGCGCCTGCGCGAGCAGTTGCTCGAGGACGAGCAGACCCTCGGCACCATCGCCGAGACCTGGCCCGAGGCCGACCTGCAATATCTGCGCACCTTGCGCCGCAACGCGCTCAAGGAGCGCGAAGCCGCCAAGCCGCCGAAGTCCTTCCGCGAGATTTTCCGTATGCTGCGCGAGCTTCAGGACGCGCAGGATGCCGCCGAGGAAGCGGCGGCAGAGGCCGCCGCGGCCGACGAGGCGGAGCGTGCCGGCGAATGAGGTCGAGCGCGCTCCGTCCGCGGGGCGAATCGTCCGTCGGCGTCGCTGCGTGAGCGCCGCGCGCGCCGTACATTCACATCCGCATGCCGGCCCTACCCGAATCCACCCGAGCAGAGAGCGACCTCATGAGTGAACACATCCGCATCGGCCTGGTGTCGATCAGCGACCGCGCCTCCGAAGGCACCTACGAAGACCAGGGCATCCCGGCGCTGAAGGACTGGCTGGGCAAGGCGCTCACTTCGCCATGGAGCGCCGAGACCCGGCTGATCCCCGACGAACGCGCGCTGATCGAGCGCACCCTGATCGAGCTGGTCGATGGCACCGGCTGCAAGCTGGTGCTTACCACGGGCGGCACCGGCCCGGCGGTGCGCGACGTCACCCCCGAGGCCACGCTCGCCATCGCCGACAAGGAAATGCCCGGCTTCGGCGAGGAGATGCGCCGCATCAGCCTCAACTTCGTGCCCACCGCGATCCTGTCGCGCCAGGTCGCGGTGATCCGTGGGAAGTGCCTGATCATCAACCTGCCCGGCCAGCCCAAGTCGATCCGCGAAACGCTTGAGGGCGTGCGCGACGCCGACGGCAGCGTGCGCCACGTCGGCATTTTCGCCGCGGTGCCGTACTGCATCGACCTCGTCGGCGGCCCCTACGTCGAGACCGACGATGCGGTGATCAAGGCCTTCCGGCCCAAGAGCGCGATCCGGCCGAAGCAGGGCTGAATCCGGTGAGCCAATCCGCCGACCGGGTCGCGAGCGCTGCCCTCGACGCCAATGCCGCCACGGCCGCCGCCAAGCCGGCGACGCTGGTGAAGTCGCACCCGCAGGCACCGGATGCACTCGGTGAGCCAGCGCAGATCGTGTGGGAAGAAGTCGCAGGCGCGGAGAGTGCGCCGCGCACCTGCCAGGCGCGCTGGCGCTCGGAGAGCGGTCAGGCGCCCCCGCGCCGCGTGGTGGTGGCCGACGACACGATGAAGGCCGACACCGCCTGGCGCCTGGCCTGCGAGGGCACCGCGCTGCTGTGGCGCGGCGACTACCACAACGCCCGCCAGCTGCTGCAGGCGATGGCACGGCGCGCCGATGGCCGCCCGCGCAAGCGTGCAAAGGCGCCCGCGTCCGCCGCCGAGGCCTTCCACCTGCATCGCATGGCGCAGGCGCAGCGCGCGCGCGCGCTCGGCATGCTGCTGATCCCGTTCGAGACCGGTGCGCAGATTCCGCTGCGGCGCGCGCCCGCGGTGGCCGACGTGCTCGCCGAGGCGGTCGCCGCCACGCCCGACGCGGATCTGGCTGACGCCCCCTTCGTGATGTCGCTGCGCGAGCTGCTTGGCCTGATCGGCGCTCACGAGTGGCGGCGCAAGGGTGTCCTGGTGCCGGCGCTCGGCGATCGCATCCATCCCTGGTACGGCGTGTATTCGCCGATTCGCGGCGAGTATCTCGACCTCATCGCGCGCGTGCCGCTACCGTCGACCACGCTCGCCTTCGACATTGGCACCGGCACCGGGGTCATCGCCGCCATGCTTGCGCGCCGCGGCGTGCGCAAGGTGGTCGCCACCGATGTGGCGCCGCGGGCGCTCGGCTGCGCGCGCGAAAATCTCGGGCGCCTGGGCTTGTCGGCCGGTGTGTCGGGTGGCGCGGACACGCCAGTGACTGGGGGCAGAGCGGGGCGTGTCGAGTTGCTGCAGGCCGACCTGTTCCCGTCCGGCCGCGCGCCGCTGGTGGTTTGCAACCCGCCCTGGGTGCCGGCCAAGCCGAGCTCGGCGATCGAGCACGCGGTGTACGACCCCGAGAGCCGCATGCTGCGCGGCTTTCTCGCCGGGCTGGCAGCGCATCTGGAGGCGGGCGGCGAGGGCTGGCTGATCCTGTCCGACCTTGCCGAACACTTCGGGCTGCGCACGCGCGCCGAACTACTCGGCTGGATCGAGGCGGCGGGGCTGGAGGTGCTCGGGCGCGAGGACATCCGCCCGCGTCACCCCAAGGCGAGCGATGCGGACGATCCGCTGCATGCGGCGCGGGTCGCTGAAGTCACCTCGCTCTGGCGCTTGGGCGTCGTTGCCAACTGATCTTGTGGTCAGGTCAACCCGCCGAGGACGCGCCGGGTATTGCTTCCGAGGCTGCGGAACTCGCCCTGCGGGCTCGGACAGTCCGAGCGAAGCGAGTTCCGCAGCCTCGGAAGGAATGCCCCGTGCGCGTCCCCGTCCCGAGCGCTCCAGATGAGTTCGGTTCACGGCCGGACATTTCGGCGCACCTGTGCAAAGCACGAGGGCCCTACTGCCGCGGCACGATCCTGATCACCGGTCGCTGCAGGTGCTTCGCCGGCGGCGGCACTGACAGCTGCCTGCGGCGCTCGAGCTCGCGCCACCACGCGCGCACGCCCAGCAGCGCGGCCAGGACCAGCGCGTAGATCGCCGGTTCGAGCACGTCGGCCTTCACCAGCCACCAGAAATGCACCACGGCGATGATCGCGATCGCGTAGACCGATCGATGCAGCGATTGCCACTGGCGGCCGCCGAGGCGGCGGATCGCGAAACTGTTCGAGGTTGCGGCGAGCGGGATCAGCAGCACGAAGGCGGCGAAGCCGACGGTGATGAAGGGGCGCTCGAGGATGTCGCGCGCAATCGCGCCCCAGTCGAAGAACTGGTCCAGCCACAGGTAGATCGTAAAGTGCGCGGCGGCGTAGGCGAAGGCATACAGCCCGAGCATGCGGCGCAGACGCAGCAGCCAGTGCAGGCCGGTGAGCCGGCGCAGCGGCGTGACCGCCAGCGTGATCAGCAGGAAGCGCAGCGCCCATTCGCCGCTGGCGCGGGTGATCGTCTCGATCGGGTTGGCGCCGAGCGCATCGGCCTGCCAGCCGAGCGCGAGGTTCGCGGCCGGCAGCAGGCAGAGGACGAAGATGAGCGCCTTGATGGCGGCGATCGCGGTGGCGGACGGTGTTCTGAGGAAAAGGCTCATCGGCTGAGATGCGCTGTGTGCGGTACGTGGGGCGCGCCGTGCGCGAGCTGCGCCGGCGGGCACGGCTTGCGGCCGTGCTGCGGGTGCGGCCGGCCGTTTGCCCGGTTCAGAAGAATTTCTTCAGGTCCATGCCTTGGTACAGGCCGGCGACCTGCTCGGCGTAGCCGTTGAAGGGCAGGGTCGGGCGCTTGCGCAGATCGCCGATGCGGCGCTCGGTGGCCTGGCTCCAGCGCGGGTGCGACACCGCCGGATTCACGTTGGAGTAGAAGCCGTATTCCTGCGGTGCTGCCTTGTTCCAGGCCGTGGCGGGTTGCGTTTCGGTGAGGCGGATGGTGACGATCGACTTCGCGCTCTTGAAACCGTACTTCCACGGCACCACCAGGCGAACCGGCGCGCCATTCTGGTTCGGCAGCACCTCGCCGTACAGCCCGACGGCGAGGATCGTGAGCGGATGCAGGGCTTCGTCCAGGCGCAGGCCCTCGCCGTACGGCCAGTCCAGCACCGGGCGGCGGCTCATGATCGCGGGGTCGTAGTGGGTCAGGAACTCGACGTACCTTGCGCTGCCCAGGGGCTCGACCTCCTTGAGCAGCGCTGCGAGCGGGAAGCCCACCCACGGGATCACCATCGACCAGCCCTCGACGCAGCGCATGCGGTAGATGCGCTCTTCCAGCGGCGCGAGCTTCTGCAGGTCGTCGATGTCGAAGCGGCGCGGCTTGCCGACCAGGCCTTCGACTGCAACCGTCCACGGCCGCACCGCCATGCGGCCCGCGCTCTGCACCGGGTCGCCCTTGTCGGTGCCGAATTCGTAGAAGTTGTTGTAGGTGGTGACCGCCTTGTAGTCGGTGAGCGGTTCGGTGGTGCTCAGCGCCGAAGGTGCCGTCTGCAGCTTGGCGGCGGCGCGCGCATCGGCGGGCAGACCGTGCCACAGCGCGGCGCCGGCGATCAGCCCGGCGCCGCTGCGGGTGAGGAATTCGCGCCGGCGCTCGAACAGGCCGCGCGAGGTGATTTCGGAGGACAGGATATTGCCGGACTTGTGAATCAGCATTGTTCGGACTCTCGGATAAAGGGGGCGGGCGCCGGGGCCGCGACCTGCGCAGGCCTGCTGAAGGTGGCGTCACACGTGTACGAACAGACGCCTGAAACGCCGATCGGTTCAGTCCATGACGCTCATAGCGCGCCCGATGCCCAGCCCGGGATGCCTTTCCGCTAGAATCGAAAGCCCTGTCAGGTATCCAGCAAGAGTCCCGCATGACCGCCTCAGTTAAATTGCATATCGACGACGTCCGTATCGCAGAGATCAAGGAACTCGTGCCGCCCGCACACGTGCTGCGCGAGTTTCCGGCCACGCCCAGGGCGGCGGAAGTCTCCTACGAGGCGCGCCAGGCCATCCACCGCATCCTCTACGGCGCCGACGACCGCCTGCTGGTGGTGATCGGGCCGTGCTCGATCCACGACACGGCCGCGGCCATCGAATATGCGCGCCGGCTCAAGGCCGAAGCGGACAGGCTCAGGAACGACCTGCTCATCGTCATGCGCGTCTATTTCGAGAAGCCGCGCACCACCGTGGGCTGGAAAGGGCTGATCAACGACCCCGGGCTGGACAACAGCTTCCGCATCAACGACGGCGTGCGCCTTGCGCGCCAGGTGTTGTGGGAAATCAACGAGATCGGGCTGCCAGCCGGCACCGAGTTTCTCGATATGATCACCCCGCAGTACATCGGCGACCTGATCGCCTGGGGCGCGATCGGCGCGCGCACCACCGAGAGCCAGGTGCACCGCGAGCTCGCCTCGGGCCTGTCGTGCCCGGTCGGCTTCAAGAACGGCACCGACGGCAACCTGCGCATCGCCGCCGACGCGATCAAGGCCGCACAGGCGCCGCACCACTTCCTGTCGGTGACCAAGGCCGGGCATTCGGCGATCGTGTCCACCCTCGGCAACGAGGACTGTCACGCCATCCTGCGCGGCGGCAAGGAGCCCAACTTCGACGCCGAGAGTGTCGAGGCTGCCAGCCACGAACTCGCTGCGGCCGGGGTGTGCAACAAGGTCATGGTCGACTTCTCGCACGGCAACAGCCGCAAGCAGCACCGCCTGCAGATCGAGGTCGCGAACAACGTCGCAGCCCAGCTCGCCGCGGGCGACGATCGCATCATGGGTGTGATGGTCGAGTCGCACCTCAAGGAAGGCCGCCAGGACCTCGTTCCCGGCAAGGACCTCGAGTACGGCAAGAGCATCACCGACGCCTGCATCGGCTGGGAAGACAGTGTCGAGGTGCTCGACATCCTCGCCGAGGGCGTGCGCCAGCGTCGCGTCAAGCGCGCCGCCGAGTTCTGATTCGCGAGCGAGCTGCCGTGAAAGAAGGCCTGCCGCGTGCGGGCCTTTTTCAATAGCGGGCGCATGAGCGAGCCCACGCGCAAGATCATCCACTGCGATTGCGACTGCTTCTATGCCGCGGTCGAGATGCGTGACGACCCGCGCCTGCGCGGGCGGCCGCTCGCGGTGGGCGGGCGCGTCGAGACGCGCGGCGTGATCGCCACCTGCAACTACGAGGCGCGCGCCTTCGGCGTGCACTCGGCGATGCCCACCGCGCGCGCGCTGCAGCTTTGCCCGCAACTGATCCTGCTGGCGCCCGACTTCGAGCGCTACCGCGAGGCCTCGCGCAACATCCTCGCCATCTACCGCGACTACACGGCGCTGGTCGAGCCGCTGTCGCTCGACGAGGCCTACCTCGACGTGACCGGTGTCGAGCGCTGCCGCGGCTCGGCCTCGCTGATGGCACAGGAGATCCGCGCCCGTATCCAGGACGAGGTCGGCATCACCGCCTCGGCCGGGATCGCGCCCAACAAGTTCATCGCCAAGGTGGCGAGCGACTGGAACAAGCCCGACGGGCAGTTCGTGGTGCGCCCGCAGGACGTCGACGCCTTCGTTGCCGCGCTGCCGGTGAAGAAGATCTTCGGTGTCGGCAAGGTCACCGCGGCCAGGCTCAACCGGCTCGGCGTGAACACCTGCGCCGACCTGCGCGCCTGGAGCGTGGCCGATCTCACCCGCGAGTTCGGCAGCTTCGGCGCCAGCCTGCATCACCTGCGCCGCGGTGTTGATGAGCGCCCGGTGCAGCCCGACCGCGTGCGCAAGTCCCTGTCGGTGGAGACCACTTACACGCCGGACCTGCACGACCTCGACGCCTGCCGCGCCGCACTGCGCGTGCTGCTGGAGGATTTTTGCCGTCGCTTCGAGCGCGCGCGCGACCGCCCGCCGGTGCATAAGGCCTTTGTGAAGGTGCGCTTCTCCGACTTCAGCCGCACCACCGCCGAATGCGTCAGCGGCGCGCCCGACGACGCGGTGTGGATGCGTCTGCTGGCCGAGGCGCATGGACGCAAGGCGCTTTCCGTGCGCCTGCTTGGCGTCGGCGTGCGTTTTGCCGAAGACGACGGTGAGGTCGCCTTGGCACAGATCTCCCTCTTCGATCCGCCGGGCCCTGCGGCCGGCGCCGACCCAGACTGAAACGGAGTCCCCGATGCCCGACCTCGAAACCAGCGCCGCTGTCGCCGAGCCGCCGCCCACGCCGCAGCCGATCGCCCCCGCGCACGAGCGCCCGGTCAGCCTCGGCGCGCTCTATCGCGCGCTGTGGGCGCACGCCTCCGGCGCGCGCCAACTGCTGCTGTATGCCTTCCTGTTGCTGCTCGCCTCGCAGCTCTTCAAGCTCGCCGTGCCCTGGCTGGCCGGCAACGCGATCGACCGCATCCAGTCCGGCGGCCTTGACGCGCTCGACGAGGCGTCGCGCTGGCTGGCGATGGTCTTTGCGGCCATCGTCGCGAGCTGGCTGCTGCACGGCCCTGGGCGCATCCTCGAGCGCAACGTCGCGCTCAAGGTGCGTGAGCGCCTGTCGGCGCTGCTCGTCGGACGGCTGCTCGCGGCGCCGCTCGCCTGGCACGAACGCCATCACTCCGGTGACACCACTTACCGCGTGCAGCAGAGCACCAACGCGCTCTATGACTTCGCGCAGAGCCAGTTCATCTACCTGCAGAACACGGTGCGTCTGGTCGGGCCGATCGTTGCGCTGTGGCTGATCTCGCCGCTGGTGGGCGCGGTGGCGCTGGTCGGCTACGGTCTGATCGGGTTCCTGATCACCCGCTTCGATCGCGTGATGATGCGGGTGGCGGTGGAGGAGAACCGCGCCCAGCGCGCCTACTCGGCCACCCTGGTCGATGTGCTCGGCAACGTGCTGTCGGTGCTCGCGCTGCGCCGCGGCGAGGGCGTCGCTCGCCTGATTGGCGAGCGCCTGCTCGCGGTGTTCGGGCCGCTGAAGAAGAGCATTGTGCTCAACGAGGCCAAGTGGTGCTCGGTGGACCTGCTCGCCAGCGCGCTGTGGTGCGTGCTGGTCGGCGTGTATGCGGCCGAGGCGGCCGGCGTGCTGGGCTTCGGCGCGGCGGCGGGTGGCGCCGCGGCAGCCGCGGGCACGGTCGCGCTCGGCAAGGTCTTCATGGTGTACGAATACTCGCAGCAGGCCGGCGGGGTGATCACCGCGATCGCCGCCCACTTCCAGTCGCTCGCCCGCCAGCGCGCCGACTACGCCGCTGCCGAGCCGCTGCTCGACGCCGCGCCGGCGCAGGGCGTGTCCGCTGAGCCCGCGGGCGCGGCGGTCGGCGGCGCCGGCTGGCAGACGCTCGCGCTCGCCGGAGTGCGCTTCGCCCACGGCGGCGGGCGCGCCAGCGCGCTGGAAGTGGACGCGCTGACCCTGCGCCGGGGCTGCCGCTATGCGCTCGTCGGCCCGAGCGGCGGTGGCAAGACCACCCTCTTGCGCCTGCTCGCCGGGCTCGATGCGCCGGCCGCCGGCACCCTGGCGCTCGACGGCCAGCCGGTGTCTGCCATGGCCGCTCGCCTGCGTCCGCTCGCCACGCTGATTCCGCAACAGGCTGAGATGTTCGAAGGCACCCTCGCTGAGAACCTGCTGCTCGGCGCCGAGCGCGCGCACGCACGCATCGATGCCGCGATCCACGCCGCCTGCGCCGATCCGGTGGTCGAAGGCCTGCCGCAGGGGCTGGACACCCCGGTGGTGGAGGGCGGCGCCAACTGGTCGGGCGGTCAGCGCCAGCGCCTCGCGCTCGCGCGCGGCGTGCTCGCCGCCGAAGGCACCAGCCTGCTGCTGCTCGACGAGCCGACCAGCAGCCTGGACCCGGAGACCGAAGCGCGCGTCTACCAGCGCCTGTTTGCCCATTTCGCCGATGCGGCCCTGGTGTCGTCGGTGCACCGCCTGCACCTGCTCGACCGCTTTGACGAGGTCATCCTGATGCGCGCCGGCCGCATCGAGGCGGTTGGGCGCGCCTGGGAACTGGCGCAGAGCTCGGCGCTGTTCCGCGAACTCCTCGCCGCCCAGGCAGTGAGCGCGGAAGACGCTGCGCGGGGGTGAATGGCGAACAGGGCGCACGCGAACATGCTTGCACCCGCCTGCCGGTGCGACGCAAGTCGCGATCGTGCGCCACCGCGGCGCAGGCGCGGACTTCATGCGTCGTGTTCGCGACTGCCGTCGCTCCTACATAACACCGCGGCGGTTCCGGAGGCGGCTGTAGGAGCGACGGCAGTCGCGGACAGCGCGTGGGGCAGGTGCTGGCGCTCGGTCGGGGGCACGGGCTTCACGGCGCCCGAAGCCCGGCGTACGCCCACTCAACCCTTACGCATTCTTCCGCTTCTGCCACAGCACGTCGCCGCGCCCGCCGGCGCGGTTGAGGACGCGGCCGAGGACGAACAGCAGGTCGGAGAGGCGATTGAGGTACTGGCGCGGGGCGTCATTCACCGACTCTTCCAGCGCCAGCGCCACCAGTGCGCGCTCGGCGCGGCGGCACACGGTGCGGGCGTGGTGGGCGAGGGCGGCGGCGCGGGTGCCGCCGGGCAGGATGAAGTCCTTGAGCGGCTCGAGCGGCTCGTTGAAGCGGTCGAGCTCGTTCTCGAGGTGAGTCACCTGCTTGTCGGTGATCATGCTCATGCCCGGGATGCACACCTCGCCGCCGAGGTCGAAGAGGTCGTGCTGCACGTCGGTCATCAGGCTGCGCACGTCCTCGGGCAGTTCCTCGCACAGCAGCAGGCCCACGATGGCGTTGGTCTCGTCGACCTCGCCGAGCGCATGGATACGCAGGCTGTTCTTGGAGACGCGCTTGCCGTCGCCCAGGCCGGTGGTGCCGGCGTCGCCGGTGCGGGTGTAGATCTTGGAGAGGCGGTTACCCATGATGTTCTCGTGTCCGGGGTGGTTGTCGTAACGCATAATTATAGGCGCCACGGGCGGAAATTGACTTCGATCGCAGTGCGTCATACGATGCATTACGTTGTGTAATACAGAAAACCGGCCCCATGACCCTGTCGATCCGCCTCGATCCCGAGCTCGAATCCGAACTCGCGCGCGCCGCCGCGCAGACCGGCCGCAGCAAGAGCGAGCTGGTGAAGGCCAGCTTGCGCGAATATCTCGCCCGCCTTGCGCCGCGCAAGACGCCTTACGAGCTCGGCAAGGACCTCTTCGGCGATCCGTCCGCCGCTGCGGCGACGCTCGATCTCACCAGCAAGGAGCGCATCCGCAACACCATCGTGGAGCGGCTGCGTGCTGAGAACGATCGCTGACTCCGGGCCGCTGATCGCGCTGTTCGAGCCGGCCGAGCGCAATCACGCACGGGTGCGCAGCTTCATCGAAAATTACGAGGGAGCGCTGCTGACCACCTGGCCGGTGCTGACCGAAGTCGGTCACATGCTCGGTCATGCGGTCGATCGCCAGCTCGCCTTCCTGCGGTGGGTGGAGCGCGGCGGCGTGGAGGTCACGACGCCCGGCGCGGGTGCCGTAGCGCTGATCCGCCAACTCTCCGAAAAACACCGCGACCTGCCGATGGACATCGCCGACGGGTCGCTGATCGTGCTCGCACTCGAAAGTGGCGTGCGCGACATCCTGACACTCGACCGGGATTTCGACGTCTGTCGTCTGCCCGATCGCTCCCGATTCAACAACGTCCTGGCCACAACCTGACATGAAATCCGCCGAAATCCGCGACGCCTTCCTCAAGTTCTTCGAATCCAAGGGCCACCAGATCGTGGCCTCCAGCTCGCTCGTGCCGCACGAGGACCCGACGCTGCTGTTCACCAACGCCGGCATGAACCAGTTCAAGGACGTGTTCCTCGGCTTCGACAAGCGTCCCTACACCCGCGCCACCACCTCGCAGAAGTGCGTGCGCGCCGGCGGCAAGCACAACGACCTCGAGAACGTCGGCTACACCGCGCGCCACCACACCTTCTTCGAGATGCTCGGCAACTTCAGCTTCGGCGACTACTTCAAGCGCGACGCCATCGCCTACGCCTGGGAGCTGCTGACCGAGGTCTTCAAGCTGCCCAAGGACAAGCTCTGGGTCACGGTGTACGCCGAGGACGACGAGGCCTACGACATCTGGACGAAGGAGGTC
>Ga0209573_1003514_pt1 | contig 17043 bp, 4 predicted proteins | sample TNRBio252014_DNA_FD_185870 | JGI IMG/M metagenome (GOLD analysis project Ga0209573, IMG submission 185870) | Wastewater treatment Type I Accumulibacter community from EBPR Bioreactor in Madison, WI, USA - TNR Reactor_6/25/2014_ DNA (SPAdes)... | ecosystem: Engineered > Bioreactor > EBPR >...
CATCCAGCCCCTCGCCGACTACGGCGGCGGCAGCGGCACCGGCGCGGTTTACATCGACGAGCCCGGCTTCGGCGCTTGGAACAACGCCCCCTTCACCTGCGATTGGGGCAGCGGCGCTCTCTGGCATCATCAGGTGAAGCCCAAAGGCGCCACTTTCGAAGAAACCCGCAGGCCCGAGCCCTTCATCAAAATGACCCGCCCCACCGACGCCGATGTCGATGGCCTGAGCCGCGTCTATTGCGCCAGTTGGAAAGGCGCCACCTTCGGCTGGGCCGGACCGGATGTCGGTTACATCGTGCAAGTGAAGCCGAAGGGTTTCAAAGCGGAGCCGTTGCCGGATTTCGCAAAGGCGAAGGATGAGGAGTTGGTGAAGGTGCTAGAGTCAGCGAGCAACCGCCGGAGGATGGAGGCGCAGAGGGAGCTGGTGAGGAGAGATTCTCCGTCACGGTTGAGAGAAGAGAAATTCAGTCTCACAACTCGAGAGACTCAAATCAAAGCCATAGACTCGCGCAAGGAAGCAGCCTCCGCTACAAATCAAACGTTGGCAGCGTTTGCTGCCGATAATTCGAATGACCTTTCGGCTCGCGTCGCAGCATTGTTTGGGATGACTTTGCGATTGGCTATTGTTCCATGGCCCGAAGACCTTCGTGAGATTAGCAAGTTAAACGCCGACTCGGCTCTTTCTTCCTTTGTCCTTCGTGCTGGTGCCGACGCAATGTTTTTGGGTGATAGCAGTGAGAGGATGGATGTTAGAAGCAGTTTAGCTATCGGCCTCAAATCAAAAGACGCGAGAACAAGGCTCGAAGCAGTTGTGTCAATCACACGCCAACTCTCGAATTACTTGCAATGGCCTGGACCATCCATGGTGGGAATGAGCAAAGCCGAGCAGCACAAGGCTATGATTCGTGATCTGTCTGCCCCAATGACAGACCTCTTAGACGACGATGATCCAACAATCGCCCATGTTGCGTTCCGAGCACTTGCAATGATGAATGCTTACGAAGCCAATTTTGCCACTGTGGACAATCCCAATACACAGTCTGCTCGGCGCAAAGGCGCGCTCTTGGCGCTGATGCACATTCACACTCCCGAAGTCGTCACCGGCCTGATCGAGCGCCTCGGCAAGGCCACCGATCCCGCGTTGCGCCAGGGCATTCTCGCGGCGCTGTGTCGGCTGCATTTCCAGGAAGGCGAGTGGAAGGGCGATTCGTGGGGCACGCGGCCGGACACGCGGGGGCCGTATTACCAGCCGGAGGCCTGGAGCGAGACGCCGAAGATCGCCGTGGCGCTGAAGGACGCGCTGGCGAAGGCCACGCCGGAGGAAGCCGCCTTCTTGGTGAAGGAGCTGAACCGCAACCGCATCCAGTTCAACGAGGCGCAGCAGCGCATCCTCGCCCTGGCGAAGCAGGACCCGAAGGTGCTTCCGGAACTCGCCGCGCAGCTTGCTGGAGCGGAGGAGATTCCTGCGGAGGCTGTGCCGCTTTTGGTCGGACTAGTCAGACAAGTCGGACCCGTCGGACCAGCGACGCTGGCGCAGGCGATCATCGCGCTCTCCAAAACCGACAGCGCCGAAGGCGTCTCCGCCACCTTGGCCGCCCTGGAGCCGCTCAAAAAGCTCCCCGAATCCAGCAAAGACTACGATGCGGCCTTCAACGCCTTCTTGAACGCACCGAAGCTCGAAAACCACCATCAGTTCATCGAGCAGATCGCCGAGAAGGCCGAGTGGCCGGTGTCGATGTATGCGAACGCCGCGTTGCTGAATCTCGCGAACCGCAAAACGGGCAGTCCAGAGTCCATCCAGCTCGCGCAGAAGGCGCTCGACAAGGGCTGGGGCGATCCGAAGCACCGCAAGCTCATCATCGACGCCATCAGCGCCTCCAAGCACATGCCCAGCGCCGCCAAAGTGCTCGCCGCGCTCGATGATCCCGATGTCGAGGTCAAAGGTGCCGCCGAACGCGCCGCGAAGGCCATGCGCATCACCAAGATCGAGGACAAAACGCCCAAGATCATGACCTTGAAGCCCGAAGAGGCCCTCGCGGCCGTTTTGAAGGAAAAAGGCAACGTGGCGCTCGGCGAGCAAATCTTCACCAAAGCCACCTGCGTGGCCTGCCACACCGTGAAGGAGACCGAAGCCCAAAAAGGCCCCTACCTCGGCAACATCGCCCAAACCTACAAGCGCCCCGATCTGGCCCAAAACATCCTCGACCCAAACAAAACCATCGCCCAAGGCTTCGCCAGCGAGATGATCACGATGAAGGACGGCACGCAGCAAATGGGCTTCATCACGCTCGAAGGGGCGAACGAGGTCAAACTGCGCAACATCGCCGCGCAGGAGGTCACCTTCAAAACCGCCGACATTAAAGAGCGCCAGAAGCTCCCCATGAGCATGATGCCACCCGGTTTGATGATGAACTTCACGGTGAAGGAGTTTGCCAGCCTCTTGGATTACTTGGAGTCGTTGGTGAAGAAATGAGGCGGTCGTTTCAAGTTCCAGGTTTCAAGTTTCATGATCTTGGAACTTGAAACTTGAAACTGACTCCGAAGCACGGGCAAAAAATCGCCAGCACCGTGAAGTGCTGGCGAAGAAGGGAGAGTTGTTTTGTAGTTCCGCCTTTCAGGCGGTTCTGAACCGGCTGAAGCCGGGACTACAGTGCCATGAATCAGGGGATGTTTCCTGGGGTGGCGGGGCCTTCGGTGAGCTTTAAGGCCCACTGGATGCCGGCGAGGATCATTTCCTGGTAGGTGTGGGCGATCTCGGGGCTGTTTTTGCGGTCCTTGGTGCCTTCTTTCCAAGTGGGATCCCACACGTCCTCACGATGGCCGAGGGAGGTGTAGAAGACACGGCCTGCTCCGTACTCCTTGCACCAGGAGACGGGGAAGTAGCGCTTCAGCTCCTCTTCTTTCTTTTTCTCCTCATCGGTCAGTTGCGCGAGGTTCGGATGCGAGTTGAGGCCGAGGAGGCCGTGAACCTTGGCCTTGTCGAAGGTTTTGATGATGTAAATTTCATCAAAGACCTTCCAGCCCACGGGAACGGACTTGGTGATGGGATGACCGGGGGAGTGCAGAATGGGCTGGACCTCGACCTGCGCTTTGTGGGTTTCAAACTCGCCGCCGAGCATGTCAATGTAGCCACGGAAGGGGTGGTAGGTGTCGGAGCCGGAGTGCATGGCGATGAAGGCCTTGCCGTTTTCGATGAGCTTGATGAAGCCGTCGCGGTCGGGGAAGAGGAGGTCGCCGGTGGTGTTGGCGAAGACGAAGCCGTCGTAGTCTTTGATTTTATCGAGGGCCATCTTCTCGGCCATGTAGGCTTTGATCTTGTCTCCCCAGACTTTGTTGTCTTCGTTGAACTTGGCGTTGGCGATGCTGAAGGCTTCCGCCTTGGCCTTGAATGACTCGTCGGTTTCTTTGTCGCCCTTCACAGGGGGCTTGCCGGGATTCTTGGGCTGGCCTTCGGGCTGGTGGACGAAATCGACGGTGAAGGCACCGGACTTGGTGCCGAGTTCGGCGAGGACTTTCTCGGCGGTTTCGATGGAGGAATGACGGAAACCGGTGGTGACGGTGACGACGAGGAGCTTCTTTGGCTCCGCGTGAGCGGCGGAGAACGAGAGAGCTGCGGCGAGCAGCAGGGTGAGGCGTTTGATCATGGTGGAAAGTGAACGTGGCTCGTTTGAATGCTTTTGCAGGCGGAAAAAGCGGTTCTGTGCGCGTTTGTTGCAGGATGAAAATCCTGCTCAGCTTGTTGTTGTCCGCCGTGGTCGTCCTGAACGCGCAAACGTCCGCTCCTGTGGTGGTCGATGCCGCGAAGCATCCGAACTTGCAGGCGGCGTTGGATGCGGTGCCGGAAAGCGGCGGGCTGGTGACGATCCCGCCAGGGAACTACGAGATCACGGAGCCGCTGCGGGTGAAAACGGCGGAGACGCGCATCGTGGGCGGCGGTGCTGCGACGCACATCATCAACAAGAGTGACAATGGCAGCCCCGCGATCATCCTGCGTCCGGCGAATCTCGACACGGACAAGAAAGCCAAACTGTGGCGGGTGCAGATGGCGGATCTGCGCATCAGCGGCAGTGAAAAGAGCGGCGATGGCATCTTTGCCGAGGGCATTCAGGAGATTTACCTCGAAGGCGTGTCGGTGGACCATCACGGCGGGCACGGGATCGTGTTGAAGGATTGTTTTGAAGATCCACGCGTGGCGGACTGCATCATCACCTACAACAAGAAGAGCGGGCTCGAGATCCTCGGCTGCCACGACATCGTGGTGAACGCGAACCACTTCGAGGAAAACCAGGACGCGCTGCGCTGCATCGATGCCTTCAACCTGTGCATGAACGGCAACAACATCGACGATCATCTGGGAAACGGGGTGATCATCGAGAACACCTATGGCTCGGTGCTGAGCGGGAACATGATTGAGGAATGCAACGGCACGGCGATCATCCTGGACCGTGACTGCTACGGCATCACGCTGAGCGCGAACGTGATCGCGCATCATCTGGAGGGCGGCATCGACCTGCGTGACGCCTGCGGCTGCACGATCAGCGCGAACACCTTCACCATCGCTCACAAGTTCTCTGTGCGGGTGGGCAAGGACTCGGAGCGCAACACGATCAGCGCGAACACCTTCTGCAACACCTACATCGGCGCAGGGAAGGACAAGCGGCCGGTCGAGGACAAGACGCCGATGGGGATTGATGAAGGAACGGGTGTTTTGATCGAGGGTGGAGCCAATGGATTGATCCTCAATGGCAATACATTCACAGGGCTCTCGACTGCGGCGGTTTGGAGCGCGGGCGAGGTGAAAAATGTGCTCGTGACAAGCAATCTGTGCATGGACTGTGGCCGTAAACTTGCTAAGAACAGCGCGTGGTTGTCCTTTGAGCAAAAGACCGGTGTCATGATCAAGGACAACCTGAACGAATCACCCTCATCTGCTCCCTGATTTAGAATGCTCGACGCGCAGCGCTATCGTGGTGCCATCCACCTGGAAGAAATCCAGTACACTCGCAAATGGATGTGGCTGCACATGATCCTGGGCGCGGTGATGATCGCCATGTTCTTGTTTCATGAGATTTTTCGCTGGTTTGCGGGGGCGGTTGTCTGGTATGCCATCAGCCTGATGGTCATGTATGGCTTCATGAATGGAAAGAGTCTGTTCAAGTGGCTGCTGGCGCTGGTTTATCTGGGGGGCGCGGGGGCCGGGGTGTTTTTCATCAACCGCGTGTTTCCTGCCATCGAAGCGCCACGAGGAGCGCTGATCCCGCACGCGGTGATCCCGATCTGGGTGGGCATCGGAAGTCTGGCTTATGTGGTGAGCGCATTGTTGCTGCTGTGCAGCAGCCGTGTTGGCAAGGCGGCAAAGACGGGCTTCACTTTATGGTGAAACAACAACGCCGACAGCGTTGGCTGCCGGCGTTGCCGAAATGAGAGGATGAAAGAGGCGGCGCTTACTTCTTCTTGTCACGGATCGCTCCGGTTTTGAGGCGCAGGGCGTTGAGGCGGATGAAGCCGGTGGCGTCGTCCTGGTTGTAGGCCTTCGTCGGGTCGGCTTCCATGGTGGCAACCTGCGGGTCGTAGAGGCTGTAAAGGCTCTTGCGGCCGGCGGCGATGATGTTGCCCTTGTAGAGCTTGAGGCGCACGGTGCCGCAGACTTTCTGCTGCGTTTCGGTGACGAGGGCTTGCAGGGCGTGACGCTCCGGCGCGTACCAGAAGCCGTTGTACACGAGCTGGGCGTATTTCGGGATGAGGCTGTCGCGGAGGTGCATGACCTCGCGGTCCATGGTGAGGCTTTCGATCTGGCGATGGGCGAAGTGCAGGATGCTGCCGCCGGGAGTTTCGTACACGCCGCGGCTTTTCATGCCGACGAAGCGGTTTTCCACCATGTCCACGCGGCCGACGCCGTGCTTGCCGCCGAGCTTGTTGAGCAACTTCATCACACCGAGCGGGCTGAGCACCTTGCCATTCACGGCGATGCAGTTGCCCTTTTCAAATTCGAGGATGACGGTCTCGCCCTTCTCGGGCGCGTCCTCGGGGAAGACGGAAAGGGTGTTGAAGTAGCCTTTGTACTTCGGATCGCTGGCGTCGAACCAGGGGTCTTCGAGAATGCCGGCCTCGTAGCTGATGTGCAGGAGGTTGCGGTCCATCGAGAAGGGCTTCTTGGCGCTGGCCTGGACGGGAATTTTCTTTTTTTCGCAGTAGTCGATCATCTCGGCGCGGCCGGGGAACTCGGTGCGGAAGCGCTCGTCACGCCAGGGGGCGATGATTTCGATTTCAGGGGCCAGGGCGGCGGCGGTGAGCTCGAAGCGGACCTGATCGTTGCCTTTGCCGGTGGCGCCGTGGGCGATGGCGGTGGCACCTTCGGCCTTGGCGATCTCCACCATGCGTTTGGCGATGAGGGGGCGCGCGATGCTGGTGCCGAGGAAATACTGGCCTTCGTAGATCGCGCCAGCCTGGATCATCGGGTAGATGAAATCAGTGGCGAACTCCTCCTGGAGGTCGTCGATGTAAATTTTGGACGCGCCGGTTTTCTTGGCCTTGGCGTTGAGGCCTTTGAGTTCGTCGTCCTGGCCGACGTTGGCGCAGAAGGCGATGACTTCGGCCTGATAGGTGTCTTTGATCCAGGAAAGGAGGACGGAGGTGTCGAGACCACCGGAATAGGCGAGGACGATTTTCTTGCTCATGGGCGTTTGGAATGAAGGGCGGCGAGAATAGGGGGCGAAAGGCCGGGTGTCGAGGGCTGGTGCGGGGTTTTTAAGGCAAGTCGGGCGCTAAACAGCCACACGCAGGCGAGCCTGTGAATGCTTGGTTAAGGAAAGTTAATTATCCATCTTCTTTTTATTGAAATTATAATAGGTTTGGTTAGAATGGAAAAATTCACCCAAAATACATGGAATTATCCACGGGAAACAGCGGCCGATCCCCAGCGCTTAAAGCACGCGAGGGACGGGTTGCCACACTTCTCTGCGCTTCAGCGTGGGGCGTGGGATATCATGCTTCCACAGAACGGATACGGCCTGGCTACTGCTTATTGTTGAGAGCGCTGCTGTTTCTGTTTTCGGCCAGTGGCACGCTGATGGCGCAGACTTCCGACTTTGGCGACTTCACTTCATTTTCGAGCGCAAGCAGCACCGTGGTCACCACCTTGAAGATCGGTGCAACCACGGACAAGGAGTCTGCTGCCACCACCAATGTCACGGCCACGGGCGATGACATCACAGGTGGCGATGATGAGGATGGCGTCACCGTGCCAGCCTATCTTAGCCAGGGAGCGTCAAGCTCATTGACCGTGAACGTCACCAACACCAGCGGCAGCACTGCCTACCTCAATGTCTGGATTGATTTCAATGGCAATGGTGTGCTCACCGATGCTGGTGAGCAGATTGCCACCAATACCACGATTGCGACAGGCTCATCGAACTCCAACAGGACGGTCAACTTCACGGTGCCCGCTGGTGCCACTGCGGGCACAGCCGGTGTGCGTGTGCGTCTGACCTCCACCAGCAGTCCCGGGCCGACAGCAGCCAAGGGCAACGGGGAAGTGGAGGACCACATCACCAATATTGTGACGCCTTCGGACTTTGGTGATTTTTCCTCGTTTGCTCCTGCCTTCAGCACGCTTTCAAGCGCGGTCAGAATGGGAGCTTTGGTGGACGCCGAATCTGTGGTGATGAATGCGACGGCCATGGGCGATGACACCACGGGTTCGGATGACGAGGACGGGGTGACGCTGCCAGTGGGACTCATTCAAGGCCAAACCGGGCAGACTGTGACGGTCAATGTCACCAACACGAGCGGGGCTGAGGTTTATCTGAACGGATGGATCGATTTCAACAACAACGGCGTGCTCACGGATGCCGGCGAGCAGATTATCATCAACGATCCAATGACGACCGGCACCAACGGTGTCAACAAGGCCTACACCTTCACCGTGCCGACCGTCGCAGCGATAGGCACGGTTGGGGCGCGCTTCCGTTTAACCTCAATCCCGAATCCTGGCAGCACCGGCTCGTCAGGCACCGGGGAAGCCGAGGATTACACCATCACAATCGCGGAGCCTTCAGACCGCGGCGACTATTCTCTTTTCCAAGATGCCAGCAGCAAGATTTCCAGCGCCCTCAAGCTGGGCGATTTCACGGACGCCGAATTCACAGCGGCCACGAACCTGGCGGCGACCGGGGACGACATCAACAACATCAACGATGAGGATGGCACCACGGTCCAGGCCATCCTGGTCCGCGGCCAGGCGGGTGTCGCGGTGACGGTGAATGTGACGAACCTCAGTGGTTCACCGGCCTACCTGAACGGCTGGGCTGATTTTAATAACAACGGGTCACTGACGGACACTGATGAACAGATCGTCACCAATGTGGTGGTGCCCGCCGGCACCACCAGTGACTATCAAACTTTCTTCTTTGATGTGCCGAGCACGGCAAGCCTTGGCACCATCGGCACGCGCTTCCGGCTGACCTCCGTGTCAGCTCCCGGGCCGGTCGGAGCGAGCGGCAATGGAGAAGTGGAGGACTACACCACCACGATCGTGGCCCCATCATCGAATTTCAGGGACTATTTTTACGCGATCCGCAGCAACAACGGAAACTTCTATCTGGACGAGGTTTCTGTTTACAATCCCAACTCCGCCACGCCGACCGTCTCGGTCACCCAGGGCATCCTGAATCTGAACACAGCCACTTCTGGATACAACGCCAGTGCCACCAACGCCTATATGAACGGCCTGGCGCTGGATTGGTTGAACCGGCGTTTTTACTGGAACTCTTCTTCCGCAGGTTCGAGCGGCTACAACTACCAGCTCAACACCGCTCATTATGACAATGTCACCAAGACATGGAGCTATCAGACGGTCACTGGCTCAAGCCTCTCCAACATTCCATATAACACAGGCTCGCCCAATTCATCATCAGCGGGCTCAGGCGCGTTTCCGCGTGCCGCATACTATGCCGGGGATTACTACGGCGGCGGTCAAAACAACGACAACGTGGTCGCCTGGCGTCTGGATTCGACGGGCAAGGCGCTCAGAAGCCCAGCCTTCAACGATTACCCCAACTTCTTCCACCGGACTCAGAAATTTGGCGGCGGGGACTTTGTGATTCGCCCTCAAGACGGCCTGCTGGTCACGTCCACGGCGGTGGACAACACGACGAACACGCTCTTCAACCAGTTCATGACCGATGGTTTCAACCCCGGCGGTCCTGCGGCCACGAGCATCAACATCAACACGCAGATCCCGGTGTCATCCAACAGCGCCGTGCAAATCGCGGGCGTCGGCGGAGTGACACGGCTTTATGGCGTCGCATCCACCAGCGCCACTTTGTATCGTTTGGACAATTATGACACCTCCACCCCCGTTGCCGTCAGGGTCGGCACCCTGCCCACGGGTTCGTCGCTTAAATATGATGACTTGTCGGAAGGCATTTCCTCCTCGGTCACATCACTGGGGGTCAAAGGAATTGTCTATGAGGACACGAACGGGCTGGCTGACAACACTGTGGGTGGAACCGGCTCCAATGTGGGCGGCACCCTGTTTGCGCTGCTGGTGGATGGCTCCGGCAACCTAGTGGACTCTTTCCCGGTCAAGGAAGACGGCACCTTCATTCTGGGCGGCGCCACCGCCAACACGAGCTACACCGTTGTTCTGAGCACTTCATTGGGCAGCCTTGGTGGAGCCGCTCCCACGGCAGATTTGCCCCAGGGCTGGTTTAACACCGGTGAATTTCTCGGCTCAGGCGCTGGCAGTGATGGAACGGTGAATGGAAGACTCTCGGTCGCGGTTGGAACCAACGGCCTTGTGAATGCCAAGTTGGGAATTTCCCAGGCCACAAGCGTTGGGAATTTGGTGTGGAATGATGCCAACAACAACGGGCTCAAAGAGACGGGTGAAAGCGGCATCAGCGGTGTCACCGTCCAGCTCTGGACCCCCGGCTCGGACAATGCCATCGGCGGCAGCGGGACAGCCGCTGACACCTTGATCGCCACCACCACGACCGACGGCACCGGCGCTTATGGTTTTACCAACCGGCCGCCAGGAAAGTATTACCTCTGCCTCACTCCGCCAGTGCTTTACTCCCTTGCAAGCATCACTGCTGGTGCGGACAACGGTGTCGATAACGACAACAATGGCTCGCAGCCAGGGGGCGCTGGCACTTCAGTTTATAGCCCGGTGGTGGATCTGGCCGTGGGCAAGGAACCTGGCAATCTGGCCAGCGGAGGCATCGACATCGACAACACCATCGACTTTGGCCTGCTGAAGGCGATGGATTATGGCGACCATTCGTTGTTTGGCAGCGCGAGCAGCGCGGTCTTGCCGAGTTTGCACATGGGGATTCTGAACGATTCAGAGTACTCAGCCTTCACCAATGTGAGCGCCACAGGAGACGATCTCAATGGGGCGGATGATGAAGACGGCGTTGCCGTCCCCGCAAGCATCGCTCCGGGAGCATCTGGCGCACTGACTGTCACGGTGACCAACACCAGTGGCTCCACCGCGTTTCTCCATGCTTGGATTGATTTTGACCGCAATGGCATCCTGACCGACGGCGGTGAGCGGGTGGGCCATAACATTCTCGTCGCCAATGGTACTTCCAATTCAAATCGGACCATCAGCTTCACAGTGCCGGCCTCCGCCACATTCGGTGTCGCAGGGGTTCGTGTGCGTCTGACATCAGTAAGCACACCCGGTCCCACTGGAGCTCTGGGGAATGGCGAAGTCGAAGATTATGTCATGACCATTGGTTGTCCCACGGTGACTGTCACCACGGCGAGCTTGCCTGCAGGATCTGTTTCCAGCGCCTACTCGCAGACGCTCACTGCCAGCGGGGGAAGCCCGCCTTACACATGGGCTCTTACCGCAGGCACGATGCCCGCAGGGCTCTCACTCAACACGAGCACCGGCGTGATCTCCGGCTCCCCAACGGTCGGAAATGGAGCCAGCACGAGCCTTGGTTTCCGTGCGACGGATGCGAACGGGTGCCAGGCCAATGCGACACTCTCATTGCAAGTCTGCCCGCTCATCACTCTGTCTCCCCCGACGCTTGCCACACCGACAGTGGGTGTCTCCTACTCCCAGACGATCGGTGCCACAGGCGGTGCCGCTCCCTATGCCTTCTCCATTGCGAGCGGTTCGCTGCCAGCGTGGGCCTCGCTGAGCGCCGCAGGCGTTTTGAGTGGAACACCGGCGAGCTCCACCTCGGCCAGCTTCACGGTGCGCGTCACGGATGCCAATGGCTGCGTGAAAACACTCGCTTTCACACTGGCGGCCTCCTGTCCGGCCATCGGCATCACGCCTGCCACGCTCTCACAGGCATTCATCGGCACAGCCTATTCCCAAACACTCGCCCCCAGCAACGGCGTCGCTCCCTATGCATGGGAGCAGACTTCTGGCACGCTGCCGGCAGGTCTTTCGTTTAACGCCACCACCGGTGTCATTTCCGGCACGCCGACCGCCACAGTCAACAGCGCAAGCCTTGGCTTCCGTGTCACGGACGCGAACGGCTGCCAAGGCATTGCGACTCTCAATCTTCAAGTTTGCCCGGTCATCACGATGACTCCGGGCACATTGCCGGCTGGTGTGGTCGGAACAGCCTACTCACAGACGATTTCATCCAGCGGGGGCGTCGCTCCATACACTTACATGCTCGCCAGCGGCACGCTGCCGGCCGGGCTTTCTCTTAGCAATGCGGGTGTCATCAGCGGCACGCCGACAACTTCCAACGGAGCAGGGGTCAACATCACCGTGCGGGCCACAGATGCCAATGGTTGTACGAAGAATCAAATCTTCAGCCTCAAAGTCTGCCCGGTCATCAGCCTGGGGGCCATCTCCACGACCACTTCCGTCGGCACGAGCTATTCGCAGACGATTGGTGCCACCGGCGGAGCCACACCTCATGTGTTTGCGGTCGCCATCGGCAGTTTGCCCGACGGATTGAGTCTCAACACGAGCACTGGCGTGCTCAGCGGCACCCCCACCAGCCCGGTTCCGCAGACGTTCACCATCCGTGCGACGGACGCGAACGGCTGCGTTGGTTCGCGTGTTTACACGCTTGAGCCGCAGTGCTCGGTCCTGAGCGTGAGTCCGGGGACGCCCTCTGTCGGCATCGTCGGCTCCGCTTATTCGCAAACATTCATCTCCGCCGGGGGCAAGTCTCCCTATTCCTATGCTGTCTCGAGCGGCACGTTGCCTGCGGGCTTGAGCCTTGGCACCGGCGGTGTGCTCAGTGGCACACCCACGGCAGCGGGAAGCTCGACCGTCACTCTGACGGTGACAGACGCCAATTCCTGCCAGTCATCCTTCACACGCGTCATCATCATCTCCAACGCTGCTGCGGATTGTCCCACACCATCCGGTGAAACCAACGGAGGCCGCTATTTGGCGACACGGGTCGGACGCGATGTCTTCGGCGGTGAAACGCAAAGCCAGGGCAATTGCATCTTCAACATGTCGCCAGACGGTCGCTGGATCACCGGCATCCGATTTGGTCTCAAGACGCGTGGTTTTGTGATGAACACGCTCTCGCTTACCAACGTGGACATTCCGTTGGTGAATGCCGCGCATCCGTATGCGATGGGCGGTGACGTGAACGACGGCGGGAACGTTGTGGGCCATGAAAAGTGGACGGCCGGATCCAAGTTCAACGTCATCCCCTGGTTCTACAACCGCGCCTCAGGCACGGTCACGCGTCTGCTCACACCTTACGATGGCAATGCCAGCGTTTACGCCTTGCCGACTGCTCTGACGGCCGACAGCGCCTTTGCCTTTGGCACGACTGACCCTGACGGTCCTTCCGGCCCGCTGATGCCGCAGGGCGGCTGGTGGAATCTCAGCACGCGTGCATGGACGGCGATCTCGGGTGTGCGCGAGGTGCTTGATGCCTCCGCCGATGGCACCAAGCTGCTCGTTATCGACAGCAGCGGCGTGGGCAAGGTGATCAGCGGCAGTCCTGCCGGCGGCTGGGGTGTCACGGTGGTCACTTTTACCGGCGGTTCGCTGCGTGGAGGACGCATCAGCCCGAATGGACGTTATGTGGGCTCCAGCCAGCGCATCTCCGGCGTGCCGGTGCCGTTTGTGTACGACACGCAGACGAGCACGCGCACCAATCTGGCCCGCATCATGCCACAGGACAAACTGGGCGGCATCGTCGGCGCGATCAGCGACACTGGACGCGCGCTGGGATCTATCTACAGCAGCGGTTCCTCCGGCAGCTTTGCGGTGATGTGGGACACGCCCGCCGATTTGTACACGCGCATCTCCGATCTGCTCATTGATGACGGCCATGTGGCCCAGGATGCGTCCTACGCCTTCTGGAACATCTACAACGGTGGCGACGGCATCTCCGCCGATGGAACCATGATGGGCGTGTATGGCAACAATCCTTCCGCCATCGAAGACTCCATTCTTTTCACCCGCATCCCACAGCCTGATGCTCGTCTTTGCCTCGGCAACGCCGTTTGGCAGGACACGGACCGTGATGGCATCAAGGATGTGGGTGAGCCAGGTGTGGCCGGCGCGGTGGTGCGTTTGTTCCATCCTGGTGCGGATGGCGTGCGTGGAGGCACGGGGGTGAACGCGGACTATGAGGTGGCTCCGCCGATCACCACGACGAGCAGCGGCGCTTACGTCTTCAGCGCGGTTCCTGCCGGAGTTTATTATGTGCAGGTCACGCCGACGGCATCCCTGCCAGCGACCTCTGGCGCGGTCGTGCCGTTCGACAACGGTGTAAACAACGACAACAACGGCCTGCAACCTGGCGGACCTGGCACCCCGATCTTCAGCCCGCTGATCACGCTTGCTCCAGGTGCCGAACCGATCAACGACGGCGACACCAACCCGAACACCGAGTTGTCCATCGACTTTGGCCTCGGTGACGGCGTGAACGTGGGTGATCTCGTGTTCTCCGATCAGGATGGCGATGGGTTGTTTGAAAGCGGCGACGCGGGTCTGCCTGGCGTCAGCGTGCAGTTGCTGAACAGCAGCGGTGATGTGCTGCTCACCGCTGTCACCGGCGCGGACGGTCGTTATCTCTTCGGTGGTTGCGCCCCCGGCACCTACCGTGTGCGCGTGCCCACGCCGGCTTCCACTCATCCGTTGTCCTCGACCGCTGACACACAGGACAATGGCGAGGACAACGACAACAACGGCAGCCAGCCGGGCGGCTCGACCACGGCGGCCACCAGCCCGCTCATCACGCTCGCCAGCGGCACCGAGCCGGGGTTGGGCGGCAGCACGAGCTTTGAAGACACGATCGACTTCGGTTTCCGCTCCTGCCCGGTCATCGCTGTTTCGCCTTCCACGCTGGCCCAGGGCCTGGTGGGCACGGCTTATACGCAGACCATGAATGCCAGCGGCAGCAGCGCCACGCCTTACGCCTGGAGCACTGTCTCCAGCTCGCTGCCTGCCGGTTTGAGCATCAGCAGCAGCGGCGCGATCACCGGCACACCGACGGCGGCCACCAACGGGGTGAATGGTGAGAACGTCACCATCCGTGCCACAGACGCGGACACCTGCTTCAAGGATCAAATCGTGCGGATCAAGGTCTGCCCGGTCATCACGGTCAATCCCGCCACGCTGCCCGCGCCGTTGATTGGTGTGCCTTACTCACAAACGATCACCACCAGCGGCACCACCGCCACGCCGGTGATTTTCAGTGCCACGGGACTGCCCGCATGGCTTTACCTCGATCCAAACACCGGTGCCTTGTCCGGCACGCCGACCAACTCGGCCTCTGTCACATTCACCATCACCGCGACGGATGCGAATCTCTGCACCGGCTCACGCAGCTACACACTGCCGCCTGTCTGCCCGACCATTACGATTGATCCCGCCGTGCCGGCCTCTGCCACTGTCGGACAGGCTTACAGCCAGGCGCTGACCGCCTCGCCTTCATCGGGCCTGACCGGTCAGTATTACTCAGGCACGAGCTTCAACACCCTTTTGCTGACACGCCAGGACTCCTCCATTGATTTCGACTGGGGCACCGGCTCGCCACATGCTTCGGTTCCAGCCAACACCTTCTCTGTGCGCTGGAGCGGCTTCATTCGTCCGAGCGCCACCGGCTCGCACACCTTCCAATTCACTGCGGATGACGGTGTCCGTCTATGGGTGAACAACACGCTCATCATCGACCACTGGCAGGACCAGTCCGCCACTTCCTACAGTGCCACGATCTCACTGACCGCCGGTGCGGTGGTGCCGGTCCGGGTGGAGTATTATGAAAACGCAGGAGATGCGGTCGCCCGCCTGCAATGGTCCGGGCCTTCACACAGCCTGCAGACGGTGACGGGCTGGCTGGGCTATGAATGGAGCGTCTCCAGCGGCACGCTGCCCGCCGGTCTTGCGCTCGACACCTCGACCGGCGTCATCAGTGGCACGCCCACGACAGCCAATGGCGTGGGCGTCAATGTGACCGTGCGTGCCACCGATCCGAATGGTTGCAGCGGCACACGGGTGCTGCCCATGCAGGTCTGCCCGGTCATCAGCCTCACGCCGTCCGCGCTGCCTCCCGCCACGGTTGGTTTGGAGTATGAGCAGACGATTGGGGCCGCTGGTGGCACGGCTCCTTACCAGTTCACCGTCGCCAGCGGCACGCTGCCTGCTTGGTGTGCGCTGAATGCTTCGACCGGTGTCATCACAGGCACTCCCACGAGCACCACGCCAGCCACTTTCACGGTGCGTGCCACGGATGCCAACGGTTGTGTTGGAACCAAGGCTTACACACTCGATCCACGCTGCGCGGCCTTCACCTTGACGCCTTCAACGCTTCCGTCAGCGATGGTGGGCACGGCGTATTCTCAAGCGCTGGCCACGAACGGCGGCGCCGGGCCTTACACTTACACCCTCAAGAGCGGCACGCTGCCGGACGGGCTCACGCTTTCCAGCTCGGGTGTCATCGCAGGCACTCCGACGACGGTGAACGGGGCAGGGGCCAGCGTCACCGTGCGTGTCACGGACTCCGAGGGCTGCCAGGGCATCGCCACCTATCAAATCAAGGTCTGCCCTGTCATCACCGTCAATCCTGCGACGCTGCCTGCTCCGGTGATTGGCTTTGCCTATTCAGAAGTGGCGACCGCCAGCGGCAGCAGCGCCACACCGCTGACTTGGAGCGCGGCGGGCCTGCCTGCGTGGCTCAGCCTCGACACTGCCACGGGAGCGCTCACCGGCACCGCCACCAGCACCACGCCCGCGACCTTCACGCTCACTGCGACGGATGCGAACGGCTGTTCAGGCTCGCGTGTCCACACGGTGACTCCGGCCTGCCCGGTGATCACGCTGGGCGGTGTGCCGCCGCCGAATGGTTATCTCACCACCAGCTACTCGCACACCCTCACCGCCAGCGGAGGCACGGCCCCGTATTCCTTCGCGCTGATCAGCGGCACACTGCCTCCTGGAATTACGCTGGCCTCTGATGGCACGGTCAGCGGCACGCCGACGACGCTGGGCAGTTACGCGGTCACTCTTCGCGTCACGGATGCCTACAATTGCCAGAGCGCGACGACTTCCGTGACTTTTGTCGTCAAAAGAATGGCTGTCGGCAACCAGGTGTGGATCGACATGAATGACGACGGCCTGCGCAACTCCACCGAAAGCGGCGTGCCAAACCTGCCGCTGCAATTGTGGTCTCCTGGCATCAATGGCAACGCCGAGAACGGCAGTGGTGATGATGTGATGCTGGGCACGACCGTTACCGACACGAACGGTCTCTATCTCTTCACCAACCTCGCCCCTGGCATCTATTACGTCCGCATTCCCACGCCGCCGACCTACTACCCACGCGTCAGCACTAGCCAGGTCGCGCTCGACAATCGCGTCAACAACGACAACAACGGTCTCCAGACTGTCTCGGGCGATCCAGTCGTCACGCCGCTCGTCACGCTCGCCCCTGGCACCGAGCCAAGCAGCGGCGCGGACGGTGATGACAATGATGCGGACAGCACCATCGACATCGGTTTCGCCAATCCGAGCCCCTGCTTGGTCACCAACCTCATCGACAACCCAAGCTTTGAGTTCCAGGGACTGCCCAACACGACCGGCTCGCCGGT
>Ga0209573_1003515_pt1 | contig 17043 bp, 23 predicted proteins | sample TNRBio252014_DNA_FD_185870 | JGI IMG/M metagenome (GOLD analysis project Ga0209573, IMG submission 185870) | Wastewater treatment Type I Accumulibacter community from EBPR Bioreactor in Madison, WI, USA - TNR Reactor_6/25/2014_ DNA (SPAdes)... | ecosystem: Engineered > Bioreactor > EBPR >...
GCATCTCGGCCAGCGCGCGGCTGGCGGCACCCAACTGGGCGGTCGGCAGTTCGATCTTCAGGTGCGAGAGGACGTCGGATGCCTCAGCTGGGATCCCGCTCTCGCGCAGCGCCTGCTCGATGACCTCGGCGATGGCGTCCGGGCGGCTCAGGTCGAAGCCGTCCGGAAGGGCGGAATAGGCGATCCGGATGGTGGTGATGGCCATGGTCATGTCAGCGGCCCCCTCAGCGCTTGGCCGCGGCGAGGCCCGCGGCATAGGCCTCAATCAGGGCGGCGCGGATCGACCAGACGGCGACGTCGTGGAAATCGAGCCCGTCGCTGTTCCGGGTATCCAGCGTCTCGACGAAGAAGTGGCGTTTGGCGATGTCGAGCATCAGCGCCTCGGGCGCGGTGGGGGCGGGTTTGGTGGTTGCGGTCATGGTCTGGTCTCCGATCCAGGGGTGAGTTCCTGATCGCAGAATCGCTCTGGAGGGGGAGACAATCAACCGGAATGATTGTCTTTTCCTGTTCACTTTCAATATCTTGATAGACACCACAGCGCCATGAAGGGCATGAGCGAACGCGAGTATGCGGCCCATTCCGGCCTCTCCCGCGGCGGGGTGCAGAAGGCGCGGAAGAACGGGCGGCTGGTGGTTTTCGACGACGGGTCGATCAATGCCGCGGCCTCGGATGTGCGGCGGGGCCCTCTCCATGTCCGGAGCTGCGGTTCTCCAGCATCTTCAGCCAGTCGATCACCTTCTCACGCCCCGCGGCCGTCCGGACAGCCTGACGCGGTGACTTGCCGCCCAGCGCCGGAATCGGCGCGTCCAGCGTTTCGCGATAATGCTTGTCGAGATGATCCCGCATCAGCTGACGCGCGATCTCTGGCGGGATTTCGCCGGCCGCCTCGCGTGGCCCGTCACGCCGTTGGTCGGTCCGCATCTGCTCGACTGTCCGGATCGTGGTCAACGGTGCCCTCAGCAGATCCCCGGCGGCCGCGTCGATTAGCGTCTGGACCTTGGCCGCCCGCTCGGCCGAGTTGACGGTTACGAGCAGCGTCTTGCCCTTCAGTTCCACGGAACCCAGAACCGTGGCCCCCTCCATCTGCGTGTCCAGCATGATGCCGCCGCCTGCCTTGCCGCCGCTCCCCTTCCGCGCAGCCAGCCAGTTCCAGAACTTCGGTCCCTCGGGCAGGAAGCCCTTCACCCGATCCAGCCTCTCGGCCAACGCCTTCTGCGAGACGCCACTGGCAAGCGGGTAGCGCAGGTCGTGGAACAGCACATCATCGCCGTCCAAGTTCGTGAACTGCGGTTGCGCCGGGGTGCGGGCGCGGTCGATCTCGATAAAGAGCCAAGCGGCGGTGAAGATGGCCTTCGAGGCGGCGGCGAGGGCGGTGGGGTTCCTCAGCTTCGGCTATTACCCGCGCTCGGGCTTCATGCACATCGACCTCGGGCCCGCCCGGTCCTGGGGTGATCCATTCCCGGTGCGACCCGTGCCATTCGCCCCGGACCTGCAGCCTGCGCGCGAGGTCCTGGCCGACAGTCGTACCCTGAAAGGTGGCGGCGCTGCGGGGGCAGCCACGGTCGGAGCGGCCGGGGTTGAAGTGCTGCAGGACGTATTGGCTGAGACGCAGACTGCCATCCAGCCGCTGGTGCCCTACCTCGACACCCTGCGCTGGGTGCTGATCGCCATTGCGCTCCTCGGCATCGCCGTCACGATCCATGCCCGTCTCGATGACTGGAAGCGGGGTCAGCGATGATCGGCTGGCTCCTCAACCCCGGCCCAGCGCGCAAGGCGCTGGGTCTTATCCTCGCTGCGGCAGCGATCCTGCTGTTCCTCCTGAACCTGCGCCGCGCAGGCGAACGCGCCGGGCGCGCTGCCGAGCGCCTGGAAGCCCTGGAGAGAAACGATGCTGTTCAACGACAGATGCTTGGGGCTGCTGCGCGTCGTCCCGCTGACCGCGATGCTCTGGCTAAGCGCCTGCGCGCCCGGCGATTCTGACGCCGGGACACCCTGCCCGCCTGTCGTCGACTATACGACTGCCGATCAGGCGCACGCGGCTGACGAGGTCGAGGCCCTGCCGGAAGGCGCGGCCATCGTCCGGATGCTGGGCGATTACGCCGTCTTGCGCGACCAGGCGCGGACATGCTTGTGAGTTAGATCTCCCTATTGACAGGATCCGGCTCACGCGGCCAAGTTGTCAGACAACACTGTTGTAAGACAACTTGGCGCCCGTTGGGACCCCGCTAGCAGGATCAGACATGCTCAACTTTGATGAAACCCGCTTTCTGACGATCCAACGGGGGGCCGTGGCACTTGCTGCCGGGATCGACGCGGCAATCAGCTCGGCTCTTGCAATGGGGGCGACCAACCTGTTCTTCCTCGGGACGGGCGGCGTCGCCTATCTGATGGAGCCTGCAATCCAGCTCTTGCAGCGCCACTCCGGCTTTGCGGTGTTCAGGGACTATCCGGCAGAACTTCTGGTCAGTGGCAACCGCAACCTCACTGCGGGTTCCATCGTGGTCATGCCATCGCTTTCGGGCACCACCACCGAAAGCGTCGCCCTTCTGGACCGGCTGCATCAGATCGGCGCGCAGGTCATCACCCTGACTGGCCATGCCGACACACCGCTCGGCCGGGCCGGCAATCCGGCCTTCGTGAACTTCGCCGCCGACGACACGTCAAGCGAGTCCTTCTACATCCAGGCGCTTCTGGTCGCCCTGTCCGTGATGAAGGCCCGCAACGAGATTGCCGACTACGACGCGATTCTCGCCGAGATGCAGGGCCTGCCGCGGGCGCTGCTGGCCTCCAAGCGCGCGTTCGAGCCGAAGGCCGACGGCTTTGCCCGCATCATCGCCGGGGCCGACTATCACCTGTTCACCGCTGCCGGAAACATGTGGCCTGCCGCCAACTACTATGCGACCTGCATCCTTGAGGAGATGCAATGGATCCGGACCCGCCCGGTCCATGCCGCCGATTTCTTCCATGGGCCGCTGGAACTGATCGACAGGGACGTCAGCCTGATCCTGATGCGCGGCGAAGATGAGGCGCAGGCCCTGGCCGACCGCGTGGCCAGCTTCGCCCCGCGCTACACCGACCGCTTCACCATTCTCGACACTGCGGATTTCGTGCCTGACAGCGTCTCGCCGCGCTTGCGGGCGCTCCTGTCCCCGGCTTTCATGGCGACGATCCTCGAACGGCTTTCGGCCCATCTGGAGGTGATGCGCGACCACCCGCTGACGACGCGGCGCTACTACAAACGCGTCGCTTACTGAGACTGGGCAAGGGAAACCTGCCATGACCGACACGCAACTTCGCTTTGCCACCATCGGCGACAACTGCATCGACCGCTACCTGCCACTGGGCAAGGCGGCGGTCGGAGGGAACGCGCTGAATGTCGCGGTGCAACTGGCGCGGGCAGGCGAGGTCTGCAGCTATTTCGGCGCCGTCGGCCGGGATCAGGCCGGAGGCTGGACCCGCGACGCCCTGGCCGACAACGGTGTCTCGGTCCTGCATCTGCAAGAGCTGGACGCGCCCACCGCCTATACCGACATCGACGTGGATGCGGCCGGCGAGCGGATCATCGCCTTCGAGGACTTCGGCGCCACCGCGCATTATCGTCCCACGCCCCTCGATATCGCCGCGCTGGCAGCGATGGATCACGTCCATATCGGCTGGTTCAGGGGGGCGGGGGCACTGCGGGCGGCATTGGCGGGCAGCGGAGTCAGTTTCTCGCAGGATGTCGCCGTCAATCGCGAGGCCTTTGGCCTTGAGGTTGGCTTCGATTCTGTCGGACCGTCAGAGGACCAAGCGCGCGCAGCCCTGCACCGGCTGCTGGATCAGGGCTCCAGGGTGGCGGTGGTCACCTGCGGCGCGATGGGCAGCATGGCCAGCGACGGCGGCGATGTGGTGACAACCGGCATCCGGGCGCTGCCGTCGGTGATTGACACCACCGGAGCAGGCGACACATTCATCGCGGGTTTTCTGACCGCATGGAAGCGGGGACGGCCCCTTGCGGCCTGTCTTGCCGCGGGGCGGGATGCGGCGGCGGGCACCTGTGGCCATGTCGGCGGCTTTCCGCAGCATCTCCGGCCGCTCTCGCCGGAAGCAGATCGGTGTTGACAGACGTATGACAACAATCGTCCAGTGTCGCCGGGCCTGCGGCAACGGGCACAATTAATCGGGAGGAGAAGAAGATGAAACTGGCTATGATCGGCGCGCTGGCCGCCGTTCTCTTGGCGCCCGCCGCCCACGCGGGCGAGACGCTGGACCGGGTGACCTCGACCAAGGTGCTGAAGGTCGCCACTAACGCCGGCTGGCCTCCACAAAGCTATCTCGATGACAGCAACCAGCTTGTCGGCTTTGACATCGACGTGGCGAACGAGATCGCCAAGCGCCTTGGCGTGACGGCCGAATTCGACACCCCGGAATGGGGCGTGATGACCGGCGGGCGCTGGGGTGGGCGCTGGGATGTGGCAGTCGGCTCAATCACGCCGACCAAGCCGCGGTCGGAAGTGCTGGATTTCGCGGCGATCTATTACTACACGCCCTATGTCTTTGCAGTGCACAACGACAGCACCATCGCCGACCCGAAGGAGCTGAACGGCAAACGGATCGGCGTGGAAACCGCGACGACCTCCGAAGAATACGTCAACCGCAGCCTGGTGATCGACGCGCCCGGCGTGCCTCCGGTCGAATACTGGCTGGAGCCGGGCGAGGTGAAGACCTATGCCGATTCGATGCTGCCCTTCGACGACCTGCGGCTGGGCGACGGCGTTCGCGTCGATGCGGTGATCTCGGGCGAGCAGACCGTGCTGGGTGCGATCAAGAACGGCTATCCGATCAAGATCGTGCCGGGCGACTATGCCTTCCAGGAACCGCTGGCGATCGTCGCCGACAAGGGCGACGCCGAATGGACCGCCAAGGTCGGCGAGACGATTGCCGCGATGAAGGCCGATGGCACACTCAGCGCGCTCACCACCAAATGGTACGGCAAGGACTACAGCGAGTGAGGTGAACCCGCGGCGCGCGGACCGTGCCGCGCGCCATCCATTTTAGCCCCATCCGTGCCGCCTGGCACCGGCGGCCACTCTGAGAATTTCCATGTCGACCAAGCCCTCGACCAAGTATGCCGATGTCTGGTATCGCCGTCAGGCCGCAGCAGAGATTCCGCTGCATCCCCCGCTGCACTCCCGGACCGAGACCGATGTCTGCATCATTGGCGGTGGCCTTGCCGGACTGACAACGGCGCACCACCTCGCCCGCGCCGGACGCAAGGTCGTGCTGGTCGAGGCGCGCCGCGTCGGCTGGGGCGCATCGGGGCGCAACGGCGGCTTTGTCAGCCCCGGCTATTCGCTGGGGCATGACGGCATCGCAGGCCGGATCGGTTCCGAGGCCGCGAAAGTGCTGTTCCGCATGTCCATCGAAGGGATGGAGATCGTCGCCGGAAATATCCGTGATCTCGGCATCACCGCCGCCGCCCCCTGCCCCGGCATCCTTGGAACCGTGCGTTATGACGCGGGGCGGCAACTTCTGGATCGCCGCGACTGGCTGGCGCGCGAGTTCGGCTATGAGGTGGCGCATCTTAACCGCGCAGCTCTCGCCGAACACCTGACCTCGCCGCGCTACCATCAGGCGCTGCATGACCTGAACGCGTTCCATTTCGATCCGTTGGCCTATTGCCTGGGCCTTGCGAAAGCGGCCGAAGCGGCGGGCGCTACGATCCATGAAGCAACCCCCGCCGACAGCATCCAGAAGGGGCCAGACGGCTGGACGGTAGTCACGCCGCAGGGCCGGATCTCGGCGCGCGAGGTGGTGGTGACCACGGGCGGCTATACCGACCGGCTGGTGCCGGAACTGCACCGCGCCTTCCTGCCGATCGCGACCTATGTGATGATCAGCCGCGAGGCGCCCAAGCTGATCGCCAGCGCGATCCACACCCGCTCGGCCATCGGGGATGACCGCCGGGCGGGCGACTATTACCGGCTGGTCGACAACGGCAGGCGAGTGCTCTGGGGCGGAAAGATCACCACCCGCACCACCGAGCCGCGCGAGCTGAGCCGGCTTCTGCACCGCACCATGACCTACACCTATCCGCAACTGGCGGGGCTGGAGATCGACACGGTCTGGACCGGCCTCATGTCCTATGCCCGCCACCTGATGCCGCAGATCGGCAGGCTGCCCTCGGGGCTTTGGCACTGCACGGCCTTCGGCGGGCACGGGATGAACACGACCGCGATCGGCGGCCGGGTGATTGCCGAGGGCATCCTGGGCCAGTCCGACCGCTGGCGCGCCTTTGCGCCCTTCGGACTGGACTGGACCGGCGGCCTTGCGGGCATGGCGGCGGTGCAGCTGACCTACTGGCGCTATCAGGCGATGGATGCCTGGCGTGAGCGCAAGGGCTGACCCGGATGCATTACAAGGACAACATCGACTATCCCCCGATGCTGACTAGGCCCGCGGTCTTCGTGCCACTGCTGGTCGCCGTCTTTGCGGCGCTCTGTTGGTTTCAGGCGGGCGATGGCGCGCTTGGGCGGCTGGTTCTGGGCCTCGTGCCGGGGGCCGAGGGCAACACCCTGAACCTGGCGACCGCCGCCTGCGTGACGGCGCTGGTCGGCTTCAATATCTTCGTGGTGATGCGCCTGCCTTTGCGCCAGCAAGTTTGGCTAGTCTGGGCCGAGCTTGCCGCGCTGATCCTACTGTTCTTCTACTCTTTCGACCTGAGCTTTGCCTTCATCCAGCGCAAAATCGGTTTTCTGATCACGCAGGGACTGTTGACGACGCTCTATATCTCGGCGGTGTCCATCTTCATCGCGACCTTGCTGGCGCTCATGGGGGCGATTGCCAAGCTGTCGTCGAACGGCATCGCCCAAGGCATCGCGCACTTTTATACCTCGCTCTTCCGGGGCCTGCCGCTTCTGATGCAGATCTACATGATCTACCTTGGCCTGCCGCAGCTGGGCTATGTCGTTGATGCGGTACCGACCGGAATCGCGGCGCTGTCGCTGTGCTATGGCGCCTACATGACGGAAATCTTCCGCGCCGGGATCGAAAGCATTCCCAAGGGCCAGTGGGAGGCCGCCCGCGCCTTGGGGATGCGACCGGTATCGGTGATGACCAGGATCATCCTGCCGCAGTCGATGCGCGTGATCATTCCGCCCACCGGCAACCAGTTCATTTCGATGCTCAAGGACAGCTCGCTCGTCTCGGTCGTCGGCGTGTGGGAGTTGATGTATCTCGCTCGCACCCAAGGCCAGACCGAGTTCCGCCATATCGAGATGATGGTCACCGCCTCGCTGATCTACTGGCTTATGTCGATCGTGCTTGAGCTCGCACAGAAGCGGATCGAGACCCATTTCAACAAGGCGGCGACGCGATGAGTTTGGCACAAGACACGGCCCCTCCCGCCATTCAGATCACCGGCCTGAACAAATGGTATGGTGTCCTGCAGGTGCTCCACGACGTGAACCTGACCGTCGCGCGGGGCGAGCGGCTGGTGATCTGCGGCCCCTCCGGTTCCGGCAAGTCTACCCTGATCCGAACGGTGAACGCGCTCGAGGGCTTCCAGAGCGGCGAGATCAAGGTCGCAGGCATTCGTCTGACCCGCGACCAGTCAGTGGTCGAGGATATCCGCCGCCGGGTCGGCATGGTGTTCCAGCAGTTCAACCTGTTCCCGCATCTCACGGTGCTGGAAAACTGCGCCCTTCCTCTGCGGCTGGTGCGCGGTCTTTCCGCAGTCGAGGCCCGGGACCGGTCGATGCATTTCCTGTCGAAGGTGCGCATCCCCGAACAGGCCACTAAATATCCGGCACAGCTTTCGGGCGGCCAGCAGCAGCGCGTCGCCATCGCCCGCGCGGTGGCGATGCAGCCGGAACTGATGCTCTTCGACGAACCCACCTCAGCCTTGGACCCGGAAATGGTCAAGGAGGTGTTGGACGTGATGGTCGCCCTCGCCGACGAGGGGATGACCATGGCGGTCGTGACGCATGAGATGGGCTTTGCCCGCCAGGTGGCGGACCGGGTGATCTTCATGGATGCGGGCCGGATTGTCGAGCAGGGGCAACCCACGACCTTCTTCTCCACCCCGAAAAGCGACCGGACCAGGGCTTTCCTCCAGCAGGTTCTGCATTAGCGCGGGATTCGTATGGGCCGCATTCACCCGTCGCCAGACTGGGAAGTCACCTCCTTGTAAAATTGAACGAAACGAGCGATCCGCGATGATAGTCGCGCGCGTAAAGCACCGGGGTGCCGTTTTCGGACAGGCAGGTTTCTTTCACCAAGAGCCACGGCTCGGAATTCGCGGGGCCCTGAAGCACGCCCTCCGGTAGGAAGGCCGCCGCGACATTGGCACTGGACATCGCCGGCCTGTGGCCCGCGCTCGCCAGAAGCTCGTTGACCGACCCGGTCAATTCCGCGCCAGCCGGCCTGCCTGCCAGAAGTGCCATCGGTATCACGTCAAGGGAATAGACCAGAACCTCGCCTCCCGCCTCGCGCAGCCGTTCCAGCACGAAAACCTCGCTCCCCGGCGCCAAACCCAGAGCCATCGCCGCATGCGGGTCGGAGGCGGCCAAGACCACTCGCGCGGATAGTACTCGGGTCTCGGGATTATAGCCGAGCGCCGCAAGCATTTCGGTGATGCTTTCAAAGGCGGTTATCGGGCGTGCAACCTTCAGGGCCGCAGCCGCCGTGACGAAGCGTCCTCGACCATGCTCGGTTACAATAAGCCCTTCCTGTTCAAGCAGGCGCAACGCCTCTCGGACCGAAGGGCGCGAGACACCAAAGGTCGCGCACAACTCTGCCTCGGTGGGGATGCGGTCTCCGGCCTTCAGACCACTTGCTTGGATATGGTCGTTAACTGCATCGCGAATCTGCTCAGCAATCTTCTTCGTCGACCGGAAAAGTTTGCTCTTCAGCATGCCGCACTTTGCCCACTCGTCGCCTTGTTGTCAGTCAACAGACGATAGCCGGGATGCGAGCGCCAAGTAAAGCAAAGTGGGCCACTTGCAGCTGGAGGCTTCAGCCACGTTTTCCTGTCTTGGAGAGGAGCGGCGTCGTATAAGGGCTAACAAGTTTCGGTGTTGATGTGGCGTCAGGGGCACCATGGCCCTGATCGCGGCGATCACCCGCAAGGCCTTCACCAACGAGGCCCTGCTGGATCGTCTCGACCGGGAGCTCATCGCCGACCGGGACCGGATTGACCGGCAGCGCAGCGAGGACCGCAAGGCCGACGGCGACCGCCTCGACCGTATCGAGACCGACATCCGCTCCATGCGCGACATGCTCTTCGACGCCTTCCAGCGCGGCCGATCCGACTGACTGCCAGGCGACCACACCACCACGACCACATCTCCCGCCCCAGAGGCGGGTTTTTCATTTGGAGGATCCACCATGCCCACCCTCACCTACCCCCACTGGCGCGATGTGCCTGCCAATACCTGGCGCTGGCCGAACTTTTCTGCGGCCGAGATCGCGTGCCGCGGCACCGGCGCGATCAAGATCAACACCGAGGCCATGGACAAGCTGCAGGCCCTGCGCGACCGCCTCGGCAAGCCGCTGATCATCCGCTCCGCCTATCGCAGCCCGGAACACAACCGTGCTGTCGGCGGGGCCCCTGCGTCCAAGCACATGCAGGGCACAGCCTTTGACATCGCCATGGCGAACCACGATCCTTCGGCCTTCGAGGCAGCGGCGCGGGCAGTCGGGTTCCTGGGGTTCGGATACTACCCCCGCTCGGGCTTTATCCACATCGACCTCGGTCCCGCACGGTCCTGGGGCGATACCTTCCCGGCGCGGCCTGTTCCCTTCGCCCCGGAACTGCCGCCTGCACGCGAGGTTCTGGTCGAAAGCCGCACCCTGCGCGGTGGCGGGGCCGCTGGGGCGGCGACAGTCGGCGCGGCCGGGGTGGAGGTGCTTCAGGACGTTCTTGCGGAAACTCAGTCCACGATCCAGCCTCTGGTGCCCTATCTCGACACGCTGCGCTGGGTGCTGATCGCCATCGCCCTGATCGGCATCGCCGTCACGATCCACGCTCGGCTCGACGACTGGAAACGGGGCCAGCGGTGATCAGCTGGCTTCTGACCCATGGCCCGACGCGAAAGGCGCTGGGCCTGATCCTCACCGCCACAGCGATCCTGCTGTTCCTGTTCAACTTGCGCCGCGCCGGTGAACGCACCGGGCGCGCGGCCGAACGGCTTGATGCCCGAGAGAGAAACGATGCGATCCACCGCCAGATGCTCGACGCCGCCGCCCGCCGCCCTGCTGATCGCGATGCTCTGGCTGAGCGCCTGCGCGATGGGCGGTTCTGACGCAAAACCGCCCTGCCCGCCCGTGGTTGAATACACCAACGCCGAACAAGCGCGCGCAGCTGACGAGGTCGAAGCGCTGCCGGAAGGGGCCGTCATCGTCAGGATGCTCAGCGACTATGCCGTGCTGCGCGATCAGACGCGGGCGTGCAGGTAGGGGCGGGGAGCAGACGGTCGCTGCCGCAGCGAGCCATCCAAGCTGGGAAGTTGGAAGCCGACATTCAAACCATCCCGAACTCGCGCTCGGCGCCGCATCGCCGCAAGGTAGCTCCGAACCCAATTTACCGAATGCTGCGAGTCACCCGAATGCCGGCTTTCCCGAAACGGGCCAAAAACGTAACACAAACAAAGCAGGTTTCATCAAGGGCTTGTGGCACAGAATTTTTCTGCGATCTCAGCATTACGCAACTGCGTGTCAAAAACGACAGTTTCCGTCAACTTCGCAGCCGTCACCGCGAAAATTTAGGGCCATCAGAGGTCAGGACCCGCAAGAAATGACCCCACTTGCGGCAATCTCAATGATCCGGGACAAAACCCGCAACATCGACGAACTGGCCATCGGTGAGGCAATGCTCCAGCGCAACGGGAATACGAAGTTTGGCCGCCAGCCGCGTAACGCTGGCTGCGAGGTCATCAAGCAGCACCTCGCTGGCGCGCGGCAAGAGACCCGCCATGGTAATTTCGAGTCCCTCCTTCACGCCACAGCCCCGCCGCCTGGGCGTCAGATGTAGCTCGCAGCCTTTCACCTCTCCGGCGATCGTGGAGCACCACCGCCATCCGACGATGGTCACTCCGAGGTCATCCCTGAGCCAGATCAGATCCTGATTTGCGCCTATCCTGAAACTCGGGGAATAGTGGACCTGGCACGCCTTGGCTGCCCCCTCGACGCGCTGCAGCCAAGCCGTTCCTGTCGCCTGTTGACCAACCCAGTCCGCCGCCCGCGACAGATCGCTTGCAAATGTCTCTAGCTGGCACAGGTCCGGGTCGGTTTGGGAAAAAGAGAACGCGGTATTGAAGCGCGCTCCGGGCAGATTGCTCAGCACCGGGGGCAAGCCCTCCTCCGGAAACCCCTTCATTCGCGGCGAGTGCGCTCCGATGAACAGCGGATAGGCACAGCTCCCGGCCGGCAGATCCGCACATTGGGGCAGTATGGTTTCGGCCGGGATCAGGATCTTCGAATAAAGCACCTTCTTCGCCTGCGCGGCAGGAGCAAGCAGCAGCACCGCAGCGATCGAGTAAACGGGAATAACCAGTTTCCGCAATTGCCTGAAACGGGCGCGGCGATCGCTCTGGTGGCCCGGCAATGCGCCACCCTGTGATGATCTTGACATGATCGTTCCTCAAGTAGTCGTCACATAGCCGCCAGCACCAAGCTCATCCAAAGTGTGAAGCCTGCGGCGAGTATGATGAATATCTCGCGTCCTACAGCCGCAGTCAGGCCATTTCGGCGGCGATGCAGCGTCGCGGGATAAAGCAGTAGAGCGGCAAGCCCCGGCAAAAACGCAGTGCTGAACAAAAACACCAGACCCCTCAGCAGGCTGGGCGGAGCGTCTGACGCCGCCGTTGTCCCCTCGGGCGACACCAGAACATCCGCCACCACCACACAAAAAACCCCAAGGATCAGGGCGGCGGCGCAGCCAGCCAGCCCCCCCAACGGACGGGCCAGCATCCGCGGGCGCGATGTTGCACTGTCTATGGTCGCGCTTTTCTTGGCGCCTTGTGTCATATCTCTGTGCATTCCCCGAAGACCAGCCCCAGTGTGCCACCCAGGGCCTTGGCTCGCTTGCGGAATTCCTCGGTGCAAAAGATCGCCCCGGTCGCTTCATCCGCCCAGAGGCTGCGCCCCAAGGCGGTATCCGTGCGAACGACCCTTTGAACGGGATAGATAGCCGACAGTCGGACCGCCGTCTTTTGCAGATGCGGCAAGAATTGGCGCACGATATTCGACTTTTCCAGATCGACTGTCGGCGCATAATCCATGATCAGCGCGGCCAGATAGCGGCCCGGCGAGGGCTCCTTGGCTTTGTAGAACCAGACATCCGACAGGGGCACGAATTGGTGCCTGCCCGGTGCCAGCTCCTCGGCCATGGCGGCGAATTCGCTGCTGACGATCATCAGGTTGTGATGGATCCCGGCACTATGCAGCGGGCGCACGGGCCTTTGCATTAGCTGGATACGGCTGCGTTGCAATAACGAGACCTCGGCCTCAGTCAAAGCGCGGGCGCCATCAAGACTTGGCGAGAACCAGAACCCTTCTGCATCTTCGTCACACAGGCTCTTGCCATCCGGTGGCAGGATATGTGCCCCGATGCGGTGCGCGGCCACGAGGGAAACATCGACACGATAAATCGTCACTCAGGCACCCTCCCCAAAACCCATGTGGAAATCTGCCACAATCCGCAGCTCGCGCAAGGGCCGGACGATGGCGATCGAAGCGGCATAAGTCGGATGCGCCTTGTAGCGAGCCAACTCTGCTTCGTCCGCGAACGCGCCATAAACAACGAAATCGACCGGGGCCGACAGGGTGTCAAGCCCGAGGTTGCGCCCAATCTCCACGCGGCCATGGGGGATCTGGGTCAGAAGAAGCAGCCCTTCGTAAAGCAGCTCGACATCCTCGCGATTCCGGGCAGAGAAGAACACGATATGGCGCAGCATCGTCAGGCTCCCGCGCGCCGAAGCATGGCCAGGCCCCCGGCCAGCGCAAGGAACACGCCCCCGCAGACCCGGTCCATCCGGGCGATCAGCCACGGTCCAAAGCGCCCCGCGCAGCGCCTGCCCGCCGCCGCATAGCCCAGCAGAACCGCCAGGTCGATCAGCGAGAAACACGCGGCCAGAAGCAGGTATTGCGGCAGGACGGGCGCTGCGGCGTCGATGAACTGAGGGAGAAGCGCTGTGAAGAACAGGTAACCTTTGGGATTTGTGACGGCGACTAGGAAACTGCGCGAGAACAGGCTGCGCGCCCCCGTGATCTGGACCGTCAAAGCTTCAGCAGGTGCTGCTTTGCTGAAAAACAGCCGCAGACCGACATATGCCAGATAGGCTACCCCCAGCCATTTCACTGCCGAGAACAGCAGTTGCGAGGTGGACAGCAGCACGCCCAGACCGGCCGAGACCGCCGCGATCAGAACCAGGTCCGAAAGTACCGCGCCCGCGATTCCGAAACCGGCATCGCGCAACCCGTGGCGCGCCCCGTTGGAGAAGGCCAACAGGGAGGTCGGCCCCGGCATGGCGACGGTCAACAAAGCGGCAAGCGCAAAGGTCAGCAGGGGGATGCTCATGATCTTCTCCGGTTCTGGACTGCGGGGGTAAGTGTCGCGGCGACCAGCATCAGGCAGCCCCCGGCGGCAATCATCCGGACGAGGTTGGCCGACTACCATCGCGTGGAATAGGCCTGCCAGATCGTATCGCCGCCCGGCGCCCGGGCATCAACTGCGGCGAGTTCCCGATTCAATGGAACATTGAGTGCGGCAGTGACCCCAAAGACTCCGGCCATATGCAGGACAAGCGCAAGGCCCAGCACTGCGGCCGCGACTCTTGCCCGCAGAACGGCCATCACGACGACCGCCAGTGTCAGAACAAGAGGCGTTCCGAAGTAGACCGTGCCGAAAAGCGGATTGCGGACAGAGGCGTTCATCGCCTGCATGGCCTTGATGGCCGTGGCCGGGTCGATCATGTCCAGACCGCGCAGGGTCGAACTTTGCCAGGCAAAGAAAAAGCCGAAACAGGCACCGCTGAAGCCGACTGAAATCAGCGGCAGCAGGGTGAACAATGCTGGAGCCCCGGGCGAGCCGAACCACCTCATCATGCCGAACGCCGTCCCTGCCGGAAGAGGACCCCAACGAAAACCGCGATGACGGCGATCTGTGCCGTCAGAACGGCGGGCCAGATCAGCGGAAACTGAGGGTCCAGATACTTCTGGGGGCCAAAGGACAGCATGGCCATCAGCGCGGCAAGCAGGCTGAGCGCCTTGCCCGTCCGGCTCGCGACGGGACCGACAATCAAAGCAGCGGCCGCGGTCGCAAGGGCCACAGCCAGGAAAGGAGCAATCGCAAAAAGCGGAATTGTCGCGGGCGGATGCGGTGGTACCTGGGCGTAAAGCGCTCCCAACATGACCAACTGCAGGATGATCAGCACGCTCAGCGCGGCGGAGATCGAACGGGATTCGGACAAGATGGGCCCTCCAGCCTAGGACAGAGATAAGTGTAACCTTCATTACGGTTGCGATAATCCGTAATTACAATTACTGCATCTGTCAACGCGGACGTTCAGGAGCGAAGGGACATGCGGCAGGAAACACAGAAAGCGCGGCGGAAAGAGATCCAGCAGGCTGCGCTGGCGCTGCTTGTCCAGCATGGTTATGCCGCGACAACGATGGCCTCTGTGGCCAAGGCAGCCGGAGCCTCGCTGGAAACGCTTTACAAATGGTATGGCGACAAGCCGGGCCTGTTCCACGCGATGGTGCTGGCCAATATCGAGGAGTTGCGTGACGCGCTGGTGATGTCGACCGAAGCATTCCGCGATCCGCTTGCCGCCGTGCAGGAGTTCGGCCCCCGACTAATCGCGGTCCTCACCAGCGAGGAAGTTGTCGCCCTGAACCGGGCGGCGGCGGCCGACCCTAGTGGCGATCTCGGCCGGATCATTGCCGAAGCGGGGCGCGGCTCGATTACGCCGCAGTTGACCGCCCTGTTCTCGCGAACAATGGGAAACGACGACCCAGCGCTGATTACCGAGATCTATCTCGGTCTACTGCTGGGCGATTTGCAGATCCGCAGCGTGATTGGCCGGATGCCGCCTCCTGACCCAGTCGAAACCCGCCAGCGGGCCGACAGAGCGCTGGAAATGCTCCTTCGCCTGTTTCCAGTTTACCCCTCAAAGCTCCCAGCCTAGTGGGCTGCCCCTCCGGCACTCCACCCCTTATCTACGTTGGGGCTTAGCCGGGTGTCTTGCCACCGGCAGCAGGTCAGTAACGACCATTTTTGACATGGTCGCTTCTTCAAGGCCGAGTTTGGCACAGCCGCAGCGAATTTACACTTCGTCTGCAACTCGGACCTCTGCCAGTCTAGCGTGCTGCGCGAAGGACGAATGACCGTTCTCGCGAAGCTGCACCACGGCGTTGGAGGCGATTATGAATGCCCGGTACGGGCCGAGAGAAGTCGTTCGCAGCGCGACGGGCCAATGGCTGCGCGTGGCGTCAGGTCCCCGACTTATCAAGCTCATGCGGAGATTAGCGCCCATATTCTCCGCAAGTTCTGCGTCGCTTAGTCTTGCATATGCGGAGAATGTGACCCACAATCGCCGCATCTAGCGCGGAGATTGTGATGTACATCTGGGAGCAACCAGACTGGCCGAAGCTGACCTGGCAGGATGGCAGCATTGCCGCGCCTCTTGCTGCAGTCCGCCACGAGCAAGGGCGATTGATCGGCCGGATGGAGGCGCTGGGCTTCAAGCTGCGTGAAGAGGCGGTCCTTCAGACGCTGACCCAGGATGTCGTCAAGACGAGCGAGATCGAAGGCGAGCAGCTGGACGCCACACAGGTGCGGTCATCCCTCGCCCGACGGCTTGGCATCGACATTGGCGCCCTGCCCCCGACCGATCGCAATGTGGAAGGCATCGTCGAGGTGATGCTGGACGCGACGCGGAACTATCAGGCCGCGCTTACCGCCGAGCGCCTTTTCGGGTGGCATGCGGCGTTGTTTCCCACCGGGCGCAGCGGCATGACGAAGATCATCGTCGGGGACTGGCGCGATGACAGTACCGGCACGATGCAGGTGGTGTCAGGGCCCTACGGCCGGGAGAAGGTTCACTACTCGGCCCCGCCCGCACCGCGGGTCGCGGCGGAGATGGAAGCCTTCCTTGCATGGTTCAGCGCGCCCTTGGCCACCGACCCGGTGATCAAGGCGGCGCTGGCGCATCTGTGGTTCGTGACGATCCACCCCTTCGAGGACGGCAACGGCCGCATCGCCCGCGCCATCGCTGACCTGGCACTTGCCCGGTCGGAGGGGAGCTCGCAGCGGTTCTACAGCATGTCCGCGCAGATCAGGGTCGAGCGGAACGCCTACTACGACCAGCTTGAGCGCACCCAGAAGGGTGGCACGGACGTCACGTCGTGGATCCTGTGGTTCCTCGACTGCCTCGGCCGAGCCATCCACGGCGCAGATGGCGTTTTGGCGGCAGTCGTCGCCAAGGGGCAGTTCTGGGAACGCACTGCAGCGCTGGCGCTGAACGAACGCCAGATCAAGGTACTGAACCGTCTTCTCGACGGGTTCGAAGGCAAGATGACATCATCGAAGTGGGCGGTGATTGCCAAGTGCTCGCAGGACACGGCGAACCGCGACATCACGGCACTGCTGGATCTCGGGCTGCTGAGGAAAGGCGATGGTGGCGGCCGCAGCACGCATTATGAGCTGGTGCTGTGACGGCTCTGGCGACGATTGTCTGCCCCCTCGAAGGGGGGCTCTGTAAACGTTGACCAGGTGTTGACAAGAATTTGGAATCGAGAAAGCCGAGCGTTCTGATCGGCTTTGAAGTCTTTGATATCTAACGATATTTTGGTTGCGGGGGCAGGATTTGAACCTGCGGCCTTCAGGTTATGAGCCTGACGAGCTACCGGGCTGCTCCACCCCGCGGCTGTTTTTGATCGTACGGAGATTGGTCTCTTTCTAGGTTTGGCGGTGACCTACTCTCCCACGTCTTGAGACGCAGTACCATTGGCGTGACGGCCCTTAACGGCCGAGTTCGGGATGGGATCGGGTGTTTAGCCGTC
>Ga0209573_1003516_pt1 | contig 17038 bp, 14 predicted proteins | sample TNRBio252014_DNA_FD_185870 | JGI IMG/M metagenome (GOLD analysis project Ga0209573, IMG submission 185870) | Wastewater treatment Type I Accumulibacter community from EBPR Bioreactor in Madison, WI, USA - TNR Reactor_6/25/2014_ DNA (SPAdes)... | ecosystem: Engineered > Bioreactor > EBPR >...
CCATGGGCGATGCGGCCAGTGAGTTCCGACAAACAGACACACGGGCTTGCTGCGATCTCGAACAGTCAGAAAGTCCACAGCCGCGTCAATGCCGCGATGGTCATGAAACTTTTCGAACTGAGCAGTTTCGATGTCGTATTTGTGGGCATGTCCGTAGTGCGCCACTTTTCCGAACGAAGCCACTTCATAACCTGACTCGCGAAACAATCGTGGCAGCTTTAATGTCTCAGGCCGCGGACTGGCGTGATTGGGTTCGACACCATTTCTTGCGGGCATCAGGCCGGTCAGCAAAGCGGCACGACTGGGCGCGCAGCTGGGCGACGCGACAAAGGCATGAGTGAACGTCATTCCGTCGACTGCCAACCGCTGCATATTGGGAGTGTGAACTTTGCGATCGCTGTAGACGCTGCAATCCAGCTGGTCGAAATCATCCGCCAGAAACACCACGATGTTGGGAGGTTCGGCGGCTGCACCATTTTTTACTACCGCCAGCAACATCCCGATCACAGCCAGCATAGATCGCACGGCAAACCTCAATTCTTATCGAGCTGTCTTTTTCTGTTTCTTCTTCTGAGCCGCGGGCGGGACTTCCTTCCCCAGAGCCGGGCCATTGTCGGCGGGTAATGACTGATGCCAGCCAACGACCTTTGCAGTCAGTTGCGTCACGATCTCCGGAGACTGTTCAGCCAGATTCATCGACTCGCCCGGATCATTCGACAGTCGATACAGCTCAGCCCGACTTCCATCGTAATCACACAACAGTTTCCAGTCGCCTTCGCGAACAGCCAGATCCGGCAACGGACCTGATCCGTAGGCATATTCTCGATCGGGCGGCCGGCGCCAGAACAGAGGTTGGCGACGGGAATCAGTACTGTGACCAAGCAGCACTTCAGACAGATTTTCACCATCGAATGGCACCCGGTCCGGTGGTGGTTCTTCCGTCATCGACAGCAGCGATGGAACCAGATCGAAGGCCGCCAGCACCGAACGGCTGTTGGTGGAACCCACGGCATCCGGATTCATCAATCCCGGGCCCCAGACCACAAGTGGCGAACGGATTCCGCCTTCAAAAAGTGTCGCCTTTGTACCACGAAATGCTCCGGCTCGACCTGCGCCGGCATCGGGGCCGTTGTCAGAACAAATCAGGATCAGCGTATTGTCGCGAAGCTCCGGACTCTCGCGGATAGAGTCGAACAGAGGACCAAGCTGCCTGTCCATTTCTTCCAGCACACTCAGATACAACTGCCGCCGATCGCCATCGCCCCATCGAGCCACAGGTGGCCAGTACGGACTGTGCACATCATCCGGCCACACGTTGACATAAAACGGCTTCCCGGCTGCCGCCGCTCGCCTGATGAATGGGACTGCCGCATTCACAAAGCCTCCCGTGATTTCGGAACGCTGCATCCAGATCACAGGACCGCCAAGACGTTCAGCATCCTGCCAGATGCGGCCGGGTTGCGGCTCCCCGGGTTTGAGCGTCATCGGCAGCAGCTTCGCGCCCATGCCTTCAAAGTTCGTCAGCGACTCATGAAAGCCATATTCGGTGATGGCCGGAGCATCATCGACATCGCGCTGTCCGCCCAGATGCCACTTGCCGAAGTGCCCGGTTGCATAGCCGGCGCTTTGCAGCAGTCGAGGCAAAGTCACAGCCGCAGGATCCAGCCACTGGGCCATGCCACGTCGTTCATTCGTCTGCCGGTTGTCCAGATACGACGAAATCCTCCAGCGCTGGGGATACTGTCCGGTCGTCAGAGCACAGCGGGAAGGGGAACAAATCGGCGAATTCACATAGAACTGCTCAAAGCGAATTCCTTCCACCGCCATCCGATCAATGTTCGGCGTCTTTGCATCCTGATTACCGAAGCACGAAAAATCCGACCAGCCCATATCGTCGATGAGAATCATCACGATATTCGGCCGAGTTTCCGCAGCCCACAACACATTCTGCCCGCTGCCCCAGAGAAACACGGCCAGAACCACTCTCATCGCCTGATTGACAACTTGCTTCATCGTGTGCTCCCGACACCCCCACTTCGATCACCTCACAGACGTTAACGCAGCCAGGCATCTTCGTGAAGGAACTGGCAGGATAGAGCATCTGCAGGCGGAAGCCACGGGCGCACGGGAAAGTCTGGCGCACTGGAGTCACGGGCAAGGTCCTGCAATACTCAATTGACATTGAGGTTTAAAGGAATACTGCTCATGCCACCCTGCATTGTTGGTATCGGAGAAATTCTGTGGGACGTCTTTCCAGACGGTCCTCGCTTTGGCGGCGCACCGGCCAATTTCGCCTGCAGCGCGGCCGAACTGTCTCGTGAATCCGCTCGGGTCTGCATGGTCAGCGCGGTCGGTGATGACGATCTGGGACGCGCGGCGTTGCAGTCACTGACGTCGCATGGTGTCGACAGCCGCTACGTTCAAACCAACCATCTTGAAACCGGACAGGTTCTGGTGGAACTGGATCCTCAGGGAGTGGCTCGTTATCGATTCGCCGAAAATTCCGCCTGGGATGCTCTGCAGATCACGGATGACCTGCGAACCCTTGCGGCCGGTACTGACGCGGTCTGCTTCGGGACACTCGGCCAGCGCCGTCAAAGTTCACGGGATACGATTCAGGAATTTGTCAGAGCCGTGCCATTATCAGCACTGCGAGTTCTGGATGTGAATATCCGTACACCGTTCTGCAACGCCAATGTGATACTGGAGTCCCTGGCGATCGCGAACGTCCTGAAGCTGAACGATGCAGAACTGCCATTGGTCGCCGAGCTCTGCGAGTGTTTCGGTTCAATGACGGACATCCTGCGGCAGTTGTCTGATCGTTATCACCTCCGCTGCGTGGCCGTAACTCGAGGTGACTCAGGAGCCATCGTGCTTGCTGGAGATGTCTTCAGTGATCTGCCCGGAATCAAGGTTGATGTGGTCGATACTGTTGGAGCCGGTGATGCGTTTACCGCCGCATTGATCCTCGGACTGCTCGGCGGGAATGACATTCAGGAAGTCAATCGCCGAGCCATCGAAGTTGCGTCCTTCGTCTGTTCGCAGGCCGGAGCGACACCGGCATTTCCGGCACGTTTCTGCTGATCGAACGGTGGCTCCGTCAGGAAAGATCGGCTGGCTTTCCCGCCTGAGACGCCTGCAGGTCTGCCGCAATGCGAACACTTCGATTACCATTACCACAAAGTCCTGTCCCCACGTTTAACGGCCAGACATCGTTTCGGAAATGATGCCCACAATGAATCAGCAACATGGATATGATCGAATACTTGTCGCCACGGACTTCTCTGCCTGTGCGGCCGCCGCGCTGAAGCAGGCCATCTGGCTGGCCGGTCAGACCGGTGCTCAGATCATTGCAGCCAACGCAGTTTCCGATCTCAGCGGATCAGTGTTCTGGTCGTCATCGGAAATTAAGCTGTATCAGAAGCTCCTGTGCGAAAGATCCGAAGCCTCTTTGCAGCAGTGGACGGCCGACGTCCGGGCTGCAGGCTTGAACCTGACGTGCAGGACGATGATCGGAGAACCCTTCGCCGGAATTGCGCGAGCGGTCCAGACGGAAGCGTGTGACCTGGTGCTGGCCGGAACTCGAGGCCACAGCAAATGGGATCAGCTGTTTGCAGGCAGTACAACAAAGAGACTTGTGCGGAAGTGTCCGTCTGCAGTCTGGATCACAAAGGCAGAACATGTGGGCTCGCCAAAAATCGTGCTGGCAGCCACCGACTTTTCCGACGTCAGTCTGAAGGCAGTGAAGCAGGGACTGTGGATTGCGCGGCAGTCCGGTGCTTCGTTTCACCTGATGCACGTCATGGATTCGAACGATGTGCCCGAGGATGTGATTTCGATGATTCCCCCTGGCAGCTCGCTGCGACAGGAAATCAACGACACGGCCTCGCGCAGGATGGATGAGTTCTTGAAACTGCTGGACACGAATCAGGAAGAAATTCGGCTTCATCTGTGCTGGGGTACACCGTGGCAGGAAATTTGCAGGGTCGCGGCCGAAGAATCCGTCGATCTGCTGGTGATGGGAACTGTCGGTCGCAGCGGCATCAAAGGTGTTCTGCTGGGCAACACGGCCGAGCGAATTCTCGATCGATGCGATTGCAGCATTCTGACAGTGAAGCCGGATGATTTCGTGAGTCCGATTTCGCCAGCCGCCTGACTCTCATTGCCGTTGAGCTTAGGGCAGATGTACCGGCCGGTTGACACCGGGCCGCTCGCCAAACACAGTCAGGGAACACTCAGCCCCTTGTGAGGAATTCCGAGCAGCAGTTCGACAGCTTCACTCACCCATCCGCTGTGCCAGTCGTGTTTCCGAGCAGGGCCGTCACGGTAGTCATGTGGGATTTTCAATTCATCAAGCAGAGTGTGGGCCTGCTGGTGATGGTGTCGAAAGTTGTCATAGCCGGTCAGGACAAGCCGCTTTTTGTCTCGCAGCAAACTCGACCTGGTACGCAGCAGATCGGCCACTTTATACGCTTCAAAGTTCGTCTGCGTGCCCAGAATGTCGCGGTTCCCGTACAGGCCGACCTCGTTCATCATCAACGGAGCATCCCAGGCCACAGCCCGTCCAAACATCTGGGGATGACGAAGCAGCAGGCTCCACGCTCCCCAGCCTGACTTGCTGAAGCCCAGCAGCAATCGATCTTCACTGCATTCCGATGCCGCGTAGGTCTTTTCCACAAACGGCACAACGACCCTCGTGAAGTAAGATTCCTGGCGAATCTCCGATCGTGTCGGATGGTCGGCATACCAGGGCAAATGAGAAAACGAAGGTGCCACAAAAATCGCAACGTGTCTGTTATGCAGGTCGTGCTTCTGCACTTCGGAAAGTCCATCGCCATAACGATCTCCGCGCCCGGCTTCGACCGGCAGCACATACACCACCGGATATCGCCGGGCTTTCTCCATTCGATCCGGCAACAGAACTCGGATATCCGTCGATCCGCTCTGATAGGATGACTTGACGATGTGAACCAGAACGCCGTGACTGTCCTTCTCTGCATCGGACACAACAACACGATCGTCCCGGCCAGCGACATTCGGAGACAACGCAATCAGAAAAAGCCCGCACACCACAAGCTGCATGAGTCTCACCACAATCGCGACTCCACATACCCTGGTTTGACAGACGTCCGCGACGACCCACCGCTGGAAAGTCCAGCATCCTGGCCGCAGCTCGACAAGCAAACCGAATTGTCACAACCCGCGATGGAAAAGCGTAATGTATTACAGACTTTAACCCTGCATGTTCAGCCCTGATAACGCAGATTTCAGTCATACGATCGTGAAATCAAACATCAGGCTCCACGGACTCAGCTCATCAGCAGCGCTGATGGCCCGCACCCATGTGCGATAATTGCCCGGCTGAAGCGGTGCTGAAACGAACGTCGTGTCCGTCAGATTTTGCTCACGAATGACCTGAGACACTCCTCCCAGTTCATCCACCCACAAATCGTATCTCACGGCTTCATCGACCGGTCGCCACGTAAATGTCGGAGTTCTGTCGGTCGTCGTGCCAGTCGGTGTCAGCACATCGGTTCGACCTCCAATGTGAATATCGGTGCCGTGAGCCAGGTCACCGCCGTGAGTCCACTCGCCACGAATGTTGTTGGCACTGGTTGCATTGACCCACCATCGCCAGGGCCCATCCGGGATCGGTGTTGTCGGCGTCCAGGAGGTGCTCGGGATGTTGCGTTCCACGATGGACGTGACGTTATCCGTGAGATTCAGCAGATAGACGTCATAGACGGCGGCTCCCTCCACCGGGTTCCAGGCAAAAGTGGGTGTACGATCAAAAGTCGGGTTCAGGCCCTGCGTAATGACCGGGGCGGGGAGAATGACCGAGAAATCCACAAACGTCGACCATTGACTTGCCACTCCTGCAGCGTCCAGTCCTCGCACCCACGCTCGATAACGACCGAAAGGTAAGTCTGACGCCGGAGAAAACGAATTCGTCAGCACGTTCTCGTCGCGCACAAACTGACTTTGTCCCGTGGTGAGTTTGTCAATCCAGACATCATACTTTGCTGCGAAGGGAAGCGTGTTCCATTGAAGCACTGGTCTGAGTGTCGTGCGCGGTGAAGTGACAACGAGTCCAGTGACGACAGTCCTGAGAGTGAAGTCGTGCGGGTCCGTCCAGACACCACGAATACCCTCGGCGCTGATCGCAATCACCCACCAGCGGTAAACGCCATCTGCCAGGGGAACTGGTGGTGTCCATGAAGTGCCGGAAATGTTTCTTTCTGCGATGACCGTGGCGCCATTCGCCAGGTTACGGACAACGACATCATAGACGGGTGCTCCTTCCACAGCATTCCAGGCAAATGTGGGTGTGTAACTATATGCCGGGTCATGGCCCTGCGTGATTACCGGAGCCGGAGGATGTGTCGAGAAGTCCAGGTGCTTCGACCAGCCGCCGCCTCTGCCTGGATCATTCCCCGCAGCATCGATTCCTCGAACCCAGGCTGAATAACTGCCGTAGGGAAGATCTATGGTGAGCGTGGTGGAAGTCGTGGTCCGCCTGACGAACTGCTCGATGTTTCTGGTAAGGCTGTCAATCCAGATATCATAAGTCGCTGCTCCGGGAAGCACATTCCACTCCAGCGTTTGCCGGACCGCTGCGAGGGAAGTCGTGAGATGGACTCCGGAGACCGGAACCTGGATCTGAAACGTGTGGGGGTGAGAGGGAAACGAGGGATCACTCTCGGGCGTGCCGAACGCCTGGACCGTGTACGAATACTTGCCAATGCCCAAATCCACTGGTGGCGTATAGGATGTGCCTGAGACGGTTGCCACGTGGTAGTTGGTCGTGTTCGTGCTCAAATTCGTCACGGCGACCTTGTAGGAGGTCGCTGCAGCAACTGCGGTCCATGTCAGCGTGGGACGCAGATCACGCACTAGTGTCGCCGGTCCTGTAATCACCGGAGAAGCAAGCTGGACCAGCAGACGGTGATCTTCAACTTCACCGTCGACAGCAGCGCCCGTGGTGTTAAGTCCGCCGACCGAGCTCAGACGGACACGGGCAAACAGAATCCCTGAATCCGGAATCTGAGGTGTACTGAACTCCAGGAGATTCTCACCGTCGACGACGCTGACACTGTCGATGACTTTCTCGCCAGCATCCAGCCAGTCGCCGTCCTGATTTACATCCAGCCAGGCATCAATCTTCCCAGCGCCGCTGGACGTGACCGTGAGGGAGCTGCTGGTACTGCCCGATACGATGGCTGAGAATCCCACTCCGTCTTCGTCGTCAACAACGCCTGCGATGTCGTCCGCATCGGCCACCGCGGAGTGCGAGCCATTCGATTCCTCATCGGACTCGGCACCCATGAACAGTGTGCCAACGGTATGCCGTGCTCCATCCTCCGCCAGCGTCACGGGATACGGAAACGGGGCGTCCCCAAAATCGTAGGCGGCGAGCAGAATCCGATCTTCCAGAATACTCACTTCAACGATTCGCGATGAGCACTGTTGGAGAGATCGTCTTCGCAGCGAACGATTGCGTTTTGACAGCCCTGTCAGCAGTGAGCCCGTCAGATATTCACGCAGCTGGGAGATCAGAAAATTACTGGACATGGCTCACTCCGCAGGCGGCGAAACACTGACAACACTCATCATCGTGGACCAGGCGGCAAATGCTGTTCCGCGCAGGGACGCAATTCACTGTCCGCCGATCGGCACACGGCTCAAGGCTAAACCTGTGGCGAGCCGGGAAATGGAGAGGAGTTGCAGTTGTCGTCCTTCGCGAGTTCTTGCAGATTGTTCCACAAGCGCGCGAACGAGCGCGCACTGTGTCAAACCATCCTTCCGCCTGCCGTATCGATGGCGCTTGGTTACCAGGTGTATCCCGGGCAGAGTTCTCGTTGCGATCATGCGCCAGATTACAGGACCGCAGTCGAATGAAGGGGCTGATCTCGACTGGGCATCAGGGATCTTCGACGCCAATCATCCGCACGGCAATCCTTCCGAATCAGCCCGACCATTCGATGGCCCGTTCGTCTCGATCACCTTCCGCAGCGCCGCCAGCACGGTGACCGGATCATGTCCCTGTTGATGACACGCGTAGGCCAGTGATTTTCCTGCACACGAGCAGTCAATCCCCAGCGACTCAAAGACGGCCATCGATTCAGGATGCTCAATAATCCAGTCGACCACCGAGGAATCCACAGTGCAATCGGTCATGCCTGACTGTCGACTTTGCGAAATGAATGCCCTGTCTTCAGCCCCGCCACAAACACCACCAGAGCGACGGCACCGAAAAAGAACACGGTGTCGCCCGGCACTCGCCACCAGCGGAGCGTTTGCAGCAGCGGCGTCTGCATGAACTCGGAACTGCGAGCGTACCAATAGCCATGTTCAACCGAGGCCCATGTCTGCACCAGGCCCACCGGTAACAGGCTCAGGATGCACATCATCATCAGTCCGCCATTCATGCCCCAGAAGGCAAACTTCATCAGGCCATCCTTCCATTCGACACCAGGAATCAGGGCTCGCAGGCAAACCAGCATCAGTCCAATTCCCAGCATCCCATACACGCCGAACAACGCCGCATGTCCGTGCAGAGGAGTCGTGTTCAGCCCCTGCATGTAGTACAGAGCAATCGGCGGATTGATCATAAATCCGAACAGCCCCGCTCCAATCATGTTCCAGAATGCCACCGAAACGAAGTAATAGATCGGCCACTTGTATCGCTGAACCCACACTGAGGAACGCGACCGACGCAGGTCTTCCATCGCATCGAACCCAACCAGCACCAACGGCACAACTTCCAGAGCACTGAAGACCGACCCCCACGCCAGAGCCAGCGTCGGAGTTCCCGAAAAGTACAGATGATGACAGGTACCGATGATTCCGCCCGAAAGAAAGATCGTCGCTGACAGCAACGCGGCGGCCGCAGCAATGCCGGGACGAATCAGGTGCAGACGCATAAAGAAGAAGGCGATGACCGTCGTGGCGAAGACCTCGAAGAATCCTTCCACCCACAGATGAACGACCCACCAGCGCCAGTATTCCACGATTGAAAGGTGCGTGTGCCGTCCCCAGGTCAGGCCAGCTCCATAGAACAGCGCAATGGCGCCTGCTGCCACGGTAAGCAATGTCACAAGCTGTTTCGCTTCGCCTGGCTTTCGCAGGGCCGGCAGCAGCACTCGAATCATCAGGAACAGCCAGAGCAGCAAACCGGCGAACAACGCGATCTGCCACACTCGTCCCAGATCGACGTACTCATATCCCTGATGGCCCAGGTAGAACGAGACGGCATCCGAAAGCTTGTTCTGGATACTCAGCCACTCGCCCGCCAGTGATCCAACCACCACCAGCAGCAAAGCACCAAACAGGACGTTCACACCCAGTCGTTGGCCTTTCGGTTCGTGCTCGCTGACCAGAGGACCGATGAACAACCCAGCCGCCAGCCAGGCTGTGGCAATCCAGAACAAACCCATCTGCACATGCCATGTCCGCGTCACGCTGTAAGGAAGCCATTCGGACAGCGGGAAGCCATAAAACCCGTCGCCTTCGACGCCATAATGAGCCGTCACGACACCCAGCAGCATCTGAACCAGGATCAGAGCCGACACGGTCCAGAAGTATTTGACGGTGGCCTTCTGCGAAGGAGTCGCGATCCATTGACCCAGAGGATCCGTATCCGGGATGAGCGGTGCTTCTTCGTCAGATCGGCGAGCGGCATACCACCAGACCATGGCCGAAATTCCCGCCAGCAGCATGATGATGCTGACACCAGTCCAGACAACGGTTTCTCCCGTCGGACGATTCCCCACAAGTGGCTCGTAGGGCCAGTTGTTCGTGTAGGAGGTCACATCATTCGGACGATTGGTACTGGCGGCCCACGACGTCCAGAAGAAAAACGCCGCCAGATTGCGAAGTCGCTCACTGTCCGTCACGGCCCCTTTGGGAATGGCATACTCGGCTCGACCATTGGAGAACACGTCCGTGTAGTGTTCGAAAAGCACCTGAAACGCTTCCGCTCGGATTGGGTCGAGCGTAACAGTTCTGCTGGCCGGGTCATACGTGTTGGTTCGCATCAATGTCGCCAGCCGACCCTGAAGCTGAGCCTGTTGTTCGTGATTCAGCTGTTCGTAGTCTGAACCAAATTCGTTGGACCACTTGTTCAGAATGAATGTCGCTTCGCGGTGAAGCCAGTCCGCCGACCAGTCAGGTGCCACGTAGCTTCCATGCCCCCAGATGGATCCCACTTCCATACCGCCCATCGACTGCCAGACATTCTGTCCGGACTCAATCTGCCCGACGTCAATCAGCACGGCCCCATCGGTCGTCACGACTCGTTCCGGAATGGGCGGCTTCTCAGCATCAATGCGGAAGCCAATCCAGCCCAGGATCAGAAACGAAACCATCAGCACCGCAACAAAGGCGAACCACAATCTGCGCATAGGGGAACTCCACAACTCAAGCGTCAATGGTTTTAACCAGCCGCAGCAGTCGCCGTGGTCTGTGCACCAGGACCAAAGAACTCAAACCTGATCCGCTCATCGACCGCGTTCAGCTCAATGTTCCCACCCAGTCACCATTGTGAATCCAGGGAACCCTGAACTTCGAATCACTTTCAGAACGCAGACTGACGGCGTCCACTAAATCTTCACCTCAATGTATAGATTCTGTCCCGATCGTCAAGTTCCGGGCACGAATCAGGGAAGTTGTCGTTCCGCTGAGGTCGGAGGCCGATCCCGGAACCGCGGGCAGAACATGTCTCCAGCCGCCGTTTCGTCCCGGCCTGCAGTTGACTTTTTGTGAGCATGCTCACTTTCTATCTTGACCTGCACAGTGCATCGCGTATTATATGAGCGTGCTCACAATGCAGCAGACGATTCGTGGAACCGGATGACAGAAATGCGAGTAACGGCGGAAACCAAAGAGTCGACGCGGCGAAGGATTCTCGAAGCCGCCCAGGAACTGTTTCGGTCGACCGGCTTCGAAGCAACCACGACTCGGGATATCGCGAAAGCAGCCGGTATCGCCGCGGGCACGCTGTTCAATTACTTCCCGACAAAAGAAGCCATCGTCACCACACTGGTCATCGATTCGCAGTCTCGACCGGCGCGAAAAGCCCCTGACGAATCGCACGGCTCACTGGAAGAAGCTCTGTTTGCCCATGTCGCGTCTGGACTCCGACAGATGAAGCCGTATCGCGGTTACCTGTCACCAGTGCTTGAGACAGCGCTGTCTCCGCTGGCCGAACCTCACCGAAACGATGCGGGCAGTTTGTTTCGTGCAAATCACCTGGAACACGTGGTTCAGTTTGCGATTCAGCACGGACTGGATGGCGCTCTGACACCGGTGGCACTGCAGATGTACTGGACTTTGTATCTGGGAGTCCTTGCGTTCTGGACGAACGACAAGTCACCAAAACAGGAAGACACACTTGCGTTACTCGACCAGTCTCTTTCGATGTTCACCGGCTGGCTGCTGAACATGACCGAATCTTCAGATTGACCACGTCCTCAAATCAGGGAGTCGCCGATGTCGCTAACACTGAATGAGTTGCTGAAGGCCCTGCCGGAACCTGACGAAGGCGACGCCGTTCAGCAGTCGCTTCCAGATCTTCTGAGGAAAGAGTCCATGCGTTCTGTTCCTGTGGGCCGCTGGCGGCGACTGACGCTGCTCAGTTCCCTGCAGTCGAAGATCGCTGCGGCTTATCTGTTTCACTGGATCCGGGGCTGGTTCCGGTCAGCCGACCAGAACAACCGGCTGCTGGCCGAAGCACATTGGCGGACTGCCACGCGCGTCCTGGATTCGATGGGTTACCTGCGCGGCGCTGTGATGAAAGTCGGGCAGACACTGGCCAACTTCCCCGACATCGCTCCAAAGGAATTCGTGGAGACACTCGAGAAACTGCACTTCAGTGCTCCGCCAATGCACTGGTCGCTGCTGCGAGAAATGGTGATTAACGAACTGGGAGATGAACCGAATAACCTCTTCGCCGAATTCGACAAGCAGGCATTCGCGGCCGCATCTCTGGGCCAGGTCCATCGCGCGCGACTGAAAACCGGTGAACCTGTCGCAGTAAAAATTCAATATCCCGGCATCGCCCGAACGATCGGCGATGACTTTCGGAATCTGCTGCTGTTCCTGCTTCCCAATCGACTGAGCCGGGAATGGGAGAACGTCAAAGATCAGTTCGATGACCTGCGACAGCGTCTGGAGCAGGAGACCGACTATCTTCTGGAGGCATCGACTCTGCAGAAAGCCAGGTCGTTGTTTCGCGATGAGGATGGCATCATCATTCCGCGAGTCTATCCGCAGTATTCGACGGCTCGCGTGCTGACGATGGAGAGAGTCGGCGGAGTTCATCTCGACGAATTCCTCGCTCGACGTCCGTCCCAGCACGAGCGAAATGAAGCGGCGCTGAAACTGGTGAAGGGGTGGTACCGGCTGATGTATGCCGGCCGAATGCTCTACACCGACTACCATCCGGGGAACTTCCTGTTCCTGGATGACGGTCGACTTGGCCTGATCGATTTCGGAACGATTCTGCCGCTGGAGGGCGAACTGTGGGAGTTGTTTCGAATCATGGATCGATCACTCACCACCGGATTGAAGCAGGATCGGATCGACGCCATGAAGGCCTGGTCAGGACTGACCGATGAGTCCACCGATCAGATGCGTCTGTACGAGGCCTTCGCCGAATGGAACTGGTGCTCGCGAGACGGCGACGCGCCGTACGACTTCGGGGTGGAAGCGGATTTCCGACGCGGCGTTGATCTCTTCACAGAAATGCTGCGCAAACGCTACTCCCGGGGACATCGGACAACGCCGACCATTGCCCGCAGTAACTTCGGCTGGCGATCCATCCTGTACCGACTGCAGGCCCATATCCCGATTCGCCCTCTCGCAGAATCCGAAATCCTCGCCACCGGCTGGGACCGCAGCGAATACGCTCGCCCGATTTCCGGTTGATCGTGGCCGACCTGACAAGGGGCTGAGAGCCCCTTGTCCCAAAGGAGCCTGACGGCTCCGTTGACAGAAGGCCGCTCACGTTGTTCGCTACTGATCACATGCGGGCACGGGGCGAGCATGAATTCGAGTAAGAATCTCACACGCACTCCAGCAAAGCTCAGAAATCCGTTACGACGACGAGTGCGCGACATCACCTTCCATGCAGAACCTGCAGTTGTTCGATAGACTCTGTCCGCTGTGAATGATGAGTCACGTCAGAGAGCGCCTGCCAGAGCTCTCAACCCGCGTTGTTGCACAGGGGATACCGACCAATGAGATTCCTGCTTTTACTGATACTGTTCGGCATGCTCCAGAATGGTCGGTTATCTGCTCAGCCAGCGGCGAGTCCCAGTGTCCAGTCTGACGACACGAACTCAGCCAACTCGAAACAACCTCCGCGACGTCGTCAAAAGGGGTTTGGTGGACCCATCGATCTCGGCCCGGACGACAAACAAATCTATCCGGATCCATCAGACAACATTACTCAGATTCGCGATGATGTCGCCCGCGGCAGGCTGGAGATGATCGAGTACCAGTCAAAGACGGTCGGCACTACTCGAAAAATGAACGTCTACACGCCTCCCGGTTACTCGAAAGACCAGAAGTATCCAGTCCTGTACTTACTTCACGGCATCGGGGGCGATGAAACGGAATGGCAGCGATTTGCGACGCCTGATGTGCTCTTTGACAATCTGATCGCGGACGGCAAGGCCGTTCCCATGATCGTGGTGATGCCTAACGGACGAGCCCAGAAGAATGACCGAGCTGAAGGCAACGTGTTTGACTCCGCTCCGGCGTTTGCTGTTTTCGAAGAGGATCTTCTGAACGACGTGATCCCCGCCATCGAATCGCGCTATTCGGTGCGGGCCGATCGTGAACACCGTGCGCTGGCGGGTCTGTCGATGGGTGGCGGGCAGTCGCTCAACTTCGGCCTGACTCACCTTGATACATTCGCATGGGTCGGCGGTTTCTCCTCCGCGCCGAATACAAAAGCCCCTCAGGAACTCATCCCGGATCCGGCCAAAACGAAAGGCCAGCTCAGGCTCCTGTGGCTTTCCTGCGGCAACAAGGATGGCCTGATCCATATCAGCCAGCGGATGCAGCGATTTCTTAAGGAAAAGGACGTCCCGCACATCTGGAACGTCGATTCCCATGGCCATGATCCGGCGCACTGGCGAAACAACCTCTATCACTTCGCCCAGCTCCTGTTCAAAGAAAACGTCCGTCGCACAGGCGAAGGGGATTGAACCCGTCGGCGACAGTCGCATCAACCGCCCCCTCAGGGAGACATTTCACAAGTCATTTTGCATTTGGTACTGCAAGCCACGATGCCATCTGGCGACCGTCAGTTCGACGAATCGACGATCGAACGGCCAAGGTCCATCCGGCAGACCAGGGAACCGGACTTCACTCTGACGGAAATTCGTGAGCTACTGCAATTGTCATTCGCCCAATACGATTGCTCGCACATTCATCAGCGAGTCTGGGGCAAGATCAGTGATTTCGAGAACAGGAATCACAGTCTGCAAAGGATGAAGCGTTCGCTCAGCAACATTGCCGAACATTGCAGGATGGTTCCAAACCAACAATCAATCCACACGATACCAGAACAACAGAGGCACTTATGGCGATTCCCCACGCACAACCGGGCGATGTGTTCAACGTGCGACCATTGACCGATCAATTGCCAGCGTCCATCAGCAATACACTTATCAAGACACCGCATGTGGAAGTGATTCGAATGGTCCTGCCAGCAGGCAAGGTGCTGAACGAACACAAAGCTCCCGGCGAGATCATTGTGCAATGTCTGGAAGGCGACATCACGTTCACAACAATGGGCGAGCCGAAGAAGCTGAGAGCGGGTGATATGCTGTATCTGGCAGCAGGCGAACCTCACAAACTTGAAGCCATCAGGGATTCTTCCTTTCTGCTGACGATTATCTTCCAGAGTGGTGGGGCGATGTCATGAAACGGCTGCTGCGCATTGATTGGGATGTCATTGCGGGGATCACAGCCGCGGTGATCGCGATCGTGCTTCACCTCCTGCATGTCGTCGATGTCGAGGTACTGTTCACGATTGTGCTCGTCCTGCTGTCACTGCTCTTGTTTCGGGATCTGCGGCGAGAAAGCCATGACGAACATTTGGGCGAAGCCATCAGTCAGATCAAGGGTGCTGTCAAAAGCATCGAATTGTCGCTCGAAGCTCCGGCAGCGGTGCTGGTCGGTCCTCGCCACCTGCGATCCGAAAGTCGCCGATTTGTGGAAACGGCACGTGGTGAAATGGTGTGGTTCAATGTCTGCTTCCTGATGTTCCGGTCACAGGAAGTCTTTGATCTGTTGCTGAAACCAGCCATCGAAAATCCCCTTGTCCTGTCGATTCAGTTCATTTCGGACGAGAGCGAGAAAGAACTATGGGAACAGAACCTGCTGCCCAGGATCAGGGAATGCGATGGCGGTGGAAAAGTCCTCGAACCTCGCTGGCGGACTCTTCCGCAGACCGTGTCCTTCATCCTGGCTGAGACCGAACACAAAGGACAAACCGAAGCCCTCCTGAGCTTCTGGGGGGAACCATTTATGGCACGTACCGTTGACAAACAATTGCCACGATACGTGTTCTGGATACATGGTCAGTCGGATCTTGTTGCGCAGTTGGTGGACATGGAACGCAGACACCATATTTAGAGTCCGACTCAATTTCATGCGAGCACCGTGCGCGCATGATTGCAGGTAACGAACAACGTGAGCGGATTATTGACATCGAGCCGCTGGCGTATTCCTGTCAGGAACGGGAACTAAAGGTCCTGGCAGTCCTTTCCAAACTGTATGCGTGGCTGAGCAGTGAAGGCTGCCGGATTGGAGACAGTACCGATGACGACAACACTCAATCCTGCATTTCTCCGAGAAGCCATCCGGCTTTCCATCGAGAAGATGGAGGCCAACGCAGGAGGTCCGTTCGGAGCCATCGTGGTGCAGAAAGGCGAGATCATCGGGCGAGGCTGGAATCAGGTCACTTCCACGAACGATCCTACGGCTCACGCTGAAGTGGTAGCGATTCGTGATGCCTGTTCCCGCCTCAAGACGTTCTCGCTGGCAGGCTGCAAGATTTACAGCAGTTGCGAGCCATGCCCCTTGTGCCTGGCCGCCATCTACTGGTCACGGCTGGAACGCATCTACTACGCCGCCACTTGCGATGATGCAGCGGAAGCAGGCTTTGATGACCGGAGCTTTTACTGTGAAATCAGGAAACCCTCTGCTGAGCGTGCGATCCCGATGCAGCAAGCCCTTCGGGAAGAAGCATTGGTGGCTCTTCAAACGTGGATGAAGAAAGAAAACCGGATTCGCTACTGAATGACGAGGATTCCCTTATGACTCAACCGATAAACAATACCTTCCTGCAAGCTGCCATCGACGAGGCCCGTAAAGGGCTGGCCGAGGGTGGCATCCCCATCGGCTCGGTGTTGGTGATCGACGGGCAGATCGTTGGCCGGGGGCATAATCGCCGAGTCCAGAAAGGGAGCGCCATCCTGCACGCCGAGATGGATGCCATCGAGAACGCCGGGCGACTCAAGGCCAGCGACTATCGCCGAGCCGTCCTGTATTCCACCCTGTCACCCTGCGACATGTGTTCAGGCATGTCTCTGCTCTACCGCATTCCAAAAATCGTCATCGGGGAGAATCGCACCTTTCAGGGACCAGAAGATTACGTCCGGTCGCGAGGCATTATCCTTGAGATTGCTGATGACCCCGAGTGTGTGATGCTGATGGACGAGTTTATTCGGTCCAGGCCGGAACTCTGGAATGAGGACATCGGGGAGTAGCACAGAGCAGAATCAGGAGAACTTCATTCAAACACGCACCACTGAGCCACCGTCAACGCGACTTCCGCCGACAATGTCGACCGACGCCCGTTCGCATCCCACGCCATCGAAAGCACGACCTGAGAAAGCACGACCTGAGCAGGAAGTACCGGCCGGCTCACACCGGCCGCTCGCCGGGCACCGCGGCCCTGAAAGTCGCCCACCACACAAGCAGAAAACCCTTCAACGTCATCGCCGAAGGGTTTTCATGTTGT
>Ga0209573_1003517_pt1 | contig 17037 bp, 15 predicted proteins | sample TNRBio252014_DNA_FD_185870 | JGI IMG/M metagenome (GOLD analysis project Ga0209573, IMG submission 185870) | Wastewater treatment Type I Accumulibacter community from EBPR Bioreactor in Madison, WI, USA - TNR Reactor_6/25/2014_ DNA (SPAdes)... | ecosystem: Engineered > Bioreactor > EBPR >...
CATCGGTGCCCTGCTCGGTTTTCACCTGATCGCCGTCGGTCTGTTCGAGTGCAGTGTCAACGCCGATACCTTCCTCGCCTGGGTTGAGCACGTCCTCCTGCCCCAACTGCCCCCTGCCGCCGTTATCGTCCTGGATAACGCCACTTTCCATAAACGCGCTGATATTCAAAATACCCTTCGCCAGGCCGGTCACACCCTCGAATACCTCCCGCCTTACTCGCCAGACCTCAACCCCATTGAGCATAAATGGGCGCAGGCCAAAGCCATCCGCAAACAAACCCTCTGCTCTGTCGATGCTCTCTTTCGCTCCAATCAATTATGATCACTTTTATTCGATTTTGCTATAAAGGCTCGCGCTCGCCTGATTGATTAACCGCCCCTAGCTCAGCCGTCGCAAAGGCCGGTGCCAGGCGCACGGTGAACCAAAAGATAGCGCCGCCGCCGGGCACATTTTCATAACCGATTTCACCCCCCATCAATTCAACGATTTGCTTGGCGATAATCAGTCCAAGCCCCGTGCCGCCATACGAGCGGCTGGCGGAATCATCGGCTTGCATGAACGGCTGGAAGAGATAGGCATGGGCCGTGTCGGGAATGCCGATTCCGCTATCGCGCACCCGAAAGAGCAGCCGAACCCGGTCGCCGCGCCGACTGGCGGCTTTCTCGATTCCAGCCACAGACACATTGACCTGGATCTCGCCATGGCGGGTAAATTTGATGGCGTTATCGACTAAATTGCAGAGAATTTGCCGTAACCTATCGGGATCACCATAAAACCGGCCCGGCACGTTGGCCGCAACTTGCCAAAATAATATTAAGCCCTTGTGCTGAGATTGCGGAATCAACAAGCGCAGCGCATCGCCTACCTGCTGGCGCAAGTCAAACTCGACTTCTGCGAGAACCAGCTTACCCGATTCAATTTTGGAAAAATCGAGAATCTCATCAATGATCCGCAGCAGAGTTTCCCCAGATTCCTGTAAGACCTCCAGATAATGCCGCTGCTGTTTGGTCAGGTTCGCTTGCCGCGTCAGGAGTTGCGCCATCCCCAACACACCATTCATAGGCGTGCGGATTTCGTGGCTCATATTCGCCAGAAACCGCGATTTAGCGCGATTCGCGGCCTCGGCGGCATCGCGGGCGTGGGCCAGTGCACCCTCAACGCGCTTGCGCTCGGTAAGATCATGAAACACGACTTGCAGCGCTGGTCTGCCTTGATAGACGAAAGGTGCAGCGGCCACATCGACCGGAAACACGCTGCCGTCCAGGCGGACGTAATTTTCTTCAACCAGGGCCACCGCCGTTTGGGTCGCCTGGATTTCCCGCAACCTTTGACGAACCAAATCATGCGAGTCAGGATGTAAGCGGTCCCAGAAGGAAGTTCCCAGCAGGTCAGCCGCTGTGTGAGCGCCAAATAAACGAATCCCCGTGGCGTTGATGTAAACGATCTTCTCGTCTTGATTGATGTAAATACCATCCGGCGACAACTCGACCAACTGCCGATACGCCTTCTCGCTATGGGTCAATGCCTCGGTTAGGCTGCGTAAGCTGCGAATCGGCAAAGTCCGTAGCGGGAAGAAAACGATCAGACCCAGGACAAGGCCGCCCAAACCCACTAAGGCCGTTTCTACCAGCAAACCCCGTAGCGAGAGCGCCATATACAGCGTACCGGCCTGGCTCCCAAAGTCATAAACGGGATGCTGGCGGGTTGTGAGCGGCTGAGGTAGATCGGACGCCACCTGGGCGATGCGCCGACCCGTCTCGTCAACTAGAAAGGCGGCATACCCTTGCCCAGAGCGCTTATGCAGCACCCCTTCCAACCGTTCGGATTGGAAGCGCCACAGATCGGGATTTAGATTGATAAAGTCGGTGATGGCGGCAGCGGTAACGACTACTTCACTTTCTAACGTACCGGTCAAATGCTGGTAGGACCAGAAGAAATAAGCGGCCGGCAGCAACAGCATGACCACTACAGCCAGCCCACCGGCTAGCCAGGTCAATAAGCGCTCAATCCGTAATTGGCCGCTCACGGGTGCTGATCAACCGGCAGGTAACCGGATTGCTGAAGGATCTCCTTTCCGGCAGCGGACAGGACGAAGTTGAGAAAGTGTTGCGCCGCTGGCGATACAGTGGGTCCTTGGGCCATATAGAGGGTTTTTTGATAGGGATAACGCCCTGAGCTGAGATTGCTCAGGTTGGGTTCCACTCCCTCTATAGCCAGCAGCCTCAGCCTGGCATGACGGCTTTGCACTAGAGCAAAGCTGGTTGCTCCCAGTGAGCCGGGCGTCTTCTCCAGCAGATCAAGATTTTGTAAATCATTTTCTGCGCTCAACAACCCCGGTCGCGCCAGCGCCGCATCCACCGCATTATTCATCAGCGGTGAGAGCTTGCGTAAGGCCAAGTTATCCGATTCCATCGGCGTGCGTAAAATGAGTCGGATGGGCGAGCCATCCGGCCACGTTACGACGCGCCCGCTATAGATCGCTGCCAATTGCGCCAAACTTAAACCAGAATGCGGATTTTTCTGAACCGTCGCCAGCACAAAAGGGGTGCGCCCAAGCGCCCAGAAACGACCACCAAGCGCTATCTCACCGTCTGCCAGTGGTTTCCCGGTTACGGCAAGATCGATAGCACCAGCCAAAAGCGCCCGAATGGAGCCATTGCTGCCCATGGGCGGAGAGATGATCCGCACCGAGACCGTCGGTTCGCGGCTTTGATAGTGTGTAGCAAGTTGTTCAAGTAATGGCGTTGCTGTACCGGTTCCACCGATAGTTAGCGTCGTCTCAGCCGAGATCGCTGGCGGAGAGAGCAAAGCCCCCCACCCGACCAGCAGAAAAACCGCTGCAATAACAAAGACTCGACTCCCCTTTAATGTCCATCGCATGGTTTGCTCTCCTAACACCACGTCTTCATTATCGATCAAGCCGAAGTCAGCGCCAGCAGGCGATCGGTGAAAACCTTGCCAACTCTGACCCGATTCTGGACTCCTCAATGCAGATGCGGTCTAATCGCCAATGATTGACGGCCGCCCCAGAATAACTCTCATGTCCCACATCGCCATTGAGCGCTCCCACCCGCTGACCCCGCAACAAGCCCGGCAGGCTGCGGAAACCTTCGCCGAGCATCTCGCCAGCCGACACGAGATCAGCTATCGCTGGGAAGGCGATTCGCTGCATTTTCAACGAAACGGCATCGACGGCCAAATCGACTTGGTGCCAGGCCTGATCCGCATTAACGTGCGCCTGGGATGGCTGTTGGCCGCCTTCAAACAGCGGCTGGAACAGGAAATCCACCGCCATCTCGACGAAATCTTCCCCCTGGCGACGCCCGATTCGTTGCTGCTCACCCAAAATGAGCAACAGGCGGCAGCCCCATCGCCTGAAAGCCGCGCCTGAGCAGCAGCCCCCACCCTCAGCGCAATGCTCGACGCAACACGTCTCCCGCTGGCGATTTTGGCAGGCTGTCGCGAAATTCGATATGTCGCGGCATCTGCTGAGCAGTCAGGCGCTGGTAGCAATGCGCCAGCACCATTTCACCGGTCAATTCCGCGCCGGGTTTGCGGACGATGGCGATCTTGATGGCTTCACCGGTTTTACTATCCGGCACGCCCACGCAAGCTACTTCCAACACACCCTCGCAATCACCCATCGCCCGCTCGATCTCATCGGGAAAAACGAGGTGACCGCAGACGCGAATCATATCCTGCTGTCGACCGACGATCCGCACCAAACCATTGGCGTCTATCGTGGCGAAATCGCCAGTCAGTAGCCAGTTATCATGCAATACGCGAGCCGTTTCTACAGGTTGCCGCCAATAACCGCGCATCACCTGAGGGCCGCACACAGATAATTCACCGCGCTCACCCGGTTCAACCGTAACGCCAGTCGCGCTTCGCAACTCAAGGGTTGTGGACGGCAATGGGAGGCCCACGCTACTTGCTTCAGCGCCGTCCAGTGGATTAAGACAAACCAGCGGCCCAGCTTCCGTCAGGCCATAGCTGGCCCAGATCGGAACCCCGGTTAGGGCCTGCCAGCGTTGCGCCACGGTGGGCCGCACGACGCCACTGCCGATGACGACCTTAAGCCTGGAAAAATCGATTTGGCTGAATTTCGGATGGTGAGTCAGCACCTCAAATAAGCGCTCATTGCCAGTTATGACGGTCAATCGCGCGTGACGCAGGTCTGCAACCAGCCCCGCAATATCGTATGGGTTCGCCAGCAGAATGTTCAACCCACCCCACCGCACGCCGACAAAGCAATTGACCGTCAAGCAAAAAAGCTGGTGCAATGGCAAAGCCGTAACGATCACTTCGTCCTGGCTCTCGCCGAGTTTTGGCCCCAGGAAGGCCAGGCATTGCTCGACATTCGCCACCAGGTTGCGATGACTCAGCATCACCCCCTTGGGCGCGCCGGTAGCGCCTTTTGTATAGTGTAGTAACGCCAAATCATCGCCCCCCACCTTGTCAGTGGCCAGCGAACGATCAGCCGCTGTGGTCACCAGGCTCTGAAAAGCGACAATGCGGGTCTTTGGCAAGGCATAGGCGGGAACGGTTTTTTTAAGGTGCTTGAGCGCCAGATTGACAACTTTGGCCTTCCAGTAGGCAAGCAGATCGCCGATCTCAGTGACAATGGCGGTTTCGACAGCGGTCTCGCCGATGGTCTCAGCCAGGAGGTGGGCGAAATTGGCCAAAATCACCACGGCTTTCGCGCCAGAATCCTGTAGCTGGTGGCGCAGCTCAGAGGAGGTGCTTGATGGGTCGATATTGACCGCCGCCAACCCAGCCCGCAACACACCAAAAAGCGCCACCGGATATTGCAGCAGGTTTGGCAGTAACAGCGCCACTCGCTCGCCTTTCGCGAGTTTCAGATCCTGCTGCAAATAGGCGGCGAAGGCGCGGCTTTTCTGCTCCAGCTCGTTATAGGTGAGGCTACGGCCCATGCAGGCGAAGGCTTGCCGACGCCCGAACTGACAGCAGCTTCGCTCGAAGATCTCGACTAATGAGCGGTATTGAGCGGGATTGATGTCCGCTGGGACAGCGGGCGGGTAGCGCTTTAGCCACACCTTTTCCACGGGGCGCTCCGAAAGGATGCTGTTGCTAACGACGAGGGCGGTTGGTTAATTTTCTCTGGAAGCGCTGCCACTGGCTAGCGATTCAACCGCCAAGGTCTTGAACCTCGTGCTGGAAAATCACCAAATGATCAATTTCCAGACGAATGCCGATCCGCTGCCCCGGTTGATGATTATGGTGGCTCGGTGCCAGGCAGAGTAACCGGGCACCGCTATCCAGCTTTAAGGTGTAGAGAAACTCCGCACCACGAAACGCCCGCTCCACCACTTCGGCAGTCAACGGACTGGCATCATCGTGGGTGACATCATCCGGCCGCACCAACACTTCCACCCGATCACCGGGCGCACAACCGTCCGGGGGTATGCCATCAATATCGCCTAGCTCGGTGCAAACGCGACTGCCCTCGCCCATGCGACCCGGCAAGAACACGCCCTGGCCGATAAAGTCAGCGACAAAGTGATCGGCCGGTCGATGATAAAGGTTGTAGGCGTTATCCCACTGCAACAACCGACCCTGATTGAGCACGCCGATCTGATCGGCAAAGGCAAAGGCTTCAAACTGATCATGGCTAACCAGTAAACCGCCGATGCCCTCGCGCAGCAAAATGGCGCGGATCTCGTGAGCCAGATCCTCGCGTAAGGCCACATCCAGGCTGGAAAACGGCTCATCCAGCAATAGCAGGCGCGGCCTTGGCGCGAGCGCGCGGGCCAGCGCGACCCGTTGCTGTTGCCCCCCGGAAAGCTGGTGCGGATAACGCTGCGCATAGTCGTTCAAGCCTACCAGCCGCAATAGATCCTCAACGCGCTCCCGCCGCTCTGCGGCTTTCCAGCGGCGCAGGCCAAAGGCTACGTTATCGGCAACGCTAAGATGCGGAAACAGCGCCAGGTCTTGAAACATCATGCCGATTTTGCGCTGTTCGGGTGGCAGTATCCAACCGGGGCGACTCAGTTCGGCACCTTCCAGGCAAATCGAGCCGCGTTGGACTGGTTCAAAACCGGCGATAGCGCGCAATAGGGTGGTTTTGCCGCAGCCACTGGGGCCGAGCAGACAACCGATCAGCGCGCTGTCCATTGTGAACGAAACATCCGTCACTACCCGTTTGGGCGGGTAGGCGATGGCGATGTCGATCAATTCAAGAAACGGCGTCATAACCTGGCCTGGCACGGCCTATAGCGCGACTGAGTAAAATCACCGGCCCAATGCCCGCCAGCACCACCGCCAGCGCGAAACCCGCCGAATCCGCCAATCGCTCATCCGAGGCCAGCTCGTAAGTCCGCACCGCCAGCGTGTTGAAGTTAAACGGCCGCAGAATCAGCGTGGCCGGCAATTCCTTGAGGACATCGACAAATACTAAAAGCACCGCAGCCAACAAACTGCCGCGCAGCATTGGCACATGGACGCGCCATAACACTGCACGCGGTGTTGAGCCAAGCGCGCGGGCGGCATCGTCCATACTCGGTCGGATGCGCGCCAATCCCGCTTCCACGCTCTGTAAGGCCACAGGTAAAAATCGGGTGCAATAAGCCAATAAAAGCGCAGTGACCGTCCCACTGAGCAATAAACCGGTGGACAGACCCAGCCATTGCCGCGCCCAGCCATCGACGCTGCGGTCGATAGCGGCCAGCGGCAACATCACGCCAATCGCGACCACAGCGCCGGGCACAGCGTAACCGAGTCCAGCGATCTGCACTGCCCCGCGCACCAGCGGCCAGGGCCGTAAGCGTCGGCCATAGCCCAGCAACAGCGCCAGCATCAGAATCAGCAACGCCGCCCCCAGCGCTAGCGATAAGCTATGAACGAGCAAGGAGAAAAATCGCCCATCCATCATGCGCGGTGCGGTGTCAATGGCCCAGACGACCAACTGTCCAGCGGGTAGCAGGAAGCCAAACAGCAGAGGCAACAGACAGGCCAGGGCCGCCAGCCATCCCCAACGACCGGTTAGCAGCAAACGCGCGGGCCGAAACTGCCGGTTGCCGGTGTGATGAAACCGCGCCAACCGACGCGATAATTGTTCAAACAGCAGCAGGGCGAAGACAAACAGCAACAACAATCCCGCCAGTTGTGCGGCAGCGATACTGTCATCCATCCCATACCAGACCCGAAATAATCCTGTGGTAAAGGTGCTGATCCCAAAATACTGTACAGCGCCGTAATCGGCCAACGCTTCCATTTGCACCAGCGATACGCCCGCGATCAGAGCCGGTCGGGCCATCGGCAGCGAGATGGCATAAAAGCGCCGCCAGGGTCCCGCCCCTAGCGAACGGCTCACCTCCAACACGGCGACCGACTGTTCCAGAAACGCCGCGCGCGCCAGTAGATAGACGTATGGGTAGAGCACCAGCGCCAGCATGATGATTGCGCCCGGCAGTGAGCGAATTTCGGGAAACCAATAGTCCTGACGGCTCCAGTGGAAGCTTTCCCGCAGCGCGGTTTGTACGGGACCCGCGAAATCCAGTAACCCGGTGTAGGTATAGGCGATGATATAAGCGGGAATCGCCATCGGCAGCAACAAGGCCCATTCGAAAAACCGGCGGCCGGGAAATTCATGAATGCTGGTCAGCCAGGCGGTGGGCACTCCGATCAACAAGGTTCCCACCCCAACGCCCAGCATCAGTAACAGCGAATTACGAACATAATCCGCCAAAACGGTATCAGCCAGATGCTGCCAGACAGCGCCGACCGGTTGCAGCGCGGTGATGAACACGGTGAGCACCGGCAGCGCCAGCAACAAAGAAACCCCGACCACCAGCAAAACCCAGCGGTCGAGGCGAAACCACCGTGCCCGCAGCCACTGGCGCGGCCCCTGGCCAACGGTGGCAGAGGGGGTCAGCCGGGGGGCGACCGCCTCTGTTTCGAGGGAAACAGTCACATTGGCAAAATCTTAGCGGCTCACTTCCACCCCGCCCGATCCATCACTTGCACAGCGGCAGCGTTGAGTTCGCCCAGTTTGGCAACGTTGAGGGTATCGGCCTTAAACTCGCCCCAGGCTTTGAGGGTGGCGCTGGGCACAATCGCCGGATTGACGGGATATTCGTTATTGGTTTCGGCGTACCAGCGTTGGGCAGCGTCACTGGCCATGAACTCCAGCAGCTTGACGGCATTATCGCGATTGCGGGCCTGAGCGGTAACGCCCGCTCCACTGATATTGACGTGAACGCCCGTGGTTTTCGCATCCGGCCAGAAGACCGCAACCTTGGCGGCGGCTTGCTTTTCCGCGTCATCGGTGGAATTAACCATGCCGCCGAGGTAGTAGGTATTGGCCAGCGTTACATCGCATTCACCAGCGGCGACGGCTTTGATCTGATCGCGATCCCCGCCTTTGGGGGGTCGGGCGAAATTGGCGACCAGCCCCCTGGCCCAAGCCTCGGTCCTGGCCTCGCCGTGATGGCTGATCATCCCGGCGATGAGTGATTGATTGTAGATGCTGTCCGAGGAGCGAACGCACACCTTGCCTTTCCACTGCGATTCGGCCAGTGCTTCATAGGTGGACAGCTCAGCGGGTTTGACTCGATCTTTAGCGTAGATGATTGGTCGAGCGCGCACCGATAGCCCATACCAGTAGCCTTCCGGGTCGCGGTAGGCCGTGGGAATCTTCGCAGTCAGCGTCGCGGATTTGATCGCTTGCAACACACCGGCCTTTTTTGCAGCCGCCAGACGCCCAGCATCGGTGGTCAGCATCAGGTCGGCAGGCGTATTCGCGCCTTCGCTTTGCAAGCGCTTGAGCAGCGTTTCTTCCTTATCAGTGACCAGATTAACGGTGATACCGGTCTGTTTGCTGAAATCATCCAGCAATGGCTTGATCAGATCTTCCTTGCGGGCTGAGTAAATATTCACCTCACCGGCTGCCAGCGCGGGCGTGGCGACTAACCCGGAAAGCGGGCAGAGCAATAGTAACAAAAAAATACGTTTGAATCGGACAAGCATCGAATGCTCCATAGATTTTGAGGTTTCGTCTAGATAATATTAATTCTCATTTAAACTGTAAAGCGGTGTTCCAAAAATAATTTAATTGAGTAAAACGATCATTTATTCGGTTGAGAAAGGCAAATTCAAATCACCAAATGGTAGCGAATATCTCTACATTCCTCCCGTGTCGATTAAATACATACACTTATACGGAGTCCCGGAGATCACCGGGAGATGAACAGTCACTGATAAGTCGTTGATTTATCCTAAATACGCTTCAACGGAGTCCCGGAGATCACCGGGAGATGAACGTACCGATCCGCGGCTACGCGACAAGCGAATCGCCGCTTCAACGGAGTCCCGGAGATCACCGGGAGATGAACGGCATTTGCGTCGTGCCGGTTTGCGGCTGGCGCTGCTTCAACGGAGTCCCGGAGATCACCGGGAGATGAACGGCATCAAAGAGATTGTCGCGTCGACCGCAGACTGGCTTCAACGGAGTCCCGGAGATCACCGGGAGATGAACAAGGCTAGTGTCGTTGCGTTGTGCGCAACACCGAGGCTTCAACGGAGTCCCGAAGATCACCGGGAGATGAACGGATTTTGAGATTCGCGCTCGGCTCGTTGGTCTGGCTTCAACGGAGTCCCGGAGATCACCGGGAGATGAACCCGGCACGTTCACCTGTGGCGGCAAAAAATATTGCCGAGCTTCAACGGAGTCCCGGAGATCACCGGGAGATGAACATGCGCTCCGGGGTCGCTTAACACCGATTGCTGATGCTTCAACGGAGTCCCGGAGATCACCGGGAGATGAACAAACCGCCCTTATGTCATTGTATTCGTAGCACATGGCTTCAACGGAGTCCCGGAGATCACCGGGAGATGAACCGGACGTGTCGTGAGGCTCCGGCAAGGGCTGGCAAGCTTCAACGGAGTCCCGGAGATCACCGGGAGATGAACCATGGCGTGCGCTTGCGTACACCGCAATCACCGGGCTTCAACGGAGTCCCGGAGATCACCGGGAGATGAACCTATGCCGATCAGTCCATCGATATGCGGGCTGAGGCTTCAACGGAGTCCCGGAGATCACCGGGAGATGAACGCCTCATCGCCACCGGGACGCCCATCTTCCGCATGCTTCAACGGAGTCCCGGAGATCACCGGGAGATGAACCGGCAGCCAAATTGCTATCAGTGTTTGGGATTCTTTAAAGCTTCAACGGAGTCCCGGAGATCACCGGGAGATGAACGGTAATCACCTCCTGCACCGCCCGCTCCATGCCCCGCTTCAACGGAGTCCCGGAGATCACCGGGAGATGAACCAACGACCACCGACAAGCGCACAGTTGCTATCACGCTTCAACGGAGTCCCGGAGATCACCGGGAGATGAACCAACCCCCCTACTTAAACCTTCTAGCAGATGCGCTGCTTCAACGGAGTCCCGGAGATCACCGGGAGATGAACCCGTTTTTGATTTTAATTGACCCGAATTTGTATTGCTTCAACGGAGTCCCGGAGATCACCGGGAGATGAACGTCTAGATGGCGAAATCAGAATAACTGCGTATAAGCTTCAACGGAGTCCCGGAGATCACCGGGAGATGAACAAACCCATCCTGGCGAACGTAACGCAGGAATTGAAGCTTCAACGGAGTCCCGGAGATCACCGGGAGATGAACATGCCGGTACAAGGGGGTCCTTCGTGGGCGTTTCGGCTTCAACGGAGTCCCGGAGATCACCGGGAGATGAACTCCATCTGCTTTTGCAGATCGGCCAACGAGGATTGGCTTCAACGGAGTCCCGGAGATCACCGGGAGATGAACCACCGCCATCCGATGGCCGCCCGGCGCATTGTGCAGCTTCAACGGAGTCCCGGAGATCACCGGGAGATGAACCCCAGTACACACCGCCCGGTGGGTCTTTACCCTCCAAGCTTCAACGGAGTCCCGGAGATCACCGGGAGATGAACTCATGATGTATGGCGATACATCTATGAAAACAATCTGCTTCAACGGAGTCCCGGAGATCACCGGGAGATGAACAACACTTGGTAGACCGGCCTACGGTGCAGCAATTGCTTCAACGGAGTCCCGGAGATCACCGGGAGATGAACGGGTGCGGACTGGTAAACCACTCTCCCATCCGCAAGCTTCAACGGAGTCCCGGAGATCACCGGGAGATGAACCCCGCTGGTGCGGCATCAGATCAGTCTTTGTCGAGCTTCAACGGAGTCCCGGAGATCACCGGGAGATGAACTTGCGCAAGGCACAGCAAGCCCTCTCCCGCAAAGTGCTTCAACGGAGTCCCGGAGATCACCGGGAGATGAACATCGTCCCTAATGTTGCGCCTTGGTATCCAGCCAAGGCTTCAACGGAGTCCCGGAGATCACCGGGAGATGAACGCGGCCACGATGGCATCAGGCTGATCGTTGACCCAGCTTCAACGGAGTCCCGGAGATCACCGGGAGATGAACACGCTGGCGTTGCCGACGGCATGATCCGTATCAAAGCTTCAACGGAGTCCCGGAGATCACCGGGAGATGAACGGGTTTTTCAATCCCGCCAGCAGGCGGCCGATGCGCTTCAACGGAGTCCCGGAGATCACCGGGAGATGAACCCCTCCCCGGCCTAAAGGCCGGGGTCTCTCGCGGAGCGGCCGATGCGCTTCAACGGAGTCCCGGAGATCACCGGGAGATGAACCGGCGTCGGAATCGCCCTAAAGCTGTGCGACATGGCTTCAACGGAGTCCCGGAGATCACCGGGAGATGAACGGATTGCTGGCATCATTCGGTGATCTATTCGGCGCTTCAACGGAGTCCCGGAGATCACCGGGAGATGAACGAGACGGTGGAGCTGGTGCCGGTCGCCGCCCGGACGCTTCAACGGAGTCCCGGAGATCACCGGGAGATGAACGCAGTTATCAAAACGCGCTAAAGCGGTTCGCCACTGCTTCAACGGAGTCCCGGAGATCACCGGGAGATGAACGCCATGATTGCCAGCGGCACCGGCTCAATGAACATGGCTTCAACGGAGTCCCGGAGATCACCGGGAGATGAACCAGCCGAGGTCAGTCGCTCCCTTGCCACCAGCCAGCTTCAACGGAGTCCCGGAGATCACCGGGAGATGAACGGTCGTTACGACGCGATTCCACATGCAAAACCTGGCTTCAACGGAGTCCCGGAGATCACCGGGAGATGAACCGGCTAAATCCCGCAGCCATAAGACAGCCGCCTCGCTTCAACGGAGTCCCGGAGATCACCGGGAGATGAACATACCGTGGCGCGGGTGCTGGGCATCCCGCAGCCGCTTCAACGGAGTCCCGGAGATCACCGGGAGATGAACCCGGCGTCGGAATCGCCCTAAAGCTGTGCGACATGCTTCAACGGAGTCCCGGAGATCACCGGGAGATGAACGGCTATCAATCTGAAGTCGATGAGATGGAACGCAAGCTTCAACGGAGTCCCGGAGATCACCGGGAGATGAACTTTGTCGAGTATGGCGAGAGGGAGTTGGGGTATCAGCTTCAACGGAGTCCCGGAGATCACCGGGAGATGAACGAACCGGTCTGGATTGTGCGGGGACTGACAGGCGCTTCAACGGAGTCCCGGAGATCACCGGGAGATGAACGACCGGCGATGATTCGAACCTGGTTGCCGTGTTGAGCTTCAACGGAGTCCCGGAGATCACCGGGAGATGAACCCGAACGCATTCGGCAGCTTGAAAATAATGCGATGCTTCAACGGAGTCCCGGAGATCACCGGGAGATGAACAGTATTTTTGTAAAAGATTGATTTTAAAAGAACTAAACACTCCCAATGCGAGAACCTCACTTACTGCTCCATTCACAAGCACAAACAACATTGCCAATTCAGACCAAGTTACTATTTTTTATAAAAAATTTACCTCCGCGAAATCCCCCACATTAAGGCAGTCACTCACTGTTCGCGCAACGCCGGAAGCAACATGCCGTACTTACCACTTGTACCATAGCGAGCTGCCCAAATCTCAGTCACCCCAGGCCGACCCAATAACCGATCTATGGGAAGCACACGAAGCAACGACACTTCAGCCAAAGCCAAAGGCTCATTCCACAGAGGCCACACATAACCTGGTGCAGGAGCGCCACGCCACCCAGTAGTACGAGCACGGGTAGATGAAACTGGAACAACTGGATGAAAAGGGATCGCCTCAAAAGCCAGCCAGATCAAACCCGGCTTACCCGGCGGATCAGATTTAGTTGGAGCTTGTGGCTCGTGTGCATGAAACCGTACGGTAATCGGATCAAGGCCAAACGAAGATTGCGCCCCGTAAGCACCGCCCAACAGCGCAACCTCCAAAGATTGGCGGGTGATGGTCAAAGCAAGCCCATGCAGATCGCGCAGCAATTGTTGCCGCCCGGAAGTCATATCAAACCGAGTATTGGCGATGGCTCCCTCGCGCACCACTGCATCCGTCCCCCACCCCGCCAGAAACGCCAGCGCTCGCTGATCCCCTTTAGCGCGTTCGACGGCGAGGCGATACTGCTCAGGCGTCACATTGCGGGTAGCATCCGCCCAGGTAAACTCGATAGCTTCCGCTCGGCCCACCATATTAGCGGTCAGCTCATCCAGAATGGCATCCGCCGAATCCATCCCATCCAACGCCGCCCGACCGTTGCGCCACGCCAAGCGCGCCATATGGCCGCGATCTTCAACCAGCACGCGCAACATGCCCAAAGCGGCCAAAAAACCAATCGGCGACGCTCCGCTCAAACCCGGCAACTCAATCACGGCCGCACTCCTGCTCCGCCATAGACTGGCGTGCGTCAGCGGCCCGTACCAACAACTCCATCTCCGCCAGCCTCCAAGGGCCATACTTCTCGCGCAGCATTGCAAACAAATCAGCCCAGCCGCCGCCGAGCAGAATATGCTCAATGCCCGGCGTATTCGGATCGGCGCACGAGGGAAACCAGGGTCGGCCATAGCCGTGATGGGTCGCCACCAAATAACGAACCAGCGGATCGGTTTCTGCCAGAAACGCCAAGGAAACCAATTCATGCCGAAATCCTTTCGGCAATCCTGATTGGGCGTGGGCGGCGCGCAAATCAGCCAACCGGCGCATCCCGGATTTCGCCAACGCTGGCCCCGCTGCCGCCGCAATCGGGTCGCCGTACAACATGGCCTGGAACCGGGGTTCCGACTTACCGAGATCGTGTTTACTGGCAGCCTTCTCAATCTGCACTCGCTGGGGATGACCGCTCGCCAATTGACCTGCACGCTGTCCAACAGCCTCAAGATGGGGCTTCAGTTCGACCGCTACGCCGCCGCTTAAGGTAGCCTCCACCTCATCCAAAACCCGACCGCGCAACACAACTCCGCGCGGATGCCGCTCGATGGTGTAGCGCCCACTAAACCCGGCCGCCAAATCATGACGGCAAGCATCAATCAGGGCGCGCAATGCCCCATGAGCCGCTTGTACGCGCTCCGCGTCAACGCCGGTTTCAGGATCGACCGTGGTTTCGGCCTCCACTAATTCCTCCACTGCTTCGCGCACGTCTGTCTCTTGGTCACCCAGCCATTCCAACAATCCCGGAACCAGGCGCACGGTATGCGCTCGACGGCTTTCCAGCGAACAAAAATCGGCGATATCGGCTACTGGCTTTACCGGTTCTGAACTATCGGGATGCCAACCGTAGCCGTCGCAGCCGCCATAGGCGGCTGGCAAGACCAGGGTATCGCCGGGAAGAATCTGTTCCGGCCAAACGATCTCGCCACCCTCTGCACCATACCAGCGCAACGCGGGTTTTTTTATGTCGCCACCCTTGGACGAATCCGACTGCGCTACCCCTTCGAGATCGGCGACATCCTGGGCGCGACGGCCTTGCAGCCAAGCGCGTGCTGCGTAAATCGGTAATTCCAATGACTCACCCGTCAGCGGTGGACGCAACTGCACCGTCTCAAGCCAGCGACGGGTATCGCCTTCCACCAAATCGGCTCGCCAAATCAACGTCACATCCGCCGATCCCCGTCCGGCCCCGTGTAGCCAGGGCGCAATATCGATTGGGGGTGCATCCGGCCCCGTCTGGGAAAGAATGGCGACATGCGCCGGTAACAGAGTGGGTACGGGCAGTGGCTCGGCAATCGGCGGCGGGTGCGTCTCCATCACCGTTTGGAGCGCATTGACTCCAAAATCGACTGAACGCTCAGAAGCTATTGCTTGCAGCCAACTCCATGCCTTGTGAATCGCTGCGCCATAAATTGGATCGGGCGGTGGCGAACCGCTATCGCTAGCTTTGGCCTCACGGTAGACGATCACGGCCCGGCTGCTCGCCCTCGAACCTAACCGATTCAACCGACCAAAACGCTGGCGCAAGGCATCCAGTGGAGCTGCCTCACTCACCAGAGCGTCGAAATCCAAATCCGCGCCAACTTCGATGGTCTGAGTGGCGACTACAAACAGCGGTTTGCTTTCCTGAGTGGTTCGACCCGCCCGAATCTGGGGTAGCCACTCCCGCATCAAGCGTTCCCGGTCATACGGACGAATTCGACCGGTGAGCAAGATCGCCCGCCGCTTGCGTTTTTCGGCTAAGTCCTTCCACAGCCGACGCGCGGTCGCCACCCGGTTGACCACCACCCCGATCACCTTAGCGTCAGTTGCTAACTCTTCCGCAGCATCGGCCAAAACCTTGACGAAATCGCCCTCTGCGGTCGGTGCGGTTTGCAGGCGAGCACATTTGGCGGCAGCCAATCGCTGATTCAACACCGGATGGCGATGGTCAGCCAGATCAAGCGACAGCGCAGCATCGGTACCGAACGGCGTCGCCGTCATCGCGATTATGCGCAGATCGGCTCCCTGGTCGATGGCCGCGCGCGCCGTGGCCAGAAAAGTAGTCGAAAGGTGCGCTTCGTCGATGAGATACAGGGCGCGCGTACCGACGAAACCGGCATGGAGCGGAGCCATACGCGGGCTGACCCCGTAGCCTCGATGCAGCAGGCGCGAGCCGATCTGATCCACGGTAGACACCAGCACCGTCACCCGCTCCGGGTACAACACCCAATCGTCATCACCGTGGACACCGCCGCGCAAACGCACTACCTGAAGCGGCCCCAAACGTTCGGCAAATTCTCGTAGCGTTGGCTCTTGAGCGCTCTGCAATTTTTGCCGGATTCGTTCGGCCCGCAGAAAGGCTTCATCCACCACCACCCGCCGATCAATGATGAACGCGATGCGCCGCGCGCCGCCGTAGGCGGCTGCATAAACGGCAGCGTCGATCAGCGCGGTTTTGCCACACGCTGTCGGAACATTAACGGCAGACAGTTTCTCTCCAGCCACCAGGCGGCGGGCGACTTCCTGCTGCCAGGGAAAGGGCGCATAGCCATGCACAGCTTGAAAAAAACCCTCAAAGCTCATGCACTCGCTCCTTGTTCTCGCTCTATCCACGGCCGGAACAAGCCAACACCGAAATAGCGCAACCGTCCGGCAATTACCGGCCCCGTCACCGCTTTAGCGAAATGCACCACAGCGTGATAGCGGGGCTTACGCTCTGGCGATGGCACCCTAAAAGCTGGCGGTGCCCCCTGAAACACGCTAAATGGAGAGATCGCTACTTCCACGGGAACCGGATAACCTGCGTATTGCAAAGATTGTGCAACAGCAACGCGCAATCGCTCTGTATCCGCGCGCTTGGGTGGGCGATCCAGCACCACGGGGGTCACGGTGGCCCACACCGTGGCTGGACCCGTCCAGGTCTTGGTTTGCAAGGCTTTTGGGCACTGCTCGCCTGGTGCGAGTGGAGATAGTTGGGCGATTCGTCTGTCCAGGAGCCGCACACCATCCAGCCGTGCAATGCCCGCCAAAATCTCCGTGCGCTGTGTCACGGATAAGCCAATCGGCAACCCCAAACCCAAGCCGATGATCCGACCTTTAGCGTACGGATGGCCCACATCTGGCAGGGGCAGCCACGCTATAGCAAAATCGAATAAAAGTGATCATAATTGATTGGAGCGAAAGAGAGCATCGACAGAGCAGAGGGTTTGTTTGCGAATGGCTTTGGCCTGCGCCCATTTGTGCTCGATGGGGTTGAGGTCTG
>Ga0209573_1003518_pt1 | contig 17034 bp, 15 predicted proteins | sample TNRBio252014_DNA_FD_185870 | JGI IMG/M metagenome (GOLD analysis project Ga0209573, IMG submission 185870) | Wastewater treatment Type I Accumulibacter community from EBPR Bioreactor in Madison, WI, USA - TNR Reactor_6/25/2014_ DNA (SPAdes)... | ecosystem: Engineered > Bioreactor > EBPR >...
GGTCCTGAAGACTCCGCTGATCGACGGGGAGGGCCGGCTCGTGGGTGTCCTCGGCGTCGCGCGGAACATCTCGGAACGGAAGGCCTCCGAAGCGACTCTGGAGCTGCACAACCGCGTTCTCGGCATGATCGCCGCCGGGGCGCCGCTCGAAGGAACACTCGAGGCCATTGCCCGCGGTATCGAGGGGCTGGAGCCGCGTGTGCACGCGTCGATCCTCCTCTCCGACCCCGGCGGCGTGCACGTGCACCAGCCGGCCGGCTCCTCCTGGTCGACTCCGATCCTGGCCGGGAGCGGCGAGGTCCTGGGCACCTTCGATCTCCACTTCCCGGAGACGGATCGCCCTGCGACGCAACACCAGCGCCTCGTCGACCTCGCCACGCACGCCGCGTCGATCGCCATCTCGCGGAGCCGCGAGGTCGAGGCCCTTCGGGAGAGCGAGGCCCGCTACCGGCTGCTCGCCGATAACGCGACCGATGTCGTCTGGCTCTACGATCTCGACGCGGATCGCTTCGTCTACGTGAGCCCCTCAGCCAACAGGCTCGGAGGCCGTCAGGACGGGAGGGCTTCGAGCTTCTCGATGCGCGATCTCCTGACGGACGACTCCCTGCGACGGGTGGAGGCCCTCCTGCGCTCGCGACGCACGGCCTTCGAAGCCGGAGACGCGTCAGCCCGGTCAGCCGTGATCGAGCTCGACGAGATCCGTCCCGACGGCAGCGTGAGGCCCGTGGAGGTCGCCGCCTCGCTCGTCACAGACCCCCGGGGACGGGTGACGCAGCTGCAGGGGGTGACGCGCGACCTGACCGATCGCCGACGCTCGGAGGAGGCGCGGCTGAAGCTGCACGAGCAGCTTCAGCAGTCGCGGCGGATCGACTCCGTGGTCCGCCTTGCGGGGGGTATCGCCCACGACTTCAACAACATGCTCGCCGTGATCCAGGGCTACGCGGCCCTGGCGCTCGAGCAGGTCGATCCGTCGCATCCCGCCAGCGAAGGCCTGCGCGAGATCCAGACGGCCGCCCGAAGGGCCGCCGGTTCCGTCCGGCAGCTCCTGGCGTTCGCCCAGAAGCAGCCCGCCGCGCCCCGCCCCGTCGACCTGAACGCCGCGCTCGGGCAGCTGCGCCCCTCCTTCGCATCCATCGCCGGCAGTGGCGTCGCTCTGTCGTTCCGACCGGGTGAGGCGGTGTGGCCCGTGCGGATCGACCCGGTCCAGCTCGACCAGATCCTCGAGGCCCTCCTTTCGAACGCGAGGGACGCCGTCGGCGACCGCGGGACCATCGTCGTGGAGACCGCGAACCGGATGCTCGACGCCGGGTTCTGCGCGGTGCGGCCCGGGTCCCGCCCGGGAGAGCACGCGATGCTGGCCGTTCACGACGACGGCTGCGGCATGGACAGTGCCGTCCTCGACCGCGTGTTCGAGCCCTTCTTCACGACCAAGGCGGCCGGGAGCGGACCGGGCCTCGGCCTTCCCACGGTCTACGGCCTCGTGAAGCAGAACGGCGGTTACATCGACGTCGAAAGTGCGCCGGGAGAGGGGACTCACGTCCGCATCTTCCTGCCACGGCTCGTCGGAGCTTCCGCGGACGAAGAGACCGGGGGCGCCGCCGGCGACGGGCCGGACGCCGTCAGTGCCCGGGCTGCAGGAGAGACCGTTCTCCTCGTCGAGGACGAGCCGGCGCTCCTCAGGCTCGCGACGGCGATGCTGCAACGCCTGGGCTATGCGGTGCTCGCGGCGGACGGTCCCGAAGCGGCGCTGAAGACGGCGGCGGAGCACCCTGGCCCGATCCACGTTCTCGTGACCGACGTCGTGATGCCGGGGATGAACGGGAGGGAGCTCTCGGAGCGCATTCGCGCGACGCGTCCCGGGATGGGCCGCCTCTTCGTCTCGGGACACGCGGCGGAGGTCGTGACGGGCGAGGGCATGGTCGGCGAGGGGGTGCGGCTGCTCTCGAAACCGTTCTCGCCGGACGGGCTGGCCGTGGCGGTGCGCGAGGCCCTGGACGCGGGCCGCGCGCAAGGGGCCGAGGCCTCGGCTCGAACGGATGAGCCGCCGCGTGTGCGGGTTCTCTACGTGGACGACGACGAAGCCCTCGTCGAGCTGATGAAGAGGGCCCTGGGCCGGCGCGGGTTCGCCGTCACGGCGAGCTCGGATCCGTTGGCTGCGCTCGCGGTGTTCGGGGCCGAACCCGGTTCCTTCAACGTCGTCGTGAGCGACCTGTCGATGCCTCGGCTGTCGGGTCTCGCGCTGGCCCGCCGGGTGCTCGCGATTCGTCCGGACGTCCCCGTCGTCCTCACCTCGGGCTACGTCTCGTCCGACGACGAGGCCTCCTCGCGCGCCGCCGGCGCGAAGGCGCTGATCCTCAAGCCGGGCACCACCGACGAGCTGGGCGCCGCGCTCGACGCCTGTATCAGGAGCGTTCTTCGGGAGAAGTGAACGGGTCGTCGGTCGGACGCGCTACGGACACTGGATCAGCCCCTGGGCCCAGAGGCAGCCTCCGCAGGCGGGATGGGGGGAACCGGAGCAGTCCTGCCGGTTGTCGTCGGCCATCTCGCAGGTATTGCACGAGCTGCACGGGGAGAAGTCGAAGGCCTGGAGGCGCTGTCTCAGCTCGACGTAGGCCGGATCGGCCCAGAGTTCGGCGAGGCCCTTCTCGCGGACGTTCCCGACGGCGCTGGCATACGAGTGCCGCCGGCGGTCTCCGAGCCAGTAGTCGTGCTCGTAGAGGAGCGCGAGGCAGGGGCTGACGGTTCCGTCCCACCTCACGGAGGTCGTACCCCTCTCGACGAAGGGGCAGAAGTTGCGACCGCGCTCGGCGGAGAGGCGAACGCGCAGGTCGACCGGACCGCCGTCGAACACGGCGGCGAGGGCTTGGCGAACGGCGACCGAAGGCTCCAGACGGGGGAGGAGGATCGCCGGACGCTCCGGCGTGTCGCCATCGCCCGGGGCCAGCCCCTCGTCGTAGAGCACCTCGTCCTTCAGGTCGGCCGTGTAGGCGAGGACGTTCGTTACGAGGAGCCGGTCCATCCCGGCCTCGCGCCCCAGCTTCACGACGTCGGGAAGCTCCGCGACGTTCCGCCGCATCGCGACGAAGGCGATACCGAGGCGTGGGCCGAGACCGGGCGAGGCGTCGCGGAGCCGGCGGAGCGCGGCGAGGTTCTCGAGGATCTCCGGGAGGGCGTCGCCGATCCGCACGTCGCGGTATGCGGCGGGCGTCGCCCCGTCGATCGAGACCCAGAGGCGGTGGAGCCCGAGCGAGACGAGGGCGCGGCGCACCTCCTCGCCGAGGAGAATCCCGTTCGTGATCATCTCGACCCGGCATCCAAGCCGCCTCGCCCCCTCGATCATCGAGAGGATCCGGGGGTGCGCGAGCGGCTCGCCGAAGCCGCCGAAGAAGACGGCCGGCGGCCGGGGGAACGCCGCGAGGCCCCCGAGGATCGCGTCGAACGTCTCTTCCGTCATAAAGCCAGACTGCGCACTCCAGACGTTTCTCACGCACGTCGCGCAGGCGAGGTTGCAGGCGTTCGTCGGCTCGACGTAGACGCGCGCGAGATCGGTCACGGGACGTCGAGCGACCCAGAGCGGGTCACCCGTCTCGATCCTCAGGGCATCTCCAGGGTTGAGGCCGAGCTGCCGGGCTTCAGAGGGGTCGACGACGAGGCGCCCCTCGGCGTCGACCCGCAGCGAGAGGATCAGTGAGGCCTCGCTCAAACCCGCGTTCCGCCTCGCATCGAGACCATGGCGGAGACCCTCCCGCGAATCAGAGTACGGCGTTGAAGAGGAAGCCGACCAGGAGAATTCCGGTCCCAACGACGCCGACGAAGACCGCGATGAGGCGCGGCGTGAGGACCTTCCGGAGGATGACCATCTCGGGGAGAGAGAGGGCGATGACCGACATCATGAACGCCAGGACGGTTCCCAGCGCGGCTCCCTTTCCGAGGAGTGCCTGCACCACGGGGAGGATACCGGCCGCGTTCGAATACATCGGAATGCCGATGAGGACCGCGAGAGGAACGGACCACCAGGCCCCCTTGCCCATGATCGCGGCCATGAAGTTCTGCGGCACCCAGCCGTGGATCCCGGCTCCGACGGCGATGCCGGCGAGGACGTAGATCCAGACCTTTCGGACGATCTCGCGAATCTCCTCGCGTCCGATCTCGAGCCGGCGCTCCCAGCCGATCTTCTCCTCGACGAAGGACGCGGCAGGGCCTCGCATCGCGTAGACCCAGGGCTCGACCCATTTCTCGAGCTTCAGCTTCCCGATCACCCAGCCCGAGGTGAACGCGACGAGGAGACCGGTGACGAGGTAGAGCCCGGCGACCTTCCAGCCGAAGAGGCCGAAGAGGAGCGCGAGAGCGATCTCGTTGACCATCGGGGCGGCGACGAGGAACGAGAACGTCACGCCGAGTGGGACGCCGGCCGTCACGAACCCGATGAACATCGGGACCGCGGAGCAGGAGCAGAACGGGGTGACGATGCCCAGGAGCGACGCCAGGACGTTGCCCCCCGTTTCACGCCGTCCCGCGAGGAGGCTGCGCGTCTTCTCCGGCGTGAAGAAGCTCCTGAGGATGCCGACGACGAAGACAACGAGCGTCAGGAGGAGGAGGACCTTCGGGACCTCGAAGACGAAGAACTCGACCGCGGAGGCCAGGTGCGTGCCGGGCGTCAGGCGCAGGAGGCCGTAGGTGAAGAGCTTCGAAAAGGCACCGTTGAACGCATAGGCGCCGGCCCAGGCGGCCAGGGCCAGGAGGTGAAGGAGGATCGTTCGCGCGCTCAAGCCGGGGGCGGGGCCCGGTGCGGCCAACTGTGCCAGGTCGATCTCGTCCGCCTCCGGTTCCCGGGCCGGCACCGGGAGGGGACAAGCGCTGCTCATCGCCTGATGGAGTCCTGCGCGAGCCCAAGCTCGGCCGCCACGAGAGGCACGAGAACGTCCCGGATCTCGTCCCTCACCCGGCGGAAGACGGGAAGCGCGTCATCCCCCTCGCCCGCGTGAGCCGGGTCCTCGAACGAATGGTGAACCGTCTTCTTCGCCCCCGGAAAGACGGGGCACGCCTCGCGCGCCGAGTCGCAGACGGTGACGACGAGGTCGAAGGGGATCGCCCGCAGCGTCTCGAGGGACGTGCTCGTGTGCGAGGAGAGGTCGACGCCGGCCTCGCCCATCACCTGGATCGCCCTCGGGTGGACGAAGGACGGCTTCGTTCCGGCGGAGTGGACCTCGACGCGGTCGCCGAGGAGGTGGCGGACCCACCCCTCGGCCATCTGGGAGCGGCAGGAGTTGCCCGTGCAGAGGATCAGAACGCGAGGCCTCTCCACCTCAGGCCTCCTGGGAGGCGGCGCGTGCAGACGGGGCGCCGAAGTACCGCCGCTGGAACCAGAACGCGACGTGCACGAGGCCGATCATCACCGGCACCTCGACGAGGGGGCCGATGACCGCCGCGAAGGCGGCCCCGGAATTGATTCCGAAGACCGCGACGGCGACGGCGATGGCCAGCTCGAAGTTGTTGCTGGCCGCCGTGAAGGCGAGGGTGGTCGTCTTGCTGTAGTCCGCCCCGATCTTTCGGCCCATCCAGAACGAAACGACGAACATCAGGACGAAGTAGATGCCGAGCGGGATGGCGATGCGGACGACGTCCATCGGGATCGACACGATGAGCTTGCCCTTGAGGCTGAACATCACGACGATCGTGAAGAGGAGCGCGACGAGCGTGATCGGGCTGATCGCCGGGACGAAGTGCCGGTGGTACCACTCCTTCCCCTTCAGCTTCACGCCGACGAGCCGCGTGAGCGCGCCCGCGATGAACGGGATCCCGAGGTAGATGAAGACGCTCCAGGCGATCTCCCCAATGCTCACTTCGACGAGGCTTCCCTTCAGGCCGAAGAGCGGTGGCAGCACCGTGATGAAGAACCAGGCGTAGACGCTGTAGAAGAGGACCTGGAAGATGCTGTTGAACGCGACGAGCCCGGCGGCGTACTCGGTGTCGCCCTTCGCCAGCTCGTTCCAGACGATGACCATGGCGATGCAGCGGGCGAGGCCGATCATGATGAGGCCGGCCATGTACTCCGGGTAGCCGCGCAGGAAGACGATGGCCAGGACGAACATGAGGATGGGACCGACGACCCAGTTCTGAACGAGTGACAGGCCGACGATTTTCCGGTCGCGGAAAACGTCCCCCATGTCCTCGTATCTCACCTTTGCGAAGGGCGGGTACATCATCAGGATCAGCCCGATGGCGATGGGGATGTTCGTCGTGCCGACCTGGAACGAGTTGATGAATCCTTCGGCCGCAGGAACGAGCGAGCCGATCGCAACCCCGGCCGCCATGGCGGCGAAGATCCAGAACGTGAGCCAGCGGTCGAGGAACGAGAGCTTCTTGGCGACGCCGTCGGACATGGGACTTCAGCCGATCGTCGGCTTCGCCGCGCGGACGAAGGCGCTCCGGAACTTGCCGTCGACGTCGGGGCCGAGGGCGTCGACGTCGATCCCGGCCGAGGTGAGGAACTCGCGGGCGTCGTCCACCCGGTAGATCCGCGTCGGCTCGATGGTGATGTCGACGAAACCGGCGGCGGTCAGCTTCGCGACGTACTCGCTCTCGTCGAGGGCCCCGGCGATACAACCGATCCAGAGCTCGACGCTCTTCTTCACCGGCGCCGGGATCTCTCCCTTCGTCACGACGTCCGAGACGGCGAAGCGGCCGCCCGGCTTGAGGACCCGGAACGCCTCCCGCAGCACCCGGTCCTTGTCGGCGGCGAGGTTGATGACGCAGTTGGAGATGACGACGTCGACGCTCGCATCGGGGAGCGGGATCTCCTCGAGGGTTCCCTTCAGGAACTCGACGTTCGTCGCGCCCGCCTTCGCCTGGTTCTCGCGGGCGAGGGCCAGCATCTCGTCGGTCATGTCGAGGCCGTAGGCCTTGCCCGTCGGTCCGACGCGCCTGGCCGAGAGGAGGACGTCGATGCCGCCTCCGGAGCCGAGGTCGAGGACGACCTGCCCCTCCTCGAGCTGCGCGAGGGCCGTCGGGTTGCCGCAGCCGAGCGAGGCGAGGACGGCCGTCTCCGGAAGGAGGGCCGTCTCGTGGTCGGCGTAGAGGTTCGAGGTGATGGGGTCGCCGGAAAGGCCGGAGGCCGACGGGGCCTCGCCGCAGCACGACGACGGGGCCGGGCCGCAGCAGGAGGCCCGGCCGTTCTGCACCTGCAGGGCTGCCAGTCCGTACTTCTCTTTCACGATGTCGCGGATCTCGTCGTCTTTCATCGGAATCTCCTCCCTATCAAGAATTCTCGATACGTAATTGAAAAAAGGGGTTTCAGCGGCGGCAGCAGGCGGCTGCCGAGGCCTTCGCCGCGCTGGAGAGCTCCTCGAGGGCGAGCCGAACCTCCTCGAACGCCTCCGGGACCAGGGAGTAGTGGATCCAGCGCCCCGCGCGCCGGTCGACGACGAGTCCGGCGTCCTTGAGCGTCTTCAGGTGGAACGAGAGGCGGGACTGCTGGGCGTCGAGGAGACCCGTGAGGTTGCAGACGCAGAGCTCTCCCTGCCGAAGCTCCGCAACGATCCGGAGTCTCGTCGGATCAGAGAGGGCGTGAAAGAGCTCGGCGAGCCGTGAAGCCTGCCGGGCGGCGTCGAGAGCCTTGCGCGGGGCTGGCCGGGAGCGGGTTGTCGCTGTGACCATCGATTTCAATATATCCACGTTTCTTGATATGTCAAGGCTCTCGGGCTCATGCCAGGAAGACGAAACGGACGGAGAGGTAGATCCCGACGGCCACGAAGACGACGCCAGTCACGCGGCGCGCCCAGACCTCGAACGTGCCGACCTTCTTCAGCGCGTTCGAGAGGGCCTTCGTGCCGCCCATGGCGACCAGGGCGAGGACGACGACCGGCAGCGCCGTGCCGAGGCCGTAGACGACCGGGAGGACGACCTTCGAGCCGTGCTGGAGCGAAAGCGGGACGAGGCTCCCGAAGAAGAGCGCGGCCGAGACGGGGCAGAACGAGAGGGCGAAGAGGGCGCCGAGGAGGGCTGCCCCCCAGGCGCCTCCCTCCGCCGCCTTCTTCCTGAGGTCGTCGCTCCCGGCCGTCGTCGAGAAGCCGGAGGAGAGGAGGCCGAGGAGGTACATCCCGACGAGGACGAGGAGCGGGCCCAGCAGCTTGTTCATGTACCGCTGGAGGAACTGCGAGACACCGGGGACCGAGAGGAGGCCGAGGACGACGACGGCGCAGACGGCGGCGTAGGCGAGAGCCCGGCCGATGGAGTACGTGAAGGCCGAGAAGACGACCAGGCGCGGCCGATCGACCCGCCTGCCGATGTAGGAGACGGCCGCGATGTTCGTCGCGAGCGGGCAGGGGCTGATCGACGTGAGGATGCCGAGCCAGAGGGCCGTCGCGGCGGCGGGCGCGAGGTCGGGGGTCACGCCGGATCCAGGAAGCCCTGGACCTCCTTCTCGACGTAGGCCTGGAACGACTCGGGGCTGCCGAGAAGCTGCCATACCTTCTCGAGGTTCTTCCAGCGGACCTCGCGGCCGTCTTTGACCTCCGAGACGACGACCGACTTCGTGTAGAGGCCGTAGTCCTTCACGAAGTGGTTGTTCGCGGGCTCGTCGAGGTTCACCGACCGCCAGACGATGCGCTTGTCGGCGATGGGTGCGGCGAAGCGGGTCGTCATGGTCGAAGCCGTGAGGTCTTCGATTTTCAGGCATGACATGCAGCGCGCCGTGGTGTGGAAGTACGTTACGAAAACCGTCGAGGGCTTTCCGGCCGAAGGCGGCACGGCTGCCGTCGCGGCGACGGGCGCCTCGGCCGCGCGCGCAGGCCGGTCCGCGTCCTTCGGCGCGGCCGGGAGCGGCTCGGGTCGGGCCGCGGGAGCGGCGACAGGCGCAACGGGAGCCGGCGCCGTCGGGGGCGACGCGGGCGCGGCCTCCGGCACCTCCGTCGCAACGGGCGCGGGCGCTTCGGGAACGGCTGCCGGAGGTGAGGACACCCGCGCGGCCTCCGCGGCGGAGACAGCCCGCGCGTGACTCGTCTCCTTGACGGCAAGAGTCACGGCCGTGACGGCGACGAAGGCGAGGAGGGCTCCGGTGACGAGGTGCTTCTTTTCGATGGTCATGAGAAGAACGCTCCGAAGACGAATCCGGTGAAGGTGGCCATGACGACGACGAGGCCGACGTAGACGACCGTCTTCTTCGTGCCGAGGTACGAGTTGATGACGATCATGCTGGGGAGCGAGAGGGCCGGGCCGGCGAGGAGGAGGGCGAGGGCAGGACCCTTGCCCATGCCGGAGCCGAGGAGGCCCTGGAGGATCGGGATCTCGGTGAGGGTGGCGAAGTACATGAGAGCCCCGGCGACGGACGCGAGGAGGTTGGCGGCCAGGGAGTCGCCCCCGACGGCCCCCGCGACCCATGCGTCGGGCATCAGCCCCGAGTCGTGCCCGGGACGGCCCATGAGCCAGCCGGCGACGAGGACGCCGCCGAGGAGGAGCGGGAGGATCTGCTTGGCAAACTCCCACGAGCCGAGGACCCAGGCCTTCAGCTCCTCGCGGTCGTACCAGCGCCAGATCATCCAGAAGAGGAGGAGGAGCGCCGCGCCGACGAGGTACCAGTGGATCGCCCAGACCGTCGCGAAGAAGCCGACTTCCCTGTTGGGCGCGCCCCAGTTCGCAAAGACGAGGATGGCGATCATCGTGCCGAGGAAGGATGCGTCCTGCCAGGGCTGGCGGTCGTTGCCGCTCGCAGCCGAGCCCGCCGCGGCGAACGGGTCGGGTCCGTTCGCGGCACGCGCGGCTTCTTCCTTCCGGAAGATCACGGCCATGAGGAGGCCGATGACGACGGCGAAGACGACGGCGCCGACGATGCGGGCGATGCCCAGCTGGAGGCCGAGGACCCTGGCCGTGAGGATCATGGCGAGGATGTTGATCGCCGGGCCCGAGTAGAGGAACGCCGAAGCCGGGCCGAGCCCCGCTCCGCGCTTGTAGATGCTCCCGAAAAGGGGGAGGACGGTGCAGGAGCAGACGGCGAGGATGCCGCCGGAGACGGAGGCGACGCCGTAGGCGACCGGCCGCTTCGCCGTGGAGCCGAGGTACTTCATCACCGCGCCCTGGCTGACGAACTGGCCGATGGCCCCGGCGATGAAGAACGCCGGCACGAGGCACAGGAGGACGTGCTGCCGGGCGTAGTCCCTGAGGAGGACGAACCCCTCGGGGAGGGCCCGCTGAAGGCGCACGCTCTCGACGGGGAGAAAGTAGGCGCCGAGGAAGACCCCGGCGATGAGGAGGAGCTTGGTGCGTTCCTTCATTTCGGTGCCGCGCGTCTCGGTGAAATGAGCCCACCCGGGACGAGAGGACCTCGAAGAATCAGACCGACGCGAGGAGGGTTCGCAGCTCCTCGGTCTTCGGGATCCGGCCGGAAAAGACGACCTTGCCCTCGAGGACGACGGCGGGGGTGGCCAGGACACCGACCTCCACCATCCGGTCCATCGACTCGTCCTTCACGACGTCGAACGGCAGCGTCTCCGCCTCGACGAGGCTCTGGACGACGCGGTACGTCTCCTTGCATCGAGCGCATCCGGGGCCGAGGACTTCGATCCTTCTGCGGGCGGGGGTGGTTTCCATGGGAGGCTCCTTTCGTCGCGAGCGCGGGGCCCGGTGGCGCCGGGCTGGCTTCGGTCGACCACGAATCATAGATTCTTGATGCGTCGGTGTCTACCCCCACCCGTCTTCGGGGAGGAGGGCCAGGCGCTCAGACGGCGGCGAGGGAGGCCGCCCTCGGATGGACCGAGGACGCGCGGGCCTTCTCCAGCCACGGGCGGTTGGCAAAAAGCTCGTCCGGAATGAGGACCTCGAAGTGGTTGAAGAGGGCCGTGACGAAGTGAGACGACGCCTCGTCGAGCGCGACGGGGCGGTCGAGGACGAGCGCCCGCTGCCGGGAATGGTGGAAGCCCGGGACCCGGTGGGCGACCAGCCGGCCGGCGTCGAGGTGCTCACCGATGACGTCGCGGGAGAGGAAGGACATCCCCTCGCCGTCGAGGACGGCCCGGACGATCAGGTGGAGGTCGTCGTGGACGATGACCTTCCGGAACTCCCGCAGGTCGTGGCCGACGGCGCGCAGGCCCTTGTCGAGGAGCATGCGCGAGCAGCAGCCCTCCCTCCGGACGAAGAACGGCGTGTCGAGGAGCGCCGGGACCGTTGTGTCCCCTGGCAACAGGCCGAGGCCCGGGGCGCTGACGAAGAGTACCTCGTCGCCGGGGAGGGGGAAGGTGGCGAACTCGGTCAGGTCGAAGAACTCGCAGAGCTCCATGACGACGAGGTCGTAGGCCCGCTCGCGCAGGCCCTGGAGGATCTGGTCGGGCATGTTGAAGACGAACTTCAGGTCGCCGGATTCGGGACAGGCGAGCATGAAGTCCTTCATCACGGCCGGGAGGTGCGCGATCCCGAAAAGCGGCGTGCAGGAGAACGAGATCTTCGTCCTGCCACCGAGGACGCGTAGCCCCGACATCAGGTTCTCCTCGACACCGAGGAGCGTCTCCGCGGCTTCGAAGACGAGCCGGCCGGCCGGGGTGGGACGAAGTGTCTTTCCGCTGCGATCGACGAGCTCGCAGCCGTACTGCTCCTCGAGCTGCTTGATCCGGCGGGAGACGCCCGGCTGGGTGAGGTTCATCGTCTCCGCTGCACGGGAAAAGCTACCGGCGCGAATGACTTCCACGAGTGTCTTGAGGTAGGACGACTCCACCGGCGATCCCTCCGAGGCGCGCCCCATAACGGTTCGTTATGGGGTCCATGCAAGCGGGTCAGTGTACGCGAGATCGGGCCGCTCCTACCATGCCGCCCGTCGCCTTCGGGACGACGCCATGCCGCTCGCAATCACGATCCGAGTACTCCGTCTCAACACATCGGCGCCCCGGCGCTCCGGTGAGAAGACCGCTCGCGCCCGGACGGCCGGACCCCATCACGGCCCGGGGGCAACTCCTCGGGCACATCTCTTTCAGGAGGCTAGATGAACATCCCCCGATTCGGAGCGCGTGCCGCTCTCTTCACGGCCGCCCTGGCGGCCCTCCTGGTGACCGGGAAGCCGGCCGCCGCAATCGACCCCACCTTCGACTTCGAGGTGAAGGGCCAGATCTACGCCGAGAACACGGACTTCGGCACGGGTGTCGATCGCGAGGGCTCGCGTACCGACATTCACTTCCAGCGGCTGCGCCTGACGATCACGGCGATGCTGGACGAGACCTACGGCTTCAAGTTCCAGACCTGCGGCAACTGCGGCACTTCCAAGCAGGGAGCGCTCGGCTATGCGGTGACCGCGCAGGACACCGACTGGAACGATCGCGATGTCCGAATCATCGACGGCTACGGCATCGCGAACTACGCCGAGGGGTTCAACCTCAAGATCGGTCTCACCAAGATCCCCCTGACCCGCGCGAACCTCGACGACTGCTTCGCCCCCCTCTCGCAGGACCGGTCGATGTTCGTCTACAGCGCCTACGGGACGTCGCCGGCGAAGTTCAGCCGTGACCTCGGCGTGGTCGCCTGGGGCGGGTTCGTCGACGACAAGCTGCGCTACTTCGCCGGGGCCTTCCAGGGACGCGAAGGGATCACCAAGATGATCCACCCCTTCACCGGGGCCACGGTGACCTCGTCGCCGGAGCCGACGAACTCGATCGAGTGGGTCGGACGCGTCCACTACTCCTTCCTCGACGCCGAGCCCGGCGCCGGCTACCAGGGGTCGTACCTCGGGGAGCTCAAGGTCCTGACGGTCGGAATCGGCGCCGCCTACGAAGGCAGCGCGGTCTACAAGAACGTGGGCCCGACGGGAACGGTCCTGAATGAGGACACTGTCGACTACTCCGCGTTCGCGGCCGACCTTCTCTTCGAGTACCCGACCTCGGCCGGTACCTTCACCGCCAACGCCCAGTACCTGAAGACCGACTTCGAGGACGCCTACAAGACCAACTTCAACCCGGGCGACCGCCTCGCCAACATCACGGGGCTGAACGGCCAGAAGGACGGCGGATTCGTGAAGGCCGCGTGGCTCGCGCCGGTCAAGCTCTTCAAGCATGTCCAGCTCCAGCCCTACTTCCTCGCGGAGAGCTGGGACTTCGCCCACCTTCTCGGAATCAACGATCAGAAGATCGACCTCGTCGGCGGAGGCCTGAACGCCTACATCCGGGGCCAGCGGGTCCGCCTGACGTTCGAGTACTTCAGCACCGAGTTCGACAAGGCGACGGGTTTCGTCGGCGGGCGCGTCGACCCCGCGACCGGTGCCCCGATCGACAAGCTCAAGGAGTACGACACCTTCCGCCTCATGTTCCAGATCGGCGTCTTCTAGGCGCCGGAAGAAAGCACCAAGGAGACAGCTCATGACCAAGCGCATCCTCGCCGTCCTTCTCGTCGTCGCCTTCGGGCTCACTGCCGCCGCCGCATTCGCCGCCGACGCGAAGACGACGGGCAAGGTCCTCTCCATCGAGGAGAACACGATCAAGATCGAGATCCAGGGCGACAAGCCCTCCTGGGTCAAGAAGAACGCCCCCGTGAAGTTCGAGGGAACCGTCGGCAAGGTCCTCGAGGTCTCGGCCGAGGGCGTCACGCCCGTCGTCATCACCGTCAAGACGAAGAAGGCGGGCTCGGTGAAGGAAGGGGAAGCCATCACCTTCCAGAAGGGGACGTCGACGGCGGGCTGCTGAGCCTCTGTCCGGACGTTTCCACGGTCGCGGGGCGGACGGGCCCAGGCCGGCCCGCCCCGCGATTCCCATGATCGAAACGAGGACCAGACGATGATGAGCAGGATCTCCCGAAGGGGCTTTCTCGGCACGGCGGCGACCTTGGGCGCGGGGGCCGCGGCGCTCCCCGCGATCGCCGGCCCGAAGACGCACCCGCCCGGCTGGAGCGGCACCGAACGCGTAGACGAAGTCGCGACGACCTGCGAGATGTGCTTCTGGCGCTGTGGCGTCATCGCCTCCGTGGTGGACGGGAAGGTCCTGCGAGTCCGCGGAAATCCCGAGCATCCTCAGAACCAGGGGCGCCTCTGCGCCCGTGGGAACGCGGGGACCGGCCTCCTCTACGACCCCGACCGGCTGAAAACGCCGCTCCTTCGGACGGGCGAGCGGGGCGAGGGACAGTTCAAGGCCGTCAGCTGGGACGAGGCGCTCGACTTCCTCGCGGGGAAGCTCGTCGAGATCCGAGAAAGACACGGCGCCGAGAGCGTCGCCTTCTTCCCGCACGGGAACGGGGCCCGGTTCTTCGGGACGCTGATGAAGGCCTACGGAACGCCGAACAGCGCCGAGCCTTCGTTCGCGCAGTGCCGCGGGCCACGCGAGGTGGGCTACTCGCTGACGTTCGGGCAGGCGCTCGGTTCGCCCGAGCCGGTGGACCTCGAGGAGTCGAAGCTCGTCGTCCTGATCGGGAGCCACCTCGGCGAGAACGTCTTCACCTCGCAGATCAACGCGTTCGCCACGGGACTCTCGGCCGGGGCGAAGCTGATCACGGTCGACCCTCGCTTCTCGATGGCGGCCTCGAAATCCGACTGGTGGCTGCCGATCCGCCCGGGAACCGACATCGCCCTTCTTCTGGCGTGGATGAACGTCCTGATCGGGGAAGGGCTCTACGACAAGGAATACGTCGCGTCGTACGCCCATGGGTTCGACGAGCTCGCGGCGCACGTGAAGGAATTCACGCCGGAATGGGCCGAGGCGATCACCGAGATCCCCGCGGCGAAGATTCGGGAGACGGCGAGAGCGATGGGGGAGGCAAAGCCGGCCGTGGCCGTTCACCCCGGGCGGCACGTCACCTGGTACGGGGACGACACCCAGCGGGCCCGGGCGATGGCCATCCTCACGGCCCTCCTCGGAAGCTGGGGCCGCAAAGGCGGGATCTTCCTCCCTACCTCGATCGAGAAGGGGAGCTTCGACCTCCCCGACTTCCCGGAGTCGAAGCGTGGCCGCGCGGACGGCGCGGGCGAGAAGTACCCGTTCGCGATCGAGGAGCTGGGCGTCACGAACGGCCTCATCGACGCGACCCTCTCGGAGAAGCCCTACCCGATCAAGGGCTGGATCGTCTACGGGCAGAACATGCTCGAGAGCATCCCGCAGCCGTCGCGGACGATCGAGGCCATCAAGAAGCTCGACCTGATGGTCGTCGTCGACGTCCTTCCGGTCGACCAGATCAAGTACGCCGATCTCGTCCTTCCCGAGGCGACCTACCTCGAGCGGTACGACTCGCCGACGATCGTCGAGTCGGCCAAGAGGCCCTTCATCGCGGTGCGTACGCCGGCCTGCGAGCCGCTGTACGAATCGAAGCCGGGTTGGTGGATCGCGAAGGAGCTGGCGAAGAAGCTTGACCTGGGAGCCTTCTTTCCGTGGGAGACGCCTGCCGAGCACCTCGAGAAGATTCTGGAGCCGGCCGGGGTCAACGAGAAGCACCTCTTGAGCTGTGGGGCCGTCTCCTTCTCCGGAAAGCCGTACCTCGAGGATCGCGCTCCCGAGGATCGGACCTTCGACACGTCGAGCGGGAGGATCGAGCTCTACTCGCAGGACCTCGCGGACCACGGCGCCGACCCGATGCCTCGCTACACCCAGCCGGTCGAGCCGCCGAAGGGGTTCGTGCGGCTCATCTACGGCCGGGCGCCGATGCACTCCTTCGCGCGGACCCAGAACAACGCCACGTTGAACGGACTCATGCCCGAGAACGAGGTCTGGCTCCACCCGATGGCGGCGAAGGCCGCAGGAGTGGGGAACGGGGAGCGCGTCGTCCTCGAGAACGGCGACGGCGTGAAGAGCGACCCGGTGAAGGTCTTCGTGACGGAAGGAATCCGGAACGACTGCGCGTACCTCGTCCACGGCTTCGGCCAGAAGACGAAGGCGCTCCGGCGCGCCTCGGGCAAGGGGGCTTCCGACAACGGCCTGATGAGCCGAGTGAACGTCGACCCGCTCACGGGCGGGACGGGGATGCGCGTCAACTTCGTCCGCCCCGTGAAGGCCTGAGGGAGAGACCGATGGCCCGATACGCGATGGTGACCGACCTCCGCAAGTGCGTGGCCTGCCACGCCTGCACCGCCTCCTGCAACGCCGAGTGGGACGTCCCCGCCTCGTACGCGCGGACCCACGTGAAAACGACCCCCCTGGCAGGGACCTTCCCGAACCTCTCCTCGAGCCCGTACGTCGCCCAGTGCAACCACTGCGACCACCCCCCCTGCGTGCCGGCCTGCCCCTCGGGGGCGACGTACCAGGACGCGGGAGGAGTCGTCCGCGTGGACGCCGACGTCTGCATCGGCTGCGCGTTCTGCGTCGACGCCTGCCCGTACGAGGCGCGATATGTCAGCCCCCGGACGAAGAAGGTCGACAAGTGCGACTTCTGCTCGCCACGTATCGCGCGCGGCGAGCAGCCGGCCTGCGTGGCGACGTGCCCGGCCGGCGCCAAGCACTTCGGCGACCTCGAGGACCGCGACGGAGAGGTGCATCGAATCGTCTTCCACGAGGGCGCCCGCCGCGTCGAGACCACCGACGTCGCCGTCGGTCCGAACGTCTATTACCTCGGCAGGCCCGAGCATCTCGACCTCGTGGCGAAGAGCTTCCCGCCCCATGCCCCCAGGTACCCCGTTGCGCGAGAAGCCTGGAAGCGTCTGATCAAGCCGCTCGTCCTCGGCGTCGTCGGCCTGAGCCTGGTGGGCCAGGCGGTTGCGTTCTTCAACCAGCTCCACAAGGGGGAAGAGGACTTCGATGAGTAGCGCCACCCCGCTTGCGCCCATTCCGCTCACACCCGTTCCGCTCACGGTGGAGCAGGCCGAGGCGATGCTCCAGCGGCAGATCAAGAAGCATCACGTGGCGATCATCCTCGTCCACTGGTTCAACGCGATCGTCTGGCTCGTCGAGCTTTCCACCGGCCTCGCGCTGATCTCGTCGCCCGACCTCCGCCTCGCGCCCGACTGGTATCTCGGGATGTTCACGGGAATGTTTGGCGGCCGCGCGAACCTCCTCCAGTTCCACATCGCCCTCGGCATCACCTGGATGGTCGCCCTCCTCCCGTACGGCCTCTTCGGCTTCCGCACCTACCTCCGCGGCGAGATGCTGA
>Ga0209573_1003519_pt1 | contig 17033 bp, 16 predicted proteins | sample TNRBio252014_DNA_FD_185870 | JGI IMG/M metagenome (GOLD analysis project Ga0209573, IMG submission 185870) | Wastewater treatment Type I Accumulibacter community from EBPR Bioreactor in Madison, WI, USA - TNR Reactor_6/25/2014_ DNA (SPAdes)... | ecosystem: Engineered > Bioreactor > EBPR >...
TTGCCGCGAATTTGGCGAATTCTGCGAATTGGGAAGGCGGAGGATGCTCTCATGGCTGAGCGCGTCGCCGGACGGCATCCTCCACCAGCGCTGTGAAGCGGCGGCCGATGGCGTCCCAGTCGTAGCGTTGCTCGACCAGGCGGCGGGCGTTGGCGGCCAGGCGGGCGCGCAGGGCGGCGTCAGCCAGCAGCGCCACGACCTGCGCGGCGAAGTGGTGCGGGTCGTTGGCCAGCAGCAGGTGCTCGCCGTCCACGACGTCTAGCCCCTCGGCGCCCTTGGACGTGGCCACCACCGGCGTGCCCAGGGCCATGGCCTCCAGGATCTTGAGGCGGGTGCCGCCGCCCTGGCGGATGGGCGCCACGGCCACGGCGGCCCCGGCCACAGGGAGACGCACGTCGTCCACGAAGCCGGTGAGGGTCGCCGTGTCGTCCAGGGCAAGCCCGGCCAGGTCCACGCCCTGCGTCGAGCCGGTGATGGTGAGCGAGACGCCGGGGACCTGCGCCCGGATGCGCGGGTAGACCTCGGCCAGGAACCAGCGCATGGCGTCGTGGTTGGCGCTGTAGGTCAGGCTGCCGTTGAAGACCAGGCTGGCCGGTGGCGGCTGAGCAAGGCCGGGAAGGTTGTGCGCGCAGTCTACGCCGTTGGGGACGACCTCCACGCGGCCGCGGTAGCCGGGCAGGTCAGCGCGGCAGACGGCCTGATCCTGGGCCGAGACCATTGTCACCAGATCGAACTGCTTGAAGAGGCGAGCTTCGTACAGGCGGGTCTTCTGCCAACTGGCCCAACAGCGCAGCCGCTGGACGGCGTTGGTCTGCTCGTCATAGCGCTCCTGCATCCAGCGAGTCAGCGAGTTGTGCTCCTCGAGGATTGTGGCTGTGGCCGACAGCGCTTGTAAGGCGTAGGCCGCCATCATCTCGGTGGAGGCGATCACCGCGTCGAAGGGCTGCCCCTGTAACCAGCGGGCCGCGGCCTGGCTCATGGCCGGTAGGGGGCGGGCCGCCACCGGGGACGGGGACAGGAAGGTGCGCAGCGCGCCGGCCCGGTTGGCGGCGAAGGGATCGATTTCCACGACTTCGACCTGCTGGCACCACTGACGTAGCGGCGCGGCATCCTCAGGTCTAGCCGTGGCAAAGGCAAAGGAGAGCAGCGAGACTTCGTGGGCCTGCCCGAGCGCACGCAGTAGGTGATAGACGCGCAGCTTGGAACCGTTGTCGGGCGGGTGGGGAAACCAGGTGGAGAGTAAGAGGACGCGCATGGTCAGCCCAGGAACTTGCGATAGTCCAACTGATAGCGCAAGTCGCGGGTTCGCTGGCCAATAGGCTTGGCTGGCACGCCGCCGACAATGACAAATGGCTCCACGTCGCGCGTCACCACGGCGCCGGCCGCAACCACAGCTCCTCGCCCAACGGTCACGCCTGGCAGGACAATGGCGCGTGCGCCCACGAAGACGAAGTCCTCGATTTGCACTGCTGCGCCACGACTGTCAAAGGCAGCACTGTTGGGGTCGTGCTCTAGCGTGAAAATGGCTACGCCCTCTGAGATGCTTACGTTGTCGCCGATTGCCAATCCCATACGGCCATCAAGCAAAACGTCTCGATTGACAACGGAATGGCTGCCGATGCGAACAGCAGACGGCAAATAGAAACGGCATCCACGGTGAACACTGGATCGTGTCCCGATAGCTACCTTCAGAACCTCCCGATACAACCAGAGACGGACTGTATGGGAGGGCACGCAACCAATGGCCTCGGCCAAAGCATCACGAAAATCATATGAAACCCAGTAAAGCGCGTTCAGGAAGCGCTTGGCGGGGCGCGGCAGCTTGCGTAGCCAACTGCTGCTCGAAGAAGCTTGTCGACCTAACGTGTTCATTTTCGGCCTGGGTAACAAATGGCTGCAACATCCTGGCCCATGCGTCCCCATCGTCCCAAGAGCGCATCACGCAATGCCAGGGTCCGCGCATTGCGATTAGGCCGTCGTGCGCCCTTGTGGGATTTCACACTGTAGGCCGCGATGGCCAATAAGCTGCGAGCAGTGACACGTGACAGGGTGAGAGCACGGGGAAAACCGCGCAAGTTCTTTCCCAGGAAGAGCATGACGTTGCGCGTCATGTAATAGTCCGTTGCGGGTGAAGCCGTACCCATGGCAGCAGAGATGCGATGCCAGAGTCGGGCTTGTGGCTGATACACGATTCGCCAACCAGTTCTCTGCGCACGCACGCACCAGTCCGTCTCTTCGTAGTAGATGAAGAAACGAGGGTCGAGCAAGCCGGTCTGTTCAATCGCTTGTCGGCGCCAACACATGGCGCAGCCGCTGGCAAAATCCACATCATGGGCTTGACTGTTAGAGTCGTGATCGATCAACTCAGCCTTCAGGCGCGTTGATCCACCGGTTCTCCAATCGATGCTTGCGCCGGCACACCAGATACGTGTGGGATCATCGTAGTAGTAGATCTTGGGGGTCACAACGCCGATCCTGGCATCTTGCTGGGCAGTCTGGATCAGGATCGACAGCATCTGCGCATCAACTATCGTATCGTTGTTGAGCAGCATGATGTATTCAGCCGGCCCCTCAAGCGCATGGCGGATGCCTACGTTATTGCCCTCGGCGAAGCCGAGGTTGTCTCCGTTCTCCAATACCGTGATGTTCGGGAAGCGTACTCGGATAGCCGAAACCGTGTCATCGTCTGAACCGTTGTCGACGACAATGAGCTGCAACCGCTCGGACGGATATGCCATCGCAGCCAACGACGCCAAGCAGTCCAGGGTCAGGTCGCGCTGGTTCCAGGTGAGGATGACGATAGCCACAAGAGGTTTTAGGTCTTGGGTCATGGTTGCCAACTGGGCGGTAGGTTGCGGGTGATCTCGATGTCGCCGAAGGGCTGGCCCTGGCGAGCGCCAACGCGTTGAGCCCAGGCAGCCATGCGCGTCACGCCTTCCTCCAACGGCACAGCGGCGTCCTGGCCAAACATCTGGCGTGCCTTGCTGTGGTCGGGATAGGCGTGCTGCACCTCGTTGCGGGCCGGCAGGTACTGTATCTGGGGCGCAATGCCGAAGGCACTGGCTACGGTTTCGGCCAGGTGTTGCACGGTGTAGGGCTGATCCGCGCCGACGTTGAAGACGTGGTTGTAGGCCGCAGGCACGTCCACGCTGCGGGCGATGACGGGCGCCACGTCGTCGATGTAGCTGAAGGCGCGCGTCTGGCTGCCGTCGCCGAAGATGGTCATGGGCTGGCGCTGCATGATCTGGTTCATGAAGATGCCGATGACGTTGCGGTAACGGTCGCCGATGTTTTGGTTCTCGCCGTAGACGTTGTGGGGCCGGAAGATGATGTAGTCGAGGCCGAACATCTCATGGGCGGCGCGCAGGTCCCGCTCGACAGCGTACTTGGCGATGCCGTAGGGATCCTCCGGCTGCGGCGTCAGGTCCTCGGTCATGGGCAGTTGGTTGACGCCGTAGACGGCGATCGACGAGGTGAAGACAAAGCACTTGACGTCGTGCTTAACAGCCTCGTTGATCAGATTGACGCTGCCGATCAGGTTGTTGGTGTAGTTGAAGCGGCGGATAAAGTGCGACAACCCCTCGGCGGCATAAGCTGCCAAGTGGTAGACGTGGTCGAAGCGGTGTTGGACGAACAGCCGTTGTATCAAAGCATAATCAGTCACGCTGCCCTGAACAAACGCTGCTCCCGCCGGTATCTGGTCCTGAAAGCCGCCGCTCAGGTCATCCAGCACTACGACCTCATGACCAAGGGTCAGACAGGAATGTACAACATGGGAGCCGATGAAGCCCGCACCGCCGGTAATGAGTGATTTCATAACTGTATCAATGATAGCCAACGGGAAGATAAACCGACTTCTGAAGAAGCCATTCAACTCGTGATCACCTGAGTCTCGAATGGCACCGGAGATCTGCTCAACCTGCTGTGATCGAGCGATGGAAGTTACTTCCCTGGAAACACATGGCCGGTCAAACGATCCTGACTGACAGGAAATTCTTGTTAATCTCCGCGGTCATGGAAGGTCTACCCTCCAAAGGCCGGTTGATGTAGTTATCGGGCAATAAGGCGCCCCAAGTGCCACCTAGCCCAGAATGTCCACCGATTCAAGGAATCCCACAGTCGCTTCTCTGAAGGATAGTCTGTGTGTGGTTTTGCAGCGCGACTGAGGTACTCGTCCAACTGCGACCTGGTCCAATTCATCTTCTTGATAAAATATAGTATGTCCTCCTCTAGCGCTTTTGGGGAGGGGTATGGCATTCCCTTCAGAATTTCCAGGGCTTCACCCCGCTCCATCTGTTGGGAGACAATCAATGTGCTGAAATGCACGCGTCGTTTGTCCACTCCGAATTTCTTCGGAAGAATGTAGCCTTGATAGAAACGTGTAAATATTGATTCGTAGTGTTTGTATGGATACGGTTTGTAGCCATACTCACGTTGTAGCATGCCCAGCGCATCGGATTTGTTGTACTCAACGTAGTCTAGAAAAGAAACCCATGTGATCCTGCGAACCATCGTATACCACAAGTAACCATAGGTACCGATCGCGGGAAATGTTCTTAGTCGTACCTTGCCGAATTGTTGCGCCAATGCTTGAATGTTCCGCTTATCATACTTGAGCCAATTCCAGGTCATCGGCATCGACATACCCTCAGTGGCTTCGTTCGTGCCAGCCAAGATGTATCTCAATCCAAACCTTGCAGCCTGCTGATGGTTCACGGCCAACAAAGCATTATCATACAGTAACTCAACATCGATCACATCAGCGTCAAAGAATGCCTGCATCAATTGCCGGTATTCGTCCCAATCGATAACGTGTGTGTATAGGTCAACCCCTAGCCCGCGCACCAGATTTGCTATGTTGTTTTGCGCCAGTTCGGAGTTCCATCCGTTATCCATGTGAACCGCAAGTGGACGCAGCCCGAGCTTGACGGCATACACCAGGGCTGTCGAGCTATCTACCCCTCCAGATACACCCACGATGCAGTCATACGTCTTGCCTTTGCCGTCGTTCTTGACTTTCTCCACCAATGCGTCAAGTGCTTGCTGTCGTTGGGCGGGATCTCTAAAAAGGATCGGTGACGATCGCGACAACATTTCGCGGCAAAAGTTGCATACCCCGTGTTCGTCAAAAACAATATCGGGGGCACTGGTATCCATCACACAGCGGGTACAAATCTGATAGCTACTCTCCACGATTTGATCTCCACAGATTCTCCAACTCATGATATTGAGGATATGTGATCAAGACAGCGCGATGCGGTCCATGAAAGACAAAAAAGGCCCCTGCTGCCACCGCGCTGGCGCCTGCATCAGTCGCGGCTTTGATGTCAGCGAGACTGCCCGCTCCTCCCATGGCGATCACCGGCACGGATAAGTCCGCACATGCCTCCCGGATCAGGGCAAGGTCCATGCCTATCAGTGTGCCGTCACGATCCACGGCATTCACCACTAGCTCCCCTGCTCCGGCCGCGACTACCCGTCGCGAGAACTCCAGCCAAGGCTGTTTCACGGTCTTGCCGGTAGCGGCTGCATAGAGGTCCGGCTTGCCGAGCCAATTGCGCTTGATGTCAACGGATACCAGGACAGCCTGGCTGCCGAAACGATCAGCCAGGCGTGTGACCACGGAAAGGTCCTCCAGAACTGCGGTCTGCAAGCAGATCTTCTCCACACCTAACGAGAACAATTGTTGCGCCTGCGCAATCGTCCGGATGCCGCCGCCGTAGCAGAGCGGCATAAAGCATTCGCTCGCAAACTGCTCGATCAATGCAAAATTCGGCGCTCGATGCTCTTTGCTGGCTACGATATCTAATACCATCAATTCATCGACTTCTTTGTCGTTGAAGATGCGAATTGCATTGATTGGATCGCCTACGTACTTGGGGTTGGCGAACTTCAGAGTTTTGACCAACCCTCCACCGCGCAGCAAAAGGCATGGTATGACACGGTGTTTGAGCATCAGAATTCCACAAACTTCTTCATCAGGTCCATACCGAAGCGATGACTCTTTTCCGGATGGAACTGCACGCCGAAAATATTCGCATGGCTGACAACTGCTGCAAAGTGATAGCCGTGATGCGTGACAGCCAGAACATCTTCGGGATGGCTGCAAACCACATGGTAGGAATGAACGAAGTAAAAGCGCTGTTCGTCTTGGCCGACTTCTATCAAAGGATTGGGCTTGACTACCGTAACGGTGTTCCAGCCCATATGTGGAACCTTCAGAGTGGGCGCATCATTCACGCGAAAACGTTTCACGTGGGCGTCAATCCACCCAAGGCCGGGAAGATGCCCTTCCTCACTGGATCGACACATCAGTTGCATGCCTAAACAGATGCCCAGCACAGGTACGCCGCGATGAATGACAGCTTCATTCAGGACGTCAATCCATCCATTGTTCATCCCTGCCATGCCATGATCGAAAGCGCCGACACCAGGAATAATGAGCTTATCGGCGGCAGAAACAGCGGTCGCACTAGACGCAACAGCCACATCCGCACCGACTCGCTTGAGCATGTTGACAATAGAACCCAGGTTGCCCATGCCGTAATCGATAATAGTAATCATATCAATACCTTCGTCCAGTCAAGCCAAGGTGTCAGCCGTTGAATCTCCTGAACAACAAAGTACGCTGTTGCTGGCTTCTTACATCGAAGGTTGCAGCTGAACGCCTTCCCTATGACTTCCAGGATTTGCGTCATGGTATGCCACCGCAGTTCTCCCAGGGACTCAGGGTCATTGCCATGATTATATCTCTGAATGAAGTTGTGCATAAATTGTCATCATCTCCTGTGCATTCTCCGTGATTGTTTTGACGACTGGTATACTTTGCCGCAATTGGTGCAGTAGTTCAGGTTTTTCGACGATACGGGCAATTTGGCACGCCAAATCATCGGCATCTGCGGTTCGAAAATGCAGTCCACAGACTTCATGTTCTACCGTCTCGCACACCCCAGGCTGATCGCTGACGATCACAGGAACGCCCGCTGCGAAGGCTTCTTTGATTACGGTTGGATTCACCTCAAAGCTGAGAGATGGCACGACGACGACATCAAGTTCACTTAGTACGCTGGCCAGTTGGGAGCGTGCAAAAGGACCGGACCAATGGACGCTGGCCACAGACTGCGCCTGTAGCGCTTGTGCATAGTCTGGTTGCTGCGTGGGATCGCCATAGATGAAGAGCGCGGCCGGAGTGCCTTCGGGTAGCCGGCCAAAGGCGTCCACCAGAGTATGCACACCCTTGATCTGCTGGATGTGGCCGATGTAGCCAAAACGGATCGGGGAACTCGAATGGCGCTGGACATCCGCAGCCCATGCCGTGTCGAAACCCTGCAGCGAATAGACCATGTGATCAGTTCGGAAGCCATGCCGTGCAAACAGGTCGATCAGCGAGTGCGCAGGCGCTACTGCCACGTCGACGCTGGCTAGCGTCTCACGCAGGTAGGATTGGCGACGGGTAATGTCGCCCAGCATACCGACCAATCCTGGCTGGCGGGTGATCCATGGGAAGCGACCTGCCTGCGACAACAATTTCTCCTGCATTAATCCGGGCAAGAATCTACCTGACCACCGCAGAGCCTTGGCGCCATCCAGCACACAGGCTTGGCACCCCCAGGGCGACTCCGGCCCGGGGCACACGCGGCCATCCTTGCGCACCAGGTTCTGCAAGGCGCACATGAACCAAAACTGGTGAAGATGTAGGACGACCGGTATCTGCAGCGCCTTGGCTTCCTGGATTACCCTGGCCGACAGGGTCAGGCAAGAGTGGACATGCACCACATCCGGGCGCGCTTGCGTAAGTAAGTCACGAAAAACAGGCGCCAGGGTCTCGTTGTCGTACAGGCAGTCAAAAGGCGCTGGCGCTTTGCGCCAATTCAAATGGATGCGATGCACCGTCACGCCGTTGCGCACATCCTGGGTGATGCCGTTGAAGTGGGCCGGGCCTTCCTCCCAGGCGCCTGCACACACCACATCGACGGTAACGCCAAAACGCACGAGTTGTTCGGCCAGTTGAACAGTATAGAGCGTGGCCCCGCCAATACGCGCTGGTGGGTAAACGTCAACTACCAGAAAGAGACGCAGGGATGATTCATGTGCCATGTGTGCTGATGACGTGATCAAGGAGGCTGGCGAGTTGTTGTGTCAACATCTGTCGATCAAACTGGCTGATAAACTCTCTGTCTGGATGATAGAACTGTCTCCGAAAGCTGTCATAGTCCTGTGCTATTTGCCCTAGAATCGTCGCCAGTTGCACGATATTATCCGGATCAATCGCACAGCCGATGCCACTACGCCGTACCAAATCCGCTCCCACTCCAGAAGCTATGGCAAGCGCTGGAACACCTGCCGCCATGTACTCATATACTTTGCCTGATGAGGCTTCAGGGCTTCCACGCAATAGCAGCAGAAGCATGTCAGCCGCCTGCATCAATCTTATGGCATCGGGGTGAGGTACACGCTCCAGATCCAGGCAGAAAAGATGCGAGAACGATGAGTTTACTATCGCGTGTACATCCGCAGAATGCATCTGACCAACAAAATGAAAATGTAGCCTCTCAACAAGGTTATTGTGATATCGCAATTGTTCGAGCGCTGCAAGTAGCGGTTGGGTAACCCCTTGATAGGCCTGACCAGGGTGCAGGAGAGTGATGCGTTGTTGTTCTCGCACAGGCATGTCACCAACATCCACGTATCCATCAACGAAATCATTGCGATCAAAACCGTTGGGAATTGTCAAAAAAGGTTTCACTCGGTCTTCTTGAGATACCTTCTCCCTGAGCATGTTTAAGACAGGCTCGGTCACGGACACTATTGCTGAGGCGGTTTCCAGTACTCTGGTTTCTACAAGTCGGTCGAACCCATGTCGTAGTCCGGTGTTATGATAAGTAAATGAGTTATCCGTCCACGGATCGCGCGCATCACATGTCCATGGCCGTCCGGTTAGCTCTTGAAGCAAGGCGCCCGCTAGGGCAGGAGACCACGGAGGGGAAGTCGTAAGGATCGCATCAATGTTCTCCTGCCTGATGATTCTACGAGCAAGCGGCACGATCCGCAGAGACCAATACAGCTTATCGTCGATAAGAGGGTTCTCCACCACGGTCAATGGCGACAGGATGGCTCGACGCAGGCGTGTAGCCAACGACAAACCTGGTGACGCTGCGCGTCCCGGTGCGACCCCAGATGTTTCAGCCGGAACTGGGCTAGGCACGGGCTGCCAGCCCACGAGTTTCGCCAGGCGCTTTACGGGCTGGGGTCGGGGTGTGGACACACGCCAAACTGGCACAACTGAGGGTATATCGGCAAGCAGAGTTGTATCTGTTCCTTGCACTTGGTCCTGATCGGCGGCAATCACATAAGGCTGCCAGCCAAATTGCGGAAGATACTTGACGAATTTCGCTGGACGCTGGACCCCACTGCCCCCGATGGGTGGAAAATGATAGGCGATGAAGAGGACCTTACGCATTTTCATGGGGTGGCTGCCTGCTCAATCTGTTCGATAACTTCCTGCACCATGCGTCTTTCGTCAAATCGGGCTTCTGCCAGCGCGCGCATACTTCGCTGCAAGGAAATCCGATCTTCGTCATGCAAGCTAGCGTAGTTCAATAGCTTGCTGCGCAAGTCACGAGACGTCACAAAGATGTTCTCAGCAGGTAGAACCTCCTCGACTCCTCCCCAAAAATGGCTGAGACAAAAGCATCCACTGGCCATCGCTTCTAGCAGGGCAACCTGTTGCCCCTCCCAGTAACTGTTGGAAATAAAGACATCGATGTCATGATGCCACGTATCGATGTTCTGCTGATAACCACGCAAAGTAACGGCATCATGAAGCTCTAGCTTGTCGATTAGGGATTGCATTGCCCAGAAATAGCGCAGCGCATCCTCCGTTCCGGTACTCCCGACTACATCCAGAACAAACGGATGGCCGTCCTGCCGCAACTCAGCCACAGTCAAGATGGCCTCATAGATACGTTTGACCGGAAAGAGGGAGCACAACATGCCGAGGCGATATCCATGCTGTCGTTGCGTACCATGGAATCGGTCGAGATTGACGCCGTAGGGAATTACCACCACCGATTTTGGAGGCGTCTTTGCAACTGCGAACAAGCGGCGTTTGATATGATCGGAAGGCACAATCACGATGTCAACGCGCGACCAATCCACCAACGGGGCGGTGACGGCGAGCTCAATAGAGTGCAGGCGACAAATGATCGGGCATCTTTTCCGCATGTGGCTGGCCTTGACCAGCAGGGAACCCGCCCATTCAAACACCACTACTGCTCGATTGCGCAAGAACTGAGCAAGTTGGATGTCCAAGAGGGCTTTGTTGGCAGACAAGCCGATCACCGGCGCTCGTATGAAGCGAGGCGCGAAAACGGCAACCTTGTGCTTCTTCCACAGCTCATCTTCAATTGGACGGAAGAATTGAGGATCATCCTCAAACACAATCCCTATGTCGGACATTTACTCTCTCTCTTCTGGATTCATGTGATGTCCTGAGATTCCTCTCAGCTCTGGCGCCGGCGTTTCAATTGAAACAGCACCACGCCACCCACAACTACCAGGGCGGGAAAGGCGCTGATTATCAGAATAGCTGAACCGCTAATGGTAGTGTGTTGCGCATCACCCGCTTCCCAAGCGCCAGGTACACCACTCGTTAAGGCAGAGTCTGTTGTCAACGCGGTTATCGGCTCTGAGATGGCACGAGGGATCGATGGTGTGTCGACAGACTGAAGTTCTGCCACGCTCTCCGCCTTTTGTGTAGGCGCTGCTACAACATTTTCTGTCGCTCTTGCCGGTGTAGCGGGCGCGCCCGTATCGTACGAGCTGTACCAAATGTCCGCGCTATCATATTCTATCCAGACGGCGTGGATTACATGCCCCAGGGATATCGCAGCAGATGGTCCTTGGGAGTCCGGCAGGTCTCCAGAAATGGCAAGCGCGGAGCTCCACCCGCGCTCCTCCAGGCTGGAATACCAAATAGACTCCTGGCGTCCCAGACCTATGCCAGCAGAAACCAAGTGGATTCGCGCGTCGTTATCCTGTAGCATGGTAGGAGGGCCAGCGTATCCGCTTGCCAAGGAAATCGTGGCGCTGTCGCTCCAATTATCTCCGCCATCTGACGACCAACGATGGTACCGCCCACCAGCTGCTAAGTTGCCAATCCAGACCAAATGCAGCTTATCGTCGGCGTCGACGAATAACTCGCTTGCGCCATAACCCTGACCAGGCGCAACTTCTTCCACCACAGGCCAGGTTTGTCCTTCGTCGATTGATCGACTAAGCCATACACCGGCCGGCGCCCAATTCGTTTCCTCTGCATGTCTGGTCCAGGAAACAAAAACCCGTCCAGTTGCGTCGACTGCCGTACTCACGAGACTGAAAGCAAACTCCGCCTGAGTGTTGCTGGTTACGACCACAGGAACCGACCAGTTGTCTCCGGTGTCATCTGCATACAAGGTTACGATCTCCTCGGCATTTCGCACATATGCCACGTGATACTTGCCGGATTGATCCAGCGCCAGGTCGGCGCCATGAATGGATGCGCCAGATTCCAGCGGCACGGTGGCCCATGCTTGAGCCGATCTCGCATCTGCGGCATCGGCCATGCTAATGTTCAACTGATTGTTCTGGCTCCAGAGCAACGCCAGCCTGTTGTGTTGATCAACTGTCAATGCGTGGGGCACAGCACTGTCACCGCGGCTGACAGCCAGGATATCGTAAGAGTCCGACCATGTCCCGTCAATGAGGCGTTTGTAGTACACAGTATCAGGGCTGGTGGAGTCGTCCTCCTGACTGGATTCACCCCATACGACATGTACAATGCCCACCGAGTCGGACGCAACTAACGGAGATGTAGAATACGACTGGGTATTGGAAAGATTGATCGGCTCCGTCCAGACACCCGGTGCCCCGGTTTCTCTAACTGAAAGCTGTGAGAAGAACGCCAGGAAGGGAAACAGGGCTATGCTTAGGAGACAGATATGAGGAGTACAGATTCGGGCTTTCACGCTGTTAGTATACCTTCAAAGTCGTTGGCGCTACCAATACGAGCTGTCTTTGCAGAATACCTCAACCCCCGATACTTCCCGAGCGATGCTTGGGTTGTCTGAAGGCAATTGTACGAGAAAAGCAACCCACTGAAGCCGCATCATGGTAACTTTGTGTGGCTGGTTGGCTCACAGGCCAGATGCTGACTCAGCTGCTGGCTCGCGCGTCGATAGCCGTTGCATGGAGACGCATGAGCATATCTTCGATCAAGACCAGGGGACTTAATTCGTAACATAGCTCAGCCACTGTCTCTTCTACGCATCCAGTTTCGTGGGGTTGACTACAGGCTCATTGGCCTGATTCACGCGGAAGATGTCGAAATCACAGGAGATGTAACCTTCGGTGCTCATGCCGAGACGCTCGCTCACGACCTCAATGACCTCGATGTTGAACGCATCTGGAATGAAATCAAAAACCTCTCCATTGTAGTTACCCATCCACAGGCCGAGAATGTAGTTCCCAGGCTTAAGATGTAGCTGATCCATTCTCAAGCAGTAGTAGTTCGACCCAGCGGTCACTTGAATCGTTTTGCCCAATCCGACGATATCTGCATTCACCAGCTTCACGCCAAAGCCATCGTAAACAATGACCGAGAGTGTTCCGATCTCTCGGCTGATGTCTGATTGGATATTCATGAAAAAGCTGGCAGGGCCATTGGGATAGAGATCACTGCTGTGGCCCTCATTAGAACTGGTAAACCAGATGGACCTAAACTGAACTTTGCCGCTGCCGCTTCTTGAGCATCCGGTCAGGTCGATCCACTCACCGGCCGGCGCACCAGAGGACTTCGGAAGATACATGTCCACAATACGCTTGGTCGCTCCAGCAGCAGACAGTCTTCCGCCCTTGAGCAACACGGACGTCGGACAGAGTCTTTGTACGGCGTTCATGTTGTGACTGACAAACAAGACAGTTCTGCCCGCCTTGGCTACATCGTCCATCTTTCCAAGGCACTTCTTTTGAAACGCTGCGTCACCCACCGACAACACTTCATCCACTAAGAGGATCTCTGGCTCCAGGTGGGCCGCCACGGCAAAGGCCAGACGCACGTACATGCCGCTACTGTAACGTTTGACGGGCGTGTCCAAGAAGCGTTCGATCTCGGCGAAGGCCACAATTTCGTCGAAACACCGACTGATCTCGCGACGGCGCATGCCCAGGATTGTACCGTTCAAGAAGATGTTTTCACGCCCACTCAACTCAGGGTGGAAACCGGTGCCCACCTCCAGCAAGGAGCCAACTCTGCCGTGGATCTCAGCAGCGCCGCTGGTCGGCTCGGTAATGCGGGAGAGGATTTTTAAGAGCGTGCTCTTGCCGGCGCCGTTGCGTCCAATGATGCCTACGACCTCACCACGCTTGACTTCAAAAGAAACGTCCTTAAGCGCCCAGAGATCGTTGGAAGAAGCAGGCGGCGATTTTGCCGATCGGCTGGCGCGTTGAAAGAGTCCTACCACTGAGTCGCGCAGGGTGTCATGACGCTGGTCAGCGGCGCCAAGGTGATAGAGTTTCGAGAGGTTTTCGATCCGGATAGCGATGTCGGACATGGGTGTTTGGTGTCTCACGGACAAGTCAAATCAACTGGACGTTTGATACGATACACGCGGGTGAAGCCGTCGATGCTGGCATAAGTCTCCTCAAACAGAACCGAGGACTCTTCCAAAGTCGGTATGATGAGCTGTTGCGTGGCGTTGTCCCATGAGGATGGTGTTCCAGGTGCCATCTTCGGGCGTACCAAGACATAGTCGGCGGCGCTGCAGGCGATGCGTTGCGCCAAGACCACGCGATCATCGATAACCGACGGGAAGGGAATGACTTCGCGCTCCGAGTACAGATAGACTTCGCGTGGGCTGCTTGCCATAACGACAGTGTCAACAGGTGTGGAGGCACGTAACCACATAGTGCCTAACGTCACATCGGGCAAACGCTCACGCACCGGCCTCACCACAGCCTGTGCTGTACGGGCCAGGTAGAGCAGCATCAGCACAGCACAAGCTATGCCCATTACTCGAGTCACGCGCGTTTGAGAGCGAAAACCGGGTATTCGGCTCAACACCCAGGCGCTGCCAAGCCAGAAGTAGAGCACGAGGAATGGAAATATCGGCGCCAGGTAACGCTCACCGCCGTCGAGCGCCATTCGGGCCATGAGCAACAGAGCAAAATAGAGCGCCACGTAGGTCTCAACAACCCAGCCAGATGAATAGCGTTTTACAGTCCAGATCAATCCGATCAGAATCACGACGAACACCAAGCCCCCCAACACCGTTGGCACAGAATCATAGCCCAATCGTGAGAATAAGGCGCTGGTTTGCGGGCCACCTAGTCCAGGCACAAGGGTGTTCGGGATCATTCCGGTCGTGATCGAAATGAGGTTCACGGCAATCGAACGGGCAAAGGCTCCCGCAGATGTGGGCGTCAGTTGGGTCACATACTCGCCGGCGGCCGCACTGCCCAGTATCGTGTTGCGCAAGGGCCAGAGGGCAATGGGTGAAAAGAGGACCCCTACCGCAACAAGCCAACGAGTGGGTCGCAAGCGTCCCCACAGAAAGGCGGCAATAGCTACCAGCAGGGTTATTCCGACTAAGCGAGTGGCGCTTGCAACCATGGCGCAAACCAGAGCCACTATCAGCCATCCACTCTGATTCTGCCGTTTCGCCCAGATGGTAAGCGCCATCAATGCAGCTAACGAGAACAGAAAATAGGGCGCCTCTGACATGACATGCCAACCCATACCCACAGTGAGCGGCGCCAGCGTAGCGATTGCAAAGACCAGTCCCCATCCGGCAACCTGGCGTTCGCGAAGAATAACGAGGAAACACGCCAGACCACTCAGCACCAGGAACATCGACTGCACCTGCAGCGGCCAGAAATTGCGGGCCAGTAACCATCCATAGTCGAACAGACCCAACAACGGGGATAATAGAACCGGGTACACGGGCGGAACTTGTGTATGTGGCGGGTTGCCCGGATGCATCAAATCCACATAGCCATGACCATTGGCGATCGAGTTTGCCAGGTTGATATAGAGCGCATCGTCCTGATACGCCCCGGTCTGAAATGTGGGCATGAGCAACAACGTTGCAGCCAGATACGCGGCAATCGCCCCAAATACGATCATCCACTGCAGTCGGTTGGCTGATGCATTGGTTGCAGTCTGCTCAAGACTCAAAGGCTGTTCTGTGGTTTCAGGCGTCGCAGTTTCGTTCAGTGCCATATCGTGGTCAGGTCGTTACCAGTCGGTCGCTGCTGTTTCGCAGACGGTATCGAGCGAATCTCGATAGGACATGTCTGGGTACATTTTGGATGTCAAGGACGATGGCCTGCAGGACAAGTTGAAATCCCAGGAAGAACGGAAGAACGGCCAGCATGACAGTCCCAGTCGTCGCAGGCACCCCCGTATGAATTGAGCGCCCCCACGCAAAAGCACCCCAGATGCTGCCGGCAATCATCAACAGCATGCCGATAGTAACGAACAGAGAGGCAATTGAAAAATCAACTACAAAATATTGCAGCCATACTCTGTGCAGAAATGATCGAAACAGCAGGATAGGGAACTCCCTGGCCGCTCGTGATACTGACAGCGAACTCGTCTCATCGTCGTATTTTGCGGGCATAAAGACTTCGCTTACCACGGCACGCGCCAGACTGAGTTCCACAAGCATACTGGTCTCAAAGTAATAGCGGCGATGGATTTTTGCTGGGTCGAGTCTCCGATAGACGTCTGCATCGAGTGCCGTGAAGCCATTTGTGGGATCGAACACGTTCCAGTAGCCACTGGCTAGTTTCGTCAAAAATGACAATCCCAAGTTGCCAACTCTGCGCACAAACGGCATAGAACTCAGTTCATGCGTTTGCACGAAGCGGTTACCTTTTACATAGTCGGCCTTTGCGTCAAGAATCGGTTGCACAAGATACGGGATGTACTCAAGCGGCATTTGATTGTCGCCATCAACTTTGATCAATACCGTGCCGCCGATTTCCAGCGCCGCGTTGTACCCGGAGATCATGGCCCCACCAACGCCTTGATTCCGGTCATGAGACACACAAATCACTCTATCATTGTTCAGTTCGATAACTCGCTGAGTTGAGGAATCTGGACTGGCGTCGTCCACCACAATGATCCGCCAAATCCAATCTGGAAGACCCTCGATGACCTGCTGAATGTGATCTTCAACTCGGTACATCGGTATGATGACGCAAATGCGATCAACAAAGTCTGCGCCAATGGAGTCAGATGGTGACATCTCGGAATATCCAGCGATCTTCAGCGTTGACATCGGACGGTCTGAACTTGTCGACCTGACAGTGATATCTCGGTCTACCGCACAACAGACACGTAGCCTATTCCCGCTAGCATTAGCGCAATTCCAATCAGTCTATGAATAGACAAGGATTCGCCTAGACCCAGAGTCGCGCCAACGGTAACAAATACGAACGCGCACGTAACAAAAACTGGATAGCTCAGACCAATAGGCTGCTTTGATAGAACTACAAGCCACATGAATGTTGCAATGATGTAACTCACGACACCCAAGACAAAGGTTGAATCGCGCAGAAGGTGAAGCAGGTTCCAGAGCGTCTGTTCTACCGACCCAGCCAGAAGTGTGGTGTTAGTGACACTCTTGCGCAACAGAAGATTGCCGGTCGCCGTTAAAAGGCTAGTCAGTACGATAAGTAAGAGATTCTGAAGGTTCACCAGATGCCTTTAGCCTTCGATCATTGCTCAAGCCACGTGTTGGCTTCCACCCGTCCGCTGGTAGGTTCCGTAATGAGCGAGAGGATCTTGAGCAGGGTGGACTTGCCCGCGCCGTTGCGACCGATGACACTTGCACCTGACGCAAGTGCAGGTGTGCCGACCACCTCACCGCGCTTGACCTCGAAGGAGACGTCCTTGAGCGCCCAGAGGTCGTCAGAAGCTTGCCGCGAATTGGGCGAATTTAGCGAATTCACCTGAGAAGCTTGCCGCGAATTTCGCGAATTGGGCGAATTCA
>Ga0209573_1003520_pt1 | contig 17033 bp, 20 predicted proteins | sample TNRBio252014_DNA_FD_185870 | JGI IMG/M metagenome (GOLD analysis project Ga0209573, IMG submission 185870) | Wastewater treatment Type I Accumulibacter community from EBPR Bioreactor in Madison, WI, USA - TNR Reactor_6/25/2014_ DNA (SPAdes)... | ecosystem: Engineered > Bioreactor > EBPR >...
CTGGGTGCGGGCCAGAAGCGACTTGCGGGTGCCGATACGAAGGGGCGGGGTGGGGCTCACGCTTGCGTCCAGTCAGGGGGTGCGGCTAGGTCGCCACGAATGACCAGTGGCGACTATACGGTTCTGGGTCTGGAGACCAGTTGCGACGAGACGGCGGCAGCCGTCGTGCGTCGCCGTGCGGATGGATCCATCGAGGTCCTGTCGTCGGTCGTGGCCAGCCAGGACGAGCACAAACCCTTCGGCGGGGTGGTGCCCGAGATCGCCGCGCGCGGCCATGTCCGCATCATTGATGACATCGCGCGCGAGGCCCTGGCGGCGTCAGGCCTGGGGTTCGAGGGGATCGACGGCGTGGCGGCGACCGCCGGGCCGGGCCTGGTCGGCGGGGTCATGGTGGGGCTGAGCTTCGGCAAGGCGGTGGCGCTGGCGCGAAACCTGCCGCTGGTGGCGGTCAATCATCTGGAGGGCCATGCCCTGTCGGCCCGGTTGGGATCGGAGGCCGCCTATCCGTTCCTGCTGCTGCTGGTGTCCGGCGGCCATTGCCAGCTGCTGGAGGTGCGCGGGGTCGGCGACATGACGCGGCTGGGCTCGACCATCGACGATGCCGCCGGCGAGGCCTTCGACAAGACGGCCAAGGCGCTGGGCCTGGGCTATCCGGGCGGACCGGCGCTGGAGCGGCTGGCGGCGTCGGGGGATGCGACCAAGGTGGCGATGCCGCGCGCTCTGCTGGGGCGCAAGGGCTTCGACTTTTCGTTCTCGGGCCTGAAGACGGCGGCGGCTCGGGCCGCCGACACCGCCGCGACGGACCAGGATCGCGCCGATGTCGCGGCCTCGGTCCAGGCCGCGATTGCGCGCCAGCTGACCGAACGCTCCGAGCGGGCCATGGCCGCCTATGCCGAGCGGCACAGCCACCGGCTGTTCGTCGTGGCCGGCGGGGTGGCCGCCAATCAGACGGTGCGGCGCGATCTGATGCAGGCGTGCGAGCGACAGGGCTTCGCCTTCGCCGCGCCGCCGCTTGAATACTGTACCGACAATGCCGCCATGATCGCCCTGGCCGGGGCCGAGCGGCTGGCGCGCGGACTGACCTCGGGGCTGGATGCCAAGGCGCGGCCGCGCTGGCCGCTGGATGAGGCCACGGCCCTGTCCGACCCGCTGTATGCAACCGGCCGCAAGGGAGCCAAGGCATGACCCATTTTACCTCGGTCGGGGTCATCGGCGGCGGGGCCTGGGGCACGGCCCTGGCGCAGTCGTGCGCCCGCGGCGGCCTGTCGGTGCGGATCCAGGCGCGCGAGGCCGAGGTCGTCGAGAGCATAAATGCGCGCCATGAGAACGAGGCCTTCCTGCCGGGCGTGAAGCTGGAGCCGGGTGTGGTGGCGGTGGCCGAGCTGAGCGCGCTGGCCGATCTGGACTTCGTCCTGGCGGTGCCGCCGGCCCAGCACATGCGCCATGTGCTGAGTGAATTCGCCCCGTCGGTGCGCGAGGGGACGCCGATCGTGCTGTGCTCCAAGGGGGTCGAGCGCGGGACCCTGAAGTTGATGACGGAGGTGCTGAAGGAGACCGTGCCGCAGGCCCGGCCCGCGGTGCTGTCCGGCCCGAGTTTTGCTGCCGATGTGGTGCGCGGCCTGCCGACGGCGGTGACCCTGGCCTGTGAAGACGCGGTCCTTGGCGAGGCCCTGGCCCAGGCCGTGGCGGCTCCGGCCTTCCGGCCCTATCTGGCCGACGACCTGATCGGGGCCGAGGTCGGCGGCGCGATCAAGAATGTGCTGGCCATCGCCTGTGGCATTTCCGAGGGGCGGGGTCTGGGCAAGTCGGCCCATGCCGGGCTGATCACGCGTGGCTTTGCCGAGATGACGCGCATCGGCGTGGCGATGGGTGGCCAGGCCGAGACGGTGGCGGGCCTGTGCGGCCTGGGCGATCTGGTGCTGACCTGCTCCAGCCCGCAATCGCGCAATATGTCGGTGGGGCTGGCGCTGGGGCAGGGGCAGACGCTGTATCAGGCGCTGGAGGGCAAGCGGTCGGTGGCCGAGGGCGTCGATTCGGCTCCGGCGGTTCGCCAGCTGGTCGCCAAACTCGGGGTCGAGGCCCCGATCTGTGAGGCGGTCGCCGCCATTCTGGCTGGAGAGATTGATGTCGACCAGGCCATCGACGGCCTGTTGAACCGGCCCCTGAAGGCCGAGCGATGACCGACGGCCCGCCACCTTCGGACCGCCCGCGCGTCTGGAAGACCCCGCCGGGCGTGGCCGTGGCGGTGCTGGCCGACATCCCCGAGCCGGGTGCGCGTTCGGTGGTGGTCCAGATCGGCGAGGCCTTCTTCCACGGCTTTATCGTACGCAAGGATGGCGAGGTGCGCGGCTATGTCGATCGCTGTCCGCACGCCGGCTATCCGCTGGCGGTGGAGCTGGACCGCTATCTGACCGACGACGGCGAGCTGATCCTGTGCGCCTGGCACGGCGGCGTCTTCAGGCCGCTGACGGGGGAGTGCATCGGCGGGCCACCGGCAGGCGGGCGGCTGACGCCGTGGCCGGTGGTGGTCGACGGGGCCGTGATCCGAACAGCCTAGGCGGTGTCGTCGGTGGGGCCCTGGAGGCGACGGGTGACGTCGCCCGGATCCTTGCAGAAGATCTCATAGAGCAGGGCGACCACGGCGCGGGTCCGCTCATCGGCCAGTGAATAATAGATCGAGCGCGACTGGCGCCGGGTGGTGACCAGCCCGGCCTGGCGCAGTTCGGCGAGCTGTTGCGACAGGCCCGGCTGGCGCAGGTCCAGCGTCTGTTCCAGATCGCCGACCGAGCGTTCGTGCTCGACCAGGCTGCACAGGATCATCAGGCGGTTGCCGTTGGCCAGCCGGCGCAGAAATTCCGCGGCTTGGGGGGCCTTGGCCCGCATCTTATCCAGAGTGTCGGCCATCGTTTCGGGGCGGTCAGCAAAGGGTGTCACACCCTCATAATTACATACTTGCATAAATATTGTAACAATATAATTGATGCCGGCAACAGGGAGATCGACCCCATGACCCAATCCGCCCCCGATCCCGCACGCGACAAGGCCGCAGCCGTCGTCGACAGGGCCCTGGCCGAGGCGCGCCGCCGTCCCGAGGTCAAGACCTTCTTCGACGAGGCCACCTTCACGGCTAGCCATGTCGTGGTCGACCCCCTGACGCGGACCTGTGCCGTCATCGACAGCGTTCTGGACTATGACGCGGCGTCGGGCCGGACCTCGACGGCCTCGGCGGATGCTGTCATCGCCTTCGTCCAGGCCGAGGGGCTGACGGTTCGGTGGCTGCTGGAAACCCACGCCCACGCCGATCATCTGTCGGCGGCACCCTATCTTCAGGAGCGGCTGGGCGGTGAGCTGGCCATCGGCCAGCATATCGTCGTGGTCCAGGAGGTGTTCGGCAAGGTCTTCAACGAAGGCACGGAGTTCCGCCGCGACGGCAGCCAGTTCGACCGGTTGTTCGAGGACGGCGAGGCCTTTGGGATCGGCGATCTGGAGGCGGTGGTGATGCACGTTCCGGGGCATACGCCGGCGTGCCTGGCCTATGTCGTCGGCGATGCGGTCTTTGCGGGCGACACCCTGTTCATGCCGGATTTCGGCACCGCGCGGTGCGATTTCCCCGGTGGCTCGGCCCGGACGCTCTATCGCTCGATCCATCGCCTGTTGTCGTTGCCGGACGCGGCGCGGGTGTTCCTGTGCCATGACTACAAGGCCCCGCCCGGTCGCACCGAATATGCCTGGGAAACGACCATCGAGGCCGAGCGTACCGGCAATATCCATGTCCGCGAGGGGGTGACCGAGGATGAGTTCGTGAGCATGCGGACCCAGCGCGACGCCACTCTGTCGATGCCCAAGCTGATCCTGCCGTCGGTGCAGGTGAACATGAACGGCGGGCGGCCGCCCGCGCCCGAGGACAATGGGGTCAGCTACCTCAAGGTCCCGCTGAATGCGCTGTGAGACCTGAATGCTGGAGCCCCTCAATCCCCTGTGGTCGCTGGGCGGTGGCCTGCTGATCGGCCTGTCGGCGGCGGGCTATCTGTTGATGAACGGGCGGATCGCCGGCATTTCGGGCCTGGCTGCCGCAGCCCTGGGCCTGACGAAGGGCAGCTCGCGGCGGCTGGGCCTGGGCTTCATCGCCGGGCTGCTCGGCGGCTCGGCCCTGGCGATGGCCTTTGTGCGTCGTCCCGAGTTCGAGATCACGACCTCGGTGCCGCTGTTGATCGTGGGCGGGCTGCTGGTCGGGTTCGGGACCCGCTGGGGTTCCGGCTGTACCAGCGGCCATGGCGTCTGTGGCCTGGCCCGGCTGTCGCCGCGCTCGCTGGCGGCGACCGGCATCTTCATGGGGGTGGCGGCCCTGACCGTCTTCATCACCCGCCACCTGATGGGAGGCCCGGGATGAGCCGGCTGGTCGTCGCCATCGTCTGTGGCCTGTTGTTCGGGGCCGGTCTGGTCCTCTCCGACATGGTCAATCCGGCGCGGGTGCTGGCGTTCCTGGATGTGGCCGGGGCCTGGGATCCGTCGCTGGCCCTGGTCATGGTCGGGGCCTTGATCCCGTCGTCCGTGGCCTATCTGTTGCGCCGCCGGATGGACGCGCCCGTGGCCGAGACGGCCTTTGCCGTTCCAGAGACCCGCCGTATCGACCGCGCGCTGGTCGGGGGCGCGATCCTGTTCGGGCTCGGTTGGGGTCTGGTGGGTCTGTGTCCGGGGCCGGCCCTGGCGGCGCTGGTGACCGGACTGTGGCCGGCGCTGGTTTTCGTGGCGGCGATGCTGGCGGGAATGATCCTGTTTCGTGTGACGCTGGACCGGTCGGCCTGAGAGCAGAAAAGAAAGTGGGACTTCATGGATATTCGCCCGATTGACGCGACCCTGTCGGCGTCGCCGCAGATTGCTGCCGACGACATGATCGAGATTGCCCGTCTCGGCTTTCGCTCGGTGGTCTCGAACCGCCCTGACGGCGAAGAGCCCGGACAGCCGCCTGCGCTCGACATCGCCGATGCGGCCAAGACGCTCGGCTTGCGCTTTACCCATATTCCGGTCGTCGGTGGCGCCATCGGAGACGATGAGGTGACGGCCTTCCGCAAGGCTCTGGACGACCTGCCCGGGCCGATCCTCGGTTTCTGTCGCACCGGCACGCGCACGACGACGCTCTGGGCCCTGGCCCAGGCGGGGCAACAGCCCGTGGACGCCATTCTGGCGACGGCGGCGACCGCCGGCTATGATCTGAGCGGTCTGCGCGCCCGGCTGGAGGCGACGGGCTGATCCATGCCCGACCTGTCGTTGTTGCAGTACTTGCTGGGGTCCGGTGCCGGGGCCCTGGTCGGGTTTTCGCTCGGCCTGGTTGGAGGCGGAGGCTCGATCCTGGCGGTGCCGCTGATCGTCTATCTGGTCGGGGTGCGTGATCCGCACCTGGCCATCGGAACCAGCGCCTTCGCGGTGGCCGCCAACGCCGGTGCCAACCTGCTGAATCATGCCCGCCACGGGACGGTAAAGTGGAAGATCGCCGGCCTGTTCGCGGCCGCCGGGGTGGTCGGGGCCCTGATCGGCTCGACCCTGGGCAAGGGATTTGATGGTGAAAAGCTGCTGGGTCTGTTCGCCTTGCTGATGCTGGGTGTCGGGGCGTTGATGCTGAGGGGCCGCTCAACCGAAGGCGATCCAGATGTCGTCCTGACGCGCCAGAACGCGCCGAAGCTGCTGGCGACCGGCGGGGCGACCGGCCTCCTGTCCGGCTTCTTCGGGATCGGCGGCGGCTTCCTGATTGTACCCGGCCTGATGGCTTCGACCCGGATGCCCATCTACCAGGCGGTCGGATCATCCCTGGTGGGGGTGACGGCCTTCGGCCTGACGACGGCGATCAACTATGCGGTCTCCGGCTGGGTTGACTGGGCGCTGGCGGGCGTCTTCATCGCCGGTGGGGTGGCCGGGGGCCTAGTCGGCGCGCGCCTGGCCAAGCGCCTGTCGGCCTCCAAGGGGATGCTGAACACCGTCTTTGCCAGTCTGATCTTCGTGGTGGCGGCCTATATGCTGTACCGCTCGGCCCAGGCCCTTGGGATGCTCTAGACCGGCAGCGCGCCGCGCTTGACCACGGTTCGCATGGCGACGCTGGAGGAGACGCGGGTGACGCCGGGAATGCGGGTCAGTTCCTTGGAGTGGATGCGCTCCAAGTCATCGACGTCGCGACAGACCAGTCTGAGCAGATAGTCCGACGAGCCGGTCATCAGATAGCATTCGACGACCTCCGGCACGGTGGCGATGGCGGTCTCGAACGCCGTCAGGGCCCCCTCGGCCTGGGACGACAGGGTGACGGTGACGAAGACCGAGATCGGCAGGCCGATGGCGCGCTCGTTGATGATGGCGGTGTAGCGGCTAATGACCTCTTCGGTCTCCAGTGCGCGCAGGCGACGCAGGCAGGCGCTCTCGGACAGGTTCACGGCGCGGGCCAGTTCGGCATTGGTCATGCGGCCGTCACGCTGGAGCGCGCGCAGCATCTTCCGATCCGTCTCATCGAGGGTCGTGGCAGAAATCGTCTTCATGGGCGCGCTTGCTCGCAGATTCTGCGAGTGTACTGCGTTTATGTGTCGAAAAGAACAGGAACCTGCGGTCCGCTCGCCGCTATTTTCCGCTCGCCTCAAACGGGAGAGAGATCATGCGCGTCGGCGTGCCCAAGGAAATCAAGAAGAACGAACATCGGATCGGTCTGACGCCGACGGCGGTGCGTGAATACGTCGCCCACGGACACACGGTGGCCATCCAGAAGGGTGCCGGCGAAGGCGCGGGTTTCTCCGACAAGGACTATACGGCGGCGGGGGCCACCATCCTGCCGGACGCCCAGTCGGTGTTCGACAACAGCGACATGATCGTCAAGGTCAAGGAGCCGCAAAAGGTCGAGTGGGAGATGCTGCGCCCCGACCAGATCCTGTTCACCTATCTGCACCTGGCCCCGGACCCGGATCAGACCCACGGCCTGTTGAACTCGGGCTGTGCGGCGGTCGCCTATGAGACGGTGACCGACGCCAAGGGCGGGCTGCCGCTGCTGGCGCCGATGTCAGAGGTGGCGGGCCGGATCGCGGTGTTCTCGGCGGCGGAAACCCTGCTCAAGCACAACGGCGGCATGGGTCTGCTGTTCTGTGGCGTGCCGGGCGTGGCCCCGGCGCGGGTCGTGGTTCTGGGCGGCGGCGTCGTCGGCCTGAACGCGGCGCGCATGGCCCTGGGCCTGGGGGCCGAAGTCGTGGTGATGGAACGCTCGATCCCGCGCATGGCCTATATCGACGAGGTGACCGGCGGCCGCGTCATCACCCGCTATTCCTCGATCAACGCCATCGAGGAAGAGATCATCAAGGCCGATGTCGTGATCGGTGCCGTGCTGGTGCCGGGGGCGTCGGCACCCAAGCTGGTCAGCCGCGACGACCTCAAGAAGATGAAGAACGGCTCGGTGCTGGTGGACGTCGCCATCGACCAGGGCGGCTGCTTCGAAACCAGCCATCCGACCACCCACGAAGACCCGACCTATGTGATCGACGGCGTCGTCCACTACTGCGTGGCCAATATGCCCGGCGCGGCCCCGCGCACATCGTCGGAGGCGTTGAACAACGCCACCCTGCCGTTCGGCCTGATGCTGGCCGACAAGGGACTGGATGCGCTCAAGGCCAATCCGCACCTGGCGCGCGGCCTGAACGTGATGGGCGGCAAGCTGACCAATCCGGCGGTGGCCGAGGCCCTGAACATGGAATGGGTCGATCCCTACGGGGCCTGGAAGTAGGTGGGAGCAGCCCTTCTCCCCCTGTGGGAGAAGGTGTCGCCCGAAGGGTGACGGATGAGGGGTCGAGCCGACCCCTCAGTTTCGTCACCTAGTGGGTCGAGAGGGCTGAGCCGCGGCAATCGCCCCCTCATCCGACCGGCTCTGCCGGCCACCTTCTCCCACGAGGGGAGAAGGGACCAAATCAATAGATTTCGAACAGGCCCGCCGCGCCCATACCCCCGCCGACACACATGGTGACGACGCCGTATCTGGCGCCGCGGCGCTTGCCCTCGATCAGGACATGGCCGGTCATCCGCGCGCCCGACATGCCGTAGGGGTGGCCGATGGAAATGGCCCCGCCCGAGACATTCAGCCGGTCATTGGGAATGCCCAGCTTGTCGCGGCAATACAGAACCTGGACCGCAAAGGCTTCGTTCAGCTCCCAGATGCCGATGTCGTCCACCGTCAGGCCGTGGGCCTTCAAGAGCTTGGGCACCGCAAAGACCGGGCCGATCCCCATTTCGTCAGGATCACAGCCAGCCACGGCCATGCCGCGATAGGCCCCCAGCGGGGTCAGGCCACGCTTTTCGGCCTCTTTCGCCGCCATGATCACCGAGGCCGAGGCCCCGTCCGACAGCTGTGAGGCGTTGCCGGCGGTGATGAACTTGCCTTCCTTGATCTCCTGACCGCCGGGGAAGACGGTCTTGAGCGACTTCAGACCCTCGAGGGTGGTGTCGGCGCGGTTGCCTTCGTCCTTCGACAGGGTGACCTCGCGGGCCGAGGTTTCGCCGGTGGTCTTGTCCAGCACCTGCATGGTCGTGGTCATGGGCACGATCTCGGCGTCGAACCGGCCCTCGGCCTGGGCGGCGGCAGTGCGTTGCTGGGACTGGAGCGCATACTCGTCCTGGGCGTCGCGCGAGATGCCGTAGCGTGCGGACACGACCTCGGCCGTTTCCAGCATGGACATGTACATGTGCGGCTGAAGCTTGAGCAGGTCGGCGTCGGCGGCCCGGAACATGTTCATGTGGCCGTTCTGGACCAGCGAGATGCTCTCCAGACCGCCACCGACGGTGATCGGCATGCCGTCGACGATCACCTGTTTGGCCGCCGTGGCGATGGCCATCAGGCCCGAGGCGCACTGGCGGTCCAGGCTCATGCCCGAGACGACGGTGGGGAAGCCGGCGGCCATGGCGATCTGGCGCGCGACATTGGTGCCGGTCGAGCCCTGCTGCAGGGCCGCCCCCATGACCACATCTTCGATCTCGGCGGGATCGACCCCGGCGCGCTCGACGGCGTGTCTGACGGCGTGGGCCCCGAGCTGTTGGGCCTGGGTGTCGTTGAAGGCCCCGCGATAGGCCTTGCCGATCGGGGTGCGGGCGGTCGAGACGATAACGGCTTCACGCATGGGTCAGGCTCCTGCTTTGGCCCTGGCGGCCTTGGTCATTTCAAGCATCCCCTGGGCGGCGCCACTCGCGGGAACGATCTGGCCTTCGGGATCCTGGACCTCGGCCCAGTCGGCGGCGACCCGTTCAGCGGCGTCGGAGCCATCGGCGAAGATCCCTTGCGTCAGGGTGACATGGGCGGCCTCGAAGCCACCCGCCCCGGCGCACAGGATGGCGCGGCTCGGGGCATTCTCGCTGACCAGATGCAGCAGGCCCGGCGACACCAGATCCGGGCGGATGGCGTCCAGGTCCAGCGCCCCGCCAAGGTCCTCGGTCATGCGGGTGGCGGCGGTCGGGGCCAGGCTGTTGACGCGGATGTCGTATTTGGCACCCTCGATGGCCAGGGTCTGCATCAGGCCGACCAGACCCATCTTGGCCGCAGCATAGTTCGACTGGCCGAAGTTGCCGTACAGGCCCGACGACGAGGTGGTCATGGCGATGCGGCCATAGGTCTGGGCGCGCATGATCTCCCAGACCGCCTTGGAGCAGATCACCGCCCCCATCAGGTGGACCTCGAGCACGAAGCGGAAGTCGTCCAGCTCCATCTTGGCAAAGGTCTTGTCGCGCAGGACCCCGGCGTTGTTCACCAGAATGTCGACCCGGCCCCAGGTGTCCATCGCCGACTGGACCATGGCCTGAACGCCGTCGACGTCGGTGACCGAACAGGCCGCCGCGATAGCCTCGCCGCCGGCGGCGATAATTTCGGCGGCCACCTGTTCCGCCGGGGTGGCCGATCCACCGGTCCCGTCGCGTCCGCCGCCAAAATCATTGACGACGACCTTGCAGCCGCGCCGGCCCAGCGCCAGCGCATGCTGGCGGCCCAGGCCGCCTCCGGCCCCGGTGACGATGGCGACCCGGTCGTCAAAGCGAATGGTCATGGCGGCTCCGGTAATTGTTCGACAATCCTGTTCTCCTCCGTTTAGGCGTGCTTGCCTGTGGCAAGCAAGAGCTTCCCGAACGGGCGCGGGCATGGTTTGACGGACCCATGCAGGTGACTGACCTCGAGATTCCCGGCTGCTGGCTGATCGGAGCGCCAGCACGGCATCGTGACGCGCGCGGCTGGTTCAGTGAACACTGGAGCCGCCGCACCTTCGAGTCGGTCGGGCAGGGCCACACCTGGGTGCAGGACAATCTGGCCTGGACCGAGAAGGCCGGGACCGTGCGGGGGCTGCATTTCCAGTCGCCGCCGTCGGCCCAGGCCAAGCTGGTGTCCGTCCTGCGCGGCGCGGTGCTGGATGTGGTGGTGGATATCCGCAGAGGCTCGCCGACCTATGGTCGCCACGTCCGGGCCGAGCTGAGCGCCGAAAACGGCCTGATGATGCTGGCCCCGCGCGGCACGGCCCATGGTCTGGTCACGCTCAAGGACGACACCCTGGTGATGTACAAGGTCGACGGTTTTTTCGACCTGGCGAATGATCGCACCCTCAGGTGGAATGATCCTGCCCTGGGCATCGACTGGCCCGGGGTCGCCGGCACCCTGGTGTCGGACAAGGACGCCGTGGCTCCACTGCTGGCTGAGCTGCCGGCCTATTTCGAGTGGGACGGCGCATGAGGGTCCTGGTCACCGGCGGCTCAGGTTTCATCGGCTCGGCGGTGGCGCGCGCCCTGGTCGCGCGCGGCAGCGAGCAGGTCGGGGTTCTGGATGCCCTGACCTATGCCGCCAATCCGGCGACCCTGGCGAGCCTTGAGGGCCGCGACGACTTTCGGTTCTTCCGAGCCGATGTGCGCGACCGGGCTGCCGTGCAGGCAGCGTTCGAGACGCTCAGGCCGCAGGCGGTGCTGCATCTGGCGGCCGAAACCCATGTCGACCGGTCCATCGACGGGCCGGGCATTTTCGTCGAGACCAATCTGGGCGGCACCCAGGTGATGCTGGACGTCGCCGAGCAGTACCGGCGAAGCCTGTCGGATGCCGAGGCGAACGCCTTCCGGTTCGTCCATGTCTCGACCGATGAAGTGTTCGGCGCGCTGGAGCCGGACGAGGCCCCGTTCACCGAGGCCAGTCCGTACAAGCCGCGCTCGCCCTATGCGGCGTCCAAGGCTGGGGCCGACCACTTGGCGCGGGCCTGGCATGAGACCTATGGCCTGCCGGTCATTCTGACCAATTGTTCGAATAACTACGGCCCCTGTCAGCATCCCGAGAAGCTGATTCCGATGATGGCCCTGCGCGGCCTGTCGGGGGACAGCCTGCCGGTCTATGGCGACGGACTGCAGGTCAGAGACTGGCTCCATGTCGAGGACCATGCCGAGGCCCTGCTGGCCGCGCTCGACCGGGGGGTGGCCGGCCGGACCTATCTGATCGGCGCGCGGGCCGAGAGGACCAATCTGGAGATGGTCGCGGCGATCTGTTCGGCACTGGACGAGATGTCGCCCGGCGGGGCACCGCACCTGCGCCTTGTCGGTCATGTACCGGACCGGCCGGGGCATGATCGGCGCTATGGCATCGACCCGACGCGGGTCGAGACGGAGCTGGGCTGGCGAGCCTGCCGGGGGCTGACAGAGGGCCTGGCGGCGACGGTGCGCTGGTATGCGGATCACGCCGACTGGTGGCAGCCGATGCTGGCAGGCGGTGCCCTGGCCCGGCGCGGTGAGGCTCGATGACGCGGGTTCTGGTCCTCGGCCGCCGTGGGCAGCTGGCCCGGGCCCTGGCGTCGACGCCCTGGCCGGTCGGCTGGCGGGTCGCATTTGTCGGGCGTGACGACGTCGACCTTGCCGGGATCGGGGCCATTCCGGCGATCCTGAACCAGGCCCGTCCCGATGTGGTCGTCAATACGGCGGCCTATACCGCCGTCGATGCGGCCGAGGACCATCGCGAAGCGGCCTTCATCCTGAATGCCGAGGTGCCGGAGGCAGTGGCCCAGGCCTGCCACGCGGCCGGCCGGCTGCTGATCCACCTGTCGACCGACTATGTCTTCGGGGGGACGGGCGAGGGCCCCTACGACGAAGCGGCCCGACCCGATCCGGTGAACGTCTATGGCCGCTCCAAGGCCGAGGGCGAGGCGCGGACCCTGGCGGCCTGCCCGGACGCCACGGTCGCGCGCACGGCCTGGCTGATGTCGGCGGACAGCGGCTTTCTGGCGACAATGGCGCGCCGCGCCGCCACTGGAAAGCCGTTGCGGGTGGTCGACGACCAGCGGGGAAATCCGACCCTGGCCCCCGACCTGGCGGCGGCGCTGGTGAGGGTTGCTGCGGATCGTCTGGCCGGGCGGGGCGCGCCGGGGCTGCTGCACATGGCCGGGCCGTCAGAGGCGACCTGGTTCGACGTTGCCCGCGCGGTTGTCGCCGCCCTAAATCCGGGAGCGGACCTGCGGCCGATCTCTTCATTCGACTATGTGTCGAAAGCGCAACGTCCACGAGATTCCCGCCTGGATGTCCTGCGACTCCAGCATATCCATGGTATCGCTCTGCGTCCTTGGCCCGAATGGGTCGCGGAGGCGGCGCGCGGTCGCCATATCTTGGCCGCAAGTCGTCTGGAAGATCGGCATCAATCTGGCGATTGAAGTGCTTTGTGGCTGGAACCAGACCGGCTTCAGGTCGTTTGACGTTGGAGGTCGCGTGGCGGATGCCCCGCGGCGAATGAGAAACAAGGGATTTAGACATGAACAGACGTTTGCTGGCCGGGACGGCCGGAGCCGTTCTCCTCGGTCTGGCCGGCCCCGCCATGGCGGATCCGGACGGCTGGTATGGCGCGGTTGACCTCGGCTACCACTGGCAGGGCGATTTCATTCTCGAAAGCGAGAACAACGCGCCCAACAATGCGCCTTATCAGTTCGACTTCGCGACCGACCCGGATTGGGCCGGCTTCGTTCGGCTGGGCTATCGCTTCAATCCGAACTGGCGTGCGGAAATCGAAGGCGGCTATCGCCCGGGCGACCTGGTGTCGGCCGTCAGCCCCGAGCCCCGGACCCCGCCGACCTCGGTTGCGCTGTGTACGCCGGGCCTGATGCGCGTTGCCGCCACGGCCTGCGGCTCGCCGAACGGTTCGGTCGATCAGTGGAGCCTGATGGGCAACCTGATCTGGGACATGGGCTCTGACGACTGGGCCATGCGTCCGTTCGTTGGTGCCGGCCTCGGCTTCAACCGCGTGTCGGTCGACTCCCTGGGTCAATTCTCGACGTCGCCCGGCGCGCCGCCGGCGAACCTGTTGATCGACGACGAAGACACCGCCTTTGCCTGGCAGGTGCTGGCGGGCGTCGCCTGGTCGATGACCGACCGTCTCTCGCTCGACATGACGGCCCGTTACATGCGGACCACCGATGTGTCGTTCGAATCGACGTCGACCTCCACGACGGCCGGCTGGGTTCCGGGCACCTTCTCGGGCGACCTGGAAGATTCGTCGGTGAGCATCGGCCTGCGTTACGCCTTCGGCGCGGTCGCGGCTCCTCCTCCTCCTCCTCCGCCGCCTCCTCCCCCGCCGCCGCCGCCTCCCCCGCCTCCGCCGCCGCCGCCGCCGCCTCCGGCCTGGAACGCGCGTGAGTTCGTGGTCCTGTTCGACTGGGATCGCTACGACCTCACCCCGCAGGCGCAGGAAATCGTCCGTCAGGCCGCGGCGCATGCCCGCGCCGGCGGGGCCACCCGCGTCCATGTCGTGGGCCACGCCGATACCTCCGGTTCGGCCGCCTACAACGTGCGCCTGTCGCAGCGTCGTGCCGCGACCGTCCGTGACGCCCTGATCGCTCAGGGTGTGGGCGGCGGCGCCATCACCACCGAAGGCCGTGGTGAAACCGACCTGGCCCGCGCCACCGCCGACGGTGTCCGTGAGCCGCTCAACCGTCGCGCCACGATCAACATCAACCGCTAAGCGGCCCGTTGATCAAAGCTGCGGCCTAGAGCCAAAGCCTGAATGCGAACCCCCGGAGGGCAACCTCCGGGGGTTTTGCTTTGGTCGCGTCGTCGAACCCGCTAGAAGACGACCATGGCCAGGCGTTCCGGTTGCGGCATCCCCGCTCTTGTTATCCTCATCCTCCTCGTCGTTGGAGGCTGGAGCGGCTACTGGTGGTATCTGTCCAACCAGATCCACAGCCAGCTGACCGCGACGGGCACGCGGCTGGAAGCCGCCGGCTGGACCGTCGATCACGCCGAGCCCCGGATCACCGGATGGCCGTTCCGCTTCCACGTCACCCTCGACGACCTGACCGTCACCGGCCCCTCCGGGCATGGTGTGCGTACCGCCAGCCTGGAGGCCGAGGCCAATGCCTATGGCATCGACCACTGGGTCCTTGTCGCCCCCGAAGGGCTTGAGCTGGGGCGCGGGTCGAAAGGCTGGGTCTCGGTTCAGGGCTTTGCCCTGCGCGCCTCAGCCACGGATCTGCTGCAACGGCCGCCGCGTCTGATCGTCGAGTTCGTCCAGCCGCGTTTTGCCCCCACCGAAGGGTCTCAGCCCTTCCCGATCACCCAGGCCGAGCGGCTGATCATCAATCTCGTGCCCCGACCGGATCAGCCGAACCAGGCCGGCCTGCTGTTCGACCTGGCAAATGCCACACCGCGTCCGGGCGGCGTTCTGGCGAGCATGTCCGAGCAGCGCCCCTTTGATCTGTCGGCCGAGGCCGTCATCGACCACACTGAGGCGCTGTCGGGCGGCACCTGGCGACAGGCCCTGACCGGCTGGTCCCAGGCCCAGGGTGCGCTTACCGAGGTCCGGCTCGAAGCCACCGCCGGCGAGGATTTTGTGCGTGGCCAGTCGCCGCGCCTGACGGCCGACGCCAACGGCCGGATCCAGGGCAGTCTGGCGACGGAGCTGCGGGGCGGCACCGCCCCCCTGGCCGGACTGGCCCAGGCGCCGGGTGTCGATCCGCGCGCCGCCGCCGCCGTTACCCTGGGGGCCCAGCTGACCAGCGGCTTTCGGGGCGAGACCGAACTGACGCTGAATTTCACCAACGGCCGGACGGTGATCGGCCCGGTCAGCCTCGGGCCGGCCCCCAGGTTGTACTGACCGTGCAGGCCGACGACCTCCAGGCCCTGATCGATCGGCTGCGCGACGCCCTGACCGACCTCGGGCCCATGCCCCTGGCACCCGATGTCTCGGCCGCCCTCATCCGTGATCTTGCCCAGAGCAATCCCGACCTGCCGCCGGGCCTGATCGCGGCGGTCGTGCGCGACCTGGAATCCGCCGCCCGCCCCGTCATGGTGTCGGCCTTCGGCCCGGGCAGCGAGGCCCTGGCCCGCTCCCGCTTCGGCTACCGCGCCCGCACCGCCCTGGTCGCTGATGCCCGTGCCGCCGTCGCCTCGGCTCGCGCCGGCGCTCGCGCCGTCGTCGCCATCGAGGCTCGTGATCCCTGGTGGGCGCGCCTGTTGGCCGAGCCCGCCCTGTCAGTGATCGACGACGACTTGATCGGCGACGCTCAGAGGCCCGGCCTGTTCGTCGTTGCGCGGCACTGGTCGGAGCCTTCGGGTGATGACCGCACCTGGTGGCTGACCGATGCGCCGGGCAAGCCCTGGGAAATCGAGGACGCCCTGTTGAGCCTCGGCCTGACGGGCCGCCATGCCCTGACGGTCGGCGGCGTCGGCCTGTTCCGCATCGATGGCTATGTCCAGCGCCACGACACCCGGCTGGCCCAGGCCCCGGGCCGCCTGGCCGGCGTCATCGGCTGCGTTCCTGTGGTGCCGCACTGATCTCTCCGGCACCTGCGCCGGTTTGCGTCTCGGCCGAGGTCCGCTAAAGACCCCGGATGACCCGCACCCCCGCTCCCAAGTCCGGTATTCTCGACATCGCGCCCTATGTCGGCGGCAAGTCCAAGATCGACGGCATCGCCCAACCGATCAAGCTGTCCTCGAACGAGAACCCGCTGGGGGCCGGCGAAAAGGCCCGCGAGGCCTTTCTCGGGGCCATCGACTATCTGAACCTCTACCCGGAAGGCCGCGCCTCGCGCCTGCGCCAGGCCGTGGCCGAGAAACACGCCATCGAGCCGGAGCGCCTGGTTTTCGGCAATGGCTCGGACGAGGTCTTCACCCTGCTGAACCAGGTCTATCTGACGCCGGGCGACAATATCGTCACCGGCCAGTACGGCTTTCTCGCCTATCGCATCTCGGCCAGGGCCAACCAGGCCGAGGTCCGCCTCGCGCCCGAGCCCAACCTCAAATGCGAAGTCGACGCCCTGCTGGAGCTGGTCGATGAGCGGACCAGGCTCGTCTATATCTCCAACCCGGCCAACCCGACCGGCAGCTGGAACACCGCCGACGAGGTCCGCCGCCTGCACGGAGCCCTGCCGGACGATGTCCTGCTGGTGATCGACGAGGCCTATGCCGAATACGTCGTCGAGCCGGACTGGCACAGCGCCATCGACCTGGCCCGTACCGCCACCAACGTCATCGTCACCCGCACTTTTTCCAAGATCCACGGCCTGGCCGCCCTCAGGGTCGGCTGGGGCTACTGCCCGCTGCCGGTGGCCGAGGCGGTCGACCGGGTGCGCCTGCCGTTCAACAACAACATTCCGGCGCAGGAAGCCGCCCTCGCCGCCCTGTTTGACGACGAGCATGTCGAGCGATCCCGCGCCCTGGTTCTGCAATGGCGGCCGCGTCTGGCCCAGGCCATCAAGGGCTTCGGCTTCGACGTCTTCCCCTCGGCGGGCAACTTCGTGCTGGTTCGCTTTCCGGACGCCAAGCGCAACGCCCAGGCTGCGGATGCCTTCCTGCATTCGCGCGGCATCATCGTGCGGCCGGTCGGCGGCTACGGCCTGGCCGATTGCCTTAGAATGACGGTCGGCACCGACGACGAGAACCGCGCCCTGCTGGACGCGCTGTCGGAGTTCGCCGCCAGCTAGGTCACCGCAGGTCGTGGACCGGCACGCAAAGACGCGCCGTCAGCGTTGTCCGGCCACTGGGGAAGCGCCTCCACGGTCATTGTCTGGCGCCGAAACCATGCGGCCGCC
>Ga0209573_1003522_pt1 | contig 17025 bp, 14 predicted proteins | sample TNRBio252014_DNA_FD_185870 | JGI IMG/M metagenome (GOLD analysis project Ga0209573, IMG submission 185870) | Wastewater treatment Type I Accumulibacter community from EBPR Bioreactor in Madison, WI, USA - TNR Reactor_6/25/2014_ DNA (SPAdes)... | ecosystem: Engineered > Bioreactor > EBPR >...
GCCGCGAACACGGCCTCGGCTGACGTCATCCTCCAGATGCTGCTGCAGGCCGTCGATGCGCATCGGGGCGATGAGCCGATGCGCGACGACATGGCGCTGCTCGTCTTGCGCCGCTTGCCGCGCCAATCTGTCGATGCGCCGCCCTCGGTTCGCCCGTTCGTCATCCCGGCGCGGTACGGCGAAGTCGAGCGCATACAGGGGCTGCTGATGGAGTTGCTCGCGCCCTGGGCCGGGAAGGTCGGCGAGACCTGGCTCCACGAGATCGCGCTGGCCCTGGTCGAGCATCTGACGAACATCGTCAGACACGCGTACGGCGAGACGACGCAGGGCCTGATCTTCGGGCTGTTGACGCTTGCCGCCGATCGAGTCACCATCGAAACTGTGGACCGCGGCGGGGCTGTGTTCGACGCGCTCATGCTGACGCGTGCCACGGCCGTGCAGAACCCGCTCGAGCATGCGCGCGAGGGCGGCTATGGCCTGGCCGTGATCCGCACCGTCATGGACGTGCTGCACTACGAGCGTCTGGCCTCCGGCCGCAACGTCTGGCGCCTCGAGCGTCGGCTGGCCGGTGTCGGTGCCAAGGCCGCTTAGCGAAGGTGGGGTGGTTGTATGGAGATCGTGACCGAGCCACGGACGGCACAACAGGCGATCGTCAAAGTCAGCGGGCGTTTCGACGCCGAGACCTGTCAGACGTTGCGGCTGCATCTGGTCGAACTGGCCAGCCACGACGTCAACCGCGTCACGCTCGATCTGAGCGGCGTCAGCTTCCTTGATTCCTCGGGTCTTTCGGTGCTTGTGGCCAGCTTGAAGTCGTTGCGCCAGGCGGGCGGCGGGCTCAACCTCGCCGCCGCCCGACAGCAGGCCCGCACCGCGCTGCGCCTGACGCTGCTCGACACCATCCTGCCGATCTTCGACACCGTCGACGAGGCAGCGATCGCGCTGGCCCGCTGAGCCTGACAAAGGAGGAGACCCGCCGGGGCATCGCCCTGGTCGGGTCTCCTCCTTTATAATGAAGAAACCAAGTCGGCCGGGTGATCGCGGGCGCCGGAAACGGCGTTCGAGGAAAGTCCGCGCTCCAGAGAGCACGACGCCGGGTAACGCCCGGTGCGGGGTGACCTGCAGGAAAAGGGCCACAGAGAAGCGTAGCGCCGGGGCGCAAGCCGCGGCAAGGGTGAAACGGTGAGGTAAGAGCTCACCGGCGTCCGTGGTAACGCGGGCGGCCAGGTATCCCCCGTCGGGAGCAAGGCCAAGCAGGGGTAAGCTGCGGCTCGCAGCGTTTGAGCCCCGGGTAGGCTGCTAGAGCCGTCCAGCAATGGCCGGCCCAGAGAGATGATCGCCTAAAACAGAACGCGGCTTACGGGTCGACTTGGCCCAATGTGCCGGGGTCCGCTGAGGGCCCCGGCGCCCGATTGCGACAATCGTTGTCACGGTAACCCACCGGTGACCGTGGCCGGATCTCGGCGTAACTCGCGGCCTCGAGACTGGAACAAACCAGGCTCGAGGTCGTCATGTTCGTCAAACAACTGCTCAGCACCGTATTGTTTTTGGCCGTGCTCATCGCCGGGGCCTTTGGCCCACATCCAGCCGCATCCCCCGAATCCGAACCGGCCATCGGCCGTGGGCGATTGATCGACGTCGCGCCTTCGCCGGCAGCCACGCACCTCGCCTTCACGCTGACGAGCGGCATCCTTGTGGTCGAGGCCGAGACGATGAGCCGTACTGCCTACTGGAGCCTGCCCCGGGCGCGCGCGCTGGCGTGGTCGCCCGCGGGTGAGCTCTTGCTCGCCCTGGATGGGCAAGGCGAGCTGCATGCCTTTGGCTCCGCCGGCGGTTCACGCACCTGGTCGACTCCATCCGCCGCCGACGATGTGGCGGACTGGCGGTTCCGGCCCGACCTCGGGCTGCTGGCGCTCGAAACGCGCGCGGACGGCCTGCGGGTCTTCCGCCTGTGCGACGGCGCCCCGGTCGACGACCCGGGCCTGACCTCGGCCGCGTTCTGGGCGGATGGGCAGCCATGAACGCGTTGAGGCGCACGCACATCCATGTCCTCCTGGCGGTGGCCCTGGCCGGATGCGCTGCCGGCACTGCTGCGCCAACGCCGATCAGCGCGCCATCGCCGACAGCCCGCGTCGAGGCGCCCAACGGAGCGTCGGCGGCACCGGCGCCCATGGCGCAGTCCGCGAATCTTCAGCCGGCGTCCGTCGCGCTCACGGCCACGCCGACTCGATCCGTTGTTGCCGAAGCGCCCGCCGCGTTGCCCCCGACGCCCAGCCCGGAACCTCCAGCGGAGCGCGTGCCCGTGATCGAGTACCACTACAGCACGTATGCCATGGGACAACTGACGCAGATGCGCACCGAGTGGTTTCTCGCCCAACTCGACTGGCTCGCGGCAAACGGGTATCGCACGCTGACCGGCGCCGAGTTCACGGCCCACCTGAGCGGCGAAACGCCGGCGCCGGCGCGCAGCGTGGTGCTGCGCTTCGACGTGGCGCAAAGCCACTTCGACGACTATGCCGAGGTCATCGTCCCGGCGCTGCGCGAACGCGGCCAGCACGGACTGTTCTTCATCCTGGCGAGCCGCACGGTCGCGGAATGCGACGGCGAACACGCCTGCTGGCCGACGCTCAAGGCCTGGGCCGACGAGGGCGTGATCTCGCCCGAAAGCCACACGCATTGGCATATCAACTACAACGACCTGACGGCCGATGAGCTTCGTCGCGACGCCCGGCTGTCAAAGGAGACCATCGAGGCCGAGACCGGGCACACCGTGCATGGCCTGTGCTATCCCTTCGATGCTGTATCGCCCGAGGCACTCACGATCTTGCCCGAGCTCGGCTACGCCTTCGCGGTCGGCGGCTATACGCGCAACGAGCGCGCCGTGTTGTTCGCTGACCCGGCGCCGTTCGCGCTGCCCAGCCTGTACCCATATTCGAGCCCCGCGGCGTACCCCGAACTGACGAGCCATCCGGGTCAAACCTTCGCGACCTTGCTCGAACCTTACCGCTGAGGCGTCTGGCCTATAATCCGCGCGTTGAGAGGGAGGCCGAGATGGCCCACAAGATCTTGATCGCAGACGACAACCCTAACATCACGGCGTTCATCCAGCCGGCCCTCGAGCGCGAGGGCTACACCGTGATCGTCGCCGCCGACGGCGCCGAGGCGCTCTACGCCTGGGAGACCGAGCACCCGGCCCTGATCGTGCTCGACATCGAGATGCCCGAGCCCAACGGTCTGGCCGTGTGTCGTAAGATTCGCGATGCCGGCGACTCGGTGCCCGTGATCTTCCTGACGGTGCGCGATAGCGTCAGCGATCTCGAGTTGGGCTTCAGCCTCGGCGCCAGCGACTACATGGCCAAGCCCTTCGACGTCCGCGAGCTCCTGGCGCGCGTCAAGGCTCGCTTGCCGCGCCCGCAGCAGGAGTTCGCGGGCTATCTGCGGATCGACACCGCCCGGCGTTCGGTGGCCGTACGACGTGACGAGGCCTGGGTCGCCGTCGAGTTGACGCCGCGCGAGTTCGACTTGCTGGCCTATCTGGTCAACAATGCCGGTCGCCCGATCGGGCGGATGGCGCTGCTCGAGGCGGTCTTCGACATCCCGGGCGACAGCGACATCGAGACCAAGACGCTCGAGAAGCACATCTGGGCGCTGCGCCAGAAGCTCGAGCCCGATCCGCGCGATCCGCGCTATATCGTCAATGTGCGCGGGGTGGGATACAAGTTCGACGGGGAGTGAGGGAGACAGCGGATCGCCGACTTCGTCGGCGCCTGGCCATGGTCTGCCATTCGCGGTCTCTCGTGAGCCATGTTCGATCACATCATCTTCTTCGGGATCCCGGAATTCGTCGCCGGTGTGCTCGCTCTGGTCGTTGTGGCCGGCGGGCTGGTCGGGTGGTTCCGGGCGCGGCGCGCGGCGGCGGAGCGTCGGGCGCTTGTGGATGGGCTACCCTATCCGGCTCTGGTGTACACCGGTTCCGGGGCGTCGACGTTCAACCTGCACGCCGAACCGTGGCGCGAGAGCGCCGAGCTTGCGGCGCTGGTGCGCGAGTCGGTGGGCACGGGCCGCAACGTCGTGCGCACGATCCCGGCCGTCGAGGGGCAGGCGTATCAGGTGCGCGCGATCCGGCTGGATCGGACCGCCACGCTCGTGCTCCTTGAGGATCTATCGGCGACGGGTAGGCAGCAGGCGTTCTATCGCAACTTCATTCAAAACGTCAGCCACGAATTGAAGACGCCGTTGACCGTGATCCAGGGCCATGCGGCCAAGCTTGGCCAATCGCCCGACGACCGCGCGGGCTGGCAGGCCTCGGTGCGCATCATCAGCGACGAGGGCAAGCGGTTAACGCAGTTGGTCGACAACCTGCTCACGCTGGCGCGTCTCGAGACGCCGTCGTTTCAGCTCGAGCGTGGGCCGCTCAGCCTGGCCGCCGTGCTCGAGGATGCGGTGCTCCAGGTCGGCGACCTGGCCGAGGCGCGCGGCCTGGCGCTCAGCCTGAACCTCACGCCCGGCCTGCCGCGGTTGAACGCCGATCGGGCGCGCGTCAAGCAGGCTGTGCTGAATCTGCTCGACAATGCGTTGAAATATACGCCGAGCGGCGGCGCCGTGACGGTCGGCGCCCGGGCCGAGCCGGGCCGCGTGATCTGCACCATCGCCGACACCGGCGAGGGCATTCCGGCCGATGACCTGCCGTATGTCTTCGAGAAGCTCTTCCGCGCGCGTCGATCGGGCGGGCGGCCCGTCGAGGGCTCGGGGCTCGGCCTGACGATCGTAGAGCAGATCGTCCGAGCGCACGGCGGCGAGATCACTGTCGCGTCGACGCCGGGGCAGGGCACGACGTTTTCGTTCTGGTTGCCGATTGCGACGGAGCGTGGGGCGTAGGGCGGGGAGCGCGGGAGCGGGAGAGCGACGGGTGAAGAGCGAAGAGCGGCGTTGGCGAGAGCGCGGCGTTGAGACGTACGCGGCGAGCGGAGAGCGTGGGCAAGGCAGGCGCGCTTTCGGTGAGCGAGGCAGAGCAGGGCGCCGGGCGTCCTGGGCGTTGGCGCTCGTCGCCTGCGGGGCCGTCCAGTTGGCCTGCACCATTGGCCTGGCGCCGGCGCCGGATCGCGCGCAACGCCTTGGCGTGATGCCGGTTGCCGCGCTTTCGCCGACGACGTCGCCGACCCTCGCGCCACCAACATCGATCGCCACCCGGGCGTCGACCGAGACCCCGGCCCCGCCGACCGAGACCGCCGGGCCGACGGCCACGCAGCCGTTGACCGCCACCGACACACAGGCCGCACCGACGCCGCTCGGCGGGTCGGGCCGGATCCTGTATGGCGCCGGCCCGGCCGACGGCGCGCGCGATCTGATGCTGCTGGATCTGGCCGCGGGCGAAGCGATCACGTTGACCACGGGTGGGCGCAACCTCAACCCGGCCTGGTCTCCGGACGGCACGCGCATCGCGTTCGCGTCGGATCGAAGCGGCAACCTCGAACTGTACGTGATGAACGCCGATGGGAGCGGGCTGGTGAACGTCTCGGGCACGCCGCGCAGCGAAGACTCGCCGAGCTGGAGCCGGGATGGGCAGTTCCTGGCGTTTGCATCGGATCGAAGCGGGGATTTCGAGATTTACCAGATGCGCGCCGACGGCACCGAAGTCGTGCGGCTGACCCGGGCGCCCGCCGCGACCGACGTCCAACCCGTCTACGCGCCCGATGGGCTGAGCATCGTGTACGCCTCGCTGCGCGAGGGCGCCACACATCTCTATCGCCTCGACCTGACGACCGGGTCCGAGGTCGCGTTGACCGATGGCACGGGCCAGGATCGCTTCCCGGCGTTTAGCCCGGATGGGCTTCGGCTTGCATTCGCCTCGAATCGTGGTGGCGCCTACGAGATCTACGAGCTCGATCTGGCCACCGGCGCCGTGCGGCAACTGACCGACTCCAACGCCCAGAACGGGTCGCCGGCCTATTCGCCCGATGGGACCCAGCTGGTGTTCGACTCGAATCGCGACGGCAACTACGACCTCTACCGCCTGACCCTTGCCACACGCGGGGTCACGCCCATCACCCGCAGCGAACGGCCGCTCCTCAACGGTGAGGCCGCCTGGGCGCCAATGCCGTGACCGTGGCCGACGCCGCGTTGGGCCCCGGGCGGTCGATCACGCATGCGTCAACCGCGCGACCGGGGGAAACCACGAATTCGACACCCCCTTGGCCTTGGGGTAGAGACGGGGCATGCCCCGTCTCTACCCGCCACGGCCGACGCGGCGTCGGGTCCGGGACGCGCGCCCGCCCATGCGCCGCCACGGCCGACGCGGCGTCGGGTCCGGGACGCGCGCCCGCCCACGCGCCGCCACGGCCGACGCGGCGTCGGGCCCGGGACGCGCGCCCGCCCATGCGCCGCCACGGCCGACGGGGCGTCGGGTCCGGGACGCGCGCCGCCCATGCGCCGCCACGGCCGACGCGGCGTCGGGCCCGGGACGCGCGCCCGCCCACGCGCCGCCACGGCCGACGGGGCGTCGGGTCCGGATATTGCACCGTGGGCTTCGGGATTACCGCGTCGCGTTTACATCCGACCTTAACCAACGGTGACCGCAGTTCTGGGTAAGATGAAGGTCGGTCGCTCAGCAACAGCGAGCGGATTTACACGTAATGAACACCATGAGCTTGCCCGATCTTGTCCACGTCGATACCGTTCGAAAGAATTACACAGGCCCGGCCGGCGATGTTACCGTCCTCAAGGGTGTGTCGCTGACCGTCAAACCCGGGGAGTTCGTCGGCGTGCGCGGGCCGAGCGGCTCCGGTAAGTCGACGTTGATCAACATGATCACGGGTATCGACCGGCCGACGTCGGGCGCCGTGACCATCGCCGGCACCCGGATCGACACGATGTCGGAGAACACGCTGGCGCGCTTTCGCGGCCTCAAGATCGGCGTGATCTTTCAATTCTTCCAGCTCCTTCCGACCCTGACGGTGCTCGAGAACACCTTGCTCCCGATGGAGTTCTGTCGCGTCTGGAAACCGCGCGAACGCGCCGAACGCGCCTTCGCGCTGCTCGAACAGGTCGGGTTGACCGATCAGGCCCAGAAGCTTCCCAACACGCTTTCCGGCGGCCAGCAGCAACGCGCCGCGATCGCCCGCGCACTGGCCAACGACCCGCCGCTGCTCGTGGGCGACGAACCCACTGGCAACCTCGATTCGCGCACGGCCGATCGCGTCTTCCAGCTCTTTGCCGACCTCGTGGCGCAAGGCAAGACCTTCATCATGGTCACTCACGACAACGAACTGGCCGCCCGGATCCCACGCGTGATCCAGGTGCAGGACGGTGTGCTTCTCGAGGGCCATGAACACCATGCCAGCGAGTATCGGGCGTACAGCGCCAACGGGCACGTCGTTGGTGAGTCTCACGGGCTATCCGGCGCGGGTCACGCGATGTCGGCACCGGCGGCGTCGACCCCATCTGCGGCCTGAGGCACGATCATGGGCCTGGCATTTCGCAAGATCTGGCGCGACATGCGCAACAACCTCGGGCGCACGGCCCTGGTCGTGGCGAGCATCGCGATCGGCGTCCTCGCGCTCGGCCTGATCGTCGCCGGCCGAACACTGATGGCGCGGCAGATGATCGTCTCGGTCACGGCCAGCCACCCGACCACGTTACAGCTCTCGGTCAGCCCGCCCATTGATGACGCCACGCTGCGCATGATCCGCCGGCAGCCCGGGGTCGCCGGCGCGCGCGGCGTGATCTACTCCGGCATCCGTTGGAAGCCAACCCCCGACGCCGAGTGGGCCGACGCCACGCTGATCGCGATCGAGGACTTCACGACCCAGACCTATGACCTGATCACGCTGCGTGAAGGCGCCTGGCCCGGCACCAATCAGGTCGTGATCGAGCACAGCCATGTCGCGCCCTACGGCCCGCCGCCGATCGGCGGCATGCTGTACGTCGATGTCAACGATCGCGCCAAGCCACTCGCGCTCGCGGGCGTGGTTCGCGACCCGAAAGCGATCGGCCCGCCGTTCACCAGCCAGCCGACCTTCTATCTGACCCGCGACACCCTGGCCAATCTCGGGCGCTCCGACCGCTTCAATAGCCTGCAGATCGAAGTGGCCGACTTCAGCCAGGAACGGGCCGATGCGCTCCAGCACAGCCTGACCACGCGGCTCGAGGATCTCGGCGTCGCGGTCACCGACGCCGAGATCACGGCGCCCGATCGACACTTCCTGCAAGACGTGATGGATGGCGTGACCATGATCCTGACGGTCATGGCGCTGCTTTCGCTCGGGATGAGCACGATCCTGGTGATCAACACCATCAACGCCATCCTGGCGCAACAGGTGCCGCAGATCGGGATCATGAAGACCATCGGCGGCCTGCGCGGCCAGATCACGGGCCTGTACCTCGCCGGCGTGGTCATCTACGGCTTGCTCAGCCTGCTGATCGCCATGCCGGTCGGGGCCTATGGCGGCTGGGCGCTGGCCCGCTGGATGATGGATCTGATCAACGTGACGGTCAGCGACTTCGAGGTATTGCCTTCCATGCTCGGCGCGCAGTTCGTCACCGGCCTGATCGTGCCGGTGCTGGCCGCGTTCTGGCCTGTGGTGCAGGGCGTGGGCATCTCGGTCCGCGAGGCCGTCAGCCAGTACGGCCTGGGCACAGGCAACTACGGCTCACGCTGGATCGACCGGCTCCTGGCCCGCGTCCAGGGCCTGCCGCGCACCTGGAGCATGGCGCTGCGCAACACCTTCCGGCGGATGAGCCGGGCTGCGCTGACCGAGGTCACGCTGATCGGCGCAGGCGTGATCTTCATGATGGTCATCAGCGCCCAACACTCGTTCGAGAGCACGCTGGCCATGATCTTCCGGGGTTTTGGCTACGACGTGATCATTGGCTTCACGAGCTGGCAGCGCATCGACCGCGTCACGCCGATCCTCGAGGCCCAGCCCAACGTCGATCGGGTCGAGCTCTGGCAATTCGCCAACGCCCAGACACGGCGGCCAGAGGACCCGGCCACCGTGGCCGACCGCGAACTGCTTGTCCGCGGTATCCCCCGCGATACCGAACTCTTCACCCCCGAGCTGACGGCCGGGCGTGGCCTGCTGCCCGACGACGACCGGGCGATCCTGCTCAACCAGGATCTGGCCGGCGAGATGGGCGTTGCCGTCGGGCAACGGATCGAGCTCGACTTCGGCGATGGCCCGGCCCAGACCTGGACCGTCGTTGGCCTGATCTACGACCTGGCCGGGCGTGGGCGCACGGCGTACCTCTACCGCGACATCCTGGCCCGCGACCTGGGCTTTGTGGGGCGGGGCAGCGTCGCCGAGATCCGGCTCGAGGCCAACTCACTGGGCGCCCAGCTCGAGGCCGAGCGTGAGCTCCGGCAGGCGCTCGAGGCTCAGGGGATCGGCGTCGGCTTCACCGAGACACAGCTTGTCGCCCGCGGCGAGGCCGGGGCTCAATTCGGCATCCTGACCACGATCCTCCTGATTATGACGGCCTTGATCGGGTTAGTCGGCGCGATCGGGCTCTCAGGGACGCTTTCCATCAATGTCCTGGAGCGCCGCCGCGAAATCGGCGTGATGCGTGCGGTCGGTGCGTCGTCGCTCGATGTCGGCGTGGTCTTTATGGGTGAGGGCCTCTTGCTGGGGGTGGCCAGCTGGGTGGCCTCCGTCCCGCTGGCGGTTGTGGCCGGTCAGTGGTTTGTCAGGAATCTCAATGAAACCATTGGCTTCAACGGTGCGTATTACTTTGCTGAACACAGCGTGTGGATCTGGTTGGCGATCGTCGTCTCGCTTTCACTGCTGGCGAGCTGGCTCCCGGCGCGGCGCGCCGCGGGCATCAGCGTCCGCGAGAGCCTGGCGTATGAGTAAGGCCTCATCCTTCCACAAAGACTAGGTCGCCACGACCCTGGGTGTATCGTGGCGGGGATCGAACGAGAGGGGAGAAAGCTATGATCAATCGGAATTTCGTGTCTATCGTGGTCGCCGCCGGACTTCTGGCTGCGGCCTGTTCGGCTCCGGCGACACCGGCGCCCGCCCAGGATCCGGTGCTCGCGCCGATCAGCGATTTCGGGGCCGTGGTTGCCGAGGGGCGGCTCGAGCCCGATCGGACGGCATTGCTGGCCTTCCAGAGCGGTGGGCAGGTGGCCGAGATCGCCGTCGTCGAAGGCGACAGCGTGAGGGCCGGCGACGTCTTGGCCACGCTGAGCAATGGCGAGTCGCTGGCCGCCCAGGTGGCGCAATCCAAACAGGCGCTCCTCGATGCCCAAAACGCGGTCAAGACGCTCAACGAGAACGTCGACCTGACCCGGGCGCAAATCGAGGACGAGCTGGCTGCCGCGCGCAAGGAGTTGGATCGCGCCGAGCGTCGGCTGCGCAGCATCAGCACCCCGGATATCGCGTATTACCAGGATCAACTCAAAATAGCCCAGGACGCCTACCAAACCGCCGTGGAGAACGCCGAGATCACGGATATCGGCGACGTCGGCAACTCGCTTCAGGCGGCCAGGGACAATCTGCAGACCTGGACCAATGCCCTGAACGACGTCAACTCCGAGCTGCAGAAGTACCCGGGCGCCGAGATGGTCTTCGCGACCGCCATCGGCACCTTCATCAAGCCCGCCGACGCAAAGAAGAACTACGACGACGCCGTCGAGGCCGTGCGGGTCTGGGAGCTTCGCTATCAACAGGCTCAGCGCGGCGACGCGCAGACACTGAAGGATCTTGAGGACGCGCTTGACGATGCCGAAGCCAACCTGGCAGGCGCCAAGAACCCCAAGGATCTGGATGTGCAGGTGGCGCAGGCCGAGGTCGACCTGATCACGGCCCAGATCGCCGATGCCGAGCTGCGGCTTTCGAAGCTGGCAGACGGCCCGGACCCCGATCAGCTGGCGTTGGCGCTGGCCCGGGTGGAGACGGCCGAGACCCAGCTGGCTGCGGCGGAGGCGGCGCTGACCAATAGCCAGATCGTGGCCGCCATCGACGGCACAGTCGTCGAGGTGACCATCAAGGTTGGTGAACAGGCTTCGCCGGGCGCGCGCGCGATCACGGTGGCCGCGCTCGATAAGTGGGTGGTCAAGACCAACAACCTGACCGAGATCGACGTCGTCCGGCTCGAAGTGGGGCAGGCGGCCGAGGTGGTCTTCGACGCGCTGCCCGACACGCCCCTGCAGGGCACGATCCGCGAGATCAGCCAGACCTTCACTGACAATCGCGGCGACGTGACCTATGAGGTCACGGTCGAGCTCACCGCTGTCGATCCCCGCGCCCGGTGGGGGATGACGGCGCAGGTGACCGTCAACCCCTGATCGCGGAGCTCGCGAATCTCGAAAACGAAGGGCCTGCGCAGCGCGCGGGCCCTTCGTTTTTCGGATTCGCCATTGTGGACCCCTGTTATGTGAATCCTTAAACTTTCATACTCCTAGTTGCCTGAGTGGGTGATTGACCCTATAATGTGGGTCCTTGTGGGGAATGGTGGGGGAAAGTAGGGAGCCACGCCAGCCCCGCGAGAGTCAATTGAAGCCCACGTCTCGAAGCGCCGGATCAAACCGGCGCTTCGGTCATTAAGGGCACTGTAGAACGTATGTTTCTGGGTGAGTACGCGCACACGCTCGACACGAAAGGCCGGCTGACGATCCCCGTAAAGTTTCGGGAGGCGTTGGCGGGCGGTGGCGTCGTGACGCGCGGGTACGACAAGAACCTGTATTTATACACCCGGGCGGCGTTCGAGCAATTGACTGAGCGGTTGCGGGTCTTGAGCACGACCGATCCCAACCATCGCGCGCTGCTGCGTCTGCAGTTCTCGGGCGCGAGCGAGGCCGATGTCGATGCGCAAGGGCGCATTCTTGTGCCGAGCTTTCTGCGCGATTACGCGACGCTCAACGGTGAGTGCCTGGTGGTCGGGGTGGGTGATTACGTGGAGATCTGGAGCCGCGCCGGCTGGGACGAGCAACTGGCGATCATCAACAACGCCGGGCTCAACGCGGAGCGGTTCGCGGATATCAAGTTAGTCGAATAGTCGTTTGGTCAGGCAGTCAGGTAGTCGAATCCTCGACTACCCGACTACCCGACTACCCGACTACGAGACTACCGGACCACCGGACTACATGACACACATTCCGGTCCTTTACAACGAGGTGCTTGACGGCCTGAATTTGCGGCCAGGCGACCTCTACATCGATGGGACGGTGGGTGCCGGCGGGCATGCGGCCGGGATACTCGAGCGCACGGCCCCCGATGGCCGGTTGATCGGCTTCGATCGAGATGCGGTAGCGCTCGAGGCAGCGCGACAGCGGCTGGCGGTCTATGGCGAGCGGGCGCGTCTGATCCAGGCGTCGTACACGGCGTTGGCCGAGCATGTGACGGCGGGCAGCGCCGGCGGGATGGTGCTGGATCTGGGGCTATCGTCGCTGCAGATGGAAGACCCTGAACGCGGCTTTGCATTCCGGCACGATGGCCCGCTCGACATGCGCTTCGACCCGCGCGAGGGGCCGACGGCGGCCGAAGTGGTCAACACCTGGCCGGTCGATGAACTGGCCGATGCCCTGTTCGAGTATGGCGAGGAGCGCCACAGCCGTCGGATCGCGCGAGCGATCGTCGCGGCCCGGCCGGTGCAAACGACCGGTCAGCTGGCCGAGGTGGTCGCCCGGGCGACCGGGAAGTATCGCGAGCGCATTCACCCGGCCACGCGCACGTTTCAGGCGCTGCGCATCGTGGTGAACGACGAACTGGGGCAGGTGGCCGAGGTGCTGCCACTGGCGGTGCGGGCTCTGGTCTCAGGTGGGCGACTGGCCGTGATCACGTTCCACTCGTTGGAGGACCGGATCGTCAAACGGTTCTTCCGTCAAGCTGCCGGGTTGGTTGGGGAAGATGCCAACGTTTCCTCACCAATCCTGCGGATTGTCAATAAAAAAGTTATTGAGCCGACCGCGGCCGAGATTGAGGCGAATCCGCGGTCACGCAGCGCGAAATTGCGCCTGATCGAGCGGCTGTAGGGGATTGCGCGATAGGCGTGCTCGAAAAACGGCGTGAAAGACGGGTTGCGCGGGCTTCGCCCGGCAACCGTGGGCATAAGAGTTGCAAAACCTGCCTCTGAGAGGCGGCCTTGAGGTCGCCCGTTTTCGGAGGTACGGATGCAGCAAATTCTGAGACGCAAGTCGATGATCGGCCATGCCCGCGAGGAGGTCTCGCGGCTGGTCGAAGGGTTGAAAGACGAGATCGATACCATGCAGATGGACATCCTTCAATCCAATCAGGTGCTGCGGGCCTTCAAACAGGCACCCTGGCGTATCCAGACCCAGACACTGGCCTGGTTCTCGATCCTGATCCTGGCCACGTTGGTGGTCGGCGGGCTGTATCTAGCCGTGGCCTCGCGCGCCGGTAACGCTGGGCGCGACCTGCAGTACTACGAGCAGCAGAAGACCGATCTGGTCCGTGAGAACGACCAACTGCGCGCGCAACTGGCGAACCTCCGCAACATGGATCACATGGCTGCGCGTGCGCTGGGGCTGGGCTTTGTCCCTGCTACGCCCGAGCAGGTGTACTACGTCTCTGTCGAGTCCTACCCTCAGGAGCCCGGCCCCGAGCCGCTGCCTGTGACGGTGAGCGCACCGGTGCCTGCAACTGCTGATGAGGCGGCCGCGGTCGCCCTGGCGGCGCGCGCCGATCAAGGCTGGCTGACACAGTCGCTGACCGGGTTATACGAGACCGTCTTCAGCTCCGGTGAGGGTGAGTGACATGCAAGACACGATCTTCTCCCGGTTACGTTGGGTCACGGGCGGGATGGCGCTGACCGCGCTCCTGATCGTGTTCCAACTGGTCCGAATCCAGTTCGGCTCCAACACCGGTTATTTCCGCGATCTCGGCGACGAGGTCAGTCAACAACCGCGTGAGTTCGCGCCGGCGCGCGGTCGGATCTTCGACCGCGACGACGAACTGCTGGCCACCAACGACGTGCAGTACGAAGTGGGTATCAACCCGAACTTCGTCATCCGGCCAGATGATGTGGTGCGGGTGCTTGCCGAAGCCTTGAGCCTCTCGGAGAGCGAGATCCGCACGGCAATCGAGAGCGAAGATCGCTATGTGCTCATCGCCCGGCCGGTCAGCGCAGAGGTGGGCGAGTACATCACCCGCGCGCAAGAGACCGAAGGGGTCAACATCAGCGGTGTCAGCCTGACGCCGATCGACCATCGGGCCTACCCCGGCGGTGTGCTCGGGGCGGGGACTCTGGGCTTCGTCGGCTACAACCAGCTCAACAGTCAGGTCGGGTATTACGGTGTTGAAGGCTTCTACAATGACCTGCTTTCGGGCAAGTCGGTGCAGGGCATCCAGCAGTTGGTGCCCTTCGACACGGAGCCGAACCCCGTCCCCGCGCAGGGCGCCGACCTGGTGCTGACACTCGATCGCGACATCCAGTTCCTGGTCGAAGGCATTCTCAACGACGCCGTTCAGCGCTACGGCGCGCAAGGCGGAACGATCGTGGTGATGGATCCGCAAACCGGCGAGATCCTGGCGATGGCGTCAAACCCATCGTTCGACCCGAACAACTACGGCGGCGCCGCGCTGCCTGAGCCGCTCAACGCCGGCGTGACTGGCCAGTATGAACCCGGCTCGACCTTCAAAGTGCTGACGATGGCGGCCGCGCTCGATAGCGGCCTGGTCAACCCGAATTCGCCCTTCACCGACAACGGCGTGATCGAGGTCGGTGGCGCGGAGATCCGTAACTGGGATGGCGGCGCCTGGGGCGCGGTAGACATGACCGGCTGCATGCGCCACTCGCTCAATGTGTGTATGGCCTACCTGTCGACCTCGATGGGCGCCAACACGTTCTACGACTACATGAAGGCATTCGGCATCGGCAGCAAGACCAACGTCGACCTGTTGGCCGAGAGCCCCGGCCATCTGAAGGTGCCTGGCGATCCCGACTGGTTCGACTCGGACCTGGGCACCAACTCGTTCGGCCAAGGCGTAGCCGTCACCCCGCTGCAACTGCTCACCGCCATCGGCGCGGTGGCCAACGACGGCGTGATGATGCAGCCGCACATCCTCAAAGAAGTGCGTAACGGCGACGCCAGTCATACCACCAGCATCCAGCCACTCGGCCAACCGATCACGGCTGACACGGCGCGCACGCTAAGCGCCATGCTCGCGACCTCGCTCGAAACCGGTGAGGCCCAGGACGCGCTCGTGCCCGGTTACCGCATCGCGGGCAAGACCGGCACGGCCTCGATCCCGGTGCCCGGCGGTTACGACGAGACGCAGACGATCGCGTCGTTCGTGGGGTGGGGGCCGATCGACGATCCCAAGTTCATTGTCCTGGTCCGGCTCGATAAGCCGGCGGCCAGCATCTGGGGCTCGGAGACTGCGGCGCCGACGTTCGGTGTGTTGGCGCGACGGCTTGTGGTGCTGATGCAGATCCCGCCGGACGACGTGCGGGTGCAGATGGCGGCGACCCAACCATGAGCGCCATTGCGCTCGGGAGGGACGGCGCATAGCGCCGGCGATGCTGACGCTGAACTGGATTGTGGAGCAACTCGCGGGGGCGGCCTACTCGGGCCCGACCCCCGCCTTGCCCATCCATGAGGTAGCGATCGATTCGCGCGCTGCCGGGCCCGGGACGCTCTTTGTGGCGCTGCCGGGCGAGCGTGTCGACGGACACGACTTCGTGGCCCAGGCCTTCGAGCGCGGCGCAAGCGCGGCGCTTGTGGCGCGGGAGCCCGGTGCGGGGCTGCGGACGATCGCGGCCGAGGCGGCGACCGCGGCCGATCTGGCGACGCCGGTGTGTTTGCAGGTGCCCGATCCGTTGAAGACCCTGCAGAACCTGGCTGCGGCCTGGCGGGCGAGGTTCAGCCCGCGTGTGATCGGCGTGACCGGCAGCATCGGCAAGACGACCACCAAAGAGCTCATCGCCAGCGTGCTGGCGGTTCGCTACAGCACCTTAAAAAGCGAAGGCAATCTGAACAACGAGATCGGGCTCCCGCTCTCGCTGCTGCGGCTGCGTGAGGAGCACGAGGTCGCGGTTTTCGAGATGGGCTTCTATGTGCCGGGCGAGATCGCGCAACTGTGCGGCTGGGCCAGGCCCGAGATCGGCGTGGTCAACAACGTCTATGCCGTGCACCTCGAGCGGGCCGGATCGCTCGACGCGATCGTGCGCGGCAAGCGCGAGCTCGTTGAAGCATTGCCAGGCGACGGCGTCGCGATCTTGAACGCCGATGAGCCATTGGTGCTCGGGATGCGCGATCACAGCCGGGCGCGTGTGGTGACTTACGGCCAGAGCGCTGAGGCTGACCTGCAGGCGACTGAGATCACGACGCTTGGCTTCGATGGGATCCGCTTCACGGCCCGTTATGCCGGGTCGGCCTATTCGGTCGAGACGCCGCTGCTCGGCGCGCACTCGGCGCTGACGGCGCTGCGTGCGGCAGCGGTCGGGCTGGTCTGTGGGTTGACCTGGGACGAAATCCTGACTGGGCTGCTCAAACCCGGCGAGGGTGCACGGATCCGGCTCAAGCTGCGCAAGGGCCCGCGGGGCAGCACGCTGATCGACGATGCCTACAACGCCTCGCCCGAGTCGACCGTGGCGGCGCTGAACGTGCTGGCCGAAGCGGCCGGGCGCAAGGTGGCCGTGCTCGGCGACATGCTCGAGCTCGGCGCTGGGGAGCGTGCGGCGCATGAGCGGGTCGGCGCGCGTGCGGCTGAGGTGGCGGCGCTGCTTGTCACGGTCGGGCGCCGGGCGCGGTGGATTGCCGAGGCCGCCCGGGCTCACGGGCTGGCCGACGTGATCGCGTTCGACGACCTCGAGGCGGCCAGCGCGGCCGTGCCCGGGCTGCTCCAACCCGGCGACACGGTGCTGCTCAAGGCCTCACTCGGGATGGCGTTTGCGGGTTTGGTGAGGACCCTGACGGAGGCGGTCGACGCATGTTGACCAGCGATGTGGCGTTCGCGCTCGCCGTGGGCGGGCTGACGTTCCTAATGACCGTGATCTGGGGCGCGCCCCTGATCACGCTGCTCAAGCGCTTCAAGATCGGCAAGCTCATCCGCGTGGACGGGCCGCAGG
>Ga0209573_1003523_pt1 | contig 17024 bp, 14 predicted proteins | sample TNRBio252014_DNA_FD_185870 | JGI IMG/M metagenome (GOLD analysis project Ga0209573, IMG submission 185870) | Wastewater treatment Type I Accumulibacter community from EBPR Bioreactor in Madison, WI, USA - TNR Reactor_6/25/2014_ DNA (SPAdes)... | ecosystem: Engineered > Bioreactor > EBPR >...
TGAAGGCGTTGTTGCGCAGGTAGCACCAGAGGACGGTCGCCATCCCCATCTCGTGCGCCGCGTGGAAGGCCTGCGAAACCTCGATGATCTGCCGGCCCGAGGCGTCGGACCCGAAGTAGATCGTCGCGCCGACGGCGACGCAGCCCATGTCGCGGGCCTGCTTGACCTGCGCAAACATGATCTGGTCGAACTTGTTCGGGTAGGTCAGGAACTCGTTGTGGTTGATCTTCAGGAGGAACGGGATCTTGTGCGCGTACTTGCGCGCGACGGAGCCGAGGACGCCGAGGGTGGACGCCACCGCGTTGCAGCCCCCCTCGACCGCGAGCTTCACGATCCCTTCGGGGTCGAAGCAGACCGGGTTCTTCGCGAAGCTGGCGCCGGCCGAGTGCTCGATCCCCTGATCGACGGGAAGGATCGAGAGGTAGCCGGTCCCGGCGAGCCGGCCGTGATCGACGAGCTGCTGCAGGCTCCTCAGGACGGGGATGGGCCGGTCCGACTGGGCCCAGATCCGGTCGTCCATGTCGGGGCCGGGAAGATGGAGCGTCTCCTTCGGAATCCCGGTGCAGGTGTGCTCGAGAAGGGACTTCGCCTCAGCGCCGAGCGCCGTGGTGATGGTGTCGAACGTGCTCATGTGCAGGTCTCCTCGCTTGGTGTCGCGATGCTCCGCGCATCGTATCTCCGCTGCGCCCCGGCCGCGACCTCCGCGGGCGGCGGAGAGCCTCAGCCCTCCCGCCGCCCCTGGAGGAGAAGGGACGCTCCGAGGACGGCCCACGAGGCGAGGAGCCCCCAGGTGGCCAGGACGGCCGGGTTGTTGGAGAGCGTCCCGAGCTTCAGGGTCCCGGCGGCGACGTAGACGGCCACGGCGACCGCCGCGGAAAGGGTCACCGCGCCACGGCGCGCCCGGGGAAGGAACATCCCGGCGACGAGCGGGACCGACGAAGCGGTGAAGAGGAGGTAGATGCCGTACTGGGCGAAGATGGCGACCGACCCGCCGGTCGGGTGGGCCAGCTGCCACCGCGCCAGGAAAAGGCAGGCGAGAGCGACCGCCACGAGGCCGAGACGGCCGAAGCGCAGGGCCTTCTCCGGCTTCGCCCCGGGCAGGAGCGGGTGAACGTCGACGGAGAGGATGCTCGCCAGGGCGAGGAAGATCCCCTCGAGCGTCGAGAGCCCGGCGCAGACGAGCCCGATGGCCACGACGACGCTCAGGCCCGGCCCGAACGTGCCGGCGAGCCAGGCCGGCACGACCAGGTCGATACGGGGGAGCTCGGGAAGCGTCAGGCGTGCCGCGATCCCCACCCACAGGACCGCCATGAACACGAGCCCCGCGCCGATGGCGACGCCCAGGTACCGGCGCACCTGCCGCCCGTCCGCGAGGTAGAGCGCCTTCGAGAGGATGTGCGGCTGGCCGACGATGGCGAGGCCGACGAGGAGGTTGCAGAAGAAGACCTCGAAGACGTTCCGGAAGAACGGAGAGCCTGGGTTCACGGCGGTGGCGAGGGAGGGATTCACGGCCGCGAGGCGCGCCAGGACGCCGCCGAAGGGCGCCGCCTGGCCGACGGCCGTCCCCACGAGAAGGACGGCCACGACGAGCATCACGATCGCCTGGACCGCGTTGATCCAGGCATGTGCGGTGGCGCCGCCCATCGCCATCGCGAGGAGCACGTAGAGGAGGATCCCCGCCGCGACCATTTCCGCGGGAACCCCGAGGAGGCGCGAGAGGACGAGCGCGAGCGCGACGACGATGAGCGTGGCGAACGCGAGGAGCCCGAGAGAGAGTCCCGAGAAGGCGACGCGGAGGCCCTTCGACTCCCACCGCGTGCCGATCCACTGGGGAATCGTGAGGGCCATGACCCGCGCGCCCGTCTCCCGGAACGGCCCGGAGAGGACCATGAGGCCGACCGTGATGCCGAAGCCCGCGGCCACGCCGTAGCCGAGGAGTGCGGCGAGCCCGTAGTGCGCGACGAGGCCGGGGTTCACGACGAAGGTCGCGACGCTCGTCAGCTGCGCAGAGAGGGAAAGGCCGACGACCCAGGGCGGAAGGTCGCGCCCCCCGACGGCGTAGGAAGCGACGGTGGCCGTCTTGCGCGCGCCACGGATCGCGAGCGCCGCGGCCACGGCCGCGTAGAGCCCCAGGCCGATCCAGGTCAGGGTTGCCGTCGTCATGTCGCTCTCCTCCGCGCCGTCCGGCCCGAAGGCCGCGCGGCAGGGGATCATCGCAGAGGTCGGCGGCGCCGGGTGTCCGTGGGGCGCGCAGGCCCTGCATCCCTTCCGCTATTCTCATGGTTCGGGAGGCTCCCGTGACCGCACGACGCTGGCTCGGCCTGACGGCCGCAAGTCTCCTTCTGTCCGGCTCCGTGTCATTCGCAGCGCCCCAGGAGGCCGCGGAGCAGACCGAGACGCCCCGGCGCCCGCGCATCGGGCTCGCCCTCGCCGGGGGGGGCGCTCGCGGGGGTGCGCTCGTCGGCGTCCTGAAGGTGCTGGAAGAGCTCCGGATCCCCGTCGACTACGTTTCGGGAACGAGCATCGGGTCGATCGTCGGCGGCCTCTACGCCATCGGCATGCCCCCGGAACGGATGGCCGAGGAGCTGCGGAGCATCGACTGGGAAGACGCCCTCTCCGACGACTCCGCCCGGAAAGACCGCGACTACCGGCGCAAGGAGGACGACCCGCTCTACCTGATCAACGTCGAGCTGGGTCTCTCGAAGGGAAAGCTCGTCGTCCCGTCCGGCCTCGTGGCCGGGCAGAAGCTCGGCTACCACATCCGCCGGCTCACCTGGCCCGCGTCCTCCGTACGCGATTTCGACCGGCTCACGATCCCCTTCCGGGCCGTTGCCGCCGACATCGAGACGGGCGAGGCCGTCGTTCTCGGCTCGGGAGACCTCGCGCGGGCGCTGCGCGCGAGCATGGCGATCCCGGCCTTCTTCTCGGCCGTCGAGTGGGAGAACCGCCTCCTCGTCGACGGCGGCGTGGCGCGGAACCTCCCCATCGACGTCGTCCGGAAGATGGGGGCCGAGGTCGTCATCGCCGTCGACATCTCGACGCCGCTCGCGAAGCGGGACGACATCAGAGGATTCCTCGGGGTGCTCGGCCAGACCACCGGATTCCTGTCCCGCCTGAACGTCGAGAACCAGATCGCGACCCTCCGCGGGCGGGACGTCCTCGTCACGCCCCACCTGGAAGGGATCGCCACGCTCGGTTTTCCGCAGTTCGGCGAGGCGATCGACCGGGGAGAGGTCGCGGGTCGCGCCGCGGCGGAGAGGCTTCGCGAGTTCTCGGTCTCCCCGGAGGAATACGCGGCGTGGAAAGCCTCCCACCCGCCGCTCTTCACCGACGAGGCCCCCGTCATCTCCGAGCTGCGCGTCGACACGGGAGGCCGCATCGACCCCGACATCGTGTCGAACCGGGTCGAGGTCGCGCCCGGCCCGCTCGACTGGCCCGCGCTCTACCGCAGCCTCGAGAACGTCTACGCGTTCGGCGACTACGAGACCGTCGATTTCCTCGTCGAAGGGCCGAAGGACCGCAGGGTCCTGACGATCTCCCCCCGTCCCGCCCCCGAGGCCCCTGTCCGCGTGCGCATGGGCCTCGTCTTCGGCACGGAATTCGGGAGCGACAGCGCCTTCGGCCTGAGGGTCGGATTCGACCGGACGCGACTGAACCGTCTCCGCGGCGACTGGAAGACCCGCGTCGAGGTCGGCCGCCGGACCCACCTCTCGACCGAGCTCTACCAGCCTCTCGATACCGGGCAGCACGTCTTCCTCGCGCCGGGCGTCGGCTGGGACCGCCATCCGCGGGACATCTTCGTGGGCGACGTCATCCTGGCCCGCTACTTCGACACCCGCGTGTACGCCCGGCTCGACGCCGGCTACGCCCTCGGCGGGCTCGGCGAGGTGCGTCTCGGGTTCGTGAGGGACCGCAGCCAGTTCTCGGAAGAGATCGGGAGCCCGACCCTCGGCGACGCTTCGGCGGACCGCGCCGGGGGACTCCTCCTCGCCCGCTTCGATCAGCTCGACAACGTCCGGATTCCGCGCTCCGGCTGGGCCGCCCAGGGCGAGGCCGGAATCTATGGAGAGATCCTCGGTGCGGATACCAGCTACAACAAGGTCTCGGCGTCCGCCCTCGGAGCCCGCTCGTTCGGCGAGTGGACGCTCCACGGCGGGTTCGAGGCCTCGGGCCCTTTCGGAGGGACGAGGCTGCCGTTCTTCGACCTGAACTGGCTGGGTGGGTTCTTCCGGCTCTCGGGCCTCCGCACGAACCAGATCTACGGGCAGTACGCCGGCTTGGCACGCATCGGTTCCCGATACCGCATCTCGAAGCTCCCGAGCCTCGTGGGGACCGGCGTCTTCGTCGGGACGACCCTCGAGGCCGGGAACGTCTGGAACCGGACGGGAGACATCAAACCCTCGAACCTGATCTGGGCCGGAAGCCTCTACGGTGCCGCCGACACGATCCTCGGTCCGATCTACCTCGGATGGGGCGTCGCAGAGCAGGGGAACAGCACGTTCTTCCTGTCGCTCGGGCTGCCGATGTAGGCCGGGCCCGCCCCGGCGTTTCTCGGGGCGGGCCTTCCGGAGATGGCGTTACTTGGGCGGGAAGCCCGCGAAGAGCTCCGCGAAGACGGCGTTCACCTTCTTCTCCCGCTCCTCGGGCGTCGCGGACGTCGAGACCTGGTCCTTGGCGATCCCGCGCCAGACGGCGCCTCCCTTCGCTGCGTCGACGAGATCGACGACGAGAGTCCCGGTCGGGATCTCCTGAACCGTGGTCGTCTGCGTGCCGCCGTACCCGCCCCAGCGCCAGCCGCCCCAGCCGCCGTAGCCGTAGCCGGTCGTGTTGATCTGGGTCTCCTTGCCGGCCTGGAAGTGGACGAAGACCGAAAGATCCCCGCCCTCCGGAGCCCGCTTCAGGCCCTTCGCCTCGAGCGCGGCGGTCAGGGCGTTCGCTACCCTTTCGGCGGCGATGGCGTTCTTCGGGGGAGCGCCCTGCTTGATCGTGAACGTCTTGTACTTCGAGAAGTCGGTCCCCGGGGCGTAGTCGGTGTTGATCTCGAGCGTCGAGCAGCCGAACGATGCGGCCACGAAGGCCAGAGTTGCGAGACGGGCGAGTTTCATCGGACTCCTCCTGTGAGCGATGTCAGTTCGAGGTTCGAGAATAACTCCCGAGAGAGGCTTTGGAGGCGCCCCTTTTGGGCACACCCGATTGCCGAAATTCGATACGCGGGCGACAGTCGATCAGATTCCTTTCCGTCGCGCAGGAGCCGGATACCACGCGCCGGGAGGGACGACCTTGGGCGCCTGGGGATCGCCGAGGTAGTGCGGCGACATGATCTGGACCCCGTGCTCGTTGAAGGAATCCTGGATATTGGCGTGGAGGGACGTCAGGACGGCGATTCTGTCCTCGGGAACCTCGATGTGTGCGTTCAGCTCGTACTCGACGTAGAAGTCCTGGAGCGACCAGTGGCGGACGAACGGAGCCGGGTCCTTCCTCAGTCCTTCCGTTCGATCCGCCGCGAGGAGCAGGAGCGCCTCCACCTGCCGCCACGCCGCGTCGTAGCCGATGGTCACCCGCGTGGCCAGGAGCGGTCCGTCAGGGCTCTTCGAACGGGAGTAGTTCCGGAGGGAGGACGAGGCGACGACGGCGTTCGGGATCGACATCTCGTCGTTCCAGGGCGTCTTGATCTTCGTGGCGAAGAGGCCTTGCACCTCGACCGTTCCCTCCACGTCTCCGATGCGCACGAAATCCCCCACCTTGAAGACCCGCGCGTAGAGAAGCATGAAACCGCTGAAGACCTGGCCGACGATCGTCGTCGAGCCGAGCGAGATCATCACGCCGAGAACGACGCTGACTCCCTGAAAGGCCGCCGTGCCGCTCCCCGGCAGGTAGGGGAAAGCCATGATGAGGGCGAAAACCCAGAGCACCCCTGCCGCGATGCGCCGCGTCGGTTTCGCCGTCTCTGCGAGGGCCGGCGAGACGCTCAACCGCCCCCCCTCGACCGCGTCGAAGAAGGCGCCGGAGAGCTTCACGAGCAGCCGCGTCAGAAGCGCGATGAGGACGACGATGACGAGATCGGGAACCTGGCGCAGGGCTCCGGCAGCGAACGCCTTCGCCGTCGAGGCGAGAAACTCTCCGAGCTCCTCGCCCCAGGGTCGGGTCCACGGGAAGCGCCTCAGGACGTAGGCGAGCCACAGGTACCCGGCGATGACGTCGCCGAGGGCGATGCCGGCCCGCACGGACCAGGTCACGGCCTCGGTCAGCCAGAGCAGGGGAACGAAACCCCTCCCTCGGGACTCGATGCGCGCGGCGATCCGGTGCGTCAGGCCAACCAGCCGCTTCTCCAGGAAGCGGCGGATGAACCGGAGCGTCAGGACGACGAACAAGAGGAGGACCGTCGCGGCGAGGCTCGCCAGGACCGATCGCAGCAGGTCCTTCCCGCTGCGACTCTCGCGCACCTCCGAAAGACCGGTCGCCAGGCTCTTCGCGGTCCTCGCGGCCACGTCGTCGAGCGACTCGCCGCGCGCGCCGTCGAGGTCTCCCGGCACGAGGGCGAAGACCATCCGCTCGCCGACGAGGAATAGCCGGCCGAAAGTATCCGTCCTCACGCTGATCTCGCCCCGCGCGCCCTCGCGGACGACCTCGTCGAGGCTCCGCTGTGCGTCGCGGGCCCTCACGGCCGGAGGCTTGGCGAAGACTTCGGCCCGGAACGTCGCGACGACCCGCGAGCCGAGCTTCACCCTGGGCGGCTCCGCCCCGGGGGGGGCCGCGGGCTCGCCGGCCGCCCGGACGCCCGCACCGGGGACGGCGAGAGTGAGCGCGAAGACCGCTGCCGCGGCGGCTCGCTTCACTTCGGGCCCCTACTTCTTCGTTTCCGGCTTCGCCGCGGGGACCCGCTTGTAGTGGTACTCCAGGATCGGGCGAAGCGCCCCGGCGAGCCTCTCCTCGAAGACCTCGCTGTAGGCGTCGTCCGTCTCCTTCTGGATCCTCACCCTCACGTCCGCCTGCTCTCCGTAAGCCCAGAGCGTCCCCGAGAGGATGAGAGCCCCGTTCTCCCAGCTGCTCGTCGCGACGAGAGGCCGAAGCGCCCCCCGTCCGCCGTTCGTGATGATCTGCCGGAACCAGTACCCCTGGTACGGGTCGTAGACGAAGGCGTCCACCGTCTTGAGGTTCCCGACCGTCTGCCGCGAAACGAGGGTCCAGCCGTCGAGGTCGAGGCGCGATTCGCGCGTTCCCTTCGCGATCTGCTCCGGCATCGTGCCCGCCTTGTAGACCTTCTCGGTGACCTCCCAGCGGCCTTCCATCCAGGCGACCCTCTTCATGATCTCCGGCCCCGTCGCGAGCTTCTTCTCGAGCGCGGGGTTCTTTTCCTTCCGCGCCTGCCAGCGCTCGAAGAGGGTCGGCGGATCGTCCGACCCCTGGGACCACGCGGCTGGTGTGGCAAGGACGAACAGGGCGGACAGGGCGATGGCAGCTCTCACGTTCTTCCTCCCGGGGGCCCGATCGACGGGGCGCTGGAAGTCTAACCGGACGCCGGTTCCTGCCGCTTCCGGAACTGCCCGAAAGGGCTCCCCGAGCCGGGCCGCCGGTCCCGTCCGACGACGTCTGCCGGTGTAACCTTCCCACGAGCGACGCCGCGCCGCCGTCAGCGATGAGCGGGGGACCGGGCCGGCTTCGAGAAGGAGCAGACGCCGATGGCACTGACAGAAACCGGGACCGGGAACAGCGGGAGGCGCCTCGTCGCCGTCGCGGCGGTTCTCGTGCCAACCCTCGTGCTGGTGGCCGCCGCGGCGCTCCGGGCGGCCGTCCCCGAGACGCCGAAACCGACGCTCCCCGGCAAGTTCGTCTGGCACGACCTCCTCACGACCGACTCCCCGGCCGTCGAGAAGTTTTACGCGGGCCTTTTCGGCTGGACCTTCGAGGTCCAGAAAGGACGCGAGAACCCCTACAAGGCCATCCGCCTTGCAGGAGTTCCCATCGGCGGCATCGTCGACGTTTCCGCGATGAAGGCCGACACGCCCTCGTCGACGTGGCTGAGCTACGTCTCCGTGACCGACGTCGACAAGGCCGTCGCCGCGATGCGGAGCAGGAACTGCAAGGTCCTGCGCGAGCCCGGTCCCGTCGGCACCAACGCACGGGCTGCCGTGGTCGTCGACCCGCAAGGCGCCATCCTGGGCCTCGCGAGGATCACCAGGGGCGACCCTCCGGACGTCGAGCTCGTTCCCGAGGGGTCCTTCCTCTGGATGGAATACGTCGCCGAAGACGCCGCGGGCGCGCTCTCCTTCTACAAGGACGCGCTGGGATACACCGCGGAGCGCATCGACGGCGGCGCGGACGTGGAGTACTCCGTGCTCAAGGCGGGCGACAAGCCGCGCGCCGGGCTCTACCCGAGGCCCTGGAGGGAAGTCCGTTCCAACTGGCTCCCGTATGTCCGCGTGGCCGACGCCGCTGCCGCCGCGAAGAAGGCCGAGTCCCTCGGAGGCCGTGTCCTCCTGGCACCGAAGCCCGAGGTGAGGAACGGGACCCTCGCCATCGTGACCGATCCCAGCGGGGCGGCCCTCGCGCTCCAGAAGTGGCCCATCGACGAGCCGGCGAAGTGAACGGGAAGAGAAAGACCATGAAGAAGAACGTCACCCGCGTCCTCTCGATACTGGCCATCCTCGTGCTCGGACTCGTCCTTCCGGCCTGCGAGTCGACGGAAGGCGGCTATACGACCACCTACGTCGGCTACGGCTACGGCTACAGCGGCTACGGCGGCTACTACGGCGCCGGCTGCTGCTACGGAGGGGGAGGGGCGATCGTCGTCCGCCCGCCCGTCGGGGGCTACTACGGCGGCACGCGGGTCATGCACTACTGATTGAGCAAATGGCCCGGTGATCGAGCAAATGGCCCGGCCGGAACAGGTTCCGGCCGGGCCACGAGGTACGCCGAGGGTCTTTGGAGCTACTTCTTCGGGGCCTTTTCGACGGAGAATGCCATCGATTCGGTGTAGGTGATCTCCACGAGGTCCCCGACCTTCACACCGACGAGCCTCGACGGGTCGTTGACGCCTATCGTCCGTGCTTCACCGTCTGCGGCCTGGAACCTGATGGTCTGCGCCTTGGCGTCGATCGCGACGACGGTCACGGTCTTCGTCGTCACCTTCCCGACGACCCCCTTCGGCTTTTCCCCGTGCTTCAGGCTGGTCTCGCCCGGCTTGACGACGGTCCCCGGCGCGGCCTGCCCCGGCTTCTTCACCTCGTAGGCGATCGACTCGGTCATCGTCGCGTTGACGACGTCGCCGGGTAGGACCTTGTCGAGGTTCGTGACGGCCTCGTTGACGGTGATCTTGAAGGTCTTGCCCTTCTCGTCGCGGAGCTCGACCTCGCGGGTCTTCAGGTCGACCCGGACGACCGTGGCCGTCAGCATCGTGTAGCCCGCGTCGACGACCTGGGCCTTCCCGGCGGGCGCCTGCGCCCCGGCGGGGAGAGCGACGAGAGTGGCGAGGGCGGCACCGAATGCAGCTGCGAGGCTCTTCTTCACGGCTTCTGCTCCTTCGAGGTGGCCGGGACCGGGGTCGGAGTCACGATCTCCACCCGGTCGGCGACTTTTCCCTTCTCAGCGGCGAGGACGCGCACGCGGACGGTCCTGCCCGGCTCGAGGCCGGCTGCGACGGTCGCTCCGGGCTGGAGCGTGTACGTGTTCCTGGCACCGGTCCGCGTCCGGATCGTCACCGACTTCCCGGCGTCGATTGCGATGAGCTCGCCCCGGATGTTGAGGTAGTTGGCGCCCGTGACCGCGCCTTTTCCGGTTGGTGCGGGGCCGATGGGAATGTTCGGGGCCGCTGCATGGGCGGCCTTCCCGGCCGGAGCCGCGGCCGGCCCTCCAGCTGGCGCGGGCGGCGCCCCCGCGGTCGACTTCGCGGGCGCCGCGTTCGGATCGTACCGATTGGTGATCGCGTAGCCTTCCGAGTCCATCGGCATGCCGCCTTGCGGCTTGACGACGCCTTCCTTGTTGGGCTGCCCGGGAAGCGACGGGGCTGTCGCGTGCTGGGGGGCGGACTCCGGCCTGGCGGCCGGGGTCGCGGGAGGCTCCGCGCCGGCCTGTCCGGCCGCAGAGACGAGGAGGCTGAAGAAGGCGGCGGATAGTCGGGCTGCTCTCATTTCAACAGTCTAGTCATCGAGGTCCACAGGACAATCGGAAAACTGCGGCCTGGCCGGACCGCCCGGGGCGACCGGGGCCTACTTCTTCGGTGCCGGCGGGAAACCCGCAAAGAGCTCCTTCGCGATCCCGATCGCCTTCTTCTCGCGCTCTTCCGGGTAGAGCTGCGTCGAGATCTCGTCCTTGACGATGCCGCGCCAGACGAGCTCCTTCTTCTTCGAGTCGACGAGGTCGATCAGGATGGTCCCGACCGGGATCCTCCGCACCGTCGTCGTCGTGACGCCCCCTCCCCACCCGTAGCCGTACCAGCCGTACGTCCCGTAGCCGTACGACTCGACCTGGATCTTCTCGTCCCTGACGAAGTGACCGTAGATGAGGAGGTCTCCATCGGTCTCGACGTTCTTCAGGCCCTTCCCCTCGAGGGCGAGCGTGACCGCGTACTCGACGCTCCTCGCGCCCACGGGGTTCGCCGGCTTCGCCCCTTCCTTGAACGAAAACGTCCGGTATCCCGAGAAATCGGTCCCCGGGTTGTAGTCGGTGTTCAGCTCCAGCGTGGAGCAGGCGGCCACTCCCAGCGCCAGCGCCGCCGTCAGCGCACGTAGAAACCTCATACCGTCCTCCTCCCGCCACGATAGACCACGGCGGACCACCGCGCGACCTCGGTGCGACACGATCCCTCGCCCGGGCATGCGGGCCGGGACGGACGAGCCCGGGGACGAGTTCCAGCCGGTCCGGATCCCATGGACCGTCGGCGGTGCGCCCGGACTGGCGCCTCGCCGGGCGTTTCCCGGAAAGTGTCAAGAAACGGCATGTTCGCGCGCCGCCATTTCCGCCTCCCCGGTCCCCAGAACCTAGTATTCTTCTGACGTAGACACCGGGAGTTTTCCCAGGCCTCGCCTTCATGAAAGCGAGCTACCGTTCCATGGCGACGATGCGATTTCAGCCACTGGCCGGACGCAGAGTGATCGAGCGAAGTCTCATCGCCCTGGGAATCGTGCTGCTCGTCCTCTCCGGAGGCGCGAAGCTGGTTGGAGAAGTCCAGAAGCATCGGGATCTGAAGCGCTTCGAGGCCGCTCTCACCGCGGGGGTATCCACCTCCCCGGCCGCGTCGGCTGGATCGGGAGGCTCGACGTCGGGCCTCGACACGAGCCTCTGGTCACCCGAACGGATACAGGCGTACGAGGAGAGCCTCCGAAAGGACTTCGGGGCACCCCTGTCCATCCTCTCCATCCCGAAGATCGGCCTCGAGGTGCCGGTCCTTGCGGGGACCGACGACCTGACGCTGAACCGGGCGGTCGGCCTCATCGAGGGAACACCCCGCCCGGGCGAGATGGGGAACTCGGGTATCGCCGGACACCGCGACGGCTTCTTCCGCGGCCTCAAGGACGTCGTCGCCGGGGACGTCATCGAGGTCAGGTCGCTTTCCGCACGGCGTTCCTACGTCGTGGAATCGATCCGGATCGTCCAGCCGGAGGACGTCTGGGTTCTCGCGCCGACGTCTTCGCCCGTCCTGACGCTCGTCACCTGCTATCCGTTCTACTTCATCGGGAGCGCTCCGCAGCGCTTCATCGTTCGCGCCGTGGGCCACGACGCGGGCGTTCCGCCAGAGCCCGTCCGCACGACGTCCGAGGCACCGCCCGAACACGTTCGAAAGGAGGCGCCCCCCCGCGAGAGGAGTAAGTGAAGTCCCCGTCAATGCCCGATTCGGTCCCTGAAAAGGACCCTCAACTGGAGAAGAGAAGGAGAAAACTCAATGACTCGTAACCTGAAGATCGCGACCCTCCTGGCCCTGGCCCTCTGCGTCACGGGCGCTGCAATCGCCCAGACAACCACCGAGATCGTCCACAAGAGCGGAACGGTCCTTGCCAAGTACGACGGCAAGGTCGTCACCCAGATGGATGACGGGACCGTCAAGGAATTCACGCCGAAGCCCGGAAAGACAATCATGGTCGACGGTATCCCGACCACCTACGAGACGCTGAAGGTCGGAACGGTCCTTTCGGGCGACTTCGTGAAGACGACGACGACCGTTCCGGTCAAGACGACGGAAGTCAAGAACGGCACCGTCGTCAAGGTCGCCGGCAAGACGCTGGTCGTCAAGGACGCAAAGGGCTACCGGAGCATCGAGGTCCCGGCCGGCGTCAAGTTCCTCGTCGAGGGCAAGGAGGTCGGGCTCGAGAGCCTCCGGCCCAACATGAATCTGACGGCGACGATCGTCCGCACGTCGGAGAAGACGCTCACCGAGTCCGAGATCGCGAACGTCGGCGGCGTCGCCCCCGCGGCTCCCGCTCCGGCCCCGGCCCCCGCGGCCGCCCCGGCTCCGGCCCCGGAACCGGAACCGGCTCCCGCGCCCAAGCTCCCGAAGACGGGCAGTCCGCTTCCGCTCGCGGCTGTCGGCGGCGCGCTCTCGCTGCTTGCGGGCCTCGGCCTCCGGTTCCGCCGCTCGAACTAGTCCACCAGAAACTCTCGGGTTCGAAGGCGGCCTCCCACGGAGGCCGCCTTCGTCCTTTCAGCTCCGGCCCTCTCCTTCCGGCCGCCGCCGCGCCGGGGCCGCAAACCACTGCTCGCGCGGCACCACCTTGAGGGCCTCGGGGTCGGCCTCGTAATTCGGCGAGGTGATCTGGACGCCGTACTCGTTGAAGACGTCGAGGATGTTCGCGTGGAGGGCGGTAAGCGTCCGGACCCGTTCGAGCGGGTCGTCGAGGTAACCGCAGACCTCGTAGTCCACGTAGAAGTCGGTCAGGGCGCGCTGGAGCACCCAGGGCGCGGGCTCCTTCTTCAGACCCGTCGTCCTCTCGGCTGCCATGAGGAGCAGCCCCTCGACCTGGCGCCACGGCGTGTCGTAGCCGATCGTGAGGTGCGTGCCGAGGACGATGCCGTTCGGGTCCGTCGCCTGGGAGTAGTTCTTCGTGATCTGCCCCGCGAGGACGGCGTTCGGTATGGTGACGGTCTCCTTCTTCAACGTCCGGATCCGCGTCGCGAAGAGCCCGAGCTGCCAGACCGTCCCTTCGATGTCGCCCGCCTTCACGTAGTCGCCGACGCGCAGCGTCCGCGAGTACATGATCATGTAGCCGCTCGCGAGCTGGCCGATGACGGCGCTCGAGCCGATGGAGACCATCAGGCCGACCATCACGCCGACCCCCTTGAACGCCTCGCTCCCGCTCCCGGGGAGATAGGGGTAGGCCATGATGAGAGCGAAGATCCAGAAGACGATGGTGACGATCCGGCGCGTCGGCTGGGTCGTCTCCTTCAGCGTCTCGGTGACCTCGATCCGGCCCTCCTCGATGGCCGTGAAGAGCATCCCGACGAACCTCAGGAGCCACCGGGTGGCGAGGTAGATCAGGCCGACGACGGCGAGGTCGGGGAGCGCCCCCAGCGCCGACATCCCGAGCATCCCGGCGGTCTCGATGAACCAGACCCCGAGCTGCTCTCCCCAGGGCCGCGACCAGGCGAAGCGCTTGAGGACGAACGTGACCCAGACGTAGAGAACGACGAGGTCGACGACCCGCGTCACGAGGAGGAGGACGCGTGTCGTGACCCAGTAGAGACGGTCCTTCTCGAGGAGCCCCTTGCCGGGGATTCTCATCGTTCCGAGGCGTTCGTGGGCCTTCTCCGCGGCCTTGCGGGCGCCCCAGCGGCGGAGCCGCTCGAGGCCGAAGAGGAGGAGGGCCACGGCCAGTGTCGCGGCGAAGCTCAGTCCCAGGGCCCTCAGGAGGTCGGGAAGGCTTCGCTGCTCCCGCGTCTCACGGATCGCCTGCTCGAGCCGCCCCGTCGTGACGAGGACGGCACGCTCCATCGTCTCTCCCCCCCCCTCGTCGAGGTCGGCGGGTGTCAGCCCGAACATGCCCCGCCCGCCGATCATGAAGAGCCGGCCGTCCCCCTCGGCCCGCACGGTGACGGCCAGGTCGCGGCCCTCCGCGATCGCGGCCTCGATCCGCTCGTTGGCGACCCGCGCCCGCTCCTGGGGCGGGTTCTGGAAGAGCACTCCCCGGAGGGTCGCGACCCTCCTGTTCCCTACCATGATGTGGCCCGGCGGAAGTCTGGCCACCGGCGGAGCGGTCGCAGCCTGCGCAGGGGCCGGAGGCTGGCTGGGTGCCGTGACCTCGTCGGCACGGGAGCTCGCCGGCACCAGAAGGAAGAGGAGGGCGGCGAGCCCGAACATGAGCCGGGCGCGGCCGCGAGCCGCGCGTGCGAAGTCAGCCATCAAAAATACCTCCGCCAGTCGAACAGGAGCTTGAAGTAGCCGTAGTAGCTCGGGCTCAGGTCGGGTTTCGGCGCCGTGGACGGGTAGAGGACCGTCACCTTCGTCGGGAAGTCGGCGCCAGCGCCGATCTGGACGAGGAGCGCGGACGTCTGTTGCGCGGAGAAGTCGCGGAACGGCCGGATCTCGAGGACCGGGAGCTCGACGTCGACGGACCGGAGGGAAATCGGTACGAGGAAAGCTCCACCATCCGGCACGTTCTCCACCGCGAGGAACTTGTCCTCGCCTCCCGAGTAGCCGTAGAAGGTGGCGCCTACTTCTCGGCCGAGGCAGAACTGCATCCGGCCAAGGAACGTCGAGAAGCCCGCCTGCCAGGGGATGACGCCCCCGTTCGCTGCCGTGATCGCCATCTTCTCGAGGGTGTGCGGCGACGTGAAGACGAGCAGCGGCGTCGCGACGAGGAGGTCCCCGGGAACGAGCCAGAACGGGAGGCGAATTCGCGTAGAGATGCCGGTCCGGGCCGGGAGGCGCGGGAAGAGCTCGCGGAAGGCTTCCTCCCCCGTGCAGCCCGTGCAGGTCGCGCTCTGCTTGCCCTGGTACGAGACCCCCGCCTGCAGAAAGATCTGACCGTCGCCCATGTCGCCGAGGAGCGCGTCGAGGCCGAGGCCGAGCCGGACGCTCAGGTCCATCGTCCCGGTCCCCCGCGTCGACGCCGTCTCCGAGTCCAGGCCGCCGCTCGCGAATGCGCCCCTCAGGCTGCTCGTGATTCCGATGAAGGGCCCGACCTCCGACCGGAAGCGCGGAAGCGCCCCCTCGGTCTCCCGGCCCGGAACGGGGAGCGTCCGGAGGATCGACCCCAGCGGCTTCCAGAGGGCCTGCGGCAGGCTTGGGCCCCCAGGCAACACCATCGACTTGCAGGTGTCGAACGAGAGGATCTCCTCGGCAGGTGGGAGCGGTATCTCCTCGAGGGCCGGGGCGAAGTCGCCGTCCGGCCGGAGGGCGCCGAGGAGCTGGGCGATGCTCATACGCACTGATTCCGCCGCGCGTTCCCGGTCCTGCGGCCGCATCCGGGCGTCGCCGTAGAGGACGATCGGCTCCCCTGCCCACGTCCGGGTGTCGAGGCCGTGCTCGTTGTAGTAGTCGTGGGTTCCCTTCCGCGTCGCGACGTTTCCCCATGTCCCGGCGACGTGGCCGGAGGCGAAGGCGTCCTCGAGGAAGTGGAGCCCGTACGCCTCGAGGGCAAGCGCCTTCCGCGCAATGTCGGACCGCTCCCCGGGCGCGACCCGCCCGGAAGCGAGCTCGTGGGCAAGCCGCATCGCGGCGATGTGCGCCCGGATCCAGGTCCCGATCGCGTTCAGCTCGCCGCCGGCCGTCACGCTCTCCTTCAGGTAGACGAGCGGGTCGTCCGACATGCGCGAGAGGAGGAAGTGGACGTTGTTGGACCCGGCGCGCGAGGCGTACTCCCTGTCGGCACGCTCCAGCTCGAGGTCCGACTTCACGAGCCGGTTCCGGAGCTGGATCGGGTTCTTCGACATGGCGAGAGCAACCTCGAGCCGCGAGCAGACCGATGCGACCTTCAGGATCCAGTCGCTCTCGAGGACCGTCTGGAGCATCTGCCCCGCCGAGCAGGAGTGGTCTCCCGAAATGGCAGGCCAGGCCGCCCAGTCGATGCAGGCGGGCTTCTTCCCCTGGTCGCCGGCCCACGGTGTGTCGCAGAGGCGCGCCTCGTACCCGTTCCGCGCCTCGGCCCAGAGGGCGTCGAGCGCAGCGCGCTCGTCGGGCGTCAGGCCGGTCACGGCCGTCCCGGCAATCGAACGGTGCTCCGGGTAGATCCAGGCGCGCGCCGGGAGCGCGATCGAGGAGAGGACTACGGCGAGAGCGGCGACGACGGCAGCCCGGCGGATCTGCATGCCCTCATTATCCGGGCGAGGCGACCACGAACACGTGATACCCCCACGCGGGGAGGTCGAGGTAGAGGCCGCGCGCGGCGAGGTCGTCGCCGTGGCGGTCGTAGACGGCCGGGCCGAGGCGGTCTCGGAGCCGAAGAGCACGGCCGGCGAGGTCGCCCCACGGAAGCGTCACGTAGCACTGGCCCTGGTGGCCGGAGTAGTTCACGGCGGCGAGCCGGCGAATGTCCCCGGGACCGCTCCAGGCGAACGCGAGGAAGTCGTCGTGCGTCGGGTTGCCGTCCCACGCCGCGTGGCACTCGAGGAGCTGCCAGGACCCCAGGCGGAAGGCGGCGTCCTCCAGGCAGGAGAGAAGGTCTTCGTAGAACTCGGCGATCGCGGCGTCGCGCGGCTCCGCCGGACCGCGCCCGAGGTGGACCGGAATCCGGGTCTTCCTGCCCTCCCGCTGCCCCTGGTGGATGAACCTGAGGCCGGGAGAGAAGAACGTGACGACGGCGGCGGCCCGGTGGACCTCCGGGGCGAAGGTCGCCGCCGCCCGAGGCTCGTCGTGGTTCTCGAGGAAGCGCGCGGAGCGGTCCTGAAAGTCGGGGCCGGCGAAGAAGTGCTCGCGGACGGGCCGCGCGGCGCCGTGCTCGAGGCGGTCGTAGAGGCGCTTGTCGTAGGTGTAGTCGAAGCCCTGCTTCTGGAGCGTCCACTCCAGGTCCCAGTAGACCTCGGCCATGAAGAGGAAACCCGGCACCGCGGCACGGACGGCGGAGATGGCGCGCGGCCAGAACGGCGCCGAGGCGATG
>Ga0209573_1003525_pt1 | contig 17017 bp, 10 predicted proteins | sample TNRBio252014_DNA_FD_185870 | JGI IMG/M metagenome (GOLD analysis project Ga0209573, IMG submission 185870) | Wastewater treatment Type I Accumulibacter community from EBPR Bioreactor in Madison, WI, USA - TNR Reactor_6/25/2014_ DNA (SPAdes)... | ecosystem: Engineered > Bioreactor > EBPR >...
GCCGTGTTCGGTCCCGATACCTGACTCCATAAGCCGCTGCCAACGCTGATCACATTCCCCGACAAATTCGTACTCCCCGGATTCGAACAGATCACCTGATCCGCGCCCGCTAAAGGAACAGTCGGTACTTGATCCACTTGAATGGTAACCGTATTGGAGAAACGCTCTTGGCATACACCGCTTTTCACCGCCACGCGATAATGCGTAGTAGTGGTCAAAGCTACATATTGTACCGTATTGGTAACGGGTCCCATGACGGTCGTTGAACCATTCGGGAAGGTCGGGTCGGTACTGCTTTCCCAACGCTGAATCGTTCCCGTGAAACCGCTCAAAGTCAACGTACCGGTCGCCGGAGCGGAGATACATAAAGTTGCATTTTGCGACAAAGTACCCGGCACGGTAGCAGGGTCAACGGTGATGAGTGACGCAAAAGAGGGTCGTTCACCGCACTGCCCGTTACCGCCTTGCGGTTCGAGAACGGCGCGGAAGCTGGTATTTTGTGTTAAGGCAGGAGGTGTGAAACTCGTCAAACCTGCGGTCGAAGGAATATCTGTCCAGTTTGTACCGTCGGTGGACGACTGCCAGCGCAAAATCGTGCCTTGATGCCCCGTCAGATTGAGTTGAGCGGGAGTAGAATTAAAGCAAATGGTTTGCGGAGCGGTTACTTGACCGGGTGTAGGTTGTTGGATGACCGTAACCAAAGCCCCTACCGAAGGAGCTTCAGGACAGCCACCGTTTTTCACTACCGAACGGAAACAAGAAGTCGTCGTTAAGCCGTTGTAATTGAGGGTTATTCCCGTAAAGTTGGGTGTAACCGTTTGAATTGGTGCGTTAAAGTTACAATCACTTGCGATTTCCCAACGAACAACATTGCCACGCTGACCGCTCAAGGTTAGATCACCCGTTGGCTGTCCCAAACAGATTGTTCTGGCAGGAGCTACCGTTCCGGCAATCGTCGCAGGCGTTACGTCCACACGGAAGTCGGGTGTAGTAGCAATCGGGCATTCACCGCTTTTCACGCTTACGCGATAACAAGTGGTTACGGCTAAGTTATTATACGTAAACGTAGGATTGGTATAGACGGGATTCATCGGTGTGAATGCGCCCGTACAGTTGGGTTGTTCCTCCCAATTTTGGATTGTTCCTACGATATTCGGAATATCTAAGGTTAAAGTACCGTTGTTTTGACCTTCACAAGCGGCGTTCGGTCCTGTAATCTGCGTCGCATTGGAAGCGGCATCTACTTGGATACGAACTTGATTGGAAGTCTGTTCAGGACAAACACCATTCCGATTGACCACGTGGTAGAATGTCGTTTGCTGTAAGTTATTATAGGTAAAGGTTGTACCTGTACCGCCTCCTGCCGGAGTCCATGTCGTTCCGTCGGTAGATTGTTCCCAACGTTGGATTGTTCCGTTATGACCGGCAACGGTGAGCGTACCACTATTCGCCAAACGGCAAACGGTGTTATCCGGCGATAACGTTCCGGCAATCGTTGTGGCATCCACTTGTATACATACGTCGTTGGAATTCACAGACGGACACATGCCATTTTGTACGACGGCACGATAACAATACGTTCCCGCTTGGGTTAAAGGTCCTGTCGTTGCCAAAGTGGCGTTCGCGGAACTTGGGATAGGGTTATAGTTACCCGCATCAATTCTAAATTCCCAGCGGAGTACGTCGGTGCGGTGTCCCGTTAAAGTTAAAGGTCCTGCACTGCTTCCCTGACAGATGGTCGCTGCACCCGTAGGTGTACCGGCTAAGGAACGCAAATCCACTGTTACACACACTACGTTGGATGCTTCCGCCGGACAAACGCCGTTGGAAACCATCGCACGGTAGCAAGTCGTGGTCGTCGGATTGACGGTCAGCGTTGCTTGGGTATGGGAAATAGTGTTTAGGTTTTGGGTAAAGTTACGATCCGAAGCACTGCGCCACTCTACGATGTCGGTTGTAAAGCCTGTTAACGTTAAGGTAGCGTTTGGCGTAAGTTCGCAAACCGTTTGATCTTGAGATAGTGTACCCGTGTTCGGTCGTTGATCCACCGTAATACAAGCGGGGTTCGATGCCACTTCGGGACACTGACCACCGGCTTGAATAATGGCGCGATAGCAACGTACTAACGGCGGATTATCCGTCGGTGTATGAACAGTCGTTACATTCGATATGTCTGTTTTCGGGACAAATGAATTGTCATTCGCTACTTCCCAACGCACAATCGGACCTTGATGACCCGATAAGGTTAATTGAGAAACCGTACCACCTTGTACACAAACCGTTTGGCTCGGAGAAACCGAACCACCGCTTACAGTGGGGAATACATCTACACATACGTCATTGGTTGGTTGTTCAGGGCAAACGCCATTACTTACCCATGCGCGGTAGCAACGTCTTACCGTTTGAGCGGGAGGGTTAATTGTAGTAACGTTTTGAGTAGAGAAGTTTGTGGAAGGCGTAAAGGTATTATCCGCCGCTGCTTCCCAGCGCGTAACCGTTCCGACTGTTCCCGTTAAGGTTAAGGTAGCCGATGCACCGCTACAAACGGTAGAAGGCGTAGCACTAAGCGTTCCAACGGTCGGTAAGGCATCCGCTTGGATGAAGACCGTATTGGAGATAACGGTTGTACACGTCGCGGCAAGGTTGGTTACTTGTACGCGATAACATCTACCCGGAACTGCTAATGCAGGTACGGTTAAGGATGTAGTCGTATTGACGGGGCTTTCATCGGTCCATGTACCGGAATTACAATCGGTCGCGTGTTGCCAGTTGACGATGCGTCCCGAATGTCCTGCTAAGTTAAGCGTAACGTTCGGTGCTTGACCGTTGGCGCAAACGGTAGCGGGCGCGGATAATGTACCTGCTACGGGGTCAGGATGCACACTGATCGTAACGACGTTAGAATACGCCAACGGACACAGACCACTTCTGATACCCACCCGCACAAAGCGCGTAGCCGTGATGGCAGGGGTAGTAAAGGTCGATGAGTTGGTGTTGGTAACAGTCGTTTGTGCTTGCGGGAAGGTATTATCCGAAGATATTTCCCATTGTTCAATAGTTCCGTTATTACCCGTTAAGGTCAGGTTAGCCGTCGTTCCTGTACAAAGCGTTTGGTTTTGCGCCAAGGTTCCGGGTACTACCGGCGGATCAACGTCAATGACTACGGTATTGGATATAAAGTTGGGACATGCCCCACGATCCACAACGGCGCGATAAGACGTTCTCACCGTAGGACTCGCATGGTCTGTGGGGAAGGTCAAACAATCGGTCGTAATTCGGATTGTATCCTGTGATACAAAGTTATCCGTAGAATACGTATAATAAAGGATTGTACCGTCGTAGCCCGTTAAGCATAGCGGGGTCGGATTTTGACCGCGACAAATGGTTTGCGCATTAGCCAACGTACCGGCTACGGGATTAGCATCAATCGTATAGCAAGCGGGCGTAGAATAGGCTTCGGGGCAAGCACCGTTTTTCACCACTGCCCGGAAGCAGACTTGTCCCGGATTGGGTAAGTTCTGGTTTCGGATGGTATCCCTGCCTGCACTATTGGTTACATTCGTTACACCACTTGTAAAGTCGTTACCGGTATCATCACGTTCCCAACGGAGTACCGTTCCTAATTTATTTCGGAGAATAATCCTGCTGATAATTGAACCTTCACACACCGTTCGAGAAGAATCGGCTCTACCTCCTTGCGAAGGTAGGTCTACTGAAATACAGACGATGTTGGAGTTAGCGGACGGACATTGACCGTTTTTCACTACCGCACGATAACACGTTAAGGTATTCAATGCCGGTGGCGTGTAAGTATCGGTCGTGTTGGTAATGGTTGCCACGCCTTGGGTGAAGGCTTGGTTGGTTGCCGATTCCCAGTTCAAAATCGTACCGCGTTGTCCTACTAAGGTTAACGCATTGGGAACGCTTCCTTGGCAGATCGTTTGAGCCGAAGCCAAGGTACCGCCTTGCGAGGGTAAATCAATATCTATACACGTGATCCCTGAATTCGCCGTCGGACAAACACCGCTGGCAATGACGGCACGGAAACAAGTGGCTTGCGTGATCGCACCCATTAATGCAGGCGTTAAAGTCGTTAAGCCCGCAGAACCAGTGATATTGCTAAAGGTATTACCACCGTCGGTAGAGCGTTGCCAGGTTTGAACTGTAGCGCGATGTCCCGTTAAGGTGATGCCCTGTGCATTAGAGCCTTGGCAAACCGTTTGTGCGGCGGAAGTATTACCACCGATAGCGGGCTGATCCACCTGAACGCAAGCGGGATTCGAGAAGGCAATCGGACAAGGATCATTTTGTACCGCCGCGCGGAAACAATATCTGCCTGCCGTTAAGCCTGTTGCCTGATAGGTCGTCGCTGTTGTACTGATAGGAACCCAGTTTTGATCGCCGTTGGTATCAAATTCCCAACGAACGACTGTACCATTATGTCCCGAAAGGCTCATCGTTTGGGAGTTTGCTCCCTCACAAATGGTATGACTGGAGGCAACTGTTCCGCCCGCCGATGGAGTGCGAACCGTTACTCGGATTTCATTCGTTAATAAAGTAGCACAAGCATTCGGGTCGGGGAATAATGCCGACTGAATGCGCGCACGGTAGCAAGTGGTCTGCGTCAACCCGCAACGGGAAAGGGAAGTTCCCAATTCCGGCTGACTTTGATTGTTGAGTACAGGGTTCACGAAACCGTTACCACTCCATACGCAGTTACCGTTTACAATATTGGTAGTAGATTGCCATCCCGCGATGTCGCCCGCTACGTTAGAAAGGGTTAACGCACCAGTACAGCCTCCTTCACAAATGGTGAGGTCTTGGGCTAAATCTCCCGAAACGTTATCAATATTTACACAAGCTGGTTGAGAAGGAGCTTCCCCGCAACCCACACTACTGACGATGGCACGGAAACACATTTGCGTACCCGACAGCGTAGAAGTGATCGTCGTTAAAGCCATCGTCGTTACCGTCGCGTCAAAGGTCGTGTTATCAGGTCCCGATTCCCAGCGAACAATCGTTCCCGTATGCCCCGTTAAACGAATCGTCGGAGTAAAGTTACCGCAGGCAACGCGGTTGCTCGCCCATGTACCGTTAGGTGGGGGGGTCGGAGACGTTTGCACTTGTGCCTGCCCCGGATTCAGGTTTCCGCCACCTACGTCCACACAGAATTCGGCAGTAGTAGCCGGATTACAAGGTCCTACCGTAGCACGATAGCAGGTAGGTTGCGTAACGCTCGGATCGGTAACGGACGTTTGTCCGCCACTGTTAGGCATCGTACTCCAGCCCGCATTGTTGATGTTGCGTTCCCAATTTTGAACGATACCGTCATGGTTTTGTAACGTTAAAGTAGCCGGTTGACCCGTACACACGGATGCCGGTCCTGTAATATCTCCTGCAACAGCAGCGGGTGCTACTGTAATGGTAACCGTAGCAGGCGGACCGACACAACTGCCGGCACTGGCGGTTATTTCATAAACGTGCGTACCGATCGGTAAGTTAATCAAAGTTTCCGCGGCGGGGAAGGTACGGTTCGGCGTTCCTACTACTTGACCGTTTTTCCGCCAAGTGAAGGTAAAACCGTTTTGCGGAGCGGTTAAACGCATCTGCACAAAGTCGCCTTCACATATCACCGAGTCGGTAAAGAGCGGCGTAGGACGCGGTGGCGTATTCGGATTAAAGAATACACAAACACGGGTACGCGGACTGCGACAACCGCCCGGCAGTGTATATTCTAAGTAGAAACACGTCGGGTCTGCTGTAATCGGAGGCGTAGTGAAAGGCGTACCGAAAACATCTCCCGCAGGATTATTCAGCGGAGTACCTCCGTTCTGCACATCATACCAGAAGAAACGCGCATTCAGGTTGTTGGGAGTACCGGCAAAAAGGTCAGCCGTTTCTCCGGGACATACCGTCGGTTCTTCAAAGGGAGTGGGCGCGGGCAAGTCAGAAACCGTTAACCGCACTTGACCTCGACTACTGGTACATGCATTGACGACCGCCTCCACATAGAAGGTAAACGTTCCTGCCTGTCCTGTGGGTACGTTATTATAACACGTACCGTTTGCTACAGGCGTACCACCGTTGGGTACGGTGTACCATAAATACGTAGTACCGTTGATCGGGTTATTAACGCATAAATTAACACCCGTCTGATTGGTACAAGCATTAACGTTATTGGCGGTAGGTCCTGCGGGAACGCTGACGTTGACCACCACTTGGGTACGGGTACTGGTACAGGCATTGGCAATCCGCTCTACAAAGTAGCTGAACGTACCGTTGGTATTGGCAATCGTACCGTTATTATTGAAACAAGTTCCCGTTCCTAAGAGCGTTCCGCCTACTTGCTGGTCAAACCAACGATAGGTTTCACCGGGTTGGGGGTTGGTAACGCAGACTTGAGCGCCCTGCTGACCACGACAGAACGTACCTCCCGATGCTTGCGGGGCTTGAATGGTCGTGATCGTTACGGTTACCGGTCTTCTGGAGGAAGTACAGCCGTTGACAATATTTTCTACATAATAGACAGTAGCCTGCGTGGGAGGCGGGATCGTAAACGTCGTTCCATTGGCAATGGATGTTCCCCCGTTGGGGACGGTGTACCAGAGGTACGTACCATTGACAGGAGGCTGCACCGAAACCTGTCCACCGGTTTGCCCGAGACAGAGCTGAATCGGGTTGGGCAGTACGTTTGGCGTTTGCGGAGTAGGATTCACGACTACGGTTACGCAGTTGGAGAATAACTCCCCACAGCCCTGCGGTTGCGTTACCGCCCGATACGTATATTCTATTGGCGTTTGGTTATTGTTGGTGAGCTGTCCGGGGTTATAGCTGGTAACATTGGTAAATATCTGCGACCAGTTGGTTTGCGGACAAAGCCCTGTGGTGGCTTCCCAACGAATCACGGGACCAGTATTACCCGTTAAGGTAAAGTTAGCAGGCGTTTGTCCCGAACAAATTGTTTGGTTAGCACTGACCGTTCCCGGGTTGGTCGGGTTAACGGTTACTTGTATGGTTGTATTCAAACAGCAGTTCCCGTTTTGCGAGATTGCCACCACCGAGTAAGTCGTCGTTGTGGTAGGCGTTGCGACGGGGTTATTGATGTTGGGGTTATTTAAGGTATTGGCAGGTGCCCACGTATAGTTAAACGTTCCGATATTAATCCGTACATCATCCAAAGCCCAGTTATCAAACTGACCACCCGAATTTAAGTTTTGGCGGAAACGAAACAGCGTGTTAGGGGTACGTGCAGCAGGCGGGATCGGAATGTTCATAAACACGAAGTTTCCGCGCCAGGGATTACAATCCGTTAATGGTACAGGTGCGCCATTATTATTGGTACAGGCGGATTGGGCAGTACAGTTTTGCCCTTGACTCATCCCAAAGGTTTGCATCACAATCCATGTATTACCACCGTCAATGGAATATTCCAAGAAAACCTCTTCCTGCCCGCAAATATCCGGGCTTTCACAAGTATTGGATTCTGCGCCCAAGCGAATCCAGAAAGAGATCGAACCTCCGTCCTGGGTGTTTTGGGGTTGGGTTGTTACCCGTCGAAGCGGCTGGGTACTGTCAAAGTACATCGTATTTCCACCGGAAGCAGGAGGAGGTGCTGTACCGCATCGTGTACCGATCCGTCCGTTTGTTAATGAACAGTTCCAGAGTTGGCAGTTAATCGTATTAGACGTAAAGTCATCGAAAAACTCCTGTCCGGTAGCAGCAGCCGTTAATTGCGAGCTTTGTCCCTGACAGATGGTTTGCGGCGAAGCGGCCGCTTGAATGTTAAACGGCGGAGATTGACAAACAGGGTTGTTGGGGAAGTCTTGTGCGCAGGTCAGCATGGCTTCCGGCGTATCGTCTTTCTTAGGACGAACGGGTTGCTTCACGTCAATCTTCAATACCTGCACCGCTGTGATGGTCGAGTAAGCATAACTTCCGCCGGCACATTCCACTACGGCACGATATTGGGTGTGTTGTGTGATGGCGGGTGCTTCAATTTGCTTGCCATATACACCAAAAATCGGTATCCACGTTCTGCCATAGTCGGTCGTGCTTTCCCATCGGATACTACCGGGTGCATCGCCAACCAACTTGAGTTGAGGCATACCTCCCGAAACGACATAAGGCTTTTCCGCTAAGGCAACGCCTGCTCCGCAAGCGGTGGTGGCGGTAAACACAAAACCGTCGCCTTCCACTGCGTTATCGGATATGAAACGGAGGGTTAATGCGCCGGTGATGTTCCAAGCATTAGCCTGAATGATTTGGGGGACGTTTCGGCAGTCATATACGCCAATAATTTGGTCGCTGACACCGATGCCGTCATATACGTACAAGTAGTCCCCTTGGCAATCAATATCCCAAACCGAGAAATTGAGAGTAACCCGTCCACCGTCAAAAGCAGGCATCACGACGAGTGCGCCTTTGGCGTTGGGGCTGTAACGGCTTGCGCCACCGTTATCGTAAATCACTGTTCCCTGCGCGGTCGTTGTTTGAACGCCTGTTACGGGCATCCGTACCGATTGCGCCTTCAGGTCATGGCTACTCCAGAGTAGTGCCAGAAGTGAAAAAGAGCAGAATAATAAGTGTAAAAGTTTGCGATTCATTGCAATTTTCCTTTCGATTCAGTGATTAGTCGTTAGCGCGGGGATTCATGTTTTTATCTTTGGCGGAGTTCGTTACCGTTGCGGTTTTATCCAAGTAACGGAGGACAGCCTGCCGATAGGTATCGCGGTCTTGTATCTCGTTGCCGGAGTGGAGGTATTTGGGGAAACCGGGGCTTTCCGGCGCACCTTTCCCTTGGTTAACTGCCAATTTAAGCGAATATTGTTTGTTGTAGAGTCGCTGATAGTCTGCAGGGGACAAGGGGCGAACCTCTGCCTCCGTACCCATCGCTTGTTGCAGGCTTGTACCCGAAAGGGCTTGCGTTCCCTGCACGATGAATACATTTTCTTCTTCCACAAAGAGGAAGTTTTGAATGCCATCCTGTTCTACCAACTGGAGTTTGAGTTTGTGGTAGTTGGCATTATACGCGCCTTCGGGGTCTTGAAGGGCGACCTTAACGATAAAGGATTGGGTGGCAGACTGGGCTTTCAGTCCCGCAGTCCATAATAGGCATAAGCCTAACAATAGTAGAACGACTCTCATAGATGCTCTTTTTTGAGTGTAAACGTTGATTCGATAAGCAAGAATTAATTTAAGTACATGGCAAAGCCTGCAAAAAGTACGCAGTTTTTGCTCAAGTAGCAAATATAATTAATATAGACTTAATCGAAAAACCGCATTAACCTAAAATCCATGTGCGAAGTCATCTTTTATACTAAATTAAGGATTTGGATTCGGCTATCAGTAGGGATTATCTGATTATCAATAACATCCGACTTCGGCTATCGGCTTGCTAACATACGGGGAAAGGAATTAACAGATTTGCGATAGGAGTGCCTTTATCATAGGATTGCTTTATTCAATCCCTTCTTTTCCTATCTTTGCCTTATGAATACCCGCGAAGACTTCTGGAAACTCATCGCCGATGCCAACGATGCCGTCAATGACCTCTTTATTGAGGAATATCTGATCGGAAAATTAGTGCAAATGACCAACCGGGACATCACCCGCTTTGAGGAAATACTCGGCGAACTGATGTTTGAATCCTACCGATGGGATTGGTGGGCGGCGGCGGAAGTAATGAACGGCGGTTGTGATGACGACAGCTTTGAGGAGTTCCGGGCTTGGGTTATCTCCCAAGGGCAAGGCGTGTATCAAATGGCACTCCGCAATCCTGATGATCTGGCGGACTGCTTGGTCGCTTCACTCATTGACCCCAACGACGAAGACAACGAATTTGCATATCCCGAACTGTTGGACGTAACCGTTCTTGCCTTTGCCCAAAAAAATAACTGTGCCGACGTAGAAGAAGCCTACGACCACCCCGAATATGATCCGCAATATCATCCCTGCGAGATTCAGGGTGAAGAATGGACGGAAGCCGACTTGCCTAAGATCGTCCCCAAACTTTGTACCTTGTTCAAATCGGGCAAGCAATCGTCCGGGTTGACTATTCAATCCAAGCAGGATTTTTGGGCTTTGATTGAAGAAGCAAGAAACAAAGTCGGATCATACGATATTGCCGATTATCTCACTAAAAGGCTAAGTAAAACAAACGAACAAGATATAGTTCGTTTTAGAGACATACTCCAAGAATTAATGACCGAATCCTATCGATCTGATTTCTTAGCCTCTTTATTTGTTATGACCGATTACGCCGGCGATGATGGTTTTTCTTATTTTAGAACATGGATCATTGCTCAAGGGCAACAAGTCTATGAATCCGCCTTAGCAAATCCTGATAATTTAGCGGACATCCTTCAAGCAGATGCTACGCTAATGCAGTTAGGAATCGAAAACGCCTTCAATTACGAAGAATTAAGGTACGTATGCGTTCATGCGTATACGATGAAAAATAATCTCGATAAGCCTGATGATGAGGATATTGAAGACCGGTACTATCTTACAGAAGACAATGAGTTAGCGTTTATCGGCGACGAATGGACGGAAGCCGACCTACCTAAGATCGTCCCCAAACTTTGTACCTTGTTTCAGTATGAAGTTCCTGCTGAAGCCTAATATCCTGTTGGGGTTGGGGCTACTAATCTTTTCGTGTAGCCGAACCGATGGTTCGCTCAAAAATGAAGGCAACATCATAGCGGGACAGTTTGCCGAGCAGAAAACCGACCTTTTGGAACTCATAGACCGAACCGATGAAGCCTCCCGCCTCACGACCGAAGCCCTGAACGAAATGCGCGAAAATCCCGCTTCATTCAGCAGTGATTCCATCGGGCGGGAAAGGCAAAATTTCACGGATTCGGTGATGGAGGAATTGGTAACCCATCGGTTACAGATCAATGCGTTGCGGGAAGATGCCACCCGACTGCGCACCACCCTCAACCGCGACCACCAAGCCTTTAATGAAGTCTACCAAAAGACGCTCTCCAACCGACTCAGCGACGATGCCGCCACCCGTCATATCAAATCCTCCGCCAAGACGTTGGAACTCATCACCAAACGCATCGGCTATGCCCGCCATAAATACACCCAAACCGTTACCGCCTATAACGAAAACCTCCGCCATTTAGCCCAAAGCTACCCACCCTATTCGGCATTAAATACCTACCGGCTCAATGCCCTACGGGAAAAGATGTCAGTCGGGGAATAAGCCTAAAGCGGATCGTAAAACCACCATCCTATGCCCTAAAAAGAAGCCCTACGGAACGATTTTTGTTCCTAACTTTGTTTAATTCTTTCGGCAAAACCAACAAGCCATACTCGATGCAAGTTTATGATGTGATCGTGGTCGGAGCGGGACACGCAGGCTGTGAAGCGGCGGCCGCGGCGGCAAACATGGGCAGAAGCGTCCTGCTTATCACCATGAATATGAATACCATTGCGCAGATGTCCTGCAATCCGGCGATGGGGGGCGTGGCTAAGGGGCAAATTGTGCGGGAAATAGACGCGCTGGGCGGATATTCAGGTATCATCACCGATAAGACGATGGTGCAGTTTCGGATGCTGAACCGCTCCAAAGGTCCCGCCATGTGGTCGCCCCGCGCGCAGAGTGATCGCATGCGGTTTGCCGAAGAATGGCGACTGCAATTAGAACAACTACCCAACCTTGACTTTTGGCAGGATACCGTCAACGGCTTACTCATTAAAGAGCGTCGCGTGTACGGTGTAGTCTGCGGGATGGGCAAGGAATTTCATTCCAAAACGGTCATCTTAACCAACGGAACGTTCCTCAACGGTTTAATTCACATCGGCGATAAACAACAATCCGGTGGACGGTCGGGCGAACGGGCTTCCTTCGGCATCAGTGAGCAGTTGAAAGAACTGGGCTTTGAGACGGGACGGATGAAAACAGGTACGCCCCCCCGCATTGACGGGCGAACGATTGACTATTCTAAAACGGAAATCCAGCTCGGCGACGCAGCCCCCGCTAAGTTTTCTTATTCGGCGGAAACGACTGCTCCTACCCAACAACTGCCCTGCCACATCACCTACACCAACCCGAAAGTCCATCAAATCTTGGAGCAGGGGTTACACCTTTCGCCGATGTATTCGGGGGTGATACAGGGGATTGGTCCGCGTTATTGTCCTTCGATAGAAGATAAGATCGTCCGTTTTGCCGAACGCGACCGCCACCAACTTTTCATCGAACCCGAAGGCTGGCGTACTTGCGAAATTTATCTGAACGGTTTTTCCTCTTCCTTACCCGAAGAAGTGCAGATGCGTGCCTTACAGGAAATTCCGGGCATGGAAAACGCTCGGATGTTTCGTCCGGGATACGCGATAGAGTATGATTATTTTCCGCCCCACCAGTTGAAACTCTCATTAGAAACGCAGTTGGTCGAAAATCTATTCTTTGCGGGACAAATCAACGGTACTACGGGTTACGAAGAAGCAGGCGCGCAGGGCATCATGGCGGGCATCAATGCTGCTCGTAAAGTTACGGAGGAAGAAGCCATCATCCTCAAGCGCAACCAAGCCTACATCGGGGTACTGATTGATGATTTAATTAACAAGTCCACCAATGAACCCTACCGGATGTTCACTTCGCGGGCGGAATTTCGCATTTCCCTCCGCCAAGATAACGCCGACCTCCGCTTGACGGAACTTTCTTATGCTATCGGTTTGGCGGATGAAACGCGCGTGAACCGTGTTCGAGCCAAGAAAGAAGCCATCGAAGCCCTTAAAAAAGGTTTTGCGGAAATCTCCATCGCGCCCGAAGACATCAACCGCCTTTTGGAAGCAAAAGGAGAATCTCCTATTTCACAGAAGATTAAAGCCGAAAAGATATTGTTGCGCCCGCAGATGGAGTTGAATGATTTTAGGGACGTTCATCCCGCCTTATCGGAACTGCTGAACCGTTACGATCCCGAAACGTTGGAACAAGCCGAATTACAGATCAAATATGCGGGCTACGTGGAGAAAGAGAACGATATGGCGGAAAAGATGAACCGACTCGAAGAACTCTACCTCAAGCCCGACTTTGACTACTCGCGCATCCCCTCGCTTTCTAATGAGGCAAAAGATAAGTTAAGCAAGGTCAAACCCGCTAACTTGGGGCAGGCGGCGAGGATCAGTGGGGTTAGTCCGTCCGATATTTCGGTGCTGATGGTGTATTTGGGACGGTAGTAGCTAACTCTATCTACAACTACAGCCTTTGCCTTTTATTCAGACACAACATAAACCTCCGCAATCATTTTTGTTGGTGCCACTACAACCGCAATTTGAATATTTATAACAATCAGATGAGGTGCCTTTAGCATCTAAGCATCTCCATATCCCATCTTTGTTATAATTTTTTTCAAGTATAGCATCCTTTTGAAAAAAAGAACCTTCCAACACTGCCCTCATTTTGACTGAAGAAAAGTTATCTGCAACCGAGACTGGCACCGAAACTTTCCAATCGCTTGAATACTCTTTAGTACCAAAAGGTGTATTAAAAGTTAAAGTTAATTTATCTGATTTTGTGCCACCAATTCCATCATACTTATAGGTGCAGTTTTGAGAATCACAAACATCCTTGCATAAATATGCTGTATCATCAACCTCTCGAGAACATGATGATGAAAAAATGTGAATCAAAATAAAGACTGGTAATAAGAAATCTGCTTTTTCGACACTTATTATCGAACTCATGGTCCAAGCCAAGAGTAATTTCATGATGCGAATATAGAAAAATCATCTGGATCAATCCTCCTCCGGCTCAAACAATAAGGAACTCAGGCGGTCGGGGTGCATGATCTCGTTGGCGGTTTGGGAAAGCATCTCGGGTGTGAGGGCTTGAATCTCGGCGATCACGTCATCCAAGAGGTAGAGGCGGTTAAAATCCAAATAATCTTTGGCATAAGAGATCATCTGCGATGGTAACGACTCGTTATTCAGTGTAATATGACCGATGAACTGCCGTTTCAGTGCCAATAGTTTGGCGGGCGTGAACGTCTCACTACACATCAATAGCAATTCCTTTTCGATCAGTTTCCGCACTTTGGGGAGCTGTTTGGTATCGCAACCCACATAAATGCCCCATTGCCCGCAATCCACAAAGGGATTATAAAAGGAATAGACGTTATACGTTAAGCCGTGCTTTTCCCGCAAGGTCATCGAAAGGCGACTGTTCATTGCCGGACCGCCGAGCAGGTAATTCAGTGCCAAGAGGGCAAAATAATATTTATGTCCGTAGGGATAAGCATTTCCTGCGATGACGAAGTTGGCTTGCTGATAGGTCTTCTTTTCGGAAAGTTCCTGCCGGTCAAAGGGTTTGGGCTGGCTTCGTTGCAACGGTTGCGCTTGCGGGGAGGCTTGGAGGGGTTCTAAAAAAGTCTTTATCATCGCCTCGATGGACTTCACGTTGAAGTTACCGACCACCGAAAAAGCCATCCGCGCGGGCGTGTATTGCTCGTCCCGAAAACGGATAAAATCCTGCATGGTGAAGGCGGGAATCTGCTCTTTCAGCCCTAAAATAGGATTTCCCAACGGGTGGTCGGGAAAAGTGATTCGGTCGAGGGCTTCCAAGATCATGTCTTCGGGGCTGTCGTTATACATTTCGATTTCTTCCAGAATCACGCCTTTTTCTTTCTCCAACTCATGGGCGGGAAAGGTGGCGTTCCGGCTGATGTCGAAGAGTAACTCAACGGCACGGGCGAAATGATCTTTGGTTACGGAAGCGTAGTAACTGGTTTTTTCTTTGGTGGTGTAGGCATTAAGGTCTCCCCCCACACTGTCCAAGCGGTTGAGGATGTGCCACGCTTTGCGTTTCAGCGTTCCCTTAAAAACCATATGTTCGGTAAAGTGAGCGATTCCGACCTGATTGGGAGCTTCGTCCCGACTGCCGGCATCCATCACAAAACCGCAATGAACCAAACGTGTACTGTTGACTTTCCGATAAACGACCTTGATGCCGTTGGGCAAAGTAAAATGCTCCACCGCAGCGGATTTGGGCATAGCGTCGTTTTTTAGTAAAGGAAGGTACGGCTGGCTTTGTGGTTATTACGCTTCTGGGCGTTACAACTCCCGAAGGAATTACGCTGATTTTTATATCCGGCGCAAGAAACCAAGATGCTCGCCACAAAAAGAATCAACAGTCCGAGGGCTACTTTCTTCATTTTTCAGTTACTTAGAACCGCAAAGGTAGTGCTTTTTGCTAAGCCCGCCAAAATAATTTAGCCCATTGCGCCTAACTCCCCATAAAAAGTTATACCCCATACGTTTTAGTCCGGGCATTGGGGCAAAAGTGGGTTATTCCATAATACTTCAACCAAGATACCTTTTTCTAAGATCAAGCGTACTTGTCGGCTTTCGTCGCGTCTCAGCACCGCACCGATGACCACCGAGCCGAGTTCCCAAAAGATGGGTTCGATGATGCGCCAGTCGTCTGCTTGGCTGTCGGGGGCAATCCAGCACCCCCACTCCCAAATGATCTCATGAATATACTCCGGCGCGCTATTGGCATCAAGCCGGGTAGCTGAATTAAAATGACCCAAGCGGTAAATACCCTTGCGATGGAGGGCTTCGGGGATGAGGTTGTTTTGCATAAGTTCCAAAGATAGTCTTTGCGCTTGCCCTTGCGACCACCCCGCAGATGAATTAAGAATTATGAATTAAAAATTAAAATAGCGTCATCGGTTGCGGGATAATAAAATTCGGCATTTCGTCATAAATATGACCGTCCAATAGTCTGCCGGCTTTCTTCTTGTTCGTTCCGCCCCACTGCTTGAAAAAGAAAGGTACTTGTTGATCTATACATTGGTCGCGGATGGTGCGTACCCAGTCGGCTTCCATCGGGCGTGCCTTAGTTCCCGACTCACCGCCGACAATCACCCAACCGATCCCCGCCAAATTCAACGCTGGTAGCGGACCCAAAAGCGGTTCTAAGGACAAGAACTTGAGGTGGGCGTGGGAGGCTCGGAGGTCTTCAATCCGAAACGAATAGTCCTGATTTTCAACGGAAACACCCATCCAGATATTCGGTGTCCAAGGCAAAAGGGGCGAGAGTTCCCGCAAGCGATCCGACCGTTTGGTCAGCACTTGAAATTGGTGTTGGGGGCATTGATTCATCACCCTAAAGACCTCCAACAGGTAGTCGGTCGGCATCTCGGCATGAAACAGGTCGCTCATCGAATTGACAAATATGACGGACGGTTTCCACTTCATCGGCAATAGCAGGGCTTCGGGATGCAGGCGAAAGGCAAACGCATCGCGGTACTTTTCGATACCCATGGCTTGGAGGCGGTGCGCCATCGTTTCGGCATAGCAATACTTGCAACCCGGCGAGACTTTGTTACACCCCGTCGTAGGATTCCACGTTTGTTCAGTCCATTCTATTGCGGATTGCGCCATCGGAGCTACCTGTTCAATTATTCCTATACAAACATACCTTCCACAGATACTTGCCAGCCTTCAATAACGGATGAAGCAACCGTACCCCTTTCGGTGGCGGAAGCTGACAACACATATTCAGTCCCTTGCAAATGATAGACGTGGATCGTCTTCGTTTCGGGAAAGATTAGCCAGTATTCCGGTACACTTTCGGAAGCATAAAAACGCTTTTTGACCACCGAATCTTCTTGGTAGGACGACGCGGAAACCACTTCAAAGACCACATCCGGCACGCCATGGTAGGCTTCCAAGCCTTCTTCATCCGTAAGCGGATGTGCCAACCAAACCAAATCAGGGCGTAAACGGCGGTGGCTTCGGGGGAAAACGACATCCAAATCAGGATAAATAGAGCCGGGCGGAACGGAAAAATCCGAAGTCGTCAGAAATCCGGCTAAGAAAAACGACAATCGGAACACCGTTCGGCTGTGTAGTACGCGGGACATCTCTTCGTCTTTGTCTATAAAAGTATATTGATTAAAATCAATGACTGTGGATGACATAAACGCTTCGGAATAAAATGGTTTTACGGATGCTCAATCGTTTGCCGAAGAAATGTAGTCCTAACTTGTTGGGGGGGGTCAAGATA